>SCLI03000366.1_pt1 | contig 18265 bp, 30 predicted proteins | sample 7268041 | NCBI WGS metagenome assembly SCLI03 (sample SAMN10721081, study PRJNA514188) | viral metagenome | isolation source: depth-stratified mine tailings core A | place: China: Fankou Pb/Zn Mine tailings | collected 2017-10 | reverse complement strand
TTTATAGTTACCCATTTATTTCACCCCTTTCAAAGGAGAGGGCACCTATTTCTAGGTGCCTTCAGTATCTTTTACCTCTGCATAGAATGGAAAATGCTTTTTTCTAGCCTCAATAGCCAACTGCTTTGCTTCTTCCAGCGTCTTACGACTACCTAAAAAGATTAGTTTATCGTTGATTCTGATATTGGCATCATACGTCTTGTTCCTTTTGTGATACGAAACCCCACGTACACCAGTCTTATTATTTTTGGCTAGTTTTTGATTTTGACTGTTTTCGGCATTGGTACAAAGTCGTAAGTTACTTTTTCGATTGTCCAGTTTATTGCCATTGATGTGATCAACCTGTAGATTATCAGGGGCATTCATTACTAAGCGGTGAATTCTTATTGTTCTTTGCCCTATCTCAGGTTTTGGAGTATAGACATATGCCACATATCCTTTGCTAAGAATAATAGAACTTTTAATTTTCTGCAAAATAGACAAATCTTCTAAGTCAAATAAAGCTTCTACTATTCCCCTTTTATGATTGATAAATACAACCACATCATTACCCTTAATTTCATAAATAAAAGGGACTGGAATAAACCTTCCGTCTTTCCCTCTTGGCATTAACATCACCTCTCCTAACATTATACCTAATAGGAGAAGTGTTGTCAATTTTCTATTACGTTCCTTGTGACCCGATTAAGCCGATGTTAGGCAGGCAGCCACTTTCGTAAATTGCGATAGAGTTCAAATAGAGGTTTTTGGTACTGATCTTGTCCTCATCGCTATCAAAAGCGGTTTTCATAAACCACTGGAACAGGATGTGTTCAAAAGCGCTATCCCACAAGAGCCACGCAGTTTCACTGCTCATATAGGTGCTGTAGTGCCAATTGACACGCAGTACCTTGTTGGCGGTGTTGGAAAGCTCGTAAGCCTTGTTATTGCTTGCGGTGATTTCCTCCACCGTCTGCATGTTTACCGAGTGGGTCAGACCGTCTGTAGCCTTTGACTTCATCGGCCCGCCAGCATGGTTCTTGAACCGGGCGAACATCTGCCGGGCAATTTTCAGGTTGTCCGGATTCAGTGCTCCAGTAGTCAGGGTATCGTTGTACGACCCCGGCACGTCATGCAGCGGCCTGCTGTTGGTGCAGAGCGGAGCGCCGTCTGCCAGGTTGGTGGCAAAAGCGTTGTCCACCCATCGAACTGCACGGGCCTCTTCCGCTTCTCGCATGGTACGGGCAAGCTCTTTGGCCTTGACAGAGTTAATTGTTCCGTAGAGGTCATATTTAGTTGCCTCCAGTGTGACCGAGTAGCCATTGGTCCAGGTTTTATTGGTAATGCTGGTCTGGTATGCCTGCCCTACGCTGCCATAGGAAATGGACGCGCCTTCCAGTTTTTCGGCAGCGGCCTGCAGGTTCCCCATGCTGTCATAAGTTTCAGTCTTTTTATTGGCCTTTTTCGGAGTGGTAAACTCCGTGTACTCCAGGGGGAAGGAGTCATGGTTTTTCAGAAAGATTTCCTTCTGCCCCGCCACGATCATCCTTGATATATCACTTGTCATGGTGTATGCCATTTTAAATCACCTCTGCTTTCGTTAATTAGTTACCATATCAGGTGGGAACTGTTGATTGTGCCCCAAGCCTTGTCATTCTGCGTGCTGAATCCCAGCAGGCGGAAGATCATCGCATTGGTTGTGCCGGGGCTGGTGCTGGCAAGGGACGGGTCCAGATAGAAACCGATCTTGCCGGTTCCGGTGCCAATGCCAAGGTAGCGGTGTACGTTGGTGGCCGCAATAACAGAAGTCGCTCCGGTGCTGCGCTCCACAGTGGTGCTGTATTCAGCCTCGACAAAGTCGCCGGGAAGAATCGGCGTCACGTAAAACGGCGTGGTGCTGGACTGCGTGGTATCCTCCGGAACAGCCGAAACAATGCCGATGATCTTCATAAAATCACCAGTGGACGCAATCGGGATCATCCCGGTGGGACCGACACTGGCCACTGTTGATTCCGTGACACACAGGTACCCGATACATGTCGATGTTACCAGGCCCCCAATGGTGGAGGCTGAAGGATAAACCGGTATAGCCGGTCTTTCGATGTAGAACTTGTGACGAAATGCCATCTTTATTCACTCCTTTACGTTTTTATCATTTTGTAATACTTCTCAACGGTCCACTTGGCGTCAGGCTGTGCTTCTTGAAGCCCTGCCAGCGCCTTTTTGTCGTGGTCGTCGAAAGGGTATGGGTTCTTGGGCTGCGACGACGCGGCAGTTACGGTTTTCTTGGCCGCCGCGCTCTGTTTGCGGGCTTGCGATGTTGCTTCCCGCTCCACCTGCATTTCACGGGTGCGGGACTTGCCCCTCACCAGCATGTAGGCGGTTTCAGCATCACAGTTAAGCTCCAGCATTTTTTCCTTCAGGTCGTCCTTAAAGGTTTCCGCATCAGCATAAAATGAATCGGACCTGACCAGATCCTTGATTTCCATGTCCGTAAGCTTGTCTTGAAGCTTGCGCTCATTCTCCTGCTGGCGCACCTTCTCAGTAGCCTGAAGTTCGGCCTCATATTCGGGCCATCCGCGGTTAACAAGATCATCTTTCAAGCGCAGTTTTTCGCGCTCTGCCCTATCGGTGGCAAGTTGCTTTTCGAGATCCTGTCTGCGCTTTTTCTCCTGCATGTACTTGGAGAGAGGAACTGACTCGCTTTTCTGTGACTTCGTTTCCTCGGTAGACTCCTGTTCTTCCTCGGTAGTCTCCTGTTCAGTGGTTTCCTCTTGCGTTTCTGTTTCTTGTGTTTCAGTGGTTTCAGCTTCAGTTTCTTCTTCAGCCACAGTTTCGCGTGTTTCTTCGGACATTATATATACCTCCTGATTGTTTGCGTAATCAACGCATAAAGTATTTAGCGTCACTTAGACGGATTTAATGGCGGGTTTACTCCCGCAAAGCGTGAATATGCTCCACGCGGGCATAAAGAAAGCACCTCTTCAGGTGCCTACTTGCTTTTCTTTTTGGCTTTGGCTTTGGGTTTTGCCTTGGAGGAGCCGTAACCCATCATCATTTCAGAATCCTTCATCATTTTACTGCCCTTCATTTTGTGCATGCCTTTCAAAGTTATCACCTCCCCTCAAGTTTGGCGATCAAGTCCTCCCTCTTACCGGTTTTGTCGTAAGGTATTTTCCGCTTGTCCAGTAGTTGCTTTATAAACCTGGGCGGTATATTCTCCATGTTAACCGCCCCGGTGTCAATCAGCCTTTCTCCAGGGTCTTTGGTGTTGTCCCATATTAGCAGCACATCTGTATTAGTAACGCCAACATGGGTACAGCGGCCCCCGTAAAAGCCAGGTTCCAGACCGAATACCTCAGCGGGGACCAACCTTTTCAGGTCGTTCTCGCCGTACTCCCGGTCAACTTTGTTACTGCCGAAGGTATGAATTATTACACTCACGATCTCACCTCTTTATAAAATCATGCTTCTAACCACTTTTTCTGGTTCCGCATCCCGGTTAAGGCCGGTCTGGTCCAGGTCATAGCCTGCCACCATATATTCGGCAAAGGTTATAGGGGTTTTGGTTATTGTTCCGCAGTGTTTGCAAAAGCACGTCCTCCCGTGGTGCCACAGGCCAAGCCTTTCACACCCGGCACATACCGGCATTTTCGATATGGCGAACCGGTTTTCCATGTTGGTTATCTTGAGAACGTCACCATTGGTCAGGATGTGTTTGTAATATTTGTTGTGACCAAACTGGATTTTAACCAGGTTGTTATGCTGCTTGATTGTTGCCACTACAATACACCCCCTGGCTGTTGCGGTATTGGCAAGTTACTCATCATGGGACTGCCGCCAGGACTAAGCCCGGGAACCTCTGCGCCCTGCATCGGTACCCCGCCGGCTGCCGCCTGTACCTGCGCCTGCTGTGCGGCAATCTGTTTCATCAGCATATTTTCTTCCTCTTCCAGAGGCAATCCCAGCATATCCTTAATAAATTTCCTCATTTCCTCCCAAAATACAACTGGTTGATTGGCAATATTCAGTCCGGCCAGCTTTTCAAGCATCTGCCAAAGGAACGCTTTATTCTTAGGCAGCCCCTGGCCAAAATTAATCTCAACGTCAAGATCGACGGACTTGGTATTGTTTTCCTGGTCCTCCACCTGCATCCACTGGGGCACTTTCATGTCTGGATTGTTTGCCTGGAATTGCCGGGTATAAGCTTCAGTGGGCGGCTTCATCACCGGAACATTGTCCAGCTGTGCAAAGTTAATCCAGGCGTAGTCCTCTTTGTTTTCGTCAAGCCTGAACCACCTGCCGCCCTGGTAGTCCTCAATCATCATGTCAAGGGCCATTGCACAGGCTTCTTCCATGGTGTCCTGGAGGTCGCCCTTTTTGCTGTCCGTAGCCATGCTTCCCTGCTGCTGTTGAATAGCAGCTTCCGTAGCGGTGTCTGATACGGCTTTTTGCCCCAGCATAAGGTCACTAAACCGCGTTACACGCTGTATTTCGGTATGGACATTGCTTATAAGCCGCCAAAGAGCCTCATTAACCTTGCCCATCTCGATGACCTTGACGGTTTCATTGGGGCGCAGGCATGGAATACTGGTATCGTCGCCGTTGTCCAAAACCTCAAGGTCAACTTCTGACTCTGGATCAAACAATACCCTGTTCGGCCTTGCCGCCTTTCTAATCTGGTCGTACAGGTCGTTCAGCATGTCCTGAAGTGGCCTCAAAAGCTTGCCGTCACCGAAACCAAACAGCTTCCCTTCCTCCGGGTACATAATTGTCAGGAAGTAAGGATAGCGGTTGTAACGGTGGAATGGTTTTTCTCCAATTGCCTTATCCTCAAAACTGTCGTACAGGTGGACACCATCATCGGAAAATTCTTCAAGCCGAAGGATGCCATCGGTCATTGTCCACAGGTAAATATGCCAGTAGGCATCCTCATCGTCCAGAGTTCTTTCTTTTTGGAAAATTGGCGATTTGTCGCTGCCGCCATATTTGATGTTCTTGGCCTTATCCCTATACCGATCTTGCTTTTCAGCCCACTCTTTCGACTGCTGTACCACCTCGGCAATATATCGGGCTTCCGGTATTCTCGTCGGGTCGGTAATCAGCTGGTCAACAAAGATATTTTGCAGCGGGGGAAAGGTAAACCGCACTAGGCCAAAACCGTTGAAAGCCTCATTGTCAAAGTCCAGCTTCAGCCAGGCCCAGCCGAAAAGCTCCCGCCTGCGCTCATGGGTTTTTAGGCCCCGCTTGATCTTGTTCTTGCGAAGCGTCCAATCCAGACCCACTTCTGCCCACCTCGCAAAAGAATGATCGCTTGGCCCCTCGCCTTTGCATACGATAGCCATGTTTTGGTCAACAAGGGCAGACACCTGGCCTTCGATGTTGGCATTAACGATGTTCACCCTGGAATTGGGGCGATTGTCCTTTAATTCCTGGTCCCCGGCATAGGCTTCCGCACACTTTTCCATTTCGGTGTAATAGTCGCCCATGTTAGCCCGGCATTGCTCTATTTTGGTCAGAAAGTCGTCTATTCTCTTGCTCCGTTCGTCGGACTGAAAACTCTGTCTTGCAGGCAACTATATCACCCCGCCTTCCTGGGTTTCCGGGACAACAAACCCGTTATATCGTCCCGGTACTTTTCGTATTTATCATCTGCTCCGGGCTCATCTCTCGCCTTGGGCAAATAGAGAACGGCCCCCAGTGTGGCCGCTGCGCCTATTATTATTCCTGCCAGAAGGATTAAGGCTCCCTCAATCAAGGCAACCACCTTCCTTGTCGCGGTAAATTTCCCTAAGAAACACGCTTGGGAATTGGGCATCAAGCATTTTGCTGTTAGGTACTATGCAATGACCTTTGATCATGCCCTCCGGCGGGTCCAGTATATACCGCTGATACTTGCCGCCCATGCCTAGCTTCCTGTAAAGGCCATTGTAATCAAGGTTAAAGTTTTTAACATGCGCATAATTAATACCCAGCTCGTCGCAGACACTTTTAACGTACCGGGCAAACTCAATGTTCAGCCCGTACATCGCCGTGGACTGCAGTTTCAAAAACTCCGTGGTTTCCGAGGTCACGTACACAGGCTTAAACCCTGCCGCCGTGAAAAATTCGTCCACCAGCTTGCCATATCCACCAACCCACCGGGGCATTAGGCGGATGCTCTCGGCCAGCTTGGGATGGCGGCCTTCAACGGGCGAGTGTACGGCATTGGGAATCTTTCGGGTTGTGCCTATGGCCACGGTGCTGAAAATGATGGTGGCCTTGACCTTGTATTGCTCTCGGTAAGCGTTCACAGTGTCAATAAAGTTGTTGCCGTAAGGGATTGCAATTAAAAGGACGGTGTAATCACCGTCCGGTTTTTCGCTAAATGTTTTGTCGTAAACAGTGATGTCATGCGCCTCGCCAAAGACTTCATGGATACTTTTACCGATTTGACCATAACCGACCAAGAGTGCTGTAGTCAAAATTAAACCACGCGCCTTTCATGAAGATTAGGCCTTAAAACATCGCCAATATCCCAATTTCTATAATATCTACTCATTAGCGTATTTGTATTAATATTTAAATATCTTGCCCACTCTGCTAATGTTTTTATTTCCCCGTTGTATGTCATTAGTTTATTGCATTTTCTATTGTTTGATTGTTCTATTCTTGTTGCCCATCTGCAGTTTTCTTTGAAATATCCTTTGTTATTATCTTTGCGATCTATAGTAAGATTATCAGAATAGCCATCCTTCATATCTTCCCAGAAATTTTCAAACTTATGCCATCTACTACATACGGTAATACCTATTGCGCCATAAGTTTTATATGCTTTTAGGTTTTTGTTAAAGCATCGGTCTAACATGGCCCTCCATATCTTATATTGTCTTGTCCCTTCCATCCCGTGTTTTAGATTTATACATCCGCAACTTTTGGTATGACCTGTCACCAAATGCGTACTTGCAACTGTTTTTATATTTCCACATTCACACTCACATTGCCACATAGCATTGCCATTTTTATTAAACCCATCTTGTTTAATTACATAAAGTTTTCCAAAGTTTTTACAACTAAGGTCTAATACTGCCTTCACCGTACCGCCTCCCTGTGCCTCAAAATTGCTTCTGCCATAAACAGATCGTCCATATCGTCAATGTCAATGGAGCGGGACTTTGGCATTTCAAATTCAATGGCGCTGTCTGACCAAAGCCTTCCCTGATCCAATAAGTCCCGGCGGGTAATAAATATAGCCCCGTTCCGCTGGAAGTGGGGCTTCTCTGTATGCTTGTCGTAGGGCCTTGATTTGTACTTTATACCCATGTGGTAACCCGAATAAAGGCTGTCTGCGCCGGACTCCTTGAATACCCTTATGGCGTTGTTTATGTCCTCCACTGTTCGCAGGGGGGAAGTGGGTTGGAGAATCATAACTGCGTCAACGCAAACACCACTCAGTCTTTCATAAACCCTTACGGCGTGCTGGGTTACAGGCAACATAGGGGTATCGTCGGCACACAATTCAATCGGCCTTGGCAAATAACTTCCGCATCCAGCTAATTCTTCAATGTCCGTGGAAACAAGCCAGTCATCAAGGTTACTCGCCTTCACCGCATCAATTGTGTAGTCGATTAGCGGCCTGCCGTTTAAGGGATAAAGATTCTTTCGGTTAATCCCCTTGCTCCCGCCCCTCGCCGGTATTACTCCAAGGATGAAAATATAAATCCCTCCCTAAATATTTGCAAGTATCTCCGCAACCTGCTTCCCAGCTGTGCCATCACCGAAGCAGAAGTCAGGTTTCGGCCTACCATGTCTTAGTGCCTCTCTGAGACAACCTTCTATTTGCTTGCCGTCAACGTTGTGAAATAGTATATTGCGCCCTATCTCCCGCCCCTCCTGTCTCCTGCCAACCAATACAGCCGGAACGCCCAGGAAAGCCCCCTCTTTAATAAAGGATGAGCTATTCCCCACGGCACACTGACAGTTATAAAGCAGCCTTGCGTATTCCTCCGGGCTTAAACCCTTGACAAACTCAACATCCTGCCGGTGAACCAGTTTCATCATTGCCTTGCTCCCGGCATCTACGTTGGAATTAACCCACACTTTTTTCAGCGTAATTGCATTAATCGCCTCAATTAGCGGGGCTATATCCTCCGGGTGAGTCGTGTTCGGGTGATGAAGCACCAAGATATACGGTTCTTTGCGATTGTTGGTCAGGTCAAGGCCCACCAGTGAGTCCAAAGCCGTGCTACCAACCGTGAAAACCCTGTCGGGATTGGCTCCCGCCGCTATAATCCGCTTTGCCGCCTGCTCAGTGACCGGGAAATGTATGTCTGCAAGGGCCGTTATGGCATATCTCACCTTCTGGTCGATGGTGCCGCTGATTTCTCCCCCCTCGGTATGGGCAAGAGGTATGTTCATATAGCTTGCGGCCATTGCAGGGGCAATCATTTCGTGCCTATCTCCATGGATAAGGACAACATCAGGCTTTAGTCTCTCCAGGACGCCCCCCAGTTGGCATAAAAAAAGCCCGGTAGTTAATACCATGGCCTGATGGTTGTCGCCTTCCACAAGGCATTGTATGCGCTCTGGCGTGTCAATCGGCAGTTCTATGCCGGAGGCCCCGGTTATAAGTTGTAATTCAAGGTCGTGGTGTTCGGATATGGCCTTGCAGACTGATTTAAGACGGCCCCAGTTTGCGCGGGAGCCTATTACAACGGCGATTTTACGCACCTGACCACCTGCCAATGTATTTCTCGCGATTTGCCAGCTCTTCCGGCGACAACTCCCTTACCCCGGACCCCATCATTGCCTTGACCTTATCCCGCCACTGGCAGATTTCCCTGAATTCCTCCACGGTGCCTGCAAAAGCTTGGTCCTTCCCGGGGAGGTTGCGGTTTAGGGTTAGGTGCTTCTCCACGTAGTCAGCACCCAGGGCAATTGCAAGCTTGGCGGCATCGGTGCCGAGGGTGTGGTCGGAGAAGCCAGAGTAAAATATGTTCATGTTACCAAGAAAAAGCACTTCCGGGTGCGCCGGGTAACTTGACACACAATAGAAAATAGACACATTATTAATTTTCTTTTTAGCCCGTATTCTACCGACTAGTTGCACAATTTCCTCTCTGGCATGCATCCCCGTACTGATAAACACCTTTTCAAACACTTCAAGGCATTTGTCTATCAGCGCCCAATTGTTGCAGTCCGGCGAAGCAATCTTAACCTGCTTCAGCCCTAGGTCGGCCAGCATATCAACGGTGTCCAAGTCAAACGCCGTTGTTAAAAAAGAAACGCCGTATTCGCGGCATTTCTCCATCAGCCATATATGGTCAGACTCGCTTAGTTCGTGGGCCTTGTAGTAAGCATGGGCATTATCATAATCCGGCCAGTCCTTGCGGAGTTTGTCGGCGCGGAAGGATTGAAACTTGACAATGTCAACGCCTGCTCCGGCTGCGGCCCGGATCATAGCCTCCATTATGCGCCGGTCGCCCATGTGGTTACAGCATGCGTCCGCAATTATGCGGGTCATCGTATCCCCCCGTTCAGAATGTGCTTCAAAACAAACACCTTGTCGGTAAGTTCAAGAAACATCTTTGTGTACGCGATCCGCTTCTCCGTATTGTCATCATAAACTATCTCGTGGGGTTCATCCTTTTGGGCCAGGATATATACCTTTTCGCCCATTTCCTCGGGAATCGGCCACGCCTTTACCGGTTTCAGTCCGCACTTTTGCATCATAATGCCCAATGTCGCCGCCGTGAAGTTAAACAGGTGCGCATTTGACAGAAATGCGTCCACGGGAATGTTAATGTGGGTGCTCAGAAGGTTCGGCACACTAATCAGGACATGGCCACCGTCATTCAGTAGGGAATGAATCTTTTCCAATGCCGCTGTCGGACTCGTTACATGTTCTAGGGCGTTGAGCATCGTTATAATGTCAAAACGAATGTCGGGGTTATAATCCTCTATGGTGGTGTTCAAGACGTTCAGGCCGGCGGCTTTGGCTATCTCGCAGTGTTCGCGGTTTGGTTCTATACCGCACCCGCCCGTCATTCTCACCAGCTGCCCCGTACTGCACCCTATGTCTAGGTGTTTTCCTTCTTGCCAGGGGAACCGGGCGTTCTTCGGCATCAATTCAAATGCCGTTTTCGCATGCCTCTTCTCAGCCTCCAGACTATTCCCGCCCTTGTAAATCTTGCGGTAGTCCTCGGCGTAGAAGCGATCCAATTCTGGCTTTGTAAGTCTCGGCGTCACATAAACAAGGCCACATCGTTTACACATCACATTGCGGCCCTGGACAATGTTGCCGTCCTTATCCCGGATAACCACGCTTCGCAGGATGCCGACCTTTTCACGCTCGGTTTTGTCCCAGAGGACTTCATAATCTTCAGCGTCGCAGAGATCACAGGGCACATGTTCTGCTTGCATAAATCCTCCTTATTCCCACACGACAGCCTGGTATTTGGCTGTAGTAGAATTGCCAAGAATTGAAATATCACCAGGTACATACAGCGTCAATTCGTTGTGACCGGCAGTATCCCAAATGGCGAATCCAGTTGTTGCCGAAGCTGCGCCAAGAGAATTAACATAAAGCAAACCTGTAGTACTGAATACCGTAACAGGCGCCCCGTTTATGGTAAGCGTGGTGGGAGTACCGGCTGTAGTGCTGGCCAATGCCTCTGAGTATATTGATTTCACCTTCATGGGAATGTTTCTAACGTACACGTTAACCGCCTCCTTGAATAAACTGTTTTATCTTGTCAACTATAAAAAGCTGAGTCTTTTCGCGGGATTCAGCTGTCTGTCCTCCAAGGTGGGGCGTGATTATAAGATTTCCCAAGTCCTCTATGAGTTCCCGGGTAATTCTGACCTCCGGTTCACCGTCTAACACATCCAAAGCGGCACCGGAGATTACGCCTTTTCGCAATGCATGGACTAAATCGTAAGTATTTACTATTTGCCCCCGGCTTGTATTTATGAAAAGCGCGGACTTTTTCATCTGTTTAAACTGCTCTATGCCGAACATGCCTTTTGTTTCTTCGTTCAGCGGTACGTGGACGGTGATTATGTCGGAGTTTTGGAGTACACACTGCAAATCCTCTTTTCTGTATGGATTTCCGCCCAGTTGGGGGTCATACGCTATAATGCCCATCCCAAACGCTTCCGCAATCCTCGCCACCTGCCGCCCCACCCTGCCGTATCCCACAATGCCCAGCGTTTTACCCCTCAACTCTGCCCCCTGCCATGCCTCCCGGTTCCAGTTGCCCTGTTTTACGTCCTCGAAAGCAAAGGGCACCTTGCGAATAAGGGAAAGAATCAAGGCCCAGGTATGCTCTGCTGTAGCATAAACGTCCTGCAGAAAATCTGTCTCACCCTGCAGGGAGATGATCTTAATCCCTTTGGCCTTGCAGTATTCAGTGTCGATGTGATCAAGGCCGGTGGTACAGGAGGCAATGAATTTGAGGCTTGTGTAATTATCTATGGTGTCCCTTGAAATTCTGTTTTCGAGGCTTGCAATAATGCCCACTACGCCGAAGTTTTTATTTTGGCTCATTATCGCCACTTCTGTTCCGGTTCGTGGCACCCACAGCGCTTCACCCAGCACTTCCCGCGCCCTCTCGCCCCAATTGTCCAAAAGCAGGACTTTCACCGGTATCATCCTTTCTATTCATCGAAATGGAGTTTGTTGTCCTTTAGGATTTGATAAAGACATTCTTCGAGTTGACTAATCTGCTTATGTTCTAGTCCAATCTCGGAATTAGTATTTAATGCCTCCAGTATTTCATGCAATAGTGTGCAGTCAATGGTTTGCTGTGGATAATCTGGGTTTAATTGAATTAATTGCTTTGCGGCCCTAGACCTACCACGGCAAGCATATCCTTCATCAGTGATTATTGTGGTGTCATATTCTATTTTGAAGTCCTTACCGCCTATTTTTATGGTTTCCGGTATCTGCATTACCTCGGCTTCCTCCCTATCACCTTAATAGTACCATCCCTCACCATGCGCCTAATTTGATGGTCTTTTAGCCCCAACTGCACAAGCTCGCCATAGTGGTATGTGCCACCTTCTTTGACCCTCTTCTCCTCTGGCGGCGTAAAAGCATGGACCTTCATGTAATCACCTAGCCCTGTAATAGCATCCGGCGCATCATCATGTTTGTTTTTGCCAAGCCTCACATAACTGGTTAACTGCCTTATAAACTTGTCGTAGTCGCTGCCCGGCTCGTAATCGTCCCGGAAATAAAAATATTCCTTGACATACCCGGCGCACATCAGGATTCGTGTTTCCTTGTTTTGTGTGCTCGGCTCAAAGCTAACGGTGCAACCGCTTTTGCCATGAATCAGCTTCTTGACGTTGGTTGAAAAACTCTTGCCTCCGCTGTTTGACTCTACCTTCATGTTGTCGGCGCAGGTGTCTATAATCATCTGCGCCACAAGTGGCTCAGTGATTTCAACACCCTCCTGAGTAAATACCACATCAGTTATATAAGTGTAGAGGCCATATCTTTTGCCTATCACACTGCAAAGGTAATCGTCCCCCTGGTCTGCTGTGTCGGTATAACCCACAATGCCATCCGGTATCTTTGAGGCCAGATCAACCATGCCGAAACGCTTTAAGTGTTCGATGGGATAAAGTAAACCTTTTGACTCAATGGGGTTTTGCATATACTCAGCTTCCCATATAAAATCCTCGTTAACTTTTTTAATGGCCAGTAGTTCGGCAGTTGTCTTGATTTCCTCGCAGAAGGTCTCTCCGCTGTCTGTGAGAGCCGGAATAACAATTACTGTCCAATCACCAGCGCCATCCTCTAAAAGTCTCCCTATGGGGTCTTTTCGGCTCCACCTGGTGGCAATATGTATCTCTGGACAGCCAGTCTCCAGCCTGGAAAGGTGTGTTGATGTATACCAGTTCCAAACTTTTTCGATAACTGTCTCAGAAAGGGCCTCCTCGATGTTTTTAATCGGATCGTCAAGTATTGCCGCCAATGTGCAGCCTTTGCCGGTTATAGCCCCGCCAACACCAGCACAAAAGTATGTAGTCTGCCTGGCCTTTGTGATTGCCCAATCGTTGACGGCCTTTTTGTCCTGTTTTAGTTTAACCCCCGGGAAAACAGCCAGATATTTGTCGGTCTGCACAATCTGGCGTATATCATAGCTAAACTTTTCGGCTAGTTCTGCAGCATAAGAGTTACGCATTATAGATCCTTCCGAATGCCGACCTATCATCCAGGCACAAAAAAGGGATGTCTCATAGGACTTCCCGGCTCTTGGCGGCATTGAGATTGCCAGCTTTTTTATGTGACCCTCTGCCACCTGCTGAAAGGCATCTGCTATCTGTTTTAAATGCGGTTTGCCAGGTGTAAAGAATTTTGGGTCCATCCAGACGCAAAAGGAGTAAAAGTTATCCCTGGCCCTGTCTATCTGCTCCAGTTCCAGCAGCCTTAAAAGCTCAAGTTCCTCTCTTTGCGATAAGCTCATTTATCCTCGCCTGCCGTTCTTCGGGGGTTAATGTGGCGGTTTCTATCGGCCCCCCGTCCTTGCCGGTGAGCTCCATCTTGTCGGTAAACATGCCCAGGTGCTTGCCAATCTTATCTAAAGCCGCCATTTTGTCATGGAGCTTGAATTTAAAGGTGCCGTCTTTACTGATGCTTACCTCGCTGATTAAGGAACCGTCAACCTCGTCAGAAGGCTTTACCTCAACGACTTGCTTATAACCTAAGATAGGTATGTTTTCTGTATTATTCCAGCCAATCTCTGTCATTTCAGTGCCAAAAGAAAGAAAGTCTTTAATGTCGGCATGGGCTATTTTAGCAAGTTCTTGGAGTGTCCTTTCTACAGACACCATATTGCGCTCTCTGAGCTCGTTCTTGAGTTCGTCCAGACTTGCTACAACCTTGCTGGAATTTGCCAATCTGGATGCATTCTCATCAATTGTTTTATCGGTCATTTTATTACAATTAAAGGCTTGCTTATATGCCTCTCTCTGTGACAGTCCGGCAAACAAGCCTTGAACAAACTTTTCCTGTTTGATTGTCAACGGCCTACCTGCCATCCCGCCCAGCTCCTTTACTCCTTAATAATTAGGTGTAATCGTCAAGAAATTATAGCCTCCTGATGGAGGTTTTTCTTTGCTCGAAAAAAACTAATCAATGGTCATACCGTTATCCATAAGATACTTATTAACTATCTGAACTGCATTTTCAGCGTCCTTCATGCCCCGCAAATAAATACAAGGCACTCCGGTTAGTGCCGTGTACCTTGTTGATTGTGTAATAGAATGGCTATATTTTGTCTTTTTGACCTCAATTATTAATTTCATATTTTCCTTTCTGTCAAATATAACAATATCAAATCGTGCTCCCCTTGCCTTTGGGTCAGGCTTTATTTTATATTCCCCTCTTACAATGGGAAAAGTGTTTTTAAGTTCCCAGTAAGCCAATGCCTGTACTTCAAATTCAGACGGCATTTTCATGGGTTTCCCTCAGACTCCTTTCCCATCCCCTCTTTTCTTTTCCCTTCTTTTCAGATCCTATCTACTCCTATCATATCTATTCCTATCATATCGCATAAGTCATGCACTGCACATGGAATGCATTTGCATTAGCCCTTGCCCCATCTGGCATTAGCGGCATCCCTGCGCTTTTCTGTCAGCTCATTATAGGCTTCCATGCGTCTTAAAAGTGATGGACTCCAAAAATATTCACTGTCAGATTCAAAGAGGCCGAATTCGTCTATGCAGTCAGCAATAAATTCCTTTAGTTTTTCCGGCTCTGCGTCCAGTTCTTTGGCCAATGTTGGTATTGTGTGCTTGCCCGATAGCTTTAACCTGTTGTCGCTGGCCTCCCGCATCAACTCTATCAGCATCCACCACCAGCCGTAGCCTTCTGCCCCGTAAACAAGGCGCATCGTCAATATTTTTTGGTCGCGCCTGGCATTGGCATCATGCTTAAACCAAAATACATCCTTTCCCATTTCACCACGCTCCTATGGCTTATTGCTCCATATAAAAGTTAAGGCGGGTTCCGGTGGAGCTACCGGCCAGGCTGCAGACCTGTTTCCCGCCAAAAGAAAACTTTTCCAAAATATTTTCAAAAACCTATTGACACCCGAATACGGGCATGGTATATTATTGAAAAGCACCCGTAAACGGGGCAAGGAAAGGGGAATTTAAAGTGAAAAAAACTGTAAACGACTTTATGAAATCCGCGAGAAACATCAGGGACGGCAAACACACTAACGGTACATCCTTAACCATTAAACACCGGGAAAATGAGGGTATCGTAGCAATCATTACTAAAGATAGCGACTATGCAAACCGTTCCGGAATATCTAATAGTGGGGTTACGTTTCATCACGATTCTTTCCTGCATGACCTTACTGTAGAGCAATACGAAATTTGGCAAGAACATTTTAAAGCTGCTGCCAACGTAGAGTATTTCTGCAAGACATTAGCCGATGAAGATGGTATTTTTGTTTGCCTCTCCGGTACAAAAGTACGTGCCTTAACTAGAATGATGGAACCGGGTAGGATTGTTTACGATGCAAACACTGCCCTGGGAAAGTCCTAACCGCCTCGGAGGCGGCGCACATCTGGGGCAAGCACCCCGATCACATTAAAAAGCTCTGTCAGCAGGGCAAAGTCGAAGCCCGTAAATCCTCCGGCACCTGGCTTGTCACAGTGGCCGGAATGAAAAAACTATACGGCCCCCGGCCTCAATAGGGGGCCTTTTCTTTGCTCCTCAAAATAAAACAGCCTTTCGGCTGTTGATTTTCGACCGGGTCACCCCGGCCATGGAAGGGAGAGGAAGCTAAAACCACCTCTCCACGCTAATATTTTACACCGGATTTAGGCCCCGAAAGTGCCATTTTTGTGACATCTTAATTCGTCTATCCAACCGAGTTCTATTCCTATCGCCTCTAATACCTCGTCCGTCCACCTGTATAGAGTTCTCTTACCTATGTTGAGTTCCATGGCTATTCCCATGTCGGTTAACTGTCTCGGCCTCTGCCAGTATTTTAACTCCACTAGCCTCACTTTCTCTTCGTCAAGTTCACCAATAGCAAGTTCAATGCCCATTACCAGCCTTTCCATGTACTTAATCCTGCGATTAGTCATCAACCTTGCGGCCCCCCGGTAAGTCGGATCGCTCGTTTCGGTTCCCCTCGGCATTCCGTCCGGTGGTCCCGATGATAGATTTAGTAGATTGTCCCTCAGTTCCTCAAGCTCGGTTTTAGTTCTGTGATAGTCCCTTAATTCTGCCTCTATAAAGGCCCGTAGCTCCTTTTTCATCCGCAGCCACCCCCATTTACTTTTTAGTCACCCGTGGTATAATAATTTTGAGCGTATCCCTCGGGTGTTCCTGGGGGTGTTTTTCTCTAATTATCAATTCCTCTAAAACCAGCTTCCCATCTTTCCCGTATTAACTTTGTCAATCTTTCAACCTCGTCAAATGCTTTTAGTGCCCATTGGTTTGTGCTGTCCATTTGCCCCAAAGCCCAATCTAACCTCCCAACCATGCTCTGCAAAACATTATATTCATAACGAGTAATCAGTTCATGCTTGAAAAGCCTATGCGATATCGCATGAACCTTTTCTTTTATTTGATCGTTAGTTAATTTATAAACTGATGTTGTCATTTGTATTACCACCTCCTCCACCCTCGTGGGCTCGTCCTCCCCAGCCAACCCATCAACTTCCTGTGTGACATTTGCAGGAGCCTGTATACGCACGACTCGTAGCATTTATGGGTGCAGGTTTCGCATTGCTTCATATCAGCGCCGCCCTCCTAAACTCTTTTAAAATCGCCTTCCTTACCCAGTGCGGATGGTCCAGGTGCTTCCTGAGATACCTACATTGTGTCTTACTGCCGTGCTGCTTCCGGGGGTCTATGCAGCCCTTTTCCCTGATTCTCTCGACGCTCAGGGCTATGTGTTTTAGCCTGCAGTATCCAGCCGATTGTTTCACGGTTCCAAACCTCCTGCCACCACCCTCCTAACATTCCGATACGCACCAAGCAACCAGGCCCTTTCCTCGCCCTCATACAGCGAGCAGTTCTCGGTGTCGTGGAGTAGTTGGTCGATTTGGGAAAGGATTCGGGTGCGCTCACCATCTACTCCCCACTTCCTTGTCTTATCAATCAATGTTGCGAATCTTCCTTGTTCGTGCATCTCCCAAAGCCCGTCAACTATTTTCCGGTCTGCCTCGGTCACTCCCCATCACCGTCCTTGAGGAGGGAGAGAATGTCATCTAGCCTTACCACCGCATTGCTTTCACCATAAGGCATCAACAGCGTCAACTCATCCACCGCCCTCCTCAATCTCGCCCTCTCTGCGGCTGCGCCTTGAATAAGTCCCACGTCATATCCTCTTTTGTAGGTTTCAATCGGTATTTCCATCCCAAACACCATCCTTTTTCATGGTCTCAATCAACTTATCCATTCCGTCTTTACGATTGTAAATCGAACCCTTCGCCGCCTCGACAATCTCAAAATAGCCAGCGGCCTCCAAAATATCCTCAATGTGTGCCATCTTGCTCCTGCGCTCATTCTCCCCGATCTCATCCCAGCTTCTTATCTGCCCTATCATCTCTACTATCTTTTCCCACCGATCCCTGGCTACCCTCTCAACAATTTTGTCTCTATCCATCCTTCCCACCCTCCAAAATCCAGAGTAAACTAAGCGCTGCCGCATCGTCGGTGGTGTCTGCCTCAAAATAGGGGGACCAATCATCATCTATGTGTTCGCCGTTGGTACGGTGCAACAGGATGCTGGTTTTCCCGCCCTTGACCTGCATTCTTTCTACGTCCCAGCCCAGACCTTTGATCTCGTCTAGGAGTTGGGAGAGAGAGGGGAGCCATTTGAGTTTTCTTGCTAGTTCCAGCGATACCATATCCTCACCCCCAGTTTTATTGCCCCGGCCCGTTAAGACCGGGGCGTGTTGGTTACGGCAAAAGCTTCAGTTCTCCGACCTGCTCGTCAATGCGCCTGTTTGTGGCCTGAAGTACGTCATTGCAGTTGACAAGGTTGTCGTGTATATCTCGCAGGGCCTCTCCTATAGTGGCTGGTGCAAGTCTTTTATCGTCGCTCCCGCAGCTTACCGGCCTTGGTGATTCAAGCCTACTAATTAGTCCCTGGAGATTATTCCAATACCGGATAACCTCGTCGTGGATTTCGTTTACAACCCGATCCATTGCCGGTATTGAAGATACTTCCTGGCATTGCTGCGCCTGCTGAAACGCCCTTGTTTCTTCTAATTCCCTTGCCAGCCCTTCGTAATGTCCAACGCCTCCAAATGATCCAAATGATTTCAT
>SCLI03000491.1_pt1 | contig 18770 bp, 20 predicted proteins | sample 7268041 | NCBI WGS metagenome assembly SCLI03 (sample SAMN10721081, study PRJNA514188) | viral metagenome | isolation source: depth-stratified mine tailings core A | place: China: Fankou Pb/Zn Mine tailings | collected 2017-10 | reverse complement strand
CTCCTGGCTACTTTTCATGGTAGATTCCAAACAATTAAGGAGAATTAACCATGGGAAGATTAGAGCATCCAGACGATACATTATGCCAGATATTTGGCCCTTTAGGTGAAAAGCTGGCAGCTATTCTTATTGCAATAGACGATAAATCAATCCCAGCACCAATTTATAGTTTTTATGAACCTCAAGCGAGGAACGAGGCGGATTGGGATAATGAAAAGGAATTTAAAATGAGAGAAATCATATATACCTTTATAAGGAGAATGCCCCCGTCCCTTATGGGCTACACGAAAGTTAAATTGATATGGTATCGGGCTGGAAATATCGTGAGTGAGGAAGAAATACCAGTTCAAAGGGGATAGACTTTCTGGGATATCAGTACGCCGCCAGTTTTTAATTCATAGCTCTAAGCCGGTTACGGACTTGTTTTATTAGGGTTTTCCGCACTTATTATAAATTTTTATGTTTGGCTGGGCTTTAATAATTTTTTGTTTATTAATACTTCTCTGGACATATTGGAAAGAGAAGAATATGTAGTTTTGTCAATAATCTAATCAAACCATATAGGGGGATGTAATGGAAAAAGGATTGTTAGAAAGGCATATTGGGTCTGTCGCCTTAGATTTTTTGGGAGAAGGATTATCATTATTTCAAAAAAACATATTAGATGGTTACTTATCTTATCAGGTTGCTACTGCTAATTTGGGAATATCAATCGAACTGATGTTAAAGATATATCTTCTATGTGATGGGTTTAATAATATTTTTGAAAAAAGATTTTGCTTAAGGGAATGCTGCAATGATATTGAACTTAGGGTATTAAAAAAATCGATGCCAATATACCATAAAGAGTTTTTTGATAGGATAAATCATTTACTTAGTACTATTCCAGATATAAGAAATGATAGCGTTCATTCTATATTACCATCTTATCATAAATATAAAATGTGTATGTCTGCATTTTTAGCAATTAAATTATTTTATCATTTACGAAACAATTTCGGGGATCGTCTTGAGGAATTCAGGCAATATAAATTTAACGATTATATACAAACATGGTTTACAAACTTCAATGAAGAGCAGCTTGATAATGCAATTAAAACCATTCAAGACTCTGAGAAAAATATACTTAAACAGAATAAAGATTATTCTGAGGCATATATAGAAACATGGAAGCATTTCCAAGTTGAATGCCCGATTAACCAACATAAAGTCCATAAGGGGACATTATATGGAGAAACTAACGTAGAAATTGACCATGATGATAATGGAAAACCGATTCCACGACTTTATTTTATAGCTGATTCTTTTAAGTGTGACATTTGTGAACACTCAATAAGAAATATAGATGAAATGATAGAATATTACAATTTAGACATTGTATATGATAGATCAAATGAATATGATAAATGGCTTTCTGAATTTGGAGAAGGGCCATTTATTGAAGCGTTGACAGAATACAGGGAATTTTTATCAATGGGCGAGGATGATAATAGATTTAAGGCTCACTAATATTTTGATGGGGATTAACAATGGATTCACATAGCATAATATCATATGGATTCATTAACTGGTACATTTTCAGTTTAAATAACCAGCAATCACTAATAAAAGGTTTACCAACAACTTCAGGGGGTTATATAATAAGGCATGGTAATGGGAGTTTTGGTCGTCTGAGAGGATATTCTGATATTCTTTACATTGGAAAAACTGACCAGAAGGGAGGAATCAAAACCAGAATAAAATCTTATTTTAAACCTGGCCCCACTCAATGGACAAATCAAAGAATTTATTCCTTTCTTTTAAATCTAACACATATGGAAATATCGTATATAAATATTAATAATCCAAGGCAATTAGAAGTGCAATTAAAACAAGATTATTTAAATGATCACGATGAACTACCTCCTTTTAATAGGTCTATATAGGCACTGGCTAATTCTGTACTCAATATTTGAAATGAAGGGAGAATGGCTATGTCGGCTATACCAAAAGATTCAATAATTATGAAATTTACTACCTTAATTGTTATAGGTTTGCTTTTCTTAAATTTAATTGGTTGTAGTAATTCTGATCAAGGTAATCTTGCTGAAAAAGCTATACTTTCAATGAAAAAGCTGGAGGCGAGGTGCAATGTTGGAGTTAATTACAATGATTATACTAAGGAATTAGGAGAAACTGCGTATTCAGTTAGCTTATTCATAGAAAGCAAAGAGGCTGTTAAGTTCCTTAATACTCAAGAACATATTGTTAAAGCCTTTGAGCACTATAAGTTTGCAAAAGAAGTCTGGGAATTTACAGTAATTAATTTTCGTCGGGTGCCTCCTGGGTTCATTGGTACAGCATACAATGAGGAGGCTATGAGAGCCCATATAGAAAAAAACTATCCGGATGCACCTAATGCGTCATCATATCGCCCCCCTTGTTATGAAAAAGACTCATTGTTGCCATACATTTGGAAACAGGCGTCTGCGGAAATAAAGAAAGCGTCTGACTCTCTTGAAAAGGAAAGCAAAAGCTGGTTTTCAAAGTTATGGGGGTGAGCCTCTATAAGTTTCTCGCCGTTTGGTATTGACCTTGTCTTTATTCTTGGCGTATCTCTCCCGGCGCTGCTATCTTTTAGCTGCAAAGCACCTTGATGTTACCTTTTTATCTTTGATTTAGAAGACTGGGGGGATGGTTCAATTTCTGATTCGTTATCTTCCTCCTTTCCCTTTGAAGCATATAATAGTTTTGTTGCCGATTGAATTTCTTTAGAAGCTTCATTCCAAATTACAGGTATCACATTTGAAAGATTGACAACAGAAGAAGAGCCCATTGTTTTTAATACCGCAGGGTATTTAATTACTATATCATCTGCGATTCTTTTCTCATTAACAGCCATTTTTTTATTCATATCATCGAGCATCTTATCCATATTTCTTAGGGAATCCTTCTGTGGTCCTAAATAATTCAGATTATGAGATTCTGCTCTGGGATTCCGCTCTATGTCTCTATAAATTATGTCAGACCTGTGTTCAATTTTATATCCCCAAATATCTTTAGCATAAATAAAGTGGTCTAATGCTTTTTTAACTGATTTTGCCAACATAGGGTTACTGTTAGAATTGGGACTTTCTAAAAACAATTTTACTTTATAATGCGTTTCTCCCAAAGCTGGTCCATAGTCTTTATAAGAAATGCCGACCTGTACCCTTGACTCAAGTTTTTTCAGAGCTTCTATAGCCTCATTAGCTGATTGGCTATGTGCTACCCCGCCTATCCATAAAACTATGGCAATAGAAATAGGCAGCAATTTTTTCATGGCAAACTTCTCCTTTTGTGCCAGAAATTATACAGATAGCAGCATAGCGCCTATTGAGCCAAAGATAAATATTTTTGAAAGGTAATTTTCTGGAATAAATAAGGATGGTTTAGATCAGTCCCCTATAGACCTCTTCCGAATGTATGACTCACGCCGTTTAGCATTTATAGAATCCTTATTCTTGGCGTGTCTCTCCCGGCGCTTTTTCCTTTGGGCGTCAAGCTTGGCCTTGGCTTCTGCGGTTTCTTCCGGGTCCCTCTCGAAAAGGCTGATTTCCCCGCATCGGAGTTGATCCGAAACCCGGATAATCATACCCCGGACGCCGGACGGGTTCTTGACGCCTTCCATACGGGCAATTTCGGCGGGCCGCATTTGGAAGAGCTTGTTCAGCAGATAATATCTCACGCCCACGGGGAGGCTCCCGGAGCGCTCTTCCACCATTTGCTTCCAAGGCTCAAAATTGTGGGGGCCTTCCTTCCCGCCGTCCATTGCTTCAATTACAGCCTGGAGGCGCTGCACTGCATTGTAATAGTGCGAACTGGCAACCTCCACGGTCACGTCATACTTGACGGCCAGGTCTTCATAAGACCAGCCATGGAAAAATCTATCAATGAAAATTCCGGTTTGCTTCAAGCTGGGGTTGAATCCGGCAAAAGGGGAGTCTCCTTCCGTGGTGAATACGTCTACAGGTTTATCGGTCTCACTTGAAATCCGGGGTATCATGCATTCGGATACTTCCCGGCTGCGGGCGAAAATGATTGTTACTTCCTTGCCATTTTTGCCTATAGCCGTCTTCTCAAAAACGGCCAGGTTGTCTTCTGCAAGGTAAAGCTCAACCGGCCTGCAAGGGGATTTGCAGGTGTCATAATGGGAACACTGCTGACAAACGCCTTTCATCTTAGCCCTTACCTAAATCGGGCCACAGCCCGTCTCTTGAGAAGGGGCCGCAGAATATCCAAGGCCCTTTGGCTGTGGCGGGGGGGATTTTCGCTTGGGTCAAGCTTGACTGAAAGCAATCCCCCCAGGCTGACAGCCTGCACGCCCACGCCCTCAGTATCATAGCGGAGCAAATGCAGGGCTTCTTCACATTGGGCTTGCTTCAGGGCGGCCAGGATTTCAGCTTTTTGGGTAGCCGAATACCTATCGACCAGGGTCTTATCAAGCTTCCACCATAGGTCAAATTCAAGCTCGTTTAAGCTCCTGAAGGCCATAAGCAAGGCTGCGGCCTGGGTTGAAGCATCCGCCGCTAACCAATCATCGGTATGCAGACGGTCTTCAAAGTGCGCTTGCGCCCCGGCCAAGTCTGTCCAGGAATTAAACCCCGTGCTTGGGTAAGCAATCAGATCGTTCATGCCGCTAACCTCTTCAATTATTGAAAGCGCTTGCAATGTGGGCAGTCACCCTGGAGGACCTTGGGAGGAAGATTCAAAGCCCTCCAGGGATTCCGCTTGCTGCATTTACCACCAAGGAAGACACAGTGGTAGGAATTGCCCCCAATGGGCTTCCCGCCTGTTGGCCGACAGGCGGCAGGCTTCATCCCATGGCCTGTCTGGTAGGGGCGTGCCACGACACACACCCCGCCCAAAGCATGACACCACCTTAAGTGGTGGTAGTAGTAGTCGTGCTGGTGGTAGTGGTGGTGGTAGTCGTTAGAGCCGTGGTGGTGCGCCTGCTGACTTCCCGTGTCAGGTGGGCGGAAAAGTTAATCCCACTGGCGACAGACCCTGAAACCTCAGTATAGAGCCGCACGTAAGGCCAGGCGTAAAGGCCCTTCGCATTGGAGAAAGGCAAAACGTACCGGCCCGTCTGGGAGTCCTGGTCCCCGCCTAAAACTTCTTTTGCCCCAAGCTCCAGAATCGCCAGGTCCTCCAGGATGCTGCTGAAGTCATGGGCGGCGGAACCCTGAAGCTTGATCCGGTAAAGCTCGTTATTGGATTCAATCTCCAGGGCTGACACGTCAATAACCAGCTTGCCTTCCACCAGTTCAGGCCCCAGGTTGACTACCTTGGCTTGACCGGCAACGGTCCCGGCTTGACTGGTAGCCACCAGGCCAGCGTCTTTCAATTCATGTTGTACGTCAAACATTTGCGGCACTCCTTTCTCGTATCCGGGATCGTTTCCGGTCCCTAATTCGTTTACACTTTCGGCAAACCCTGGCCCCCGTTGTCGGGTCAAAATACAGGTTGTCCCCGTAAAGAGCATGACCCCGGATGCAAAAGGCTTTCCGGGAAGCCCGGCGATTCCGGGCTTGCGTCCGCCTGGTGGCCCATTGGCAATTTCCAGGGGTGTAATCCCCGGCGTTGTCAATGCGGTCAAGGGTCAGGCCGGGGGGCTTTTCTCCCATATCTGCCAGGAAGTTTTCAAAGCTCTCTAACCATCGGTTACAGACCCGGATACCCCGGCCCCCATAATAGAGGAAGTCGGGGTTACGGGGATTCAGACACCTCTGTTTCATGTTGCCCCAACTCCGGTAAGTTGGGGACCCGGTTTGCCGGTGAGTGATGGTCATGCTTTCACCTAAGCGTTCTTAATCCCCTGGAGCCTTGCAGCGGCTCTCGGATGGAAGACCGCCATTCCTGTGATCCACTCCAGGAGCGTACGGTAGGCCGTCCCGCCCGAATAAAGCCCCATGTCAAGGACATCCATCTTGCCGCATTGCAGGCCGGAGACGTATTCCTTAGCCCCGAAACGGACGGCGTAAATGGAGCAACAGACTGAAGCGCCGCCGCCAGGGGCCGCTTCATTGAAGGCCAGGATCGGGTTATCCTGTTCATCGTTTTCGATGACGGCGATAGGAATCCCTGCATAAGCGGTAAGCTGGCGGCCAAAGGCGTCCGAGACGGTTTCAATGGCCTGGTTAGCCGCCCGGATCAGGGTGTTGACCTTGCGGCGCATGGTCTTGTTCATAAAGAGCACGTCCGGCCCGCCCGCCACGGCGTCAATGAGTTCATCCAGCTTGGGCAGGGTCAAGGCGTCACCGCCTGAAGTGTTACCGGCGTTAATCACCTGGCCCCCGGTCAAGCGCTTTTCCAGGCCGTCAAAAGCCTTGGCGTTTTCTTCCGTGTCGCCTTTGAAAAAGTTCTTGGTGTAAAACAAGGCCCCGGCCTTGGCTTTCAAGCCGTCATAAATGGCCCTGAGATTGTTGATATTCCCCTGAGTCTTTACCAGAGCACGGTCAACATCGGAGACGCCGCCCAAGATAGCCAGGGTTTCAGTTACGGGGTTGATTACCCCTGTGCTTTCCGTGTAGCCTTCCCCGATTCCCCGGAAGGCAATTCCCGGAAGGCTTTCTTCCTGGTTATATTTGTAAGAGTCACTGGAGGTTTCCAGGAAAGGCAACCGCTCCAAGACGGGGGAAGTCCGGGGGAAGACTTCAATCACCCCCCGCTGCAAAGGGGTCTGAGAAAGTTTCGCAGCTTCCAAAAGAGTAAGAGACATGATTCACCTCGTTTAGGTCTTGTACCCCGCCTCACGCATTTGCAGGGGAGTCATGGCGTTAAGGTCCGGCGCTTTTTTGTCACCGGGCCGTTTGGTATCCAGGGCGTCGGCCTTGGGCGGGTTGAAAATCCCCTTGGCCTGGGCCTGGCGAAGCCACTTAATAAGCTGGCCGGGCGGCAAGTCCGGGATTAGGCCCTGAAATTCTTCCGGGACTTCGCTTTTCAACTCGTCTGCCACAGCCTGAAGCTCGGTTTCCGCCGCCTTCTTAGCTGAATTCACCTCTTGAAAGCGGGTATAGGGAACCGTCTTTTCCTGGGTTTGATCCTTACCGGCCTGGTCTTTCACATCGCCTTTATCGGGGGCGTTCCCGTCGCCGGGTTTATTGTTAGCGTTTTGGTCATTGGCTTTATCAGTCATTTCAGATCTCCATTTTTACGCCTTGGGAGGCGGATTTTTCGGGGTTACAAAACTTCTCTCCCCGGTATTCAGTTCCCGGTTTTCCTGTTCAATGGTCAACAGGTAGGCCAGGGCTTCTTCTCGGTTCTTCAAATCGGGGTTTCTCTCCAGGGCAATATCTACGGGGGAAATAACCCCAAACCCTAAAAGCTTCTCCCACGCTTCCGCCTGGGATTTCGGGTCAACCTCTGGCCGGGGGTCTGCGAAGTCAATCTTAAGCGTGGCCGACTCGGAAAGCTTCTTTGTGGGGTTGTGGGCGTTCCAAACCGTGCGGGTAAGCTGAAAGAGCCGTTTTTCGTAACTCCTCCATAGGCCCACGTCCTCAGACCGCACTTCCTTGAGTTCCCGAACGTCCACCAGCTTTGACAGGCCGCTTGCTTCTGTGGGGTCCGTGCTCATGCTTGCGGCGCTTAGGCCATGGCTGACACAGGCCCATTTGATTAGCTTGTCAATGGCCCCCACCACTTCTTCAATCCGGGCCTGCTGGTGTGCAAAACCGAGTTCCCCGTTTTCCTGGAGTTCCACCAGGGAGCCGGGGTCAACCCGGAGACTTCCGCCGCCTTGACCACCCTTGATGTACCCCACGCCGAAACTCTGGTTTGCCAATAAATGAAGCAAATCAACGAGTTTTATGTTGATTGCTTCCTGAAGGCTAATAAGATCGTCTCCCCCCGGAAGCCAAAATGAAGAAGAGGGGGGCGGATAATCGAAAATGGGAAGGAAGGGCAGGACTCCGTATGGATTCGGGGCTTCCTCAATCGTCTGGCCCCTGTAATTTAATCTTTCCCAGCTTTCCCGGCTCCAAAGGCTGTATTCAGTTTCCTGAATCTTGTCAGAGGTGCCGAAATCAGTCACCAGGACCTTAGACAGAATTTCCGGGGTCTCTCCCGTCTCCACGTCCAGTATGTTGCCGGTCAATATGTCCAGGTCAAGGCGTTCATTCCGCCAAACCGGGCGAAGCAGGATCGTCTTGAGAAGCTTGGCATACCGGCTGGCCTGCTTCAGCTTCACGTCCAGGGACAGGCCCTCAACAATTTCAGCATAAAGCTTCTTATCGCTGTCGCTTCCTTCAATGGCTCGAAGCGGGGCTTCTCGATAAATCTGGGCCAGGTTGTTGATTACTTTTTTGGTTATATTCAAGCAAACCTGAACCATGCTGGAGGGATCGCTAAAAAGCTGATTCAGCTTGGTTTCCAGGTGGTCAAGCTGACTATCATGGTAAAGGTCAAGTCTCTTGCTTGCCTCTGTCTTACGGGCCAAGGAAGTAGCGGAATCGGCCTGCAAGTTTAGGCGGTTGAAAATAATCGGCACTTGGCTTTGGAAAAGCATAATCTTGATTCCTTATGCGGCCTGACTGATTCTCGCCCCGGCAAACCGTACACGAGCCTCAAAAAACTCAGGGACGGTTTCCTCTGAGTCAAGCTTTATCGCCTTATATTCTTTGAACATGCTCTCAACCTGTTTATGGGCGTGGCAGTAATCGGCGCAAAGAAGCTGTTTTCCCCCGCCCATTAAGTAGCAAAGTCCCCGGCGTGGTGATTTGTTCTTACACTGGAAAGACCCCAGGACATAAGCGGCAAGGATCGCCTCTCTTAAGCTCCAGATTGCATGACAGCAGCTATACACGCAATCATCATGCGCTTTGCTGGTGGCAGCCCCGAAAGAATGTTTTCCGGCCCTGCCGGTCGTATAAACAAAGGATTTGAGTTCAGATTCAAAGGTCTTCAATTCTTGAGGGAAGTGAAACCGGCCCTCACGGAATAGGCGCGCCATCTCCGGGAAACTGCTGGACTGCATTTTTTCAGTAGCTGTGACAATTTCATGGGGAATCTTTACGTCATCAAGCCAGGGGGCTAAGTCCGTGACCTCGTAATTTTCCAGGACTACGTTATCTAAGTGGTAACGTTCGTGATCCGCCAGGATTTGCCGCTTAATGCTCCTGGATGTATTGAGGCTGAAGACCACTTGGTTAAGGATGTAAAATTCCGGCTCGCCATGCTCCGGGCTGGCGACTTTAGCTACAACCGTCCAGACGGTAGAGTCACCCCCGGCCAGAGGGGAAAGGGACTTAGCCCGGTCTAAGCCGCCGCCCACCTTGTAAGCCCGGCCTTTTGCAATCGATTGCAAATCACTCACGGGGATTTTGTATGGGGCCTTGGCCGCCCTGATTACCTCACTTGAAAATAAGCTGTTCTTGGCGTCTGACCTTTGGCCCAAAATGTCTCTTTTGAAGTCGGCGGGAAGCGTTGTCCTTTGCAAACGCCTGGCTTTTGCCCTGTCAATCCAGGCCGGAGCCTGGGCTTCAAATTCGGCCAAGTCCCTATAATGGATATGCCTGCAAAAAATACTGGGGTCGCTTGCCGCTTCTTTCTGGAGGGAATGAACATGCGAATCTGTGGGGTCAACGTTACTGTCAATCAGGATCAAGCTATCCTGGGAATCCAATGTGCTGGCCTGCATTGCATTAAAGATTGTTGGGTCCGGGCAAGCGTGGAAATCGGAAACCCATAGGCAAGAAATTCTCTCCCCAAAGGCCGTTCCCATAGAATTGCCTTCCGCAAGCTGAATAATGCTTTGGAGGGCCGGAAAGTGGATTTCACTGCTGAAAATATTTTCGAGGGTAATCAGCCGGGCCAGGCGGGGGGAATTTTGAATGATCTTCTTTAACGTCCTGAATTGCGTCTTGCGTGAATGGTCATAGGAATTTCCCAAAATCTGGCAAATGAAATTTTGGCGGCTGGTCAAGAGCCACAAGCACAAAAGGGCAAGGATGCTGGATTTCCCGTGTCTCCGGGGCCAGACCAGAAGGGATAGGCTATGCAGAAACCGGCCATTTGAATCAACGGCCAGGATTTCATCAACGCTTTCCCTTTGCTCTGTGGTGGGCTCCCATGGCCCATACTGGTTATTGCGCTGCAAGACGTGGGGGCGAATATCTTCACACCAGTTCCAAAACCCACAAGCGCCGGGGGCGTTCCATCGGTCAAGAATCTCTGAATCCCGATCCCGAGTTTTACCACGGCCAGGGTTGCCGGGCCGGGAGCAGTTGGGGGCGCTGCTGCTGTCGGGGGCCGGGGACAATCCGGGGAACTGAAGCTGGCGGACCATCATTCATCCCCCCCGATGATTGCGGCCAGCCCTAAGCCTGAGTCTGTCGCCGGGGCCTTCTTCCCCTTTTTTGGAGCCTTGGGCCGGAAGCTCGCTAAAATCCTCTCAAGGACCCTGAACCGATTTAAAAAATTTTTATTTTTCGGGAGAGGTTCCTTTGCGCCGCCCCCCGAAAAACCTCCAGAGGGGTCGGCCTCAAATAAATCGATGATCAAACACACTGCGGCGGAAAGTTTTACCGATTCGCTTGGGGTAGGTTTACGAGTGGAGAAGAATTCAGACGTGAGCTTTGCACGCCAAATGCGGGCCTTGGTTCGCCGGTCGTAAAGCGGCGTACCGTCTGGCTTTTGGAAGTCTGGATTGCGGTCTTTCCACAAAGTGCGAGACACAAGACACCTCGAAACCCCACCACAAAGGCAAATTGCAAGCGCCTGCAATGTGGCAATGATGAAAGTCTTAATGCTCTCTGTGGGGATTTCGGGCTGTGTTGCCCTAATCGGGTCTATGACAGGCACCCCAGGAAGGAAGGTAAAGGGGGCCTGTTGACTGCCGCACTCCCGTGCTATGGTTTACTAAATACTATACCGGTTCTACCCTTGTCAAGAAAAAAGTGGGTTGATAGTGGGATAAATATGAAAGTAGCAATAATTTCCTTTGCTTTAAACAGCTTAACATATTTAATTATCATGATTTTAGCAATTTCAGCACTTGTCTGACACAAGGATTGGTAGTCCTATATAATCAACATAATGCCCTAATAGCGGGCTTTCTCGCCCCAGGAGCAAATCCTTTAGGCGGCGGCCCAGCGAAACTTTTATTCTGACCCTGTTTCGGCTTATTCTGGCGTATTCTCGGGCTATTTCTCACACCTCACGATACTATTGCTTTGTCCCTGATATTGGTCTTAGGCCCCGTTAATCGCCTTGGGGTGTGGGTTTCAAGGTACTTGCCCAGTGTTTACAGGGTTCATATGCTCCCTATCCTTTGGCCTATGCCTGGGAAGCTCTTAAAGGATTTACCAGTCCTACATATCACCCGCAGATCACACCCCTTTACCCGTTGTTTCTCCCCCCCTCCGTTCGTATTATGGACTACGCCCAAAATGACGAAAGCAAAATGCTTCGATCCAGTGAGGGAGGTTCTGGTATTCCCCTTTTCTGGCAGTCAGCCCGAATTCTCAAAAACGTGGAGTGGGCTTTTTGGATTCTCGCCCGGCCCTGCTCTAAGACTTCTTCAAGGCTCCGCTTGGGGAAGTTTGGCAATTCCACATAACGCCAGGTCCGCCCGGCCAGCACATTGTAGATGCTGCGTAGCGATACGCCGTATTGATCCGCCCAGGTCTGAGGCTTGACCAAGTTCCCCAACACCCGGATGACCTGAACATCACGTTCGCTTAACTTTGCTCTACCATTTTTTTCCCCAGCCCACACGCCGGATTGACTGTGAAGCCCCATGTGCCTCCCATGAGGCAAGGCTTCAAGGTGGTCAGGGCAAATGCAGGCCCGATGCTGGCAGGTATGGTGAATATCGAAACCTTCAGGGATCGGCCCCACCCAAATTTCATAAGCAAGGCGGGCGGCTCGCCTTCTGCGGCCACTTACTTGACACACGGCATACCCACGAGGGTCTGTCCCCAGCTTCCAAAGCCAGCAGCCTCCCGGCTCTTGCTCCACATAGTACAGGAGATAACTCTTAATCGCCTCGTTGCTCCAAAAATCTAACTTCAATGGCTACCTCCCTTAAGCGGATCGTGCAAGCGCTGCAAATTACTGCACATTACCGCCATTCCTTCCCGATTGTCCCTAATCAAAGCTCCTCAGTCACATAAATTACATTGTCCCACGGACGGCGGCATTCATCCGGCAACCCACGTTCACAGAAATCCTTAAAGCCACACCTGTTCAAAAATCCGCCACGGGTGGCACGCAGCACCATAACTTTGAAGCCTTTCCCAGGCTCCCCATTAAAATGACTCTGGAGCACCCTGTCAACAAAGTCGGCGGATTTGGCTTCAAAGGTAGGTGGGCCAAGTGTATCCATTGCCCGTATCTCTTCTTTCGAGAAGAATTTTGCCATTTCCTCCAAAGTCTGAAAGGGCCTGAGATAGTAAATCAGGTTTACCGAGCCTGGTTTTACGGCTAAGAAATCCTTGGCTGGTGGAATTCTTCCGTACACTTTCTTAAGCAGATCATCACCAGGATCAGGGGGAAGGGAAAATTTCCCCTCAGTTTCGGGCGAAACATTCTCCTCACCTCCAAAACTCTCCCGTCTTTTAGTTCCGGTTTTTCGCTGGCGATCTTTTTTTGTCTTTGGCGATTTTTGAAGCTGTTCATCATCCCGGAGTAAAGATGATTGTCTTCCTTGATTGTCTCTTATGAGGTCTCTATGATCGGAAGTGCTCATTTTGAACACCCCCATTTGCTCATTTTGAACACGACCCCTGTTCATTTTGACCATAGCATCTGTTCTTTTTGAACATGCCTGTTCATTTTGAACATAGCCTTTAGGCTGAACATATCCGGTCTGAACCAAGACTTGCACCAGTTCATCCTTCAAACGGGGATCATTAAGGTTGACCGTGTACCACTGTGTATTGACATGTTTTTCCCGATTGAGGTTTTTCGCCAGGATCAGCCTATGATCCATCAGAGTTTTAAGAGCACGGCGGATCGTGCTCAGGTCCCAGTGCGGGAAGTGGTCTTTCTGCCATTGCTGGTGGGAGTTACGAATCCAACGCCGCCCCTTGATTACCTTCCCACCTGACTTTGCCCGGACGCAGAAATACCAAATCCGATGGAACAGTTGCGCCGCAGACTCCCCTATTTTCTTTTTCTTCCCTTTTTTCTTTTCCGCTCCGGGTTCCACAATTTCCGCTGCGGCCAGGAAAATAGAATAAGCCCGTAAGCCTTTAGGGGAAGAGTCAGGGGGGGCCATTATTCGGCCTGCTGCTCGGCCTGCTGCTCAGTTCTCGACGCCTTGAGGTAGTTCGCCACATCGATAGCCTTATATCTGACTGCCCTCCCAAATCTATAAAAAGGAAGGAACTCCTTCCCCGCCGCCCGGAGATTTTGCCGGGTTTTCGCCGATCCCAGCCCCAAATCCTCCAAGTCCCTGTCCGATAGCCAAACTTTCGCCAATTTTTCCCGTGCCATTTCCAGGCTCCTCCTGTTTCCCAATTTTAGTTTAAAAATATCCCATGTTGGCCCTCCTTGTCAAGAGCTATCTTATTGATATTCAAGGCTATTTTCGTTGTCAAGGTCCGATAACATGTTGAATAAAATGGCCTTTTCGTTGTTAATGTCGGTTACAATGTTGATATAACTGGCATTTTCATTGTCATCGTCATATCCGTCCCCCATGAATCGGTACCCTTTGGAAGGCTTAACTTAATGATTTCATTAGATATCAATAATCATGCCACCATTTCCAAGATTGGGTACCGATTGCCCCGAAAAAAAATTCTTACAGCCTAAAATAAATTGGCCCGAACGCTTGGGAGCGCCGGGCCTGTGGGATTCAAGGGTAATTGGAGGCGGGATTATTGCGAGTTTAGGGGGATCACTATGCCGTTTCCGGTGTTCTCCCTGGACTCCCGGTCTAAGCTGCGGATAGCGTCATCCGCCACGGATGGAGCCTCATGGCTGTACCTGCTGACCATCTTCAAATCGACATGGCCCAGCAGGTCCCGCAACACGTTTAAGGGTGTCCCCCTGGACGCAAGCCGGGTAGCAAAGGTGTGTCTGAGTGCGTGGAAATCCAATGAAAATTTTCTCTCTCGCCCGGCATTTAGGCCAAGATCGGCCACGGTCCTATAGTAGGTTACGGATATGCGTTGTTGGATATTCCCATTTGCATCAGGAAAAACCAGATCAGCCGGGGATACATCGGCGGGTTGCCGCTCCTTTAAGAGTTCCTGGAGCCGGGGGGCCAGCAAAATCTTCCTGACCTTTCCTCCCTTCCCCCGGACGTGGAGCCGGTTGTTTTCATCTCTGTCACCCCACCTCATGCTGGCGACTTCCGCAAACCTCAACCCCGCATACAAGCTCATCATAGCCATGTCGTGAACCTGCTGACTCTTGGCCTTTAGTACCGGCATGAGCCGGTCCTCCTCTTCCGGGGTGAGCACCCGTTCCTGAGCATTGTTCAGTTTGGGGAGCTTGATGCCCTTGACCGGGTTAGGACCGTCATACAGGCCCCACAGGGCGGCTTTGTTGTATGCTTGACGGATGATTACCAAGGCGTGCTTGATGGTGGCCCCGGCCAGGCCCTTTTCTTGTAAGCGCTTTTTCACCCCTTCAAGCATGAAAGGGGTTATTTCCTTCAAAGGCTTATCCCCTAAAGGCTCGGCCAGGTACGCCCGGAAGCGGTTCAGATCGTCCTTCCAATGCTTCTTGTTGGTCTCGGCCCAAGGGAGGTAGTGCTTCTCCATAAGCTCACGGAAGGTCAGGGACTCCCGTTTTTGGCGCTCTTCTTCTTCGGCCTTTGCCTGGCGTTTCTCTTGGGCCAGTTCTCTTTTCTCCCGCAGAGTTACCGCCCCTTCACCCGTCCGGTTAGCCTGGCGTAGTTTTTCCCTCTCTGCTGTGGCCTTGGAAGCGTTCCAACCCTCAGAACTCCAGCCTAAACCCTCTTCAATTAAACGCCCGCCAACCCGGTATCTTATGGAATAGTACAGGTCAGGCCGCCCATGATGCTTCCGGCTTTCATGCTCCTTAACCCGGACCCCTTTGCCGACTTTTTTTCTTACCAACATTTTTATCACCTCGCCTTAGAAAACATCCTTCCGGTGATCCTGTAATCATGCTGTCCCACTTTTATCCCACTTTTTGGCGGGAGTTTGGAGGGGGACCATTGCAAGCAAACCCTGTTTTCAAGTAAGATTATGGCAATTAACCTGCTGTTTGTCAAGCATTTTTAGGGTATTTAGGATAAAAAAGGAAGAATGAGGAAATTACTATTTGCAAGGATTCCTAATCCTTGTGTCCCGAGTTCGAGTCTCGGCGGGGGCGCCACCTGGGGAATTTGGTCAACGATTCCCTCGACAAAGCTGTGGTCCGGTTATGAGACTCAGCATGAAAAACTCACTGCAGCACTGGATTTTCCTGGGCTTTATGGGAATCTGTTTTTTCCCGGGCCTGGCCTTGGCTGCCGGCACTCAGGCTGATCTAGACCAAAAATTGGCCGCGGGGGAGATCATTGTCTCTACCAAAGGAGATCCTGGGAAATCCCTGCAATGCGCCGAGATGATGGGGGTGATAGATGCCCCTCCGGAGATCGTTTGGCAGGTGATCAGTGACCTCAATAATTTTAAGAATTTCATGCCCAGGATGCGCAACAGCATGGCGGTCGCCCCGGAGAAAATCCCGGTAATATTGCAAAAGAAACCCACCCAAGCTAAAGAGGTTGAGCGGTTACTCGGCCCGATCCCGGCAGACCCGTCCACCTACCGCGTTCCGGGGGGAAAATATACCATCTATTTCTATGGCCATGTTAATTTGCCGTGGCCTTGCAACAACAGGTGGTACGTGATCAAGGGATTAAGAGATGAGACCCAGGCTGCCCAACATCGCTATCATAGCTCGTGGTCGCTCGTCACGGGTAACCTGCGGGAAAATTCCGGCGGATGGATTTTAGAACCCTTTGACTCTGCCAAAACCAAGGCGACCTACCGGCTGTGCACCGATCCCGGTGGTCCCATTCCCAAGTTTCTTATCACCCAAGGTACCTGTTCCACCATGCCACAAATCATTAAAGCGGTCAGGAAACGGGCGGCAGACCTTTTGGGACAAAAGCGGCCTTAGTAACGCCAGCACCGGGTTGGGTCGCAATATTTCTGATTATTTTTTAAACGGAGAGGACGCGAACGGGTCAAGGGAGGACGAAACCCAGCTCCCCCCTCAACCCTGGCAAGGCTGCGGGCGTCGCCCGGAGGCCTGGTGTTTGCCTCCTGGCAACACCCCCACATGTTTTTAGTAAACTGCGGTGGATTTGGCGCTGGTCATTTCGACTACTAACCTGCCGGCCTTAATCAATTCTGCTCCCTGGATCAAGTCAGCCTGACTGATCTTGCGCTCCTCGAGGCAGGGAATTCAGCACAGGAACTTGCCGCCGTTGGCCACGTAGCTGTCCACCAGCGTCTTCAGAGGGGTGAGGCCGGGAAAGGTGATGTCGTCGGCATACCCCTTTTTGGCTAAAAATACTCCGTTTGCCTGCAGCACCACCACGGCTTCCACGTCCATGGACTGGGCCGCGTTGGCCAACAGCAGGGGAAAGATGGCCCGTTCCGGGTCCTCTTTCGCATGGGTGGCTACTAATACGATTTTTTCCTTCTCTTCCGCCATGTTAGCCCTCCTTTTTTTCTCAGATTTTAGCTGCTGGGGCCGGGGGTCAGCGCCTTCACCCCTTGCCGTAAATCCATTTCCACCTTTAACTGTTCCGAAAAAGAAGCCTCACGCCAAGACGCCAAGAAAAACGCGGATATTTAGAAATGTAACGTGCGTCCTTTACAACCAAACTCCTTGATAAATCGAGAAGTAAATGTAGGGTGGGCACTGCCCACCAATTCCTTAGCTTATCTTGCGTCTTGGCGTCTTGGCGTGAGGATATTTTATTTTTCCTCAGGAGCCAGATAGCGCCCCACCAGACTGGCCAGGTCCTCTGCGGGCAGGCCCGCCTTAAGGAGGTTGGCCAAACAGATGGGGCAAAAAGTGACCACCGGGGCGGCGGCTGCCTTCAGTTCCGCGGCTCGCCGTCCCAGGATCTCCCGGTTCAGGGCCGGGGAGACCGATTCCGCGGGGCCGCCGCAGCAGGAGGTGAACTCACCGCAGTTGCGCACCTCCACGTACTCCAGCCCCAAGTTGCGCAGCACCCGGCGGGGCCCCTCCGAAAGCTGCAGATATCTGCCGTAAAAGCAGGGGTCGTGGAGGACCACTGGCGGTTTGCCGTTGCCGCGCTCCGGGCCGCGGCATTGGAGCAGCGAAAAATACGGCTGTACTTCGAAAGAGGCCCCGGTGTATCGGGGATAAAGCTCTGTAAGGGCATAGGTGGTGTGCGGGTCCACGGTGATGACCTTCCGGACGCCGTGGAGCTGCAGGGTCCGGGCGACGAAGCGGGCGTGCCTGACAAAACCGTCCTGATCTCCCAGGTCATAGAGCAGGATGCCGCTGTAGAAATCCATCTCCGGGTGGTAGAAGAAGTTGACCTCCGATTGCCGCAGGAGGCGGCAGATGGTCTGCAGGATGCCGTTAAACTTCTGCCGGTCCGCGCCGGAGGTCAGGACGGACAGCCCCCGGCCCCGCAGGGACGCGGGGACCAAGCGGCCCCAACGCAGGTAGTCGGCCCAACTGCTGCCCTCCAGGCGCTCCAGATAGCGGGTGGTGGCGTTGATATAAGGGATGGCCTGGTACATCAGGCCCGTAAAAAGGAGTGCGTCCCCGGGCCGCCGGGTGAAGCCGCTCAAACCCCGCCACCAGGTGTTAAACCGGGAGGGGGGCACGCCGAAGGGGTTCCGGGTCTGCCGCACATTGGCCGCGAGGAGGTCGATGATGTCCGTGGGGTTAAACATCTTAGGCCCTCCGGGACTGCGCCAGCACGTAACGGCGCAATCCCAGGATGAGTTCCCCGGGATTGGCCTGGCGGGGACAGGTCCGGGTGCAGAGTCCGCAGTGGAGGCAACGCCAGAGGTCCTGGGCCTGCTGCAAAATCTTTTGTTTGGCCCCCACCTGCACGTAGCGGATCATTTTCCGGGGAAAATGCTCAAAGTTCAGGGGGCAGATGGCCGCACAGGTGCCGCAGTTGAAGCAGTCCAGCGCGCTATCCACACCATAGGCCTTGAGTTCTGCGGCAAAATCAGGGTTTACCAGGGCCATGTCCGTTCCTTTTACCTGGCGGTGTTCGCATCGGGCTGCTGTAGAAATGACTTATGAGCCCGATTGGAAAAACTTCTTATCCCCCCCTTTGAAAAAGGGGGGTTTGGGGGGATTTGATAAGCCCCCAAAATTCCCCTAAATCCCCCTTTTTCAAAGGGGGACTTTTGATATCTTTTCTCTTTAAGGCCTTGATTTCCATATGCAGATAATTTTCCCCAAGTTGTTAGTCAGCCGGGCTCGCCTCCGGCTCTTCGGCTGGGGGTTGACCCAAGCGGTAACGGAAATAACTGCCCGCTTTGGGGCCTTCCAAAATTTCCCCATATTTTTTCAAAGAGGCCACGTACCAGAGGACCTGGTCCACCGGCAAACCTGTGGCCGCGGCCATCTCCGGTACCGTCAGTTCCACCCCCTCCAGGCTGGCCTTAATGGCTTTTACCGCCCGGCGCTGCTCTTGCACGCGGCTGGTGGCTGCGGCGATCTGCTCTTTCCGGGTGGCCCGGAGTTTCTTTAAAGCCTCTTTCCCGGTTTCATCTTCCAACGCTGTATCCGGCATCAGCAAACCTTTTGCAAACCTCTTAAAAGTCCCCCTTTGGAAAAGGGGG
>SCLI03000006.1_pt1 | contig 18951 bp, 28 predicted proteins | sample 7268041 | NCBI WGS metagenome assembly SCLI03 (sample SAMN10721081, study PRJNA514188) | viral metagenome | isolation source: depth-stratified mine tailings core A | place: China: Fankou Pb/Zn Mine tailings | collected 2017-10 | reverse complement strand
TTCCGGTATTTCCATGCCGGGCCACTGAGGAAACCGTCACTATCAACGGCCGGCCGCGCACGCTCAAACCCAAGACCCCGCTAGTCCCGCGCGGATTCCATGCCGCCAGCCAAGACCCGGAGCAGATTCGAAGCTGGTGGCGCCGGTGGCCAGATGCCCTCGTCGGGGTACCCACGGGCAGCCTGACGGCGCTCGTGGTCGTCGACTACGACAGCCCGAAGGCCGACCTCTCTGGCCGCGCGTGGCTCGAGGCGCACACCGACGCACTGATGAGCACGCGCAGCCACACGACACTTTCAGGCGGCCGCCACTACCTGTTCCGCGCCAACGGCACCCAATATCGAAGTGGGGCCTGCGTGGAGCTGGGCGGCAGCCGCCGCGGCGGCGTCGACATCCGCGCTGAGGGTGGCTACATCATCTGGTGGCCGCTGCACGGCGGCGCTTCCGCAGGAGAGCTTGCCGACCTGCCGCTTGGGCTGCTCGAGGAGCGAGCCATCGTGCCCCGGGAGGTACCCCCGCTGCCTGCCACCTCTCCGGCACGCTGGCGGCGCGATGAGCGGATCCTGCGCGATGTGCTCACGTACCTTGACCCGGCAGACTATGACGGGTGGATCAAGGCCGGCATGGCCATCCACCTCGCCTCGAGCGGGTCTGACGCCGGCTTCGAGCTCTGGCATGCGTGGTCGGCAGGGGAGCTCACGGCCTCGGCACCGACGAACTATACCGGCGTCGATGACTGCCGGTACCGCTGGGCGAGCTTCACCCCCTCAGGCGCAGGCGGCGCCGTCGTCGGCCTCGGGTCGCTCATCGTCGCGGCTAAGGCCAAAGGCTACGTTCCACGTGAAACGGGCGCCCCCGCCACGGACGACACCGCGCCGCCGGACGACTCACCCCCGCTCGACGCCTACGTCGACGACCCAGAGGCTGGCGCGAGGCCCGCTGTGGCCGCACTGGATGACTTCTACGCCTATTTGCCAGCGCACCAGTACCTCTATGTCCCTACCCGTGAACTCTGGCCAGCGGCCAGCGTGAACGCTTCCGTGCAGGTCGACAACGGCAAGCCGAGCCAGATACTCGATCTCAGCCGGCCAGTCCACCAGATGACCTGGGCGCCGGCAGAGGAGATGCTGATCGAAGGCCGGCTCGTCTCTGACGGCGGCTGGATCGCCAGGCCAGAGGCGCGGGTATTCAACCTCTATCGGCCGCCGCAGCCCGCCAGCGGCGACGTGCGGCTGGTAACGCCGTGGCTCGACCATATCGCCAGGGTCTATCCCGACGATGCCGCGCACCTGATCTCGTGGCTCGCGCACCGCGTTCAGCACCCGGGCGAGAAGATCAACCACGCCATCGTACTCGGCGGCAGCCAAGGCATAGGCAAAGATTCGCTCCTCGAGCCGGTCAAGTACGCCGTCGGGCACTGGAACTTTTCGGAGGTCACTCCGACCCAGCTCCTGGGCCGCTTTAATGGCTTCCTAAAGTGCGTGATCCTGCGCATGAGTGAGGCCAGGGACCTCGGCGATATCGACCGCTACGGCCTTTACGAGCACCTGAAGCCGTTCACCGCAGCACCCCCGGACGTGCTGCGCGTCGACGAGAAGAACCTGCGCGAGTATTCGGTCTTCAACGTCTGCGGCGTCATCATCACCACGAACCACATCGACGGCATCTACCTGCCGCCCGATGACCGCCGCCATTATGTCGCCTGGTCGGAACTCACCAAGGAGGAATTTACCCCCGACTACTGGCGCGGCCTATACCGATGGTACCGGGACGGCGGCGTCGGGCACGTCGTCGAGTTCCTGCGCACGGCAGACCTGTCCGGCTTCGACCCCAAGGCGCCCCCGCCGCAGACCGAGGCGTGGCATCGCATGGTCGACGCCGGCCGCGCGCCCGAGGATGGCGAGATTGCCGATGTGGTCGACGCGCTCGGCTCCCCTGGGGCGCTCACCGTCGAAGACCTCCATCTCTACGCCTCGGACGATTTTCGCGCGTGGCTCAAGGACAGGCGCAACTCGAGGCAGATTCCTCACCGGCTCGAGGCCGTCGGTTACGTGCCAGTGCGCAACGAATATCAGACAGACGGCCGGTGGAAAGTGTGTGGTAAAAATGTTGTGGTGTACGCCAAGCGCCAGCTTACGCTTAGGGACCGCATAGCTCACGCTAAAGCGCTCTGCGAGGGTCGCCGTCCGTCAAGTCCGTGAAGTCCGTGATTCCCTATCTCTATCCACAAACTGACCAAAAATGAAGAATTCCTTAAAAATCATGAATCACGGCCGATCACGCGCGCGAGGACTTTAAGTGTGCGCGTAATGCGGGTGGGAGATCACGGACTTCACGGACGTCTCGGACCGAGGTCGTGGAGAGATTTCCGGTCCAGACTGTGGTTAATATGCAACTCTGTGGCGAAATTTGATGCGGCGGAGGCAAAGCGTGACGCGAGCACTCTCCGCTTTAATTCCCCTCCACCCTGTGATACCCTCACCGTATGTCGAACGAAAAACGCATCCACGCCGCGCATCAGCGCGCGTATCGCAAGCGCCAGAAAGCCCGCGGTCTGGTCGAGATCCAGATCTGGTGCTACCCCGACCAGGTGGCTCGCCTGCGGCAGTACGCACGCACGCTGAGGTGGACGCCGCGCGAGGGCCAGTCGTGACCAGGCGCGCGCTAATCCTCACCAGTGGAGATTTACATGGGCTGTGACATACACGTCTGCGCAGAGCGGCGAGACGGGGATCGATGGGTCCACGTTTCGATAGAGGCCGAGCCGTTTTCTAACCGCAACTATCGCGTTTTCGGATTCTTGGCCAACGTCCGCAATTACTCCGTTGTCCCACCTATCGCTATGCCGCGCGGATTCCCAGAAGACGCCAGCGAGGATGCGCGCAAGGATTACACCCATTGGGACTGGGACGCGCATACGCCATCTTGGCTCACGGTCGAAGAACTGACCAACTACGACTATGACCAGACGATTGAGGATCGGCGGTATATTCGCCAAGAGGGGCCTAATTACTTCAACGGAGCAGCAACATGCGAGCCTGGCGATGGAGAGCGCATGCCACTACGAGAATTTCTCGGGGAGCAGTTTTTTAGTGACCTCACAGCGCTAAAAGAATCCGGTGCTGAGCGCGTAGTATTTTGGTTCGACAATTAGAGCCGCCGTGACCGAAGTCATGTGGTACGACCGCACCATCGCCATGTCCTACGACGGCATGGCCGAGTCGGTGACCTTCGAGCTCGCCGGCCGCGTGGTGATGCTCAAGATGGCGTTCCGCGATGCGCACGCAGTCTACGAGCTGCTCCAGCTCAGCTACCGCCGCGGCGTGCTCGCCGGCTGCGCGCATATGTCGAGCCGAGTGCGGGATATCGAGATCGAGGTGCAGACTCTGGGTGGCATGCCGTGAGCCGCCCCGCGCCGTACTCCCGCCTCTCCACGCTTCGGGATGCCGCGCTGGTATTCGCGCTGTTGTGGCTAGCGTTCGGCTCCATCTTGACCGTCCGCCGCTGGTACGACCGCCAGCAGCCGGCAGCCGAGTGGGTGTCGATGCGCCTGCGCTGGAGCGAGCCGGCGGGTGAGTGGCTCGGCGTGCGCCTGCATCGAGCGTATCGCACGCAGGAGCAGTGCGTGGCGGCGACGCCGACGACGATGCTGGAGACGTTGGGCAGTAAGAGCTATCGCATGCAGTGGGCGTGCGTCAAAGTGTGGAGAGTGAAGTGATGGCAGAGAAATTCCGCGAGGTTGATCCGCTGCGCATACCCAGAGAGCTGTACGCTTTCCGCTACAGCGATTTACACTTGCGCCTGAACGCGCCCGGCAGTGGCTCTATGACAATGCTCAACGTCGATGAGGCCAAGGCGCTCCGTGATTGGCTCAACGCGGCGTTGCCTCTGGACTCCCCATGACCCTCGCCATCATCCTCTGCTTCCTCTGGTGGTCCGGCACGCTGCTGTTTGCGTCCTGGTGGTCGGAGCGGCGCTATCGCGATGGCTATCACGAGGGCTATCAGGACGCATGCCAGTGGATTGAGGGCCACACGGGGAATATCCCGGTGCAGAGTTACTTTGGAGATGAGCCATGAACTGCAAGCCGGGCGACTTGGCGCTGGTGATTGGGCCTGACGGCGAGCCCGGTGTTGGGAAAGTGGTGAGGTGCTTGAAGTTTGTTCCGAGAGGCACACTTGCCAGTTCTGTAGATAAGCAATGGCATCGCACTACTGCAGAGGACGGTTGGTTGACTGATACACTGCTCTATCCCCCTCCGCAGTTCGAAAACTGGGGCGAAATAAATTACGTGTCCGCCGACCGCTACCTCCTCCCCCTCCCCCCTCCTGCCTCCGACGAGACCGACACGGCCGAGCGGGAGGTGACGGAGGGGTGTGGGGCGTAATAGTGGCGCAGTCTGGCGCGCTATGGCATAATCCGGCGCAGTTCAGTCCTGGAGTCTGCCCGTGGAAAAATCAGAGATATCGCAGCATGAGGTCAGCGTCTACCGCCAGTTGCTCGAGCGCCCGGAGCAGTGGATGACGGCAAAAGAGATCGCCGAGGCTGCGCAAGTGGCGCCGCGTACGGCGCGGGCTCATTGCCTGAAGCTCGTGCGCCTTGGTGTTCTGGACCAAGCCGAGCTGTTCCCTCAGCACCGCTACCGACTCTCCAAGCTCGCCGCGAAGCGCAACGTCGCATACCTGCAGAGGCTCAAGTTTGCGGCTGAGGTGTTTGGCGGCAAGTAATTACCACCGGAGCACAGTATGACCTCAACCGAAATTACGTCCGTCGCGAAACGCGCGAGGCCGATCGTGACTAAAACCCAGGACTCTACGCGCAAGGTTAAATCCGCCCTGCAGGACATTCTGAGAGTATTTTATAGCGAATGTCTCAGAATAAAGAAAATGCTACGGTCAGCCGAACATCGCAAGGATATAGCCAATAAGGCCAAAAGATTCCCAAGGCCAGGTGTAAAAAAAAGAGATCGAGAGCGCGAAATCAAAAACATTATCGAAAGCGAGTGGCGTGCGCAGATATTCGTCAATATTTGCGACAAGAGCGCGGTTGGTCCAGAGATCGAGGCGTTCATGCGATTATGGCTTGCTAAAGAGGTCATGAAAGAACGGCCTGAGCCTACGGTATTGACGGGCCAGGTAACTAGGTATGAAACGGCCAAAAGATTAAGCCAGGGCACGATGCCTGGAGCAGATGAGGTGAATCTTTTGACCCAGCCTGGTGCATTTAAGAAAGGCGGAGCCGGGGCGCTGATATCTGAGCTGGCTGGCGTCATGCTTGGCATGGAAGAAGAATTGCGGATTTATGCGGCTTGTGAGGCCGCTACGGCTGATGATATTGCGCTCGGGGTTAATACGGCATTCCGACGTGGACAAGTCTCAGGAGAGGCGCGTGCGAAGGCGGCCGAGGCCGAGACCGAAAATATCAAGGCCGAGCTGCGCGATATCTTGAAAGACGGCTATACGGCAGTCTCGGGACATACCTACCGCCGCCTGCGGAAGTTCGTGCCTGATGTACCGAAGATTCCAGCGAAGCGATTTAGACGGTAAAAGGCGAATTTCGGTTCGCTATAAGCAATCGTCCAATGACCAGTCAATGCAGATGCCCAAAAACTCCATTATCCTCATAACGAGGCTAACATGTCCCCCAAAGTCCAAACCATCGAGAAAACCTCGAAGTCCATCAAGACGTGGAGGCTCATCTCCACGCTCGGTATCATCTTCAGCGGGTACAAGATTTTCGTGTCGAGCAACACCACGGCCACTACCCACTGGATCCTGTTCGCGCTGGCGTGCATGTTCGTGAACGATTGCTGCGGCTTCGCGCTGCGGTGGTGGATTAATGGGTAAGCTCAAGCCCGCCCGCAACCGTCGCGGCCAGTTCGTCCGCGATCCGCGCACGCTGTCTGAGATGGTGGACTATGAGACGGTGCGCAAACCGCGGTATGATCGGCGCGCGTCGCATCGCAGCCGTGGGACAAAATCTTGACCAACGATAATTTCCAAGCCAAGGTCCACAGTCACGCCCGCTACGCCAAACGCATGCGGCGCATCGATCCGCACTGGCGAGATGCGGGTCACAGGCGGGCCGAGGGGATCTTGTACGCCTGGGGCGACTTCGACTTTTCGCACCAGTACGGCTATCCGGGGATATCGCTCGGGGACCATTCCTCCCGCGACCACACGCAGCTAAGCCGGCTCGAGCGCGACGCTCAGAAGATCGGCAAGGTCATGATAATCCACCAGTTAATTTCATCTGCCCCGGAGCAAATCCAGCTCGTGGCGGCGGCCAAGTACCGTGAAAAGCTCACGTCTGCGCGGCTCATCGCCTCGTCCACCGGCCTCGACCGGCGCGCCGTCGTCGAGCTGCTGGACGTGCTGATCCAGATGGTGCTCGCCCGGGTCGGCCCGGATAAGCCGCAGCAGCTCGGCACCGCCGAGGGCTTGACATCTGGTCCCCACGCGGCATAGATTCCGACTAACCTAGTCGAACTATCCGTTGAGTCGGCGAAATATAAGCCGGCTCCGTCTGATCGTGTCCACATGGCAGAGCATGAGCCTACCTCCGAAACCCGGGCTGTCGTTCGCGCATTGGCATCCGTTGGCACGCCACAGCCCGATATCTGCAAGCACGTTGGGCTGAACGATAGCGGCACGCTGAGGCGGCATTACCGAAAAGAACTCGACGAAGGCAAAGAAAACGCCAACGAAAACGTCAGGCACACCCTCTACAAGCTCGCGACGATAGACCGGCACCCGGCGAGCTGCATGTTCTGGCTCAGATGCCAGGCCGGCTGGCGCGAGACGGACAAGGTTTCCGACGCGGCTGAAGTCAAGCTCATCGACCACGATCCGGACCTGTGATGGCCGCGAAGATCGAGCTGCCCGCGCTGCACAAGGCTCAGCGCGAGGTGGCGCGCTCGTTCGCGGAAAACCGCCGCGTGGTACTGCGCTGCGGTCGCCGCTGGGGCAAGACCACGCTGCTCGAGCGCACGGCTCTGAAGCTCGCGCTCAAGGGGCGAAAGGTCGGCTGGTTCGGCCCGCAGTACCGGCTCAATACGCCGACGTATCAGCGGCTCGGGCGGCTCGGCGCGCCGATGCTGCGGCGGCGCTCGCAGATAGACCAGATACTCGAGTTCCACGGCGGCGGCTCCGTCGAGTTCTGGACGCTGCTCGACCCCGACGCGGGTCGGTCTAGATTTTACGATCTCGTCATCATCGACGAGGCGTCGCTGATACCCAAGGGCTTGATAGATATTTGGCAGCAGTCTATCGCCCCGACGCTGCTCGACCGTGGCGGCTCGGCCATCATGGCGGGCACGCCGAAGGGCATCGATCCTGATAATTATTTCTATTGGGCATGCTCAGACCCAAAAACTGAATGGCTTCAATTCTATCAGCCGACGATGACTAACCCGACGCTGAAGCCGGAGGAAGTAGCCAGACTCAAGACTGACTACCCACCGCTGGTCTACCAGCAGGAGTATCTCGCCGAGTTCGTTGACTGGTCTGGAGCTGCGTTCTTCAACGTCAACTGGCTGCTGATAGACGGCAAGCCGCTGACGCCGGTGCCGAAGCCGGACCAGATTTTCCAGGTCATCGATACCGCGATGCGGGATGGCATGGAGCACGACGGCACGGCCTGCATCACATTCGCCAAGTACCGCCACGGCGGTGCGGGCGCTGTGCAGCTCGTTATCGTCGATTACGACATCCTGTCGATCAACGCCGAGCTGCTGATCGACTGGCTGCCTGGGAAAATCCGCGAGGCGCAGGAGTTCGCGAATTTCACGGAGGCGCGCTACGGCTATGCCGGCACTTGGATCGAGGACGCCGCGAGCGGCATCGTCCTGCTCGGCGAAGCACGCCGGCGCGGGTTGCCGGTCGAGGCAATTGACACAAAGCTGATATCGGTCGGCAAGGAAGGCCGCGCGCTCGCGGCTTCTGGCTATGTCTCATCCGGCAAGGTCAAGATCAGCGAGTACGCATTCAACAAGATCGTCAACTACCGGCAGATGTCGAAGAATCACTTGATCGACCAGCTCGCAACCTTCCGCATCGGCATGAAACGTCGAGAGCATAACTTGGACCTCATCGACTGCTTCACCTACGGCATTAGCATCGCCCTCGGCGACGGGAGCGGCTGGTGAGCTGGTTCCCGACAGGCGTCGATTCGCAAGGCCAGTCCTACACCGGCATCAGCAACGGCCTGGGCGGCGGCAGCGGCTTCTCATCGCAGCTGTGGAACATCCTCACTCAGCAGGACATCATCCCCGGCGCGTCGCCGGGCTACCAGACGTGCAAGACGATCTACTCGTATCACCCGCTCGGGCGCAAGATGATCGAGCTGCCGCTGGACAAGGCGTTCTCGCAACCGCGCGAGCTGTCCTTCGCAGACCCCAATATCACAATTGCCGAGGAGCTGATCCGCCGCTTCGAGAAGACCTGGGCCAAGCTCGGCGGCTTGGGCGGCAACACAATCATCTACCGCATTGCGGTGCTGTCGCGCATCTACGGCATTGCATCGCTACTTTGCGGTACGCGCGGCGCAGACCCAGAGACGCCGCTAGACTTCGACACGCTGTACAAGCAGGACCTGTACTTCTCGACGCTCGACCCGCTGAACACGGCGGGCTCGCTCGTGCTCTCGCAGGACCCGATATCGCCGAACTTTCTGCAACCGCAGCAGGTGTGGGCGGCGGGCAAAAACCTCAACCCCAGCCGCACGGCCGTGCTCATCCACGAGCAGCCGATCTGGATCGAGTGGACCGACTCGGCCTTCGGGTTCGTCGGCCGCAGCGTCTACCAGCGCTCGCTCTACCCGCTCAAGAGCTACCTGCTCTCGATGGTCGCGGACAACGAGATTCAGCGCAAGCTGATGCTGCTGATCGCGAAGATAAAGTCGCCGGCATCGATTCTAGACAAGGCTACGCTCGGGTTTTTCAACGTCCGCCGCTCGGAGCTCAAGGACTCGGCTACAGGCAACGTCATCTCAATCGGCATCGATGAGGCCATCGAGTCGCTGAACCTCGAGCACACCGACAAGGGCGGCACGTACTCGCGCAACAACATCATCCGCAACATCGCCTCTGCCAGCGGCATGCCGGCGATGCTGCTGCTGGATGAGCGCATCGCCGAAGGCTTCGGCGAAGGCAAGGAGGACGCCAAGGAAATCTCGATCTACATCGACGGTCTGCGACGCGACCTCACGGGCATGTTCGAGTACCTGCAGAAGGTCGCGATGTACGTCGCGTGGAACCCAGAGTGGTACAAGACCTCGATTCAGAGCGTATATTCCGAATATCGCAACCTCTCGTACGAGGCGGCGATGTATCAGTGGCGCGATGCGTTCGATGCCAAGTGGCCGTCGCTGTATCAGCCGACCGAGGCCGAACAGCTCGAGTCCGAGACCAAGAAGGTCGCAGAGGCGGTCAAGCTCTATCAGGCCGTGGACCCGTCGCTCGATCCGGTCAACCGCGCTGCGATGCTCGAGTGGCTGCAGTCGGTGGTGCAGGAAACCAAGCTATTCAGCAAAGCCGACATCGACCTCGACCCCGATGCGCTCATCCAGTGGTCGGTCGAGCGTCAGCAGCAAGAAGACGAACAGGCGCGGATGGCTGCCGAGTCTGGCGTGCCCGGCCCAGGCGCTGGTAAGCCAGGCCAAGACAAGAACCGCAAAGACGCAGTGGTCAAGTGGCCGCGACGAAGCGCGAGCTGAGGGAACTGCTCGCAAGGTTTCAGGAACAATTCACCGGCCAAGTCGATATAGACATGGTGCGTGCGTGGCTGCCGCAGCTACGCATGGCGCTGCACGGCGTGTTTCCGTCCGACGCCAAGATCTCGGATGAGGTCGGGAAGCTCCTCACCGCGAAGTTCAAGCGCGGCCTCAAGGGCATCAACCGCCGGCACAAGCTGCCGGTGGGCAGGCTCGGGCCTGAGTTCATCGAGGCAAAGTATCGCCCCCTGCTCGCCGACCGAATCCGTGCGAGCGCAGAGCTGATCAAGCTCAACCGCGACCAGGAGATCGAACGCCAGCTCAGGCGGTTCGTCGGCTGGTCTACCGGCTCGCTGCCGAGTCAGGACAAGCGCGCAAAGGACAATCTCTACGGCGGCGTCGTCAAGCGCCTGCAGGACGAGAGCTTCGAGCGGCGCCGCGTCTGCATTGACCAGGGAGCCAAGCTCCTCGCTGCCGTCGATGATGTCATCGCCATTCAGCACGGCGCAATCGCCAAGAAGTGGCGACACGTCATACCGCATGCCGGCTATCAGTCGCGCGAGGAACACCTCGACCTCGACGGTCAGGTATTCGCGGTCAAGGACAACCCGATGCTGCGGGCCGGACGCATGGAGAAAGCCGGCCGGCCCTATGCCGAGGACGTGAGTCCGCAGCCGGCGCAAGAGCCGTACTGTCAGTGCTGGTGGTCGGCCATTTACGACTTGGAAGATTTGCCGGGTGATATGAGAGTTATGTGAGGACGTAGCGTTGCCAATCCACAAAGTATCTGGAGGGTACGAGTGGGGCAATCACGGCAAGGTTTATCACGGTCCGGATGCGTACAAGAAGGCAGCGGCGCAAGCCGCAGCCGCGCACGCAAACGGATATCGAGGGGATGAGGCTGGCGACGCTCTCCCCAACGAAACCGAGGTTATAGAACAACTCAAGGGCGGCGAGCTGAAAAGCCCCGTGCGCTTCGGCCCGCTGTGGCTGTTCAAGATGCGCGTGACCGGGACCGGCATCGCGTATCGGCCGCAGCTCAAGGAGTGGGTGTACCGGCCGCCGCGGTTCTACCTCACCGACGAATTTCTGCGCCGCGTCGATGGTCTGCCGATCCTCGCCGGGCACTCCGAGAAAGGTCCGGTCAGCGGCGACGAATACCACGGCCGCAATATCGGCGTGCTCGTTCATCCCTGGATAGCTGGCGAAGAAGTCTGGGGCATCGCCAAGATTTACGACGACAACGACGCCGCGCTGATCGTTAACGAGCTGCCGTCCACGAGTCCGAGCGTCAGCTTCTCAGATGACGCCGGTGAGATCGTAACACTCGACAACGGCGAGCGGATGTTCATCGAGGGCGATCCGCTGTACGTAGACCACCTGGCCGTCGTACCCGAAGGCGTCTGGGACAAAACCGACGGACCTACGGGTATCAACATGTCTGCTTTAACTGGAGCAAATCCATGACCGATGCAACCACTGAGCGCAAAGACGTCCACGAGCGCAAAGACGCACAGGAAGCCGCGAACTTCGAGGAGATCCCCGCATGGGCGGCTGATTTCAAGAGGCGCCTCGACGAGATCGACGTGCGCACCAAGGGCGGCGTCCCCGTCGAGCGTACCGCGGAGGCGAAAGACACCTCCGAAGCCGAGGAGTCCGCTGACGATGGCGAGGCTGGCGGCAAGAAGTTCGCGAAGGCCGAGGCAGAAGAAACGGCCGGCGCACCTAAGAGCGCTGAACCTGCCGGGCCGCAGAGCGAGAAGAAAGACCCAGAACTTGAGAACGGCGTCGTCAACCTCTCCACCTCTGGCGTGCGTGAGGACGAACGCGGGCATGGCGATGAAAAGACCGAGCACCGAGGTGTTGACCGTATGGACGCTATGTACAAGCAAGCCGCAACTCGAATTCGAGAACTCGAAGGCGCCATGAGTCGCGTGCTGCGCCAGCCGACTGTCGATGAGCGCAACCAGATCGCCGCCGCGCGTCACCGCGCCGATAGCGTCTACACCATGCTCGGGCGCGCCACGCCGGAGTGGATGGCGGGCGAGTCGCCGATGGCCTACCGGCGCCGGCTCGCGGACGGGCTCAAAGATCACTCGGCTGCGCTCAAGAAGACCGTCATGGACGCGCTGCCGGATGACGTGTTCGGCATCACCGAGGAGCGCATCTATCAGGACGCGCTCGAAGCTGCCAAACAGCCGTCCGTCATGCCGCCGATGACTCTGCGTCCGCACACCTATCAGGACACGACCGGGCACACCGTCACTGAGTACTACGGCGACCCGATGACATGGATGGCGCCGTTCATGTCGGCCGGCGTCAAGGCAAAGATCAACCGTTCTGCTAAATCTGCGTCGTAAGTGAGGCACCATCATGGCCGTTAATTTCAACCCGATGCTGACCCTCACCGGCAGCAACGACTTCCAGCTCCAGAGCGGTGGCTATATCCAGGGAGCGTTCATGGACGATCCGGTCAGCCGCATGTGGCTGTTGGCCGGTAACGTCGCATCAACCGTCACTCAACCCGTGTGGGGTGGCCTGCCGATTACCGAGCTGGTCCCGTCGCTCGCGGCGAGCCAGTTCCAGACGGCGGCTCCGAACGTGTCGCTGCCGACCACGGTCGCGGCGATCACCGGCTTCACGGTGTTCAACCGCGCGCATTCCATGCTCATCACCCCGGGCAATCCGGTGCCGGTCGCCGTGGCGAACATGAGCGTGGCGTTTCTGCGCCTGGGCTCGAACATCCGCATCCCGGTGCAGATCAGTGAGACGCTGGCAACCGCGCTCGAAGATGGCGCCGTCAATCAGCAAGTGACGTGGGACTTCACCAACAACCGTCTGGGCACGTTCGCTACCGGCGACATGGCGCTCAACGTCAAAGTGCTCAACGTCAGCGCGAACAGCAAGATCGTCAATTACGACAGTACAACCGGCGCGGTGTCGTGGTCATACGGCTACGCGGCACTCATCCAGATCTGAGGACGCAACCATGGCAGCTATTTTCCCCTCCCAGACTAAGGTCCATCCGAGTTTTTCGGAGCCGGAGCTTATCGTCCAGTACTTCCAGGCGTCCGGTGCATTCGCGACTTTGTACGAAGGCAAGCCGCGCGTCCGACTCGGCGCCGAAGACCTGTATGTGTATGTCAACAAGCTCGACATCCGCACGCAGTCAATCGGCGCTCAGTTCGCGAGCGAGTTCTTGCCGAGCGCGACGCTGCAGGCCGAATACCTGCAGACCGCGACGTACCTGCTGCGCAGCCGCGCGATCTACGACCGGCACGACATCGCGTCGGCCGCGGCATATGCCGTGGGTCTGCCGATGGCGCAGGAGCTTGCCATGCGGCAGGCGATCTTCAACCAGCAACGCTCGATGCTGCTCTATGGCTACAACGCCGCGAACAACGAGGGCCTGCTGAATGCCCAGGGCATTACGCAGACCACGCTGCCGCCCGATAGCCTCGGTAACACGACGGTGCAGACGTACCAGAACGGAGACATGGCGCTCTTTTTCCTTCAGCAGATCGTCGAGCTGAAGACCGCCATGTACCAGTCTGGTGCGACCATCAAGAACCGCATCGTCGTGCTGTCTCCGCAGCAAGAGTTCCTGCAGTTCCAGTATGGCAATATCGTTGAGGTGGTCAACTACCAGCGTCCTGGCGGGGGCACCTCGACCGTTGCGGAAGTGCTGAAGACTGTCGCGCAGGAAGCCGGTGATGTCATCGAGTGGTACTACGATGACACGCTGATCGGTCAGGGTGCCGGCGGCACAGATGCCGTTGTCATGATTATCCCTGAGATCGAGCGTCCGACCATCCCGGGCATCAACACGAACATCTTCGGTACAGACATGGAGCCGTCCACCACGGCGGTCTCCGTCATGTACCAGGATGTCGCGGCGCCGATCAAGATCGCATCTCCGATCCCGGACGGCGCAGTGACCGAAATGCTCGAGATGCGCTCGACTTCGGGGTGGGTGTGGCGTCCCGAGGGCGTCCGAGTCATCTCTATGCCGTATTAGCCGTAATCCAAACAGGTAAGGATAAAGCCATGAAATTGTTTGTCGCGAATAGCACGCGAAGCAGATTCATCCTCAACGTCCGTGTTCCCGAGATCAATCAGGCCATCCGCCTCGATATCGCATCAGGCTGCCAGCGGAGCTTTCCGCTGGACCTGAGCGAGTCGCAGTGGAAGGACGTGTCCGAACAGCTCGCGCGGTTCGGTGCTCGGAAGCGGTCCGACGTGCACGGGAAGCTGAACAAATTCACCGGCCTAGTGTACTCGCTCGATAAGCCAATCTCCGAGGATGAGATCGTAGCGGCCTTCGAGGACCAGATCGACTCCGCGCAGACGCGCTCGGTGACGCAGGCCACGCGCTCGGCTCTTTCGGCTGACCTAGCGTGGCGTGACAATAACAACCCCAAGGGCAAGCGCAAGGCGAGCAGCGTCAAGGTCGAAGTGATGAAGAAAACCGATGGGCGCAAGCGCGAGGAGCCGCTGTTCGACCTCGAGATCAGCGAGCAGGGCTCGCGGTCGGCTAATCTGCCGGTGTAGCGATGGCATGGATACAGCCAGGATCCCCTAATCTCGCGGACTTTTTCACGTTCGCGACCAATCAGGGAATCCCGACTGCATTGATACCGTTGCCGGTGCTGACGGTGACCAACGGCGGCTCTGGGTACACCTCAGCGCCGTCCGTGACCATCGCATCGCCTGCCGTCGGCACCGCGATGACAGCGACCGCGACGGTATCGGGCGGCCAAGTGACGGCGCTCACGCCGGTATACCCGGGGTCCAATTATGCCAGTCCGCCGGCACTGACGATTGCGGCCCCGACAAGTGGCACGCAGGCGACAGGCGTAGTGACCTCTCTCGCATCTCAATACCCGGCTTCTGCGCTCAACCAGTCGATGGCGATCACGATAGACAACCACGGCCCTGGGCCATCCATCGTGGGCGAGCTCACGAGCTATGCCAGGGCCTGCTACAACCTCGGCCTGCACCTGCTGCTCGCGTTCGCGCAGGATACGTCGCCGTCTACGTTCTTCGCGACGCAGCGGCAAGCGTTCGGCATGAATCAGTTTCGTCCTGGTGTCGTCATGGCTTCTGGCGATCAGTCCACCTCGCAGACGTTCATGATCCCGGAGTTTTTCCAGGATATCTCGATGGAAGGGCTCGAGGCGACCAAGACGCCCTGGGGTCGCCAGTGGCTCGCCTATCAGCAGATGTACGGCCGCACGGTCTGGGGAGTCTCGTGAGCACGCTGCACCTCGGAGTCATCGACGTGGCATATTCGGACGCCGATACCCCGGGTGCGCAGACCACGTACCAAGTCGCGAAAATCCTCGAAGAAAAGTATGAGGTCATGCGCGTATTCGTGCAGACGCATGAGGCGGATATCGTCGATGCGGTGACGACGAAATACCGCAACGTCCTGAACCGCGTCATGGAAGGCAACACCTCGCAGCTCAACCAGCGTGAGTGGATGATGCCGAAGATCGTAGACGAGTTCAGGGACTACCTCTCGACCGATGAGTGGCAGAAGACCACTGGGCGCACGATTGGAGCCGCAAAGCGCGGCATCAGTCACCGCTTCAAGAATCCAGAGGGGCGCGCGGTTCGCGCAGCCTCAATCGTCAGCGGCAAGGCTGACCGCTACGTCAAGGGACCGGCAGAGTTCGGCTTGCCGAGGCCGGCGTTCATTGACACCGGCCTCTATCGCCGCTCGTTCCAGGCGTGGATTACGCCATGATCGGCGAGTTCACTCCGCAGACTCAGCAGCAAGGCGCGCTGTATGAGGGCCTTGCAAACCTCGCGCCTGAGCAAAACAGGCAGTTCACGTTCAGCGAGTACACGCGCGTCCAGCTCTCTCAGGACGGGTATGTCTTCTGGGTCGCCGCGCAGAATCAGATCGTAGTCAACGGTCTGGTGCACATCGCGACCGAGCGAGACCAGCAGATCGATAACACGATTGCGATGAACTCCATCATCCTGACCTCAGAGTCAGAGATTAACGAGTTCAACAAGATCAACCCGTCGAGCATGTGGATCATGCAGCTCGCGATGCCGGGTGGCGTCAGCGTGCCGGTGGCGTTCCAGCGTCGCGGGCCATTCTTTGCCGAGGCCGGCGTCTATCACTACGCGGGCTTTGCGGTATTCCCACCGTTCGGGCCGCAACTGATCAATTCGGAAGCCGACCTGCCGACTGAGCCAATCGTCAGCAATTCGCTGCCGATATGGCTTGCGCAGAATACCTATGCGCCGGTCTATCCGTCGTTCCTGGTGCCGGAGAACATCCAGCCGCCGTATGTCGTGGCGCACATCGAGCCTGAGCTGACGCGACCCATCCAGGCCGTGCCGTACTTCTTATGGCCCGGCGGCACTGGCACGCAGCAGCAAGCGTCGTATCAGCTCTACTACGACTTTGTGGAGCTGATCCTGTACGGCTTCAACAATCAGACCGCGCAGCAGTATTACGCGAGTCTGATCGAAGCGAGCCTGAACGACGACACGTTCGGATTCTCCGGCGAGCTGCCGGCGATTCGTGACGACAAGCGCGTGCAGGCCGAGATTTCCGCAATCGCCATGAAGAAGACACTCTCCTTCGGCGCGAGCTATTACCAGACGACCGCCGATGCAGTCGCGCGCAAGCTGATATTGAGCGCGACTATCAGTTATTTTGAAGTTAACGCAGATTCGTCAATAACGGTTGATAATCCGATTTTCGTGGCTAATTGAATGCCTAAAATCAGATTGGAGCACACATGCCGACCTATCCTCAGCAGAGCGGATTCAGACCGGGGCCGGGAGGCTACAAGGTAGTCTTCAACGTCAGTGCGGCAACGCAGGTCATCCAAAGCGGGTCTGGCACTGTCTTTCGCGTCTACGTCAATACCGCGCCAACCGCCGCTGGCGGCGTCTACGACATGGCAAACGGCGGCACTCCGTCTGCGGCCAACCTGATCTGCGCCATCCCGGCGGCGGCAGGCATCGTCGAGATCATCGCGCCCTATTACAGCGGCCTTTACATCAACCCAGGCTCCGGCGGAAACGTCGCCGTCAGCATCGGCACTTAGGAGATTTTCATGGCACAGTATCCGCAGATTTACGGATTCGCCGCGCACGTCGGCACCGCGATCACGACAAACGCGAGCACGCAGGTCAAGAAAGGCCCCGGCATCCTCATGGGCCTGTCGGTGAATACCGCCGGCTCAGCTTGGGAGGCTGCGATTTACGACGGCACCAGTGCGAGCGGCACGCTGCTCTATACCGTCTCGCTCGACGCCGTTGGACCTATCACGTTCCCGATGACGATCTTCAATACCGGCCTGTTCATCGTCACCTCAGGCACAACCGCTGGTTCAGTCTCGCCGATCAACCGCTGAGGCGAACATGGCAAACACTATCACACCTCAGATTGTAAACGAGATTGTCAACGTCTCGGCTGCTCCAGAGCCGAGCGCGTTGCAACAGTCCGGCGCACTCATCTCAGTCGGAGGGACCACCCTAGCCACGAACACATGGCAGTATTGCGGCTCTGCAACCGCGGTCACGGCGCTCAGCAGCAACGCGGGGAATTACGCCGAGCTCGCCAATATGGCGACGACGTACTTCGCGCAAGGCACTACGGTCGGCGTCTACGTCCTCGAACTCGGCGCGAATACCGACGTAGCGGCCCAGGTATCGGCTCTCTCGACGTGGATCGCGGCGAATCCAGGGGTGTTTTATGCATACCTGACGCCGGCGAATTGGGACGGCGCCAACCAAGTCTCGTCCGTCACCGTTACCGATGGCGGCAGCGGATATACCACGGCGCCGGCTGTGACGTTCGAGGCGGCTCCGACCGGCGGCACTACCGCGACCGGCACCGCGACGATTAACACCAGCGGCGTCGTCACTGGCGTGACGATAACCAATCCTGGCTACTACCCAGGAACGTCGTCCGTCACAGTCACGTTCGCGGCACCAACTTCTGGCACCACGGCGACTGGCACGGTGACGCTGGGGAATGCGCTCAATACGCTGGGCGGCAACAACTCATCGAATACCGCAAAAACATACCTGTTCGGCACCACCACCGCGACGACGTACTCGCAATACTCGGCGAACAAGGCGCTGTACATGGTCGCTCCTGCGCCCACCGCGCCGTCCACTGAGTTCACCGCCGCAGCGCACATGGCGCAGGCACTCGGAAACAGTCCGAGCATCGCCAATCAGCTCGCGCCGATGTCGTATCGGTTCCTGTACGGCGTCACCGCGTGGGAGCAGAACAGCACCAACAATCCGCTCATCAACAATCTCTTGAGCGCGTACGTCAATATCTGCCTGCAAGGCGCCGAGGGCGGCATTTCGGATGTCGGTATCTGGAAGGGTACCGTGATGAGCGGCACGCAGTTCTCGAACTGGTACGGCATAGATTACGTCAAGATTCAGGCGGACCAGGCCGTGGCCGCAGCGATCATCAACGGCAGCAATAGTCAGCCGCCGCTGCTCTACGACCAGCCCGGCATCAATACGCTGGAAGGCGTCGCTCAGACCGAGGGCGACGATGCGGTATCGTACGGCTGCGCACAGTCCGTGACCGTCAGTGCAGTCGCGTATCAGACCTACGTGACGGCAAACCCGACCGACTACGAGGACGGCATTTACAACGGGCTATCCGCAACCGTGGTCGCGCAGAACGGATTCCTCACGGTGACGTTCACCATCAACGTAAGCCAGTTCAGCTCTTGAGGGTATAGATATGGCCAATCCATTGATTAACCTCGGGACACTGAACCGCGTCAGAGCGAGCGTGGTGTTCCCGAGCTTCACGTCGCTGAACATCACCAGCTCGCAGATGGGCCGCCGCTTCGTCTCGCTGACGTTCGATGAGGACTTTGTGCAGCAGATTCAGCAAGGCGTCGGCATCATCAACAGCCCAGAGCCGTATGTGATGGCGACCGTGACCTGCGACGTTCTGCGCACTCTGCCGCTGGCGCAGGCGTTTATAAGCCAGCTCGAGCAGACCGCGGTGCTCGGCACCGTCTACGTCCATTCGGACACCAGCGCGTTCCCGAAGCGTACCGTCTACAACGCATCGGTCCTCAAGGCGGACCCGGGCGCGTACGACGGCGTTAACGGCGTCCTGGCGCTCACCATTCGCGGAGTGTTCTATCCTAACAACACGCTGTGGAATTTCGTCTGATGAAGTAGTCTCCCAAGAGACGCAGGCGCGTCGGAGATGGCAATGAAGATAGATGA
>SCLI03000335.1_pt1 | contig 18998 bp, 39 predicted proteins | sample 7268041 | NCBI WGS metagenome assembly SCLI03 (sample SAMN10721081, study PRJNA514188) | viral metagenome | isolation source: depth-stratified mine tailings core A | place: China: Fankou Pb/Zn Mine tailings | collected 2017-10 | reverse complement strand
GAGACCATGGAACTGAAAGCCGATAAGGAGCGTGATATGTCCGCAGTCATGTCCCAGCTCACGCTCGTGACGGAGAAGCTCAATCAGGTTGCGGACATCCTCAGGATGATGGGAAATCTATGATGATCACGCACAACGGGAAAAAAACACGCAGCAGGGGAGAGCTGCTGATCAAGGTGAAGCCATCGCCGAAGGAACGCCTGATCCTCAGGGAGATTGGAAATCATGGCTACACCGTCAGTTATCTTGCCGGATATTTCCGCCAGTACAGGCAGTACGGGGATATGTTCCACAGTCGTCTGATAGCATTCACGGATCCGGATACGAAGATGATCGTGGTTTCGTTGCGATCATTCCACAATAATAGAAAAGACTTCTCGCTGCTTGAGATTCTCGTGCATGAACTTTCCCACGTGGTATCGCAGGCCGGTATCTCCCCGGTGGGAGGACAGCTGAATGCCTACACCGAAGCCCACGGAATAAAATTCTGCCAGGTTTACACCAGCCTTGTCAATAAACATAAAATAAGAAACCCGGATCCGCGGTATTATCTCCGCGGATACTGATGTTTTCAGGCAGTTTTCTTTGTTATGGTCACATCCACGAGGTCTCCGGGGCATATTCCCTCATTTTCAAGTTCCTTCTTGGGAGGAACAAGAACATTGGAGCTGCTCCATTTCTTAACCCTGAGCGTTATCTTCATAAGTTCCACAGACAATCGGATTATATAAACATTATCTACGAAACATTTAAGAACATCCATCGCTTTAACAATAGAGGTTAAACGCAAGGTGATGTGATTGGACAGGAATAAGCTTGTGTGGTTGACAACGGAAAGTGCTTCAAGGATGGAAATTCTCGAACGGATGGGGTTCCATTCCGAGTCAGGATTCCTGGAACGCGACGGAATACCTGTGAGGGATGTTGCGGGGAACGGGTATATCATGGAAAAAGAGGTGCTGGCGGTTCTTCCCCCGCTGAGGAAGAACGAGTATCCCGGCCTGATAACCGACGTGTCGCAGCTTGAGATGAGCGACGCGGATCTGAAGAGAATAAGGAGAAACAACAGGGTATTCAGGTATCACTGCAGGCATCCCGAAGCGTACATAGGTTATCAGTATGCGTACATCCGGAAGCATCCTGAGAGGGTCAGGAACAGCAGGAAACGGTATTATCAGGGTCATAAGGAACTGCTCAACAGACACGAGAAGGAAAAAAGACATTCCGTCAGGCAGACAATAATGAACATGAGCGATGAGGAATTTCTTGAATGGGCAGGATTCAGGAAACCTCAGGAGGTCAGATTCTGATGGAAGACAGGGTATATTTTAAGCACGGGGATGGATTGGTTGCCGACTTTTTTATTAAAGGCGTAAAGCCTGCGAATCAGGAGGCAGTGCCTAATTGCAGGTATGCAAAGAAATTTCTGAAAGATCATCCCGAATATGTTCACGTTGGTAAAATAGATGGTACACAAGCTTGCGATTGGAGCGCGATATTTGAAGGCTATAAAGAAGTGGAATGTCCGGAGGCGGTCGAATGAGTGATATCGGTCCATATCTCGACTATCTCGATTCAATGTACGATGTCGTTGTCAAGCACCTCCTTGAGAAAAAGCTCCCTGCGACGGATGAACGAATCCGCCTTTACTTCGGTGTTCTCGTGCGGCCATATTATTTCTGGTCGCAGGAAGTGAAACTGCCTGAGGAGAAACATCCCGCCGAGGAAACGAAGCTCGCGACGGAGAAACAGATTGAGTATCTCCAGAAATTCCGGAGCTGGGGGAAGCACAACAAAACTGACGAGGAACTCAGGAAGATGTCATCGAATGAGGCTTCATTACTGATCGAAGCCTGCAAAGGAGAGAAGAAACCATGAACTTTCATGAATACAGGAAAGCGCTCATTTCCGCAACCAACGGACACATTCCCCGGCAGATCCTCAGGGGATGGAAGAGGGCATGGAAATCGTATCTCAGGATCATCAGGGAGGAATCGCAGCCTCCGAGGGATCCTCTCGATGTGGTCTTCGGGGTGATCCGATGAGTCAGGAATCCGGAAGGGACGTCCAGCGCCGAAACGGTGTCGGATGTTTTGAATGCGGGAAAATGATCCGTATGGGCGATCCCATATGGATCTTGGAGACGCATAATCTCCCTTTCTGCTCAGAGAAGTGTTTTGATACGTACTACTGGAATCACAACAGCCCTCATGGAATAGAGTATAAAGGGGTTTTTGATGAGAAGGTTCTTGATTATTTTGAAGTGAAGGAGGAATTCTGATGAAATCGAGAGTCGATGAAATTGAGAAAAGGATTGACAGATACTTAAAGGCGAAACACCCCGATTTTGAGGGGACAGCAGGGATGGGCTTAGTAATGGATTGGTTACTGCAGGAGGCTGGGTTCTAATGATTAAGACTTATGAATTTCATTTAGATGATGAAACGATAAGTAGATTAATTGAGTATGCGAGAAAAAAGTTTCCTGGTCCACATGATACATACGACGACTTGATTCCTGCATTGTTAACGGAGGCTGGGTTCTAATGGCAGAGTTGTGTCTGATTTGCAGGAAGAGAATGTATGTGGGCGAGGCTTATAGCATATCATCTGCTTATAATGGCTCACTTGTCGGTTACGTGCATATAAAATGTCTGGATGAGAAACTTCCTAAAGTGTCTAAGCAGGAGGTATTCTGATGCCGTTTAAGATTGTGGAGGCGGATATACCTGGAATAGTCGTCATCGACTATACATCTTCATCTCCGTATTACGATACTATTCCGTCATACGGATTTATTTCAATTAAGCGTGAGGATATTCCAGATCTTATAAAAACGTTAAAAGAAGTGAAATTCTGATGGATGATTCAGGGCATTTCATTGCTAGGGTGTACGATGAGGAGACTGCCGATATCGTGCGTAACATTGTTCTTTTCCTTTTCTGTTGGTTTGTGATCTGCTTGGCTTTTAATTTGTTTGGGGGTCATTGATGGGATATAATTCGCCTTATGCCCTATCCGATGTGGAATGCTATGTTCACGCGGTTCCGTCGACACAGGAGGCATTCCCTGTCGTCAGCAGGGAAGGAATAAATCTGTTTGTGTGCAGAAGCTGTTTTTATGGGGTTCATCCGCATGGAGGAAACGAGACCTCAGACTGCAAGGTACTGCTGAAGAATGAAGCGGGAGAGGATCTCGGTCAGTGCTGTTGCACGTGGAGAAAGGAACAGGAGGAGGAACCATGATGTATTCCTCTGGTGGTTTATCGCATTCCCATAACGATGGCTGCGTCACTGATTCAGACAGGTCCGTGTTGCTCAGGGCAGCAAGAGAGGTGTTCATGCAGGAGCAGGCAACTGGTACGGAAAACAAATCACGCGATGAGACACAGGAGCATGCCTCCCTGAAGGATGATCTCACAAAATCCCTGCTGGAGGACTGGGAAGAATTCCGAGGGAATATCAGATCATACAGTAGGTCATTCTGGGCAGCAGATCGGCTCATGAAAACCAACAAATCGGTGACCATTGAAGATATTCACCAGTTTCCGCAGAGGAAACAGTTTCTGCGGATGTTCTCGGCATATGGCAATTACAGGCTATTGCCATCATGGGATGATCCGAAGGAGGTCACGGTATGATCAGGAAAGCGATAGAGAAGGGAAGGCTGATAATGAAATGATGAAAGAGATAAGAGATAAAGTTGAAGCAAAAAGACAGGAGATAATGAAAGAATCTGAAAGGCTCAGGACGGAAGCCACTAAAAATCATATCTGTGCAAACTGTGGCAGTCCGCTGCCATCCGGAAAGAGGACATATTGTTCCAGCAAGTGCTCTGTTGAATTTTCCTCAAGATTCGATTACAGCGTTAGTTCAAATATTCTCAGGGAGTATGCAAGAAAACTCAAAGATGAGTATAATGCTGCACATCCTAAAAAGGAGAGGCAGCCGTGGTCAACGCCTGTGGCAAGGACAGAGCATGAATGCAGCTTCTGTGGATCCATGATAAAGATTGGTGAGAAACACGAAAAGTATGTGAGGCTTCCAGAGCATGATGAATGGTTTGACGATGATCCCTATGGAGTTTTACGGTACCACACAAACTGCCTAAAATTCGTAAATCTACTGTCTGATGCAGAATTGATAGAGTACGAAGGGTTCGATGAGGATGAGGCTTTCGCATTACTATGCGAGGTAGCTCTGGAAACAGGAAAGACATTTGAAGAGACTGTATCCTCCATCATTTCAGGCAATTTTCCTTCGACAGAGCTTCTTGAAAAAATTTCAAACGAGTTTGACGGGGAATTGTCTCCTTGCTATCCCAACTTGTGGGATTCTGATCACTCTGGGTACAGATACGTTTATGCTGTGAAGTATGAGTCATTCGACAGGCCAGAGGCAAGGATGCATGTTTCTTTTTCTGAACTAAAGGATCCGTCTGATTTCTTTGCAAAATATTACAGCGGTATTTACGGAGACAAGTTCAACAGAATCCTATCTGTGAAATGGATAAAAGTTCCTTTACCGAGGGTGGAAGAGAAGGAGACCATGAAATGATCAAGTCGCTTAGAATTGTAAAGAAAGGTGGAAGAGTGGTATGCTGCAACTGTGGCAAAAGGGTTCAGCCAGGGATGGCATATGTCAGGATTGGTGGAAATAATTATTGTATTATGTGCGAAGGTCCGGGAAAGGAGGCATGGGAGGCCCTGAGATGAACAAAATAAAATTTTCGCTTCTATGGGACAAACTCAATGATCCCGTGTTTACCACAATAAGATCATGGAATACGGAGAAAGAGGACTATTACCGCAGCCTCATATGGAAGAAATTTTCAGTATGGAAGATCAGAAATGTATATTCTTTCAAGCCTGAATACGTGATCTGCCATGCATACCTGCTTGATGTGAAAGTGGTCAATCCAAATGATCTGGATAAAGCGATCATTGAAAAGGATGTGCTGCTCAATGGGTCTGTGCAACAGGACTGGATTAAACGTATCCTGAAATATGACATGGCCCTGTTGCTTACCTTCTCAAAGACCGATCCGGGTCTGCTTTTCGAGGTTGAAATACGAAGATTCTTTGAGATCCTCTCGGAGCATCACCGGAAAGAACCAGACCAGTGTACATTAGAGGAGGTTCTAAGATGATCTCTCTGTGCGGAGAACCCGTTTACTGGATCATATCCCACGACATGAATCCCCATGCGCAGAAACTCGCTGACAGGCACTATTCCCGAAAGCATCCGGGTTCAAAGAAAGGCTTCGTTGGTCCGGGAGAAAAACTTGTTCTGCTGTCCCCTGACGGGAACGCCCTGTTTGTATGGCTTCGTGCCGACCCTGCATTAAGAGGCGATCACATCGATGGGGTGAATTGCACAATCTTCAGAAATGAGAGCCCTGTGCTGTCCTCGGAACTGATTCTGGAAGCGGAAAAATTCGCTCATGACAGATGGCCGGGTCTTAAACTCTTTACGTACGTGAGCAAAGAGAGAGTTAAGAGCAAAAATCCCGGGTGGTGTTTTATGAAAGCCGGATGGAAACCGGAGGGAGAGAACAAATCGGGAAAGCTGAGACTTTTCGTAAAGGAGGCCACAGCATGAACAAAACAGGAATAAGCTGGACCGACCTGACATGGAACCCTGTCTCAGGATGTTCAAAGGTATCTCCAGGCTGCCAGAACTGCTATGCCGAGGCATTGTCGCACAGGTGGGGCAGGTCATTTGAGGTAACGCTGCATCCCGAGAAGCTCAAGGAAGTGCGGAAAATCCCAGCGGGCTCAAAGGTGTTCGTTAACTCTATGTCGGATCTCTTCCATGAGAAAGTGCCTTTTTCATACATATGGGGTGTAATGAAAGCAATTGAGAGTCGACCTGATGTTGTATTTCAGATCCTCACGAAGCGCCCGGAAAGGATTGCAGAATATTTTTACCATATGAGCACCCATCCTAAATTTGGCAATGGAGGTGACCATGAGATGTATGTGATTCCATCCAATGTCTGGCTTGGTGTCAGCGTTGAAATGAGGATGTACTACGTTCCCAGGGTTGCCAAGCTCCTTAGTCTCGGATTCGAGGAGGCTATACATGCAGGGAAGTTCTTCATCTCGTTTGAGCCTCTACTTGGGGATATTGGCACTGTAAAATTCAGCAATGGCTTCGACAAGATTAATTGGGTCATTATTGGCGGAGAGAGTGGTCCCCACCACAGGCCGATGAAAATCGAATGGGTTCGCAATATCGTGAGGCAGGCAAAGGATCAGGGCGTTGCCGTATGGATGAAACAGCTGGGCGGGATAAGACCGGGCGGAGAGCTTGAGGATTTCCCGGAAGATTTGCGGATAAGGGAGTTTCCTGAGGAAGTATTGAAATGAATATAAATATAAGAAATGGAAATTCGTTGGAACTGTTAAAAGAGATAAAGCCTGATTCTGTTGATTGCATGATAACTGATCCGCCTTACGGCATATCATTCATGAATAAGGATTGGGATAAAGCAGTTCCTGACATAGAAATACCATTAGACATCTATTTCCAGGAGGAGAAGGTGAAATGAAAGCCATAAAGAAACTAATAGAAGTGGATTTTGAGTTTGCGGAAGAGGATGGAGAAGTTGAGGCACTTGGTGGGAAAGTCAAATACAAAAAAGGGGATGCCATTATAACTGGTGTCAAGGGAGAGAAGTATCCGTGCAGGAGAGACATATTCGATCAGACCTATCGGATTAAAGATGAAGTGCCTGAAGACCTGCTTCCCATTGCAGCCACATTAATGGTGGATATTTTCGACGAATATAGGCGGGCGATCTCCAAATTTCCAGATTTTAACTCTGCACACGAGGGTTACGCGGTTCTGCTCGAGGAAGTGGACGAACTCTGGGATGAGATTAAAAATAACAAGAAACCAGGTGCCTATGAGAGAATGAGGGTAGAAGCGACGCAGGTCGGAGCAATGGCATTGCGGTTTTTAGTGATGCTCAAAAAAATGAATGCCATAAAGAGGCAGTGAAATGAAGCACCTGCTCATTGATTTCGATTCCAGGATACCGAACCTTGCCCTGATGAAGATATCTGCATGGGCAAAGGCAAGAGGCGATCATGTCTATCTGGATGACGATTCCATAGAGCCGGATGAAATATGGTTATCCTGCATCTTCACATGGAATTCACAGAAGGCGGGAAGTGCCCTTGCTCTTTACAGGGCACGATTTCCCAATGCCGTTATCCACTATGGTGGTACAGGTTTTGATTTCAATCTACCCTATGGATCTCCAGAATGGAAGCGTCTCCCGCCAGAAATAGAAAACATGAAGCCTGACTATGGCCTGTATGATGACGACAGGATAGTTGGATTCTGTCAGCGGGGTTGCGATCGCAGGTGCCAGTTTTGCGTTGTCTGGCGTAAAGAGGGGAGAATATCGGAAAATGAGTTTCACAGGCTGACAGAATGGGTACCGGATGATAGAAAGAAAGTGCTACTGCTGGATAATGACATTGCCCTCGCGGAACGGTGGAAACATGATATCGTACTGCAGGATGCAGAGGACATGGGGATCAAGCTGTCAATCACGCAAGGGTATGACATCAGAACGATATACAAGGAACCCGACAGGGCACAGCAACTCGCTGAGAATAAACCATGGTCTTTCACATTCAACGAACGCATGCTTTACATTGCCTGGGATCTCCCGCAGTATGAGGTAATGGTCAGGAAAGGAATCGAATCACTCATGGATGCAGGTTTTAGACCCAGACAGATCACATGTTATGTGCTTGTTGGATTCGGTACCACTTTCGATCAGGATGTCTACCGGGTGAATGATGTATTGAGAAATGAGTACCATGTCCTTGCATACGTGATGCCATACAACAACCGCAGGGATTCTCAGGAGATTAACAATCTGAGAAGATGGGCAAACAAACGGCAGCTCTATAAATCGATGGATTTCAGGGATTATGATCTGCATTACAGGGCAGGAGGTACACTAATGGAGGTACTGGAATGAAATCCCGTTTTCTGTCCTATGGTGCAGGTATGCAGACTTTTGCTCTTCTGGTAATGGCCGAACAGGGCGAGATACAGGTTGATGAGGTCGTATTTGCAGACACTGGAGCGGAACATCCGGAAACCTACGAGCACATAGAGAAAGTTGCAAAGCCTATCTGCGAACGGATAGGCATCCCATTTACCACGGTCCGGATGAATAAGACTGTCACGGACATATCCATGTTGCAGGGAGACGTTCTAAAAAATTACAAGGATATGCTGAAACGGACGGAAGATCTCACCAGGAAAAATAAGGCGGTAGTCAGGTCGCAGGAGAACATGAAATATCCCGTGAAACAGAAAACCGTTACGAATCTCCGTGACGAGATAATTGCAAGAAGGCGTGTGCCAAGCATAAATCCGCAGTCGAGGTGGTGCATGCCACCTGAACAGTTAATTGTTACCGCTGATGGGTTAAGATCAATATCCAGCATTAAGATCGGTGATCAAGTCCTGACTGGGAATGGAAGGTACAAAAAGGTTCTGAATGTATTCACACGTGACTATGATGGAAAATTGGTGAAAATAAGACCACATGGATACACTGGGCCAGAATTTGAGACATACCTGACGCCTGAACACAAGGTATTCGTAAAAAGACTGGGGTATAAAAAATATAAGGGTGTTGGGGAGCGTACAGTCAGTCCAGGCGAATGGATAGAAGCCGGAAAATTATTTAATCAGGAAATCGTGTTATCTTATCCACGATTAAAAGAGACTGAGGATAAGGACATTAGTGATGAACTATTGCGCCTGATAGGATATTATCTTGCCGAAGGATATATTTCTGATAGGGTTTACTTTACTTTCGGCAAAAACCTGCAAGAAGCTGGTTACGCACAGGAAGTGTTTGACATGCTCACAAAGCTCGGTTATTCCCCACGTTTATACTTCCACCACACAGGTTACGTAGTCAGTTGCTATGGGAGGAAAAATGGATTAGTACAATTTTTTAGGCAATTTGGGGTAGGTTCACACAGTAAGAAGATACCATTGTGGGTAAAGAAACTCCTTGAACGTAAAATTCAGCTGATATTGGATACATATCTTCTGGGGGATGGACACCTGACGCACGAAGGAAAAAATAATCGTGCTGTCTGGAAAGCATCATCCGTATCGTTGCAACTTGCATGGGATATTCGTGATATAGCCCTAAAATGCGGTCATCTGTCGGAGATATACAGGCGTGACAATCACAGGGAAAGTCATATAGGATCACGAATTATAACGGGTCTTTCCGATATTTATGAGATCAGAATTAGGGGCAATCCCAACGAACCATCTTTGTTCAGAAGATACAGGTTCAATGAAAATTACATACATGGGAAACCATGGGAAATTTCTATGGTTGATTACAAGGGTATCGTATATGATCTTGAGGTGGAAGACGATCATACATTCTGTGCCCCATCCTTCATTGTTTCTAACTGCACCAGTGATTCAAAGTTGGTGCCAATCCACAAGGGATACATCCGTGTGCAACAGGAAAAAGGAGACTATGTGAAACCATGCATTGCATATATCGGTCTAAGTTATGAGGAACTGACCCGGATGTACAAGCCGCACCTGAGCGAGTATTCCGTGGAATATCCTCTCATCGATAAAAAAATGACACGAAAAGATTGCCTAAAATACGTTAGTGCGCATGGATATGAAAGCCCACCTAAATCCGGATGCTATTTCTGTCCATTTCAGTCGGCGAAGCAGTGGGGTATCCTTTATCGGAATCACCCGGACCTGTATTGGGATTCAGTCGATCTCGAGGAGATGGATCTGAATTTCCCAACATACAAACTCAATGCAAAAGGAGTAACCTTGCGAAAGCTTGTAGAATATTTCTCTCCAACCATTCAGATGACGCTGGATGATTCCGGAGAAGAGAGAGAGGCAATGGCCTGTGAAGTGGCAGGATACTGCGGGGTGTGAAATGATCAGCAAGACATGGAGGGAAGAATGACAGCAACTAAGGCGGACAAAACCAGGAAAAAAGGGGATGAGAATGAGAATTTCGTAATTGAATTACTGACAGGGATGAACTGGTTATGCGAACTGCATCCGAGGACATTCAGGCCTATCGGCAATGGCAGATATGTATCGATGAACAATGACTACCACAGGGCGTTTGACATCAAGGCGGAAAGCCAGGTTAAATTGCTCTATGTTCAGGTCACTGTCAATGCTTCTGGCACAATAGCCCACAGGATTGCCAAGATCGGGGAAAATTACAGAGTGAGGCCTGATTATGTCCGCATTGCACTATTCGCAATCGAGAAGATATGGGTTGCAAAACCTCACAGGCACAAGGAATTAAGGATTGGCAGAATTTTAGAGCTGGTCAATGAAGAATGGGTAGACGTTGATATATCGGAATTTAAAACAGAGGAGATGAAAAGAGTTGCAAAACCTACAAGAAAGAGAAGAACAGTAAGGCAAGCGTTCCAGAAGGGGTCTAAAATCAATTCTAAATTACAGGAGAATAAAAATATCGAAGCCAGAAGGATAAAACCGAATAAACCGAGGAAACCGTGGAGGGTCAGGCATGAAGTCCAGAAAACAGAGAATTGAGGAAGGTTATCTGGTCCCCGCAATAGTGACCCTCATCCTTAGCGTAGTGTTGCTGGCAGTTACACTACTGGGAGGGGATAACATTATTGGAATCGTATCAGTATGGATGTCCCTCACTCTGGTTCTCTTCACAGGATGGTATGCAGGTATTTTTGACGAGTTGCTGAAGGTGAGTGGATGAAAGTAAGACAGTATGTTAACAGAAAAGGAAAACAGCATTTAACTGTGGTAATGAACAGGAAGGAACTGATACTCATGGGGATTTCTTCTGCATTGATCTCCATAGCAATCATGGGGAACGGGATTTTAATAGGCGGATATGTGGTATTTGCCATTATCTTCGCTATAGAATGGATCCTCGTGTCTTGGTATGTCCTGTCGAGAGAGTTAAAAAAAGAGAGGGAGATGATAACGAAATGAAAGGTATAAGAAAAGGTGCGGACATAAGATACGCAATGAGTTTGTACAGTTTTGCATTAGTTAATGACAAAATGATCTGCAAACATTGTGGAAAAGAAATTATCCTTTGTGATAGATGCGGAGGCTCCGGGATTGGCATTATAATCGAATGCATCGGCAAAGGATTCGTGCACAAAGATAAGGGGCATTTTCATCATTGTAATACCAATACGAATCATGATTCAAAATTACGTACGATGGGTGAAGTTGCTTTCCCTGTTTTAACCGAAGATGAAGAGGAGAGATTGAAGCATTATACAGGCATTAAAGATGAGTAAACAGTATTTGATAACAGGAAACAATTTGGGTGACTGAAATGCACAAACGAACGGTACACTCGGCTGAAGAATGGTTCAGGTGGACCTTGGACCACAGCGAAGAGTTTGCACAGAAAGAAAGTCGCTATTTCAAAATGGCGATTATATGCATTCTGTTCCTGGCTGTCAGCAGCATATCAAGTGCATGGTGGAAACCTGCTTCTCACCTGGTAGTTGCATTGTTAGAGGTCACTTTGGCCGCTCTCACAGCTGTTAGTGTGGAGATATGGCTAATTTACAGGTTTAAAAGGCAGAGGGCGAATGAAATGGTCAACTTTCATGTTGATAATTTGCTGGAAGTGGAAAGATGGACACAAATACGGAAATGATTCTGTTCCTGATGTCAGGAATTATTCTCCTGGTATTTCTTTTGCTGGTCTTACTTGGACTGCATTTTGTGTATCATGATATGGTCGATGGTCTCCTGCACAATATCCTCGTTCAGGGCCCAGTCGGGATTCTTGGGGGACTATCCATACTGTCATTCCTTGAAGCTTATGGGACGAGGGTGAAAAGATAATGGAAGCTGGAAAAAACGATGAAGAAATGGCACGTAAGGAATTTGAGAGAATTTACAGGTATGCGCTGGAAAACAACGCTGAATTTGCAGAAAGGCGGAAATTCTATTTTCAGGTGTTCTTGGAGGGATATATGGCATGTGCTCACACGGTATTAGAAATGCTCAAGGAGAAGATGAAAAAATGAAATTGAATGATGCCCGTATACAGTATGAGAATGCGGAAGATTCACCACTGAATCGTGGTCAAAAACGAGTCATAAGAGCTATACCCGAGGTTGTGAAGAGTTTTACTCTTTATAGGGTAGATGTAAAGAGAATCCTTGATGATGAGATCGAGTGTGCATTATTTTACCAGAGTTCACTTTGTGGTGTGTTAGAAGGAAAAGGATATTACAGCCCACAGGTGCTTATCGATACAAAAGTGAATAGCCATGCGGAAAGCGGTCTTGAAATCACATGGGTTATCCTTTCGCTTTCGTATGAACAGGATGAGGCACAGCATGATCTTGATGCGATACCCGCTCTGCAAAAATACAAAAGGCATACCGTAAAGGGATATATCCAGGCAGTTGACAGAATGGCAAGGTTGCTTGGCTGGAAGGTGAAAAAATGAATCATCTCAACATTAAACGGCAATTATTTGATGATACATATACGGATAAGCTTAGAGATCAGCATATAGACAGATTACATTATAATCTTTATAGAATCAGGGGTCTGGGAATCGACATAAAGATCAACAATTCGTGTTATTCGTATCTGTATAAATTCACTTTTGATTTTGCTTTGCAAAGATTGGAGATCTCATCTAGTGGAATTTTAATAGCCACATTCCCGTTTTCTGAACTGAAAACAGTTTCTCTTTGTTGTCTCGATGCGCTGTCATACAGTATGAAGTTTCAAATTGAGCGTGCGGAATTTCTAAGGAAACCAATCATCCAGAAAGAGGAGATAAAATGAAAACTGAAAGGGATTTGAAGAGCGAGGATGCACGGCTTGAGAGAAGCTCGGTGAGCCCTGAAGCAAGGGCAAAGATACGCGAATTCCTGACCGACATCCGCATCAACAATGCGGGTTATGACCGGATCATATACTATGCGGTGAGGTTGCGGCAGCTGGCGGAGATGATGGGATCATCATTCCTGAATCCATCCGAGGAAGACATAAGGAAGACACTTGCGACACTGATGGAGGTCAAGATCGGAAAGACCAACACATCGGTGGGGCAGTACTCGGAGTCCGCAATTCAGGCGTTCAAGATAGCTATGCGTGTATTCTATGTATGGCTTCTGGGAGAGGATACGCCGGTTATAAGGAGACTGAAAGTCGGTGCGAGGGCAAACAGGGGAAAGAAACCTCCCCAGCCGCTGACGGAGGATGCGGTCGCAACAATGGCCAATGCAACGCCGAACCAGAGGGATCGCACACTGATATGGTTGCTGTATGATTCCGGCTGCAGGGTCGGCGAGCTCCTCACGCTCCGGATTCAGGATGTGAAATTCGACGAAAATGGGATACTGCTGCTAGTGAACGGAAAGACGGGATTCAGGCAGGTCAGGGTGGTGGGTCAGTCCATTGTGGAAATGCAGAAGTGGATCGCCCAGTATCCTGAAAAGAGGAACGAATCGTCATGGGTGTTTCCCGTCATCCAGGGCGGCAATATGGAGAAGCATCTTGAGGAGACCAACGTCAGGCATATTCTCAAGCTGGCATGCAGAAGGGCAGGGATCACATACAGGGTGTATGCCCATCTTTTCCGTCACACACGGGCAACGCTCCTGGCACAGAATGTTGCACAGGCCCCCCTCTCAAAGCAGATGGGCTGGACACAGGCATCCCAGATGGCAAAGGTCTACGTTCATCTTTCGGACAGGCAGCAGGATGAGGCAATACTGAAAGGATACGAGAAGGATAAAGAGAAAAAGAGGAAGGAACCATGAGGAAACCGGTATCTGCATGGAATTAGATTTATAAGCATCTATGGTATATCATCCCTATGGAACAACCTAAACATGACAAATATGACAGGCTGTACGCGAGTATAGCAACCGCAGTAGTGAAAGCGAAAGACGACACCGACATTCCCATGGACATAGTGGGTCTTGTGGAATATTACCGCAATCTGAAAGCCACTGAGGATTCTATCTCAAGGAAGATAGTGCCGTGGATATCCGATCATCCCGTCTATGACGGATACCTGTCGCATATCCAGGGCATAGGGCCGATGTTTGCAGCGAACCTGATAGCAATGCTGACGCCGATAACGGATTTCCCGAAGCCGAGTATGCTCGTCGCATACGCTGGTCTCGCAGGATCACATTACGAGCAGGAATGCAAGCATGGCCACAAATTCCAGACGTCATCCGTGAAAACGAAATGCCCCATAAACATAAACGAACCCGGAGAGGAGGTTATGTCCTGCGGGGAGCCGATAGTCTCGACTGAATTTGTGAACAGGCCCATGAAGAGGAAGAAGGGATATCACATTCTCGCCAATGCCCGGAGGGTGTATGCCCATCTTTTCCGTCACACACGGGCAACGCTCCTGGCACAGAATGTTGCACAGGCCCCCCTCTCAAAGCAGATGGGCTGGACACAGGCATCCCAGATGGCAAAGGTCTACGTTCATCTTTCGGACAGGCAGCAGGATGAGGCAATACTGAAAGGATACGAGAAGGATAAAGAGAAAAAGAGGAAGGAACCATGAGGAAACCGGTATCTGCATGGAATTAGATTTATAAGCATCTATGGTATATCATCCCTATGGAACAACCTAAACATGACAAATATGACAGGCTGTACGCGAGTATAGCAACCGCAGTAGTGAAAGCGAAAGACGACACCGACATTCCCATGGACATAGTGGGTCTTGTGGAATATTACCGCAATCTGAAAGCCACTGAGGATTCTATCTCAAGGAAGATAGTGCCGTGGATATCCGATCATCCCGTCTATGACGGATACCTGTCGCATATCCAGGGCATAGGGCCGATGTTTGCAGCGAACCTGATAGCAATGCTGACGCCGATAACGGATTTCCCGAAGCCGAGTATGCTCGTCGCATACGCTGGTCTCGCAGGATCACATTACGAGCAGGAATGCAAGCATGGCCACAAATTCCAGACGTCATCCGTGAAAACGAAATGCCCCATAAACATAAACGAACCCGGAGAGGAGGTTATGTCCTGCGGGGAGCCGATAGTCTCGACTGAATTTGTGAACAGGCCCATGAAGAGGAAGAAGGGATATCACATTCTCGCCAATGCCCGGCTGAAAACCACGCTCTTCAAGATCGCAAGCAGCTTCGAGAAACAGTCTGCGGAGAAATCCCAGTACCGGAAGCTGTATGACGTCAAGAAGATGGAATACCTGTCCAAGCTCGATAAGACCTCCGCGGGATACAAGGGGCATGCAAGGCTGATGGCGATGAGATACATCGAAAAGAGATTCCTCGTCAACCTGCACGTTGCCTGGATGACCGGTCTCGGATATGACGTGACGCCGTATGAGGCAACGCTTGAGAACCATACCATTGAACCGATAAGGCTCGATGACGGGCATTCGATACCGGAGAAGAAATCCATAAAGCCTGTGACCGAATCTGAGGTCTGGACCATCAGGCAGCTCACGGACTCATACTACGATATCCAGAAGATGCGAATTAAATGCTTCAATAACATCGTTGCATGGGTCAAGAGCAACGAAGACATGGTGACAAAGTTTATTCCAAAGCATGCGGTCGTTGATGCGGATGACGCGGACAGCGATCCCGATGAGGATGAATCCTGATATACCTGGCAGATATCAGGAAATAATCTCATGGTCATTCAGAAAGTGATAACTCATTGTGAACCAGATATAGTTTCAAAAAGTATACCCATTTTGTGAACCATGAAATTGTTCAAAAAGTATAGTTTATATGTGAACCAATAGGGCTTTCAAAAAGTGGAAGGCAAATGTGAACTATACGGGAATTCAAGAAGTAGAAGGCAAATGTGAACCATAAATCAACTCAGAAAGTAGAAGAAAGATGTGAACCATTGAACATTTCAAAAAGTAGGTGAACAATGTGAATTATAAATAATATCAGGAAGTATTCCAGAGATATGAACTAAAAACGTGGTCATAAAGTATGGAGCAACTGTGAACCGGACAATCGCTCAAAATGTATTTAGCATATGTGAACCATATTTATATTCAAAAAGTGTATCGTGATTGTGAACCATATTTACTTTCAGAAAGTATGACAATGATGTGAACTGAGGGAGATTCGAGAAGTGTATGGTATATGTGAACTGTCGAACAGTTCAAAAAGTGGCAGACAAATGTGGACCGAATAAATCATCAAAAAGTAAGGATAAATTGTGAACCACAAATCAAGTCAGAAAGTATGATACGCGTGTGAACCGGGAAATATCCGCACATCATGGTCTGCCGCGCAGATGTGGATCCGCATTGTGCTCGAACTCATTGGCAATTTTGTGTGCCTCCTCATACGGGATCCCGTCTCTTTCCCTCAGATTGATCTCGGTCAGTTCATGGGTTCGCAGTCTCTTTCGTTTCTCCGGATCGTTCCACCAGTCCTCGCGTACAATGATCTGTCCGGGAGCTAGGTGGAACTTCTTTGCAATCTCAGGTTCGAGCCAGTTCAGCGCAATGTAATCGCCCATTTCTTTCCTCGACCTGACGGTGAAGTACGGCACCGGGGCAGTTGTTTTTCCTTTCCTCATTCTGCGGTATGGGTATCGGAACTCCGCCATGCCTGTATCAGTCATCCCTGGGATATATGCATTTCTCCAACCATAATGGTAGTAGTCACCGGAATTGTCAGGGCGTTCGTAGTCTCCCTGCGGATTCCGTCAATCGTAGTCACCCGGTGGACAGTATATTGATAGGTGCGTTTAGTCTTACGCTAAACGCACTTAGCCCTGAAAAACCCATACACTGCATGCACATTTTCGCCGGCTTAGGCTTCATGGGCATATTATATATAAGAGAGGGAGACTATGACTACTATTCAAGTCTCGTAACCACTATGACTATTTTTAAAAATCTTTATCTATTAGCGCATTTTCAACTACGGTTTCCATGTTTATGCCATCTCCCTTTGCAACCTTGTTGACGTAGTTTACAAACACGCCTTTTCCCTTACCTACTATGTCAAAGTCATAAGCAAGCGGAGATGCGATCTTAGTCTTAACTGCAATTATACCATCCTCTGGCTTGAACTCAAGGCCAGATTGATGAGCAATCTCCTTTAGTTTCTCCGGCATAGACTCACAGGTAAAGAAGTCAATTTTAACTACTCTCCCACTGTTCCGTTTCATTATTTTTACCATATACTACATATCAGATGACTACTTAATCTTTTAATGTTATTTTCTGCTTAAAGTTGTGTACGAGAAATCACTCATTACTCAGGAAACCTGTACAAAGCCATGGTGAGGAAAAATTTAAATAAATCCAACGACTATGACTACTATGACTAATGAGGAACACAAGATAAGGTGTAGGAACTGCGGATATCAGTGGACCTATAAAGGCAACCTGAAGGAACCAACCTGTCCGAGCTGTCACAGGAAGACTCCCAATCCATATTTCAAGCGCAGCGACTTTCTGTGAGGAGATAGTGATGTCCAGGATATTCAATAAAGAGAGCGGTGAATATGAACCTGCCTATCTGATGACTACGGTTTCCCATCTATCGTACTGTACAGAATGCGGTGCGGTCGTATGGGATAAGGACAGGCATTCCCAGTATCATTCACAGAAGGGGGGAATGTAATGGAATACGCCCCGTTTCTCATTCATCCTGATCTTGCCAACCTGATCAGGAGGGAATGGTTCCTATCCTACGATATTGAGAATCTCGACAACATTCGATTTTTTAATCAAGCCCTGGAGTGGCTGAGGAAGAACGGGGAGTTGGAGAACTACCGAAAGTATCGGTTCGTGTTCTCTAAAAACGATAAGAGATTGCATTCAACGAAGAAAGTGGTGCTCGATCTCGGAATGGTGCACATGAGAACACAGAGGAACCATATTTATCATGTGTTTTTCATCCAGGAAAAAGGAGACAGGTGAAAGAATGATCCACATAGGCGACAGCTGGGGAAAGAAATACGATTTCATGAGGTTCTATGTTCCATTCGTGCTGAGATATGGCATAAGATTCACGCACTGGCAGAAACACAGTGAAATACTCAGGGATCCGGCGATGTATGACAAGCCTGACTTTGTGCCCATGACCGGATCAGTTGTGTTTGACATCGGCTCCCAGTATGGCGATTATGCACTGCTGTGGGAGAAGAGAAATCATGCCGTTGTGTATGCATTTGAGGCTCTTCATGAGAACTATTCCGAAATGCAGCAGGATTTTGCTCTTAACAGAAGCTCCATTCATTCAGTGCGTACATTTGTCGGAAACGGAAATCCTGTTGAATTTGAAAATACAGGGACTATGGCAACCAGGAAAGAAAGTCTGAATCCTCATGTTTCCACGATGAAAATTGATGATTTTGTTCAGGGAAATGGCATAATTCCACACATTATAAAAATAGATGTCGAGGGATTTGAATATGAGGTTCTTGAAGGGATGCACGAAACCCTACGGAAGTCCCATCCAAAGATTATCATGGAAACGCACAGTTCTGAATTGAGGAGCAAATGCAGTCGTTTTCTCGATGACATAGGATATGAGCAGTGGTATGAAGGCAGATCGACAAAAGGAATGGGCTGGATGGATGAGGTTGTGAATCTGTTTTTCGGGGAGGCATCGGAATGAACAGGAAGTGTCTGATGAACTGGCTTCGTGCAGGTCTGTTCCTCCAGCAGATATGCGAAATCGATGGATGTACAAGGAAAGCTGAATACTGCATCACACGGTTCCATGGTCCAGGTATCAGGGTATGCACAGAGCACTTCCTCAACATGAATATAATCAAAGGTAGGCTATTGAAATGAGAACAAGAGAAGAAGAATTGGAAAGGAAAAGAAAAATTCAACAGAAATACAGAAAGACCCATCCGGAAGAAACCAGACAGTCCAACCGGAATTATTATCACCGGCACAAGGAAGAGTGCATTCAGAGAACCAT
>SCLI03000005.1_pt1 | contig 19047 bp, 31 predicted proteins | sample 7268041 | NCBI WGS metagenome assembly SCLI03 (sample SAMN10721081, study PRJNA514188) | viral metagenome | isolation source: depth-stratified mine tailings core A | place: China: Fankou Pb/Zn Mine tailings | collected 2017-10 | reverse complement strand
CCCAGAGGACATCTCTAACACTCTGGGAGAAAATGCAAAAAGATGGTTACTACGGTACTTCCCAACCGGAACCTTTCCACAATGTCTTTGGTCAGAGCAAGAACAAAAACTCTTCTTCATGCTCGAAGGAGGTGCATACCAATACCGATACTTCGGGGACAACAAGGACCATCCAAAATGGGTAGGATATGGAATTACTGATTCGCTTATTCATATTGTTGGTAATGTATCTTCTACTAGCATTGTACTTGTAGAGGACTTAATCAGTGCGGTGAAGGTCGGTCATATAACCCCAACCCTCTGCTTATTCGGAAGTAACATCAGTCTCAAAAGACTAGCTACACTTAAACTACTAGGCTATAATGAAGTAATTATCTGGCTAGATTGGGATAAAAAGGAATACGCAATAAAGGCAGCACAACTCGCACAAAGCATTGGCCTCAATAGTAAGGTGATCCACACTAAACTTGATCCTAAGGACTACAATTTTGAAGAAATCAAATTGGAATTGGAGAATTAACGTATCTCCTAACTGGAAAGCATACGTAGAAGATAGACTATCTTATCCTCTTGCTTGCTGTGTTTATACTAAACGTATTCTATCTGCGAGTGTCTTTCAAAAATGAAGCTATATGAACTTCATCGTGGTGAATGCTTCACTTTAGCTGAAGAACCAAAAGTTCCTCCTAACCATATTCCAGTAGGAAGGAATATGAACATCATGTATATGCTTAGCAATATTGATGGAATGTATAGTTATTGTACAGATAACGAAAAGAATGTGTATCACTTTGCAGCATGGACTGAGGTAAATCCCGTGGAATGAACTATCTTTATTTGATAAAGCAACTATTTCTGTATGACAAATACTTAAAATATCGCCACCACATTAAGATTGAGAAGGATCAACGAGAGATCTACTATCTCTTTAAGGCTCTGGATCAACTTATGGAGAAGTTCCAAAAGGATATTTCCTTTGAGGACTACGCTCTATGGGTACAAGTTAATCTTGGTAATGACTATGCACAGTATATCCAACTGCTAAAGGAAACCAATACTGATGAAACGATTCTGGAAGCCTCGCTCAATGAGATCAAGACCCGTTCTCTGGCCTACAAACTCGCCGAGCTTGCGCTTGCCGCATCGGAAGGTAAACGTACGAAGGAAGAATTGGTTGACTTTCTACAAGAATTTGAGACTTCTGATAAGGAAGAAACCTTATCCCCATTTGTTTCTACCTCGCTGAGTGAACTATATGACGACGCATACAAACATCAGGGTCTCCGCTGGAGACTTGGCAGCCTTAATTCGAGCCTTGGGAGCTTACGAGGAGGTGATTTTGGGTTTATCTTCGCAAGACCCGAAACCGGTAAAACTACTTTCTTGGCGGACCAAAGCACGTATTTTACGGAACAACTTGATGACACAGATGGTCCGGGACTTTGGTTCAACAACGAAGAACAACACAAGAAAGTAATGCTTCGCTGTATCCAAGCAGCACTTGGTTTATCCATGCAAGAGATTGCAAAAGATATCCGTGGATACGAAGAACAGTATAAACGTATCACTAAAGATAAACTTAAACTTCCTAACTTTGATACCGCTCACAAACGAGAAATGGAAGCATTATGTAAGGATGTAAAACCATCCTTCATTATCATTGACCAAGTATCCAAGGTACGAGGATTCAATAACGATAGAGAAGATCTACGACTAGGCGCAGCATTTGAATGGGCACGAGATCTAGCAAAAGAATTTGATTGTCCTGTGATTGGTGTCAATCAAGCAGATGGTAGTGGTGAAGGTAAGAAGTATCTTGATATGAGTAACGTAGCAAACAGTAAGACAGCAGTTCAAGCAGAAGCAGACTTCATTTTAGGTATTGGGAAATCAAATGACCAAGGATTTGAATTGATTAGACACTTTAATATCAGTAAAAATAAACTCGCCGGAGACGAGTCATCTGACCCTAGTAAACGACACGCCAAATGGGATGCTCTTATCCAACCAGAGTTGGCAAGATTTCGTGATTTGTAGTTGACATTTCAGGTTGAATACTATCAATCTATTTTAACTTTACATAGGGATCTATAAAATGAGCTATTGTACTACTTACTATCATCTAGATAAAAATAATAAAGTTCTTTCAGAACATAAAAACAAAGCTTGCTTCTCAAATATTGTCGATACTACTTATTTCGAGAAAACACTTCAGTATCTTGAATATGACTTCAGCAATATGAAAGTAACTCAAAAAGAAGCAAGAGGCTATTTTCTATTCCTTAAATCTATTCCTGAATTCAAAGAACTTATGCCTAAAAGTTGTAAGACTATGGCAGAAACAGGTAAGTTTAAAATTGATCTGCATAAGTTCAATGGCACTAAGGTCTTTACAATCTTAACTCTTATTCGTGCTGTAGTAGAAGATCCAAAAATTGTGCAACAAGTTATTGCTTTTGATCGTAAGTTTAAGTATAGTATCTCTAACTTCTCTATTCTTAAGATGTGTGGTTCTGTCTACAGATCAAACAGTAATCACTGGATTACTATGCAAGTAAATAAAGGTAATCTAACCAAGATGTTCCGTAATAAAGAACATTGGGATTCAGAAATCCCTTGCATTAAGACTGGACTAGGTAGAAATTTATTTTCCACTTTTACCTTTGCTAATGAAGGGTTTGCCACAAAGACTCCAGTAAGAGAAACTGATATTAAAGCAGTACGAAAAGAAAAAGACGCACCACAGAAGAAAGCAATGAAGATGTACGATACTACTCATTTACAACTAGGATTTTAATAAATGAAACTATCTGATTGGCTTGGATTTATTATCGGTTGTATTCTTGGTTATCTTTTAGTGAAAGGATTTATGTAATGCTTACCTTTGATATTCCTATTAACATCCGTGTTAATGCAGAAACAGAAGAACAAGCAGAAGAGCTTGTGGAAACATTTATGCAAGGACTACATAAAGGCCCAGCCCTTACTTGTCCCTTTATTACGTGGGACTTCATCACATTTGTAGAAGAAGATGAACCCGACAGTGAGTTCTTTATGGGAAGTTAACCATGATGAAAGACACCTTTAACTATCTTCAAATTCCAGAAAAATTATACCAAGAAGTAGGATTAACAGGTAGTTCATATATCTGTAATCCTCCTGTAACAAATACAGATATTGACTTTGTTATCTACAGCCAAGACTGGGATAAACTCCACGATTGGTGTGAAAAGAATGCTTTTAAAACTAACTTTGAAGACTATGGATTAGAAGAATTTAGATCGTACAAACGAGGGATAATTAATTTGATTGTAACTAATGATGCAACCTTTTATCGACGATTCGTAAAAGCAACAGAAGTAGCAAAAAAACTAAACCTTTTGGATAAGCAACAACGAGTTGATCTTTTTGATTTTGTAATATATGAATCTAATATCTAAGCGTAAACCAAATGAATTTAATTTCTTTCGATACGGAATGCAGCATTATTAATAATGGCGACGCCTACCATCCCGACAATAGATTAGTACAAGTAGGTATATTTGAAGGAGAAAACTACTCTACTTACTATAAAGAAGAGATTAATCCTGAATGGCTTAAGATTGTATTACATACAGGTATACTTGTAGGTGCTAATCTTAAGTTTGATCTTGCTTGGATGGAACGTATTGGAATTGATACACGCAAGGTAAAAGTATACGATATACAAATTGCTGAGTTCCTAATCACTAACCAAACGAAAGCCTTTCCCGCTCTTGACGATCTTGCTGAGAAGTATCTTGGACAGCACAAGATTGATGCCATCAAAGCGAACTACTGGGAGAAAGGTATTGACACTTGGTTTATTCCAGAAGAAGAACTAACTGCCTATCTCCGGGAAGATCTACGTCTTACCCTTGAAGTCTTCAAGCAACAAGAAGTAATTCTAAAAGAGACTGGTAAATGGAATCTGTTTAAGCTACAATGTCTGGATCTTGTAGTACTTAATAACATGGAATGGAATGGATTACCATATGACAGGGAAAAGAGCTTAGAGAATGCAAAGGAATTAGAAGATGAGATTTCCAGAATGGTTGCAAACTTTAACCGATACACTAATTGTCCTACCTTTAATCCTGCTTCTGGGGATCATCTTTCTTGTCTTCTTTATGGTGGGACTATTAAGCACGAGTATCGTGTACCCATTGGTATTTATAAAACGGGGATCAAAGCAGGCCAACCAAGAAATAAGATCTTTGTGGAAGAGTACCCACAACCCAGATTAGTAGAACCTCTTCGTGGTAGTGAACTTAAGAAAGAAGGATATTGGTCGGTTGATGAGCAGACATTATCCAGCCTTAAACCGAGAACAAAGGAAGTCAAGCAATTGATTTCCGACATACTAAGACTCAGTAAGCTTGAGAAACTTAAGGGCACTTACTACGAAGGACTACCTAAGATTATGGATCAACGAGGATGGGAGAATAACTTGCTTCATGGGAAATTCAACCAGTGCGTAGCGAGAACAGGCAGATTGAGTTCTAGCCAACCAAATCTACAGAACTTTCCGCCAGAAGCCTTATCATTATGTAGGAGTGAGTATGACTAAACAAGAAGCCTTTAAAGAATGGATTAAGGCAGCAGAGAATCATACATGGGGATATGATGACCTATGGAATGCTGCGTGTGATTGGCAGAAAGCACAGAATGAGCAAGAGGTTAGAGATCTAAATATAAACTAGAGATCAATAGAAAGATAGTAGCTTTATATGAAGAAGATTAAATGTTAATCAATGCGGACGCTTCCGGTTTAGAGGTGAACTGTGTAGCATACCTTAGCCAAGACCCAGTATTAATGCAAGAACTTCGTGATGGAGTAGATATCCATAGTGCCAACCAAGAAATAAGATCTTTGTGGAAGAGTACCCACAACCCAGATTAGTAGAACCTCTTCGTGGTAGTGAACTTAAGAAAGAAGGATATTGGTCGGTTGATGAGCAGACATTATCCAGCCTTAAACCGAGAACAAAGGAAGTCAAGCAATTGATTTCCGACATACTAAGACTCAGTAAGCTTGAGAAACTTAAGGGCACTTACTACGAAGGACTACCTAAGATTATGGATCAACGAGGATGGGAGAATAACTTGCTTCATGGGAAATTCAACCAGTGCGTAGCGAGAACAGGCAGATTGAGTTCTAGCCAACCAAATCTACAGAACTTTCCGCCAGAAGCCTTATCATTATGTAGGAGTGAGTATGACTAAACAAGAAGCCTTTAAAGAATGGATTAAGGCAGCAGAGAATCATACATGGGGATATGATGACCTATGGAATGCTGCGTGTGATTGGCAGAAAGCACAGAATGAGCAAGAGGTTAGAGATCTAAATATAAACTAGAGATCAATAGAAAGATAGTAGCTTTATATGAAGAAGATTAAATGTTAATCAATGCGGACGCTTCCGGTTTAGAGGTGAACTGTGTAGCATACCTTAGCCAAGACCCAGTATTAATGCAAGAACTTCGTGATGGAGTAGATATCCATAGTGCCAACCAAGAAGCATTCGGATTACCTTCTCGCCTCATTGCCAAGGTACTAAAGTTCAGATTAGTCTATGGAGGCACAGAGCATAGCTTTGCAAGAGATCCAGACTTCACTCCAGTATCCAGTTCTAAGGCGTATTGGGCAAAGGTAATTGAAAGATATTACTCTAAATATAAAGGAATCGCAGCGTGGCATAGCCACATTATCCAAGAAGTTACAGTAAATTCACAGCTAATCATGCCAACTGGACGAAGATATAGCTTCACTAGAACTGAACGTGGTGATTGGCCTGTAACAAACATTAAGAACTACCCCGTTCAAGGGCTTGGCGCTGACCTCATGAATATCGCTCGTGTAGACTTTGCTCGTAGATTCTGGAACAGTGGGATTGAAGGTAAACTTCGTGTTACAGTACATGATAGTATTGTAGTAGATGTACATAAAAAAGATGTTGACAGAATTTGTCAGCTCTATTATAATGTGTTTGAAGATATCCCAAAGAACTTTAAGAATATCTTTGGAGTGGAGTATAATTTAAATCTCGGATGCGAGATCAAGATAGGCCCAGATATGGGCCATTTGGAGAAAGTATAATGGCTAATGTTTGGTTTACTTCTGATCTTCATTTCGGACATAAAAATATTCAGAAATTTAGACTAGAAGTAGCTAGTGAGGAAGACAATCGTAAACGTATCATTGCTGATTGGGATAAACTAGTAACTAAACGAGATGATGTTTATGTTCTAGGTGATGCTGCATTTACTATGGATGTGATAGATCAATTCGGAATGTTAGCAGGGCGTAAGTTCTTGATACGAGGAAACCATGATGAACTAGATACACAGGTATATCTTAAATACTTTACCTCAGTATATGGACTAAAGAAGTATAAAGAGTTCTGGTTGTCACATGCTCCTATCCATCCAAATGAATTAAGAGGTAAGATTAATCTTCATGGGCATGTACATTATCAAGATGTGGATGATCCACGATATGTTAATATGTGTGTAGAAAGTCTCTGGAAAAGGGGATATCCATCCCTGATTTCACTAGAGCAAATTAGAAGTTTAATTAAACAAGGAAACAATTAATGTCAACAATGCAAATTGAAGTCGTAGCAAACCCAGTCAGTACTGTACCTACCGCTAAAGGTAGTTATCAGGTTATTGATCTGGCATATAAGAATAAATCCTTTCAGGATAAACTGGAAGGTAAGAAGGTAATGAGCTTCACTAATAAGGATGTCTTCTCTGCACTACAGAAGGCACAGTTTGGAGATGTCTTTGAAGTCAGTCGTGTTAAGAATGATAAAGGGTTTTGGGACTGGACGGCGGTTAACGGTGCTGTTTCTGCTCCTTCTCCAACCTATGCACCTAATCCACCTGATAAGAAAGCAGGTACAGTAGTTCCTAAATCTAACTATGAAACAGCAGAAGAACGGGCATCGCGGCAAGTACTCATTGTCCGACAAAGCTCTATTAGTAGTGCGGTTGATCTTGCTGTTGCTAATAAGGTCAAAGACCCGCAGGAAGTTATTAAGATTGCTCAAGCATTCGAGGCGTATGTATTTGGTAAAGAGGCAGAACCAGTGGTAGAAGAGGCTCCTCCGGGTAACTTCTTTGAGGATATGGAAGATGACTTGCCTTGAGTATAATTCAAAATAGACTAAAACAATTTGAAAGTAAGTATGAAGCTATTCCAGAAGGAGGTTGCTGGATTTGGAATGCTTCTCTTACCTCAGAAGGTTATGGTAAGATTACTGTAAACTATAAGCATCTTTCTGCGCATAGATATAGTTATGAACTGCATAAAGGAAGTATCCCTAATGGATTACAAATAAATCATACCTGTGATAATAGATGTTGTGTTAATCCTGCACATTTAGAAGCAGGCACACAATCTCAAAATATCTTTGATATGTGGAAAAAGGGTAAACGTGACAAGTAGAAATGATATCACTGGAGATAAGATCCAGACAAAGCCTACTACTAAAGAATATGCGGATAACTGGGATAAGATCTTTGGTAAGCAACAAGGATGTAAAAATAAAAAATGTTTTTGTACTGGGGAATGCCGTAAAGAAAATCACCCACATCAAGGATATTACCAATCACAAATTGAGGAAAAGAAAAATGATCGAGAAATTTAAGAAAGCAAGTAATGATCGCCTGATTAACTGGATTAAAAAGGCTGGTGAGGTTCTGAAAGAACGTGGTGTAGACATCCGTATCTATACTGTGCAGGAACGCCGTGCAAGCCCTGATTGATTTTGACATAGTCGCGTATAGTATGGCTGCTTCTGCTGAGAATGATCCAGTAGAGGTAGCATACATGCGGATAGATCAGATGATTCATAGTATCCTAGATACCACTGGAGCAAATACCTACAGAGGGTTTATCTCTGGAGGCTCGAACTTCCGTAATGAGATCTATCCTGAGTACAAGGCTAACCGAAAATGGCTGCTTCTGCTGAGAATGATCCAGTAGAGGTAGCATACATGCGGATAGATCAGATGATTCATAGTATCCTAGATACCACTGGAGCAAATACCTACAGAGGGTTTATCTCTGGAGGCTCGAACTTCCGTAATGAGATCTATCCTGAGTACAAGGCTAACCGAAAGGACATGGTTGATCCGCGATGGCGTTCTGCATGTAAAGAATACCTTGTACGAGAATGGGCTGCTGAAGTTACTGATGGCTATGAGGCTGACGATGCGCTTGGGATTAATCAAAAGGATGGTGTATATAAATCAGATTATGATCCAACATATTATGAAAGAACTATTATCTGTAGTATAGATAAGGATCTGGATCAAGTGCCCGGCATGCATTATAGTTGGCCTATTGTACGGAAGGGAAACATTGTACGAGAAGGAAAGATTTATGAAGTATCAGAGAGGGAAGGACTTATCTCCTTCTATAAATCTCTTCTTGTTGGCGATAGGACTGACAACATTTTTGGTGTTGATGGCATAGGGCCAGTGAAAGCAAGTAAGATGATAGATAATCTAGAAACAGAAGAAGAGATGTTTGAACGAGTAGCAGAGCTGTATCAAGGTGATATGGATAGACTACGAATTAATGGCAAATGTCTCTGGATCATGAGAGAGGAGAATAAACAGTGGGACTTTCCTTCCGTAAACCAATCATAACTCGTGGTGGTAATAAGATTCGGTTGTATCATATCTATCAACACGAAATCCACGGTGCGTACGAGGCAGACGAAGATCGTTGGATCATTGCTCGTTGGGAAATGAATGGATACTTCTACCCGTTGAATGATAAAGGTAAACAACCAATCACTTCTCTTGATCTTATTAATGACGAAGTAGAAGAAACCTCTCCTTTGGCTGCTGCTTAATGGCTTATAAGAGTAAGTTTGAGGAAGAAGTCGCTGAGTTCTATAATCTCCACGATAAATATGAAGTAGATAAGGTTGAATATTTTCTAAAAAATAATTATAATCCAGACTTCAAGATGAAGGAGAATGTTTATTTGGAGTGCAAAGGCTTTTTTAAACCTTCAGATAGACGTAAGATGTTGGAAGTAATTAAACAACATCCAGATAAAAGATTTATAATGTTCTTTCAGGATTCAAGAGTGAAACTCAGCAGAAAGAGCAAGACTACATATGGAGATTGGTGTGACAAGCAAGGAATCCAATGGTTCTGTTGGAAGCATAAACGGCCAACCACCAGAGTTCTCAAGTTGGCTGTTAGAAATGCCGCCGATTAATCTCTGGAATGTAGAATTAGTTTATCTTGCTTTTGGATACGATCAACGGTGGAATTTAAATAAAAAGGAAATATATGAATAATAGAATGCATAATAGTACTAATCCCTATCAAGGGAATATAAAGAAAGTGCTGTGCGTGTGTAGTGCTGGCCTACTTAGATCACCTACAGCAGCAGTAGTTCTTAATCGTGAGTATGGATATAATACTCGCGCTTGTGGTATTGAACCTAGCTTTGCCCTAATCCCTTTTGATGAAGTACTTGCACATTGGGCAGATGAGATTGTAGTAATGGAGCCGTATCAAATAGGACTAGTTCCAGAACAGTACAAAGATAAAGTAATGTGTCTTGATATTCAAGATTCTTTTGAATATATGAATGAAGAACTACAACGACAAATTAAGGAGAAGTATGTCAGTGCATCTCGTAATTCCCGACGTGCAGGCTAAACCTGGGCATGACTTTACCTACCTAAATAACATTGGTAAGTATATGGTAGAAAAGAAACCGGACACGGTAATTTGCATCGGCGATTTCGCTGACATGCCTAGTCTCAGTAGCTACGATAAGGGCAAAAAGAGTTTTGAAGGTAGGAGATATCTAGCAGATATTGAAGCCAGCCACGAGGCTATGGAAGCGTTTCTAGAGCCTTTGCAAACGTATAACAAGAATGCAAAGAAACAGAAGATGAAACAATACCATCCACGAATGATCCTTACTATGGGAAACCATGAGAATCGTATCAATCGTGCAGTAGATATGCAACCTGAATTAGAGGGTGTACTATCTACAGATCATCTTAAGTATAAAGAATATGGATGGGAAGTATATCCCTTTTTGGAGGTAGTTCATGTTGATGGAGTTGCTTATAGTCACTTCTTTACTTCTGGGGTTTTGGGTCGTCCTGTTACATCTGCTAAAGCGTTACTTAATAAAAAGCACCAATCGTGTGTTATGGGTCATGTACAAACGATGGACATTGCCACAGATTATCGTGCAGACGGTACTCCTATACTTGGCCTCTTTGCTGGTTGTTGTTACGAACATAATGAAGATTATCTAGGGCCACAAGGCAATGCACACTTCCGTGGCTTTCACCTTCTTTACGAAGTTAACAACGGTTCATTCTATCATCATGCGATAAGTTTGAAGTATATTAATGAGAAATATAAAGGAGCATAAATAAATGGCACTTGATCCAGTTACAGCCGCACTTAATCTGGGCGGTAAACTTATTGAAAGATTTTTCCCTGATCCTGCTCAAAGAGATGCAGCTAAACTACAGCTATTAACTCTTCAGCAGAATGGAGAACTTGCTCAGATGACTGGGCAGTTAGATATTAATAAAGTAGAAGCTGCTTCTACCAATTGGTTTGTTGCAGGGTGGCGTCCCTACATCGGCTGGATTTGTGGTACTGGTCTTGGATATCAATTTCTTGTTATGCCTATTGCCAATGGTCTTGCAACTGTAGCAGGCTATGCCTCTGCATTCCCTAGCCTAGATATGGGTACACTAGTAACCCTTCTATTGGGTATGCTTGGTCTTGGTGGTCTTCGTACTAAAGAGAAGATGGAAGGGGTTGCGAGATGAGTGGTGGAATGGATGAAGAGTGGTTCGAGAATGAATATCTTCGTAACCAACGAGAAGGTAATAAAGAAGATAGTATTACTAATGATGTAATCAAAGATCTAAAGGAGAGAGAACAGTTTGGTGCCCTTAAGTATGGTAAGTTTCTTACACACCATACTACGGAAGACACCCTCCAGCATCTTTACGAGGAGCTTCTAGATGCTTCTTGTTATATTCGTACAATTATAAAACAAAGAGATCATGCCAAAAAGTCTTGAATTAACTAATCAAATCTTTGGAAGATTAACTGCTTTATATAAAGATGGTATTAAAAAGTCTAAGATAACTTGGCATTGTCTATGCTCTTGCGGTAATACTTCTTCTGTACGGGGGAGTGACTTAGTTACTGGTAAAACACAATCATGTGGATGTCTTGCACTAGAAACTAGGAGTCTCCCTTTTGGAGATGCTGCTATTAATAAGGCAATTAATAGTTATAAACAAGCAGCTAGAAAAAGAGGATACACATGGAAGTTATCTAGAGAAGAGTTTATTAAGGTAACTTCTAAAGACTGCTATTACTGTGGAGCAAAACCTTCTAATTGTAGAGATGAAAAATCACAATGTAATAATGGATCTTATACATACAATGGAATAGACAGAGTAAATAATAATGAAGGATACAGTATGAGTAATGTCGTGCCTTGTTGTGGAATGTGCAATACCGCCAAACGCCACTATTCTCAAGAAGAGTTTTATTCTTGGGTGGAACGTGTATATATTAAAACAGAAATGAAAAAGAGGAAGGTATATAGTGGCAATTACTCTTACTGAACTTCAAGGGAAATTAATGTTAATTGATGAGATCAGTCTTATGGAAATCCTAGAGATTACAAGTGAAGATCTAGCCAATAGATTCATTGACAGGATTGAATCTAAGTACGATCAATTGATTACTGAGTTTGAAGATATGGAAGATCATGCCTATCGTGAAGGAGATGAGTGGTGGGAATTTCAAGATACACAAGATGAACTATATACGGACGATGACATTGAACAATAATAATATGGAATTACCAAGCCACTATCAGAGTGTGATCCACCGCAGCAGATATGCTAGATATCTACCAGAAAAGCAACGAAGAGAGACTTGGGAAGAAACAGTAGATCGACTTATTAATTATCTTCAAACCAAGACAGCATACAATGGATATATTCTTGGAGAAAGAGCACAGGAGTTACGCCAAGCTATTTTAAATCTAGAAGTCATGCCCAGTATGAGACTAGTTATGTCTGCTGGAGAAGCGTGTGAACGAGATAACATTGCAGCTTATAACTGTTCTTATCTAGCCATCAATAATAAACGTGCATTTAGTGAAGCACTATATATTCTTATGAATGGCACTGGTGTTGGCTTTAGTTGTGAACGCCAAGAGATTGCACAGCTACCAACCATTGCAGAACACTTTAAGGAAGTAGATGATGTCATCGTCGTACAAGACTCCAAACTTGGGTGGGCAAAAGCATTCAAAAAGTTATTGTCCTGTTTGTGGGAAGGAGATATTCCTAAGATTGATTATTCAAAAGTCCGCCCTGCGGGAGCTAGGCTTAAAACTTTCGGGGGAAGAGCCTCTGGCCCTGAACCTTTGCGTAAGTTGTTTGAGTTCTCTGTTAGTACGTTCAAACACGCAATGGGAAGAAAGCTTAACTCCATAGAAGTACACGATCTACTTTGCATGATTGGTGAGATTGTAGTAGTTGGTGGTGTTCGTCGCTCTGCTCTTATTTCCCTTTCTAATCTTACAGATCGAAGAATGCGTGAAGCTAAAATGGGGCAATGGTGGACAGACAATAGTCAGCGTAGCCTTGCTAACAACTCAATTGCATATACGGAGAAACCTGATGCTGAAACTTTCATGGAAGAATGGGTCGCTCTTGTTAAATCTAAGTCGGGAGAGCGTGGAATCTTTAACAGAGTTGCTGCCCAAAATCAGGCAGCCAAATGGGGACGACGTAGTAATAGTTTGAATTATGGTACTAATCCCTAAGCGACAAAGTGGGGATTTAAAACCGCCTCTGATTGACTTGGAAGTTAGCGGTATAACGACAGGGCGCAAGCAAGAGAAATCTGTGCAGCGTGAGAGACTAAGCGAGGCGGACTATATGTACTGTGTTTATTGGATTAGGTTGGAAGATCATACTAATATATACGAGCAAGGATATGTTGGTATTACCAGTAATTTTGTAGAAAGAATGAGAGCACATAGAAAGAATAAACGTGTATCTCATCTTACTAATGCTGCTAAGAAGTATGGTTGGAAACACCTAGTTATTAATATTCTCTGGGCAGATTTATCACAGCAACAAGCCCTAGATTTTGAAGCTAATCTTAGACCATCACAGAATATTGGGTGGAATTCACAGCAAGGTGGTTTACTTGGTGTTGAAAGAGAATGGTATCAAATAGAAGAGAATAGAATTAAACACAGTAAGGCTACATCCGAAGCTACAAAGTATGGTATAGCTACTAAAGATACAACAGAAGCTAGATCACTTAGAGCTAAAGAAAATTGGATTATTAATAAAGCATCATATAAAGATGTTTGCAAAGGAAGTAAAAATCCTAGAGCAAAATTAGTAGAAGATCAAGTGCGGTATATCAAATCTGCACTCATTCCTGCCAATTTACATGATAAAGAAATTGCTTTACTTTATGATGTTAAGCCTTATGTAATCAATTTTATCCGTTCTGGAAAGAATTGGTCTTATATTTAGTATGCGATAGTCCAGCGCACAAGTAGATAAGCCGATGTAACTCTACAGTGTGAGGCTCTGAAATTATTTTGAGGGATAAACAATTTTGCAATTTAACAGAATGCGTAGTACGTAGTGACGACACCTTTGACTCCCTCAAACGAAAAGTCGAATTGGCTACAATCCTTGGAACTATTCAAAGTACTCTTACAAACTTCCAATTCCTAAGCGAAGAGTGGAAGAAGAACACTGAGGAAGAACGGTTACTTGGTGTATCCCTGACCGGGATTATGGACAACCCGTTTCTAAATGGAACTACCTATGACATTCTCGGGTGGTCTGAACTGGGTGGCAAGTTGACCTTGGAGATGGCATTAGAGAAGCTACGAGACCATGCAAGGAGTGTAAATGAAGAATGGAGTAGCAAACTTGGAATTCCTACTTCTATGGCTATCACTTGTGTCAAACCAAGTGGCACCGTCAGTCAGCTTGTGGATAGTGCTAGCGGGATTCATGCTCGCCACAATCCGTTTTATATTCGCAGGATTAGAATGGATAAGAAAGATCCTATTTATTCGTTCCTTAAAGGACAAGGAGTGCCTTGTGAAGACGAAGCATTCAGACCAGAAAGTACCGCTGTATTTTCCTTTCCTCAAAGAAGTCCAGAAGGAGCGGTGTGTCGTACAGACAAAACCGCCATCGAACAACTAGACCTATGGTTAATTTATCAGAGGTATTGGTGTGAGCATAAACCTTCGGTTACTATATCAGTTAAGGATGAGGAGTGGCCTGAAGTCGGGGCGTGGGTTTGGAAGCATTTTGATGAAGTATCGGGTGTATCTTTTCTACCGTTTTCAGATCATACCTATCAACAAGCGCCTTATGAAGATATTACGGAAGAACAGTATAATCAACTTGTAGAACAGATGCCTCATGATATTAGATGGGAAGAATTCATTGAACAAGAAGACAATACAACTGGACAACAACAACTTGCATGTACAGCTAGCGGTGGGTGCGAAATTTAGTAATTAATCCTTGACAATCTCTCATAATTCTGGTACAATGCTAGTTTTATGGGAGACTTATCTTGGGAACTAAATGGAAAGAAAATCAAGAATGGCCTGAAGGATATAGGGGCTGTAAGAAATGCAATGAAGTTAAACCTTTAACAGAGTTTCATAAACATAAGCAATGTTGGGGAGGATACAACTCAGTTTGTAAATCTTGTAGATTACCTATATCTAAAAATGATTATCAAAACAAATCTAGAGAATATAATATTTGGCATAGAGCTAAAACAAGATCTAAAGCTTATGGAATAGATTTTAATTTAGAGTTATCTGATATTATTATTCCTGATGTTTGTCCTGTTTTTGGAACAGAATTTATTACTGGAGATACTGATTGGACTCCTTCTATTGATAGAATAGATTCGTCTAAAGGATATATAAAGGGGAATATTATTATTATTAGTAATAAAGCAAATAGGATAAAAAGCAATGCAACAGCAAAAGAAATCAGACAAGTCGCAGACTTCTTCGCAGGATCTTGTGAAATCTAAAAGTCCTTGTAAGAAAGAATGTAAATTAGGAGAAGACAGAAAGAGTTGTGAAGTATGTCTTCGTACAATAGAGGAGATCACCGAGTGTGGTATCAAAAATAGGCAGGCCAAAAAAGATCCATGTCGATAACGATCAACCTCAGTGGATCTGTTATAAGTGTGGAATTAAATACGGAAGTTTTAAGGCGGGCCAAGCCCGCTGGCATACTGATGTATGTGGATGTTGTGGAGAAACACAAGCATGTGCTGAACCAAGAGACTTTGGCTATCTCTTGTTAGGATGGAAGGAGAAAAGAGATGCAGGACATGACGATGAAACTATCGTTGATTGAGTTATATGATCTCGTAGGAGATGATATGGGGATTAGTTTTCTCTATGAGGAACTACCCGGTGTTGTAGTAACAATTGGATTTACAAAAGAAGATACGGCTGTAGAAGCCGACGAGGAAAATGACGACAATGATGAACCAAAATCAAACCTGCATTAATTATGAAACTGAAGAAGCTACTGGATTCTGCGCAGATCTTCTAGATAAGCAAGACTATCTAGATTATATTGATGCAGATATGGAAGCATTCTACTCTATTAAGATTGATGCTATTCCTATTGAGTAAGTAGATTGGGCGGCCCGCAAAGGCCGCCCTTTTCTTTAACTAATAAACATTAGTCTTTCTGCTGATCTTCGTTTAACAAGTCCTGTAAGTTTCTTACCTCCTGCATAAACCCATCTGTTAAACTCATTGGCTGCTCCAGTGATATCTCCTGCATTCAGTTTCTTAAGAAGAGTTGATTGCTTCAAACTACCTATCCCAAGATTAAAAGTAAAAGAGACAAGCGCATCAAACTGATTCTGTGTAAGATTAACATGAACTAGTCTTTGAATAGCTAATTCAAATTCATGGATATCTTCTTCTAGAAGCGCATCTGCTTGTTCTTGAGTAATAGTCTGCCCTAGTTTAACTCCTCTAGTATGACCATAACCAATAGTAGGAACAGCTACAGAATCTAAGTAGGCTTCTAAACGAAGCCCTTCAAAACTCTTAATTAGTTCTATTCCTTTCTCACTGATTCTCATTCATATCTCCTGACTGATATTGTTCTAGATCTGGAGTACCGTATATTTCTTGATACTTAAGATATCTTTGTTGTTGCTGTGTAGACATAGATCCAGAAGGACTAACAAACTGTAGCATTCCTTTTGGAACTTTACGTTTAATAAGTTCTTTCTCTACACGACTCTCAATAATCTTCTCAGGAACCATATAGTCTTTAGCTAATTGAACTACTAGTTTCTGCACAGTCTCTTGATCCTGCCTAGTAACTGCATCAGCAATACGAGTAACCATATTAGTAATCTTAGATTGATCTCTCATTTCTTGTTCTTTGAGTCTACGTTGACGTAGTCTTTCCACTGAACTAGAGATAGTAGAACCACCAAGATACTTGGCCGCTCTTTCAGTCTTTGTCTGTGGAAGAACAGCATGGCCCCGCGTATCAGGAACCATCTCTCTCTCCGCAGCCCCAAACAGAAGATCGTCTACTACTCCCTTATACCAACCCGGAGTAACATTCATAGCAGCAGTTCTACGTTCTGCTTCAGATGCAGTACGCACTCCTGTAGCATGTCCTAGAATAGTTGTTACATCTCCCGCCCGTTGGGCGTACCAATTAAGCACTGGAATGAATTGCATGAAGCTATCCTGTCCCTGCGTAACCCCATCAAATATTGGTTGCCACCTGTTACCTGCACCAATATCTAATCCTTGGTCATCAGTAAGAGGCATGGTGCCTGCTGATACAAGACCATGACTAACTACTCTGTTAGAGAATGTGTTATCCCCAGATAGTGCCCAATCAATAGCAGAAGGCAATAGATCTTCTCCTCCTAACATATTAGACAGCTTATTAATTAGAAGCCGTAGGGCTTCGTATTCAGCAATCAGGGGTGTACCAAGAATACCCGTCATAAGACCAGTCATAGCAACAGTAGCCATGAAAGGAAGCGAAGCCCGGAGCTTCGCCTTCCCTCCCGGAGCACGAAGAATCTCTCCAATATCAGCAATCATATTACCTAGCGCAGCATTAGTAAATGTATGCAAAGGAGAAACAAGATCGCCGAGCATCCCCATCTTCTGATACATAGGAGCTTTATACTGACGACCATACTGAACCATGTTCTCATCAGTAGCTCTTGCAGCTTTATTAGCTAGTTCTTCTCCCTTGAATCCTAACCCTTTATAGTGCTCGTACATCATAGAGTAGGACATAAGACGAGAGAAGGTGTCAGCCATAGTAGACTGCTTCTCACCAGTAATCAGTTCAAAGAGAAGACGTCCCTTACTACCCTCCTGCATAAAGTCACCTAGCTCATGGCTATTGATATCCTTAATGAACTGAGGATCAAACGTATGACTAGTCTGAGAAGTATGATATAGTGCTTCTAGAAACTCTCTATCAGGACGGAGCATCTGCCACATACCACGGCCAGCAGATACAGTAGCGGATACTGGACCAGCACCATCCTTAAGCATAGTACGAGTAGCCCACAGTCCTTGAATACTCTGCGCACCCCAGAAGAAGGGGCGACTCATAAGAGCATGGATATAGAATAGACTACCCATCTTACGAAGAGCAATGTCTACAACAGAAGCATCTGTATATCTCTTAGCTCCAAACATCTCCATCTTATGCAATGGAGTCTTCTTCCAAGCACTCTCCCAAAGAGCATCAATAGTAGCTTTAGCTCCTTTAAATGCAAGAGGTGAGTCTACCTTATTCAATGCATAGTCTCTAGTCAGTCTTACAAACTCAAGAGAGTTTGGATGAGATTGCATTAACTCCTCATTATTGATAAGAAGATTAAGCTTCTCTTCAATCTCCATCTTCTGCATTAGACCAGTAAACTCATCTACTGATTTATAGTTAGCATCACGGAATGCTTTACCAGCATCATGTACAGTGCTAAACATCTCACTACCCATAGAGCCAGATACATTAGTACGATACTTGGCATGACCACCAAGTTGACCCCCGCGAGTCGTATAGAGATCAACCATACGCTGCATACGAGCATCAAGCATAGCTTGGTAATCATTACCATACTTAGCAGCTTCTTCAACAACCCACCGTGGAGCAGTGCCGCCTTCAATGGCGGCCCTGTCTACATCAAGCTTCGCTCTTTGTTCTCTGTATGCACGATGGAAATCAGCAAGCTGATCCACACCTTCCTTAGCTCCTACTTCCTCTACTCCGTTATGGCGTAGATAGCCCTTAAACTCAGCAGGCTGGCTCTCGAATTGCTTAATGAAAGCCTCTGCTTCTCCTCGTGTACGGAATGACTGGGAATGGGATAGGTCGGTCATAACAGCCCGCCCAGTCTCATCATATCCAGCAATTCTCTTTAACCCCTCAATATAGAAATTAACAGTAAACTCACCTTTCCTAACAGCAGGATACCAGCCCTTCATATTAGGAAGGACTGATTTCTTACCTAGACGCTGTGCAGAATCCACAGACATCTTGTACATCTTGGCATACATCCGGGTAGCAGCAGTATACAGGTCTCTCTGCATAGGAGTAAGATCCGCGCCAAACATAGCAAGACTCTCTTCATAAGAGTACTTACCAATACCCTTCTCAAGAATCTGATGAACAGCATGAAAGTCTTCATTACTTGCTTTGTTAAAGATAACAGCAGGAGAATCTAGATCTTTAATCTTCTTAAGGGTTACACCAAAACCTTTCTTAGCAAGATAGGTAGCCTTATCTGTAACACCAGATAATAGCTCCATACTACGCTGTGTCTGTGTATGAAGGGAATTCAGTACAACATCGCTAGCATATTTGATTACTGGATTATTAGCATAGATACCCATACGCTGTTGGATACCAAACCA
>SCLI03000553.1_pt2 | contig 19052 bp, 25 predicted proteins | sample 7268041 | NCBI WGS metagenome assembly SCLI03 (sample SAMN10721081, study PRJNA514188) | viral metagenome | isolation source: depth-stratified mine tailings core A | place: China: Fankou Pb/Zn Mine tailings | collected 2017-10 | reverse complement strand
AATTGTGACAACACAGGAGGCAACTCAGTGGACGACATCCAGAAAGAGACTGAAGAGCAGCTTGAGGCTGCAAAGAAGAAGGACGCCCCGGGTGAAGGGGCTGCTCCTCCGGTCGACGACAAGGCCCGGATAAAGGAGCTTGAGGCGGAGAACAAGGACCTGAAGAACCAGGTGCTTGAGCTTCAGAAGCGTGTGGACGATCTTGAGGCGGAGAGCAAAGCAGCCGCCAACAAGGCGCGTGCGCAGAAGCTTGTGAGGAAGCTGGAGAAGGCAGGTATGTCCTTTGCCTCTGATGAGGACAAGGATCAGGAACTCAGTCGTCTCGCCGGTCTGTCCGACGATGCTTTCGCCGCGACCGAGGCCGCTTACGACAAGGCAATCCAGTCAAAGTCCGAGTGCCCGAACGCCGGGAAGCAGGACGAAGAGAAGACCGCTGGCGAGAAAGACAACTCCGCTTCAGCATCGGCGGATCGGCAGATGCGCACCCATGCCGATGTCCGGCCGCTCGACGTGGACGACAAGAAATCATCCCTCGAGGACAAGCTCCGCGATGGATTCATGACTGCCTACCGTGAGCGAGTCGGTCTCGCTGGCGCTGGCAAGAGCAACTAGGAGGAGCAACGTGGCATTTCTGAACCCCAATCATCGAGGGCTCGCTTACGGCGACGGCTATATGCAGGGCGCGGGGTCGTGCGGCCAGCTTGTGAAGCTGGTGGGCAATGATCTCTTTGCCGTGAACACCGACTCGACCGCCAAGAGTTTCGGCGTGCTCATCAAGGACTATAAGGCGGGCGAGATGCCCGGCATCTTCTGCATGGGCGGCGTCTACGAAACGGACGTCTTCGAGGGCACGATCAACGCCGATGACGATCTCAAGGTTTCCACGAGCGGCAAGCTCACGGCGGGTGTGGCGGAAGGCGACGAGGTCGTCGCCAGGGCCATTTCGTTATCAAGCGGGACGCTCAAGTTCCGCCTGCTCATCTAAGGACGGGAGGGACAATTGGAAGCAACCCAGCTTAACATTCACAGCCAGGAATACATGGAGACCATGGCTCGCCTGATGAGCGAGGCATTGGAGTCCCCAGAGGGTATGCGCGCGCTCGCAGCGGCAATCGCCGATCCAATCGAGCAGGAGATAAAGCGCAAGGAGATAACTTCGCTTCTTCTCACGCAGCACACTTTGCCCAAAGGCGAGCGCCCCATCTACCAGAAGAAGCCGAAGGTCAAGGCTTACTGGATCAGCACTGAGGGCGAGGCCCGCGAGCAGGAGCTTGGCCAGGACGAGGTCGAGTTCCCGACCAACCGGGTTCACTCCACCCCAATGGTGGATGTGTCGGTTCTCAAGAACGGCAACATCGGCACACTGATGGATATTCAGACCTCGGCGGCTGACGAGATCCGCAAGGAAATCGACAAGAGAACACTCACTGTCCTCTCGGCGGCCGTGCCCGCAGCGAACACAATCGAGGTCACGGGCGGCAAGCTCACCGACGACGCTCTGAACGAGGCGATCTCGATTATCGAGGACCTGGAGCTGTCGGTCAAGTACATCGTGATGCGCGGACGCCGCTTCAACGACATGCGCGACTGGGATCTCGACCCGGAGACTCGCGCCGAACTGCGCACCAAGGGTGTCATCAAGAACTACGGCACCGGCGGCATTCTGCTTACGGCTTCGGCCAGCATGACCGAGATTCTTCTGGTGCCTGACGATGAGGTCGGCAAGATGCCGATTCGTGAGTCCTTGAAGACCGAAGCAATCGAGCAGAAGACTCGGTTCAAGACGGGCTGGCTCGTGTGGACCGAACTCGGCCAGGGCATCACTCGGCCCGAGATTCTCGCGAAGATCAGAATACTGCCGTAAGGAGGGCCAACGTGACCAAGGTTAAGAACGTCCGGGCAGGCATTGTCATCATTGCCGACGCCGGACTCAAGCTCGCCCCAGGCGAGACAGTGTCAGTTGACAAGCTGACAGCACAGATGAACTCTGCTCTGGATGCTGGTCTTCTTGCGCGGGTCGATGGTGATGGTGACAGCAAGTCCAAGCCGAAGAGCACGCCAAAGCCTGCCGAGGCAAAACCCGAGGCAGCGGATGGCGGGCAGCCTGCTCCGGATAATCCCGGCACTCAGGCCGCAGATAATGCCGATGCGACAAACGCTGGCAAAGATGACGGCGCGCCTGTTGAGGCCGCACCCGGAGTGAAGCGTGGCGGCAAGTGATCTGGTTGCAACTCTTCGAACCGATCTCGCCGACCCGAGCGCCGAACGATTCTCGGACGAGGTGTTGACGCGCTGTATTCTCAAGAGCGCGTTTCCGGTCGGTAGAGACACCGGGGCGCAGATGACAGTCTCCGGCGGTGAGGTCGTGCCGGAGCCTCAGGGCGAGACGCTGGACATGCTCCTGCTCTGGGCGCGGATCGAGGCTTGCCGGTATATGCGTGCCGCGACCGCCAGCGCTTTCTCGTTTTCGTCCGGCGACAAGCGGGTGGACAAAACCAGCCAACCGGAGCACTGGGCAAAGCTGGAGACGGACCTGACGGCTACATACCGCCAGCGGCTGCTTGAGATACGGCCCGAGGCTGGTCAAGGCGACTATATCCTGACACCCAGGGAACTAAGGCCAATCGCCTACGAGCAGGGAATCGATCTTGAAACTACTGTCTGACGTGGAGAAGGCAACTGCGGCCGCAGACGTGAGGGAACTCATAACTTCCTCTGGCCAGACGGCAACGCTTCTGCGAAAGCAGGTCGGCGAGAGCCTGTATGGTTCCGACGAGGGCGAGTTCTCAGAGATCTGCTCGTTCCCGTTGGAGCTATCTGAGACTCCACCAAAAGACCTGGCAAAGCAGGTTGATGCAGTGGCAAGTGTTCTCCCCGAGCTTGATGTTCGCGTGGAGGATCGTGTTCGTTTCGATGGTCGAGACTTCCGGGTGCAGACCGTTTCGCCGCAGTCGCTCTTCGGAGTCCTGACTCACAAGGTACTGGAACTGGTGGTCTTGCATGGAGATTGACCGGTTCGGTGACTGGGACAAAGCCAAGCGGCTACTTACCAATGGCTTCAACCAGCGGCTGGCGCTGGCGATTCGAAAGGCGACCGTGAAGAACGCACTGCTCTTGGTGCGGGAGATAAAGCGGGGGATTCGAAGCCAGGCTCCGGGCGGGCAGCAGTTCGCTCCACTCGCGCAAGTGACTATCGAACGAAAGGGTTCGAGCAAGGCACTCATCGACACGGGGTTCCTGGTGAACTCGATCACTCAGAAGATAATGTCGGACGGCGCATTTGTGGGTCTGCTGCGAACCAGCATCTCCAAGGACGGCGAGAGCGTCGCAAACATCGGCGCGATTATGGAGTATGGCGCAACCACAAACCACCCGAGTGGCGCGGTGATCGTGATCCCACCGAGGCCGTTCCTACATCCGACCATGCTCAAATACCGTGACGAGGTCATCGAGAACTACCGACAAGCTCTGTTTTCGGTCATCACTTAGGAAAGGACGAATCCGATGAGACGTGCCATACTGACGACCCTGGTTGCCATACTTCCGTTCGTAACCAATGGTCAGGTGTTTGCTGACGCGCTGGGGGTGACGACTACTCCCGCGTCGGCCACAGCGAAGCGAGGCCAGCCGGTCGAAATGGCGGTGAGTCTGAAGAACGTGCTCTCCCCGCGCGAACCTATCACCATCACGGCGGAGGCGGAGTGGGAAGACGAATACGGAGTGACCAGGACCACAACCGCGAGCGCAACGATCACGGTAGTGCAGCCGGTCAAGGTCAACCGCTACAAGGTCATCATACCTGCTCTTTTTGCTTTTGTGGCTGGCAGCGCAAAGATAGACGGCCAGCCGGTAACACCTGCGCTTGATACAGGTCGGCTCACATTCGAAATAGGACGCACGCTCCTTGAGGGCGAGTCGGTGACGCTCGGATACTCAGTCAAGGCTCAGTAGCGTGGATGTTCTGCGCGAGGTAGTCGAGTCGTTCATACGGCTGGCGAAGTCCGAGATACACCCGGGCGCGGTCCTGGTCTGTTCCGATGACGCATTCGAAGTAACTGATGTGCCGAGCGTGGTACTGCAGGGTCCGACCCTCTCAGAGGATGGCGACAGGCGAACACCGGCGATGCTCACGAAGCGCAACGAGGCTGGCATGACATTTGAGCAGTGTCGGCACCCGAGGCTCTACCATCTGGATTTCGACATCATAGTCACCACGGGCAAGGAAGCAGAACTGCTGGACCTTACAGAGAAGGTCGCGCGGTTCTACCAGACTCACCCGACACTCGCGGTCGGAGACCATGGCTCGCTCAGCATTACCGAGCTTGTGCCGCTGGGCGGACTCAAGCGAGTGAACCTTTCGAACCTGCGGCAATCTTCCGGCAGGTGCCGGATCGAGGACTGCCCCATCTACGACGGCAGAGTAGTCGCCGGTAAGCTCGCTGCCGGTGTGAAGATTGAGATCGAGCACATAGGAGACACACCGTGATAGAGATACGCAATCTGCTTTTTCAACCTTTGACATTCCAGCTTGCCGGAGAACAGCGCGGGCTGCATCTCGGCTCGCGACAGCGCAAGCTCGTCGATGACGCGCAGGTGTCCGAGGAGATTCGGACTGCGGCGAAGCGTGGATTCGTCGCACTGACGGTTCTGGAGCAGTCTGCCGCCACCAAAGAGGTCGTTACAACGCCGGAGGCCGTGATGACACCGAGCGTGGAGCCGCTGCCTGACGAGTCTGTTCAGGCACCGGATGAAGATGCGACCACGTCTGATGACGCTGGTGCGAGTTTGGCTCCTGAGACCACGACCGATCCGGCAGAGGCCACAGATCAGCCGCAGCCCAAGAAACGGAGGTAATCCATGCCATCATATCTTTCACCCGGAGTCTACACCCGGGAAACGGACTTCAGTTTTTACATCAAGCAGATATCCACGTCCGCTTGCGGGATGATCGGGATCGCTGAGAAGGGTCCTATCAACAAGCCGACACTCGTCACCAGTTGGGAGCAGTTCGTCCGCAAGTTTGGCTCCTACATAGCCGACGGCTATCTGGCGTATGCCGCGCGGGGGTTCTTCGACAACGGTGGACAGGTACTCTACGTGAACCGCGTGGCACACTATGACTTCCCGGATGATCCTGGCAGCCTGTGTGCTATCAAGGCGGAAGTCATGCTGATGGATCGTGAGGCGGCTTATGCCTCGCTCACAACGGGAACGTCCGGGACGAACCGGATCACATGGCGGGCAAAGAATGTAGGACCGCTCGGCAACAGCATCCAGATAGCAGTCGTGAAGAGCGGGAACAACACACCTCTTTCAGTGACCGTTAGCGCGCAGACCATCACAGTCAACCTGGCCACCGATGCGTCGGGCAATGCGACCAGCACGTGCGCTCAGGTCGTGACGGCGGTCAACAACAACGCCCCAGCCTCTGCGCTGGTTCAGGCATCTCAGGTCGACTTCGGCGTCGTCGCTCCATTCGCCGCAACCCACCTGGCTGGCGGAGCGGACGTGCGTCCTTCCATGAACATCTACGCTCTCTCCGAGGGCAAATGGGGAGACAGCCTGAAGGTCGAGACCGCAGACAGCTCGCTCGACCCGGTCAATCTCTTCAACCTTACGGTGAGATACAAAGGCGACGTTGTTGAGTCGTTCAGGGACCTTTCGATGGATGCAACTCATCCGTCTTACGTCGAGACTGCCGTAAACGAGCGGTCGGAATACATCACGGTTGAGGACATGGACATGCCTGCAACCGCAGCTCTCAGACGTCCACTTGCGGGTACGTTCAGCCTAAGCTACGGCGAAGACGGCACAGATTACATCGAGGACTACGATTATTTCGGCGACCCAGGAGTCCATACCGGTCTCTACGCCTTCGACAGTATCGACGCCCTGAACATACTGCTCGTGCCGGGCGTAACAGCGGTCTCAGTGATCCAGCCCGGTATCACCTACGCCGAGAGCCGCAAGGATGTCCTCTTTATCGCGGAGACGCCAGTATACCTCAACCCGCTTGAGACGGTGGATTTCCGAAAGGGCCAAGGCATGTTCTCTCACGCGGCTTTCAACTCCTCGTACGGTGCGCTCTACTACCCGTGGATCGAGATATCTGATCCTTTGAACGGGAAGAGGAAGCTCGTGCCGCCAACGGGAGCTGTCGCGGGTTGCATCGCCAGAAGCGACGACAAGGCCGAGGTCTGGTATGCACCCGCCGGAATCGACAGAGGCCGCGTGTTCAATGCACTTTCTCTTGCCTACAAGACCAGTCGAGGTGAACGAGACGTGCTTTACTCCGAGGGAGTCAACGTCATCGCGTCGTTCCCCGATACCGGCATCAACATCTGGGGGCAGAAGACCCTTCAGTCTCAGCCCTCGGCGCTCGACCGCATCAATGTGCGCCGCCTGATGATGTATGTCGAGGAGGCCGTCTCTGAATCGGCGCGCTTTGTGGTCTTCGAGCCGAACAACTCTCAGACATGGCGTGCGCTCGTGCGGCTTATCACTCCGTTCCTGCAGAACATCAAGAGCAAGGGCGGGTTCTATGACTTCCGCGTCCAGTGCGACTCAGAGACCAACACGGCGCAGATGATAGACCAGAATCAGTTGGTCTGCCGGGTGTTTGTGAAGCCCACCAAGACCGCCGAGTTCGTTGAACTCAACTTCATTCTGACCACCACCGGCGCGGACTTCAGCGAGATATTTTAGGGAGGGACCGTTATGGAAGTAATGATGCCCCAGAGCCTCTACCAGAACTGGCAGTTCGCCATCGAGGTGAACGGGTTTGATGTGGCTCTGTTCAAGAAGGGCCAGGAGCCCAAGACCGAGTTCGAGGAGGTCGCCTTCGCCCCGGCTGGCTCCATGTTCGACCAGAAGGTCGCCGGGCGAATGAAGTTCGAGGATATCACTCTCGAAAAGGGCGTGCTCGCGGACGGTTCCGACGAGTCGGCTCGTGACTGGGTCCGCATCCAGGCCGATGTGAACTACGGCGTCGGCGCGCTGCCGGAGGAGTATATGCGCGACATCGACATCGTGCGCTACGACCGTGCCGGTAATGAGACCCGTCGCTGGACGCTGCATGGTGCATGGGTCAAGGCACTGGAGTATGACGAACTTGAGGGTGGCAGCTCGGACAACACCATCGAGAAGATCACCATCTGCTATCAGTGGTGGGAGTAAGGGGGAGACAAAGTGTACACATTTCAACTGCCAACCGGCGACGAGATAGAACTCCGCGAGATGACTGGAGCGGAAGAGGAACTGCTGACCAATCAGCGCCTTATCCGCTCTGGTGACGCGGTGAACCAGGTGCTCGCCAACTGCATCCTGCGGATCGGTGAGAAAGACGAGGTCGCGACCAAGGACATCCTCGATATGCTCTCCGGCGACAGGCTCTTCACCCTGGTGAAGCTTCGCCAGATATCGCTTGGCGACGAAGTGGAACTCTATCCGGTCTGCCCGAACCAGGCTTGCCGTTCGAAGAATCACGCTGTGGTGAACCTCGACGACCTGCCGGTCACACCCTATGGCGAGGAGCGAGAGTTCGTGTTCACACTTCCCGCTTCGGGATCCAAGGCGCGGTTTGTCTATCTCGATGGCCACAAGGAGAAGCGGCTCGCGCAGATACAGGAGCCGTCCATCTCATCCGCAATGATGATCCGGATCATGGACATCGATGGTAGCGCGCCATCCAAGAAGGCCCTCGCCGAAATGTCCATGCGAGACCGCAGCGCGCTTCGGCAAGAGATGCTGCGCGTTGACGCGGGTATCGACACGGCCGTCGAACTTGACTGCGACTCCTGCGGAACGAGGATTCGCACACGCCTGGAGGCCGAACCCTCTTTTTTATTCCCCGGAGTTCGGTTGTAAGGGACGCGTTCTTTCTCGCCTACGGCGGACTGCACTGGGAATACGCGGAGGTGGCGAGGCTGCCACTCCACACTCGGCAGCAGTTCGTCGAGGCGCTGGAGAACCAGCTTGACTATGAGAAACAGGAACTGGAGCGTGCGCGCAAATGATGAGTGATCTGGGACTCGGCATAATGGTGAGCCTAAAGGACGCTTTCACGCAGAACGCGACGCGCATCCAGTCCTCGATGGAGTCGCTTGACTCATCAGTCGCGAAGGCAAGCGAGAACATGACGCGTAACCTTGGCCTCATTGAAAAGGGCACAATGATGGTCGGCGCGGGGCTTGCGCTCCTTGCGGTGCCTACCACGCTGGTGGCTTCAACGGCTGCGACGCAGAAGGCGCTCGGTGAGCTTGCCTCGGTCGGTGTGAAAGACTTCCGGGCAATGGAAGATGCGGCGGAGTCTTTCACCAATCAGTGGGCCGGGACCAACAAAGCCGAGCTTATCACCGCCGCCTATGATGTGAAGTCGGCTCTGGCCAATCTCTCGGACACTGCCGTTGGCACGTTCGCTTCCATGGCCGCTCTCACGGGCAAAGCCACCAAAGCGACAACCCAGGAGATGGTCGAGACATTCACGACTGCCTACGGCATATTCAAGCCGCTCGCAAAGGACATGTCCGATGTCGAGTGGGCCAAGATGTTCTCAGGCGCACTCTCTCAGACGGTCGGCGTGTTCAAGACCACAGGCCCACAGATGGCTGAGGCCATAAAGAACATCGGCGCAATCGCCGCTGCGTCCAACGTGCCTCTGCAGGAACAGATGGCCATCCTCGGTCAGCTTCAGACAACGATGCCCGGTTCCGAGGCAGGCACGCTCTACAAGGCGTTCATGATGAAGGTCGCCGAGGCTGGTGACGAACTTGGACTCTCGTTCGTGGATGCAAGCGGCAGGCTCAAAGGCATTCTCCCGATCCTGCAGGAAGTGAAGCGTGGATTCCCTGATCTCTCACAGGCAGCCGCGCAAGTGAAGCTCAAGAAAGCATTCGGCTCGGACGAGGCGGTGCGGTTCCTACTGCAGATGTCGATGGGAATGGACCAACTCGAAGGCAATATCAATAGCGTCGAGCAGGCAATGAAGTCTGGCACCCTGACTACCGAGCAGATGGCTCAGGCTATGAACCAGGACATCGGTTCGCAGTATGGCCTTGTGAAGCAGCAGGTCGCCAACCTGGCCGAGATACTCGGTCGAACGCTGCTGCCGGTTGTGATCCCAGTCTTCCAGGCGGTCTCCCGATTCATTCTTTACCTGCAGGGCGTCGCGAAGTCGGCCCCGGGCGTCACTCGGGCGATACTCACACTCTGCGCTGCTCTCGGAGTAGTGCTTGTCGTGGTTGGCAGCGTTACGGCCGCGCTTGGAACAGTGGGCATTATGCTTCCCGCGATCAAGGCTGGAATCGCCGCCATCGGCCCGATGCTCGCCGGAGTGGGATCGGCGGTGTCGGCATACTTCTGGCCGGTCGTGGCGATCATCGCGGCCGTGGTCATTGCCGTCATCGCGCTTCGGAAAGCTTGGGAGACCAATTTCGGCGGGATACGCGATGTGTTGCTTGGCGCGTGGAACAAGGTGAGTCTTGCATTCCAGGGGATTCGAGCCCTCATTGGTTCGCTCTCAGGTGGCAGCGGCCAGATGTCGGCCGAGCTTGCGAAGAAGCTCGAAGCAGCCGGATTGCTGAAGTTCGTCACGACTGTGTTCCAGGTCTACTACCGGGTAAGGCAGTTCCTCACCGGACTGTGGCAGGCGTTCTCGTCGGCGTTCAGCAAGATCCGCGCGATCCTTGAGCCTCCAATCCGGGCGATCATGGGCGCGTTTGCCGAGCTTGGTACGGCGTTGCTCTCGGTATTCGGCATTTTTGGGAAGACCGCGACATCGGTTGATTCGGCTTCATTCAAGAGCCTGGGGCAGACTCTCGGCAAGGTGCTCGGTGTGATCGCGCAGGTCGGGGCTTACCTGCTCAAGTTCGTCATCTACAACCTTGTGTTCACCATCCGCATTGTGGCGGCTGTGGTGAGGGCTGTAGTCTGGCTTGGCGGGGTAATCATTGAGGCCTTCGTCGCGGCGGCCCCATACATCTACAAGTTCCTGCTGCCGATTCGGATGCTGGTGCAGGGCTTGCTCATGGTTGGCCGTGTCGCCTACACCGTGTGGCAGATGATAACCGGCCAGGTGTCGGTCGTTGATGGTCTGAAGTCAATCGGCAGCGCGATATTCCAGTATCTCGCCACACCGTTTGAGTGGGTTCGGGATGTGGCATCCGCGACGTGGGGTTTCCTGCGGGGGCTGTTCTCGGCTATCGGCGGGTTCTTCCGGTCGGCTGCAAACGCTATCGTTTCGGCGTTTCTCAACCTGCCGCTGGTAAGCACCCTATCGCGTATGTTCGGAACAGTGCGCGCATTCCTGTCGGGCCAGTTGAGCTTTGCGGACGCCGGAAAGAGAATACTCATCACGCTCGCCCAAGGCATCTGGTCCGCCGCGACCTATCCGTTCAATATGCTCAAGCGCGCTCTGGGCTGGCTCAGGAGACTGCTGCCGTTCTCGGATGCGCCGGAGGGACCGCTCTCATCTCTAATGGCGTCGGGCGCGGCGATACTCCGGACGCTTGCCCAGGGCATGCTGTCGGTCATAGGGCTTCCGACACAGGTCCTGAGCTACGTATTTGGGCGAATGCTGGATGGCGTCCGGTGGATATGGGACGGCCTGAAGTCAATCGGCTCACAGGTCGTATCGACCCTGTCCGGTGCATTCTCGACCAGCGCGCAGATTGCAAGTTCAGCATGGAACGGGATTACGGGCATTGTTTCGTCGGGCTGGAATGCGGTTGCGTCCATAGGTTCGTCAGCATATTCGTTTGTTTCTGCTCCGTTCAGGTGGATGGCTGGAGTCGCCGGGTCCGCATGGTCGCAGGTCACTGGATTTGCATCATCAGCCTGGTCAGGCATTCGTTCAATGGCGTCATCCGCCATTGGCTGGCTGAGAGCGCCGTTTGCGAGCCTGGCAGGCTTTGCTTCGTCGGCGTGGTCGACCATTCGCGGTGCGGCGTCAAGTGCGTTTTCTTCGATACTCTCCGGCGCAAGGAGCCTCGTGGCGAGCGCGTTCGCAAGTGGCAGGTCTATGATGACCACGATAGCGTCGGGCATTCGCTCGGCAATGTCAGTGCCCTATGAGGCCGCAAAATCGGTGCTCTCGAGGCTCAGGCGACTGCTCCCATTCTCGGACGCTAAGGAAGGTCCGCTGTCGAGTCTGACCAGGAGCGGCGCGGCAATGCTGGAGGCATTCAGTTCGGGCATTACCGGTGCATCGAAGCTGCCGGCGCGAGCATTTCAGCAGGCTTTCGGCTTTGCCAGACAGATGGGCAGGTCGGCGATTGTTCCAACGGCTCTCGCTGGCACTCTGGCTCTGACTCCCAATATCGCGAGTGCAGTGCCACATGTCACAGCCCCTGTGGTCGCAGAGCAGAAAGTCGCCGATGTCGCCTCCCGTGTTCCCGAACGATCCCGGCTGCTGGCGGCGACGCGCGGCGCGCTGGGATCAGAAGCGCGGACAGGCATACCGGCACTTGGCGCAGAGGATGCGCGCCCGCTGCTTGAGGCGATCATTGCAAAGCTGGACGGGATTGCGGAACAGCCGATTGAAGTCTCGGTCACGACCACACTTGACGGTCGGAAGATAGCCCAGGCTGTCTACAAGGATATGCGAGAGCGGAAGGTCAGGAACTATGAGTCAGCCTGATGCTGAGAGAGCATACATTTGCAGCAGATATGCGGGGGATGTCGAGCACAACCTGAGAGTCGCGCTGGCACTCTGCCGGATGGCCATTGAGGCAGGTCTCGCGCCGTTCGCGCCACATCTGCTTTTTACACAGTTCCTGGATGACACTGACCCAGCGCAGCGCGAGGTCGGCATATCGCTGGGTCTGCGCTTCATGGAGGTCTGTGACGTTGTGTGGGTCTATCTCGGCGAAGGCGTCTCGGATGGAATGCGCCGGGAGATAGAGCATGCGCGACGTCTCGGCAAGCCGATAGTCCTGCTCCGGGAGGTCCGGCCTTGCGTGCTGATGTGAAGAAGACAACCGGCTGCATCGTGGATGTCGTGACCCATGAGCGCCTTGAGTTCCAGTATAACCCGGACGAGATATCCGACGAAAAGAGCACGGATTTTGCAGCCATCAAGGTTCCGGGCATGAGCCACCCGCGCTATCAGTATGTGGCCGGGGAGGCTCGGCGGATCACGTTCAAGGTCTCGTTCTTCAAGGGGCCGGTAAAGGAGAAAGTCGCCTGGCTGCAGTCGCTTCTGTATCCGGAGCATGCGAAGACCATGCTCAAGAACGCGCCGCACAAGGTGCTCCTCTTCCTGGGCGATCTGTACCCGGGCACGATGTGCGTGGTGCGACAGGTCAGGGTACGCTACTTCCACATGTTCGACAGAGATAGCCTCCTGCCGCAGCACGCGGAAGTGGAACTGACCCTTGAAGAGATAGTGGCTAAGTCCGTGAGCTACAGCGAGGTGCGCAGATGATAGGAGCAGATTCGAGATACGCAGCGTGCGTGCTGTATGTCGACGGTGACCAGGAGTTCATAGGTGCCAGGCAGCGGATAGACACAACGCCCCGGCCTGATGATGTGTTTCATACCGTGGTCGGGGGCGACCGGATCGATCTCCTTGCCTACCGATATCTGGGCCGTGCGGACCTGTGGTGGGTCATCTGCGATTACAATGACGTGTTCTTTCCGCTGGAGCTGGAAGTCGGGGCGGTGCTGAGGATTCCGTCGAGAGAATGCGTGGAAATGAACGTGTTAGGATGACTTCCAGTTTCTTAGGCCATGTGGCTTGCGTATACGCCGGAAGACACTGTCGATAAGAACGTAGCTCTCAAGGTTGCCGAATGGCATGGCATGCCTAGCGCCGGAACTCGAGCAGAGAGTTCCGAAGAGGTGCAGCAACTGGCGTTCTTTGGCTTCGGGAGCATCGAGAGCGGCCCAGTAGATTGTGAGATCGTCTAAGACAGATAGAGCCTTTATCCAAGAGCCACCAGCGTGCGGACACCGGTCGCCGAGTCTTGTGTCATAGAACTCACCGATGCGCTCGCTCAGGGGTCTCCCCGACTTCCCAATGTAGACTATGGTTTCATTCGGAAGCCAGAATGAGGCAAGCCTCTGTGCCAGCATATGGACCGTAGGGCGTGCACCGTCAAGAGTAAGCGACGGTGATCGGTGAAGCCATTGGTCCATAACGTTCAGATCAAGCGGTGCTCTTTCGCGCAAGGCAAACGTTCCGCTGTGTGGGTCGGTCGCAAGTGAGATGACGTAGACTCCCGGACACCGTACATCCAACGGTGTTCCCCACTTCACTGGACCATCGAGTTTCACGCCCATTGCATCCGATAGTTCGGCAATGCTGTTAGGCACATTTGCCATCTGTTGTGACCTCCATCAAGGCTGCCGCATCTCTTGTATATCACTTACAGCCAGCCATACCTGGCCAGCCGACGACGGTGTTACACCTCGGACTCCTCGCCGGTTACCAGTTGATCTGCGGCTACTCCCTGCGCCAGCGACACCGGGACACTCACTCCCAGCTTTGCCTTTAGCTGCTCTACAAGTAAGTGCCTGCGGGAGGCATAGAACTCCCGGAAATTGGAGAGAGCTAGATCGACATCTGGGATAAGGCTCGTCGTTCGATAATAGCCCGGGTCTTTCTCCTTCTCAAGCCACTTCACCAGCGATTTGCCGCGCTTGCCCTCATTCGCAAAATCAGTCAGTATCTGCAGATTCGGCAGACGGTTGTAGTTCTCCAGAGCAAAAGCGATATTCAGTTCGTCCATTCCCTCGGCGGATAAATTCCGCTTGGTGAACGCTGAATCTGGATGCATGTGATCGACGTGGAACTGGCTGTGCACCACACTGAGGTTAGGTAGCAGCAGCGCAAGCGTTGCGAATGCCAATGGATCGCCATAAGACGTGTCATCGACAAGCCGCTGGACATCCTCTTCGGTGAAATAGTACCCTCTACGGGTTCTAAGCATGCTGTCTAATTGCCGAGCTGGAAATGCAGCATCTGGTGTGGCCGTCATTACGTCTCGTATCTCGCCGCGAATACTGCTTAGGGTCTGATCAGTCTGACCTCTGAAGACCCGTCCGAGTATGACCCTGAGCAGCCATCTGCGTATCTCCTCGCGGTCGTCCTCATAGTGCTTCTGGGTCAGAAATCCATCGCTGAGACCACGTTTGTAGATGTAATACACTACTGGAATCAGGGCGGTGTGGGGAGACAAAGTGAAGGCGTTAAAGCCGAACCGGCTCACGAGTTTCACAGCCAGCTTCAGGCTTCGCTCGGCCTCAGGCCAGATTCGTTCGAGATGATTCTCGCGACTCACGTTCTCAGCGCGGAACCGCACATCCTTCTCATTCAACACGAGAAGACTCTTCATCACGAAGTCCTTGCTGAAACTGAACTCAGTGCCGCACTTCTTATTGAGGTAGTCAGTCAGGCCGTAAACCTCTTGGCGAGCATCGTGACTCCGCCATGTCGCCGTGGCCAGAGAGAGCAGTAGGTCAGAGTAACTAAGCGGGGTGCCACCAGTGTTCAGTCGCACGAATATGTCAAGAACCACGTCCAGGTCTTCTCTGGTTTCGAGAAAATAGCTGATGCTGTCCCGCTCGTGCACCGCGCTCCACAGTGCTTCCAGATTGTCCTCAAAAACGGGGTTGCCATCATAAGGCAGTCTCCGTCTCAGATCACGCAGATCCTGCTTCCTTGTTACAGGTAGGACGTCACCCACCGGGAACCAGTACGCATGATCCGATGGCCGTGCCTGATCTGGATTAAGGAACTTGATCTGAAACTTCTGGTCATCGTCTGGAGACTTGGGCTGGAACAGCAGGTTCATGTAGAGCTTCTTCAGCGGATAGGCATCAGGGTTATTGCGCCATTTTCGAGGCATCTTGTCCCTGCGGCTGCCGAGCAGTCCGATCACAAGGGAAGTAATCCGCTGCTGACCATCAAGAATGCCCACAACGCGATCCTTATTGCCGAGGCTGACTTTAGGATTGTGTGGTTCCCTCTCATCGTAGTCGCGGACTAGCCCGTAGAACACGAACTTGTCATGGATGGCTGGCTTCCTGACTTCCCACAGGAGGAAACTGCCTATCGGATACTCCCTCAGCAAGGAATCGAATAGGGCTTCTGTCTTCTCTGCCGACCACACGAACTCCCGCTGGATTGCCGGAAGATAGCAGTCATCGATGTCTCTCATTAAGGCGGCTATTGTCATTGCCTGGGCTTTGTACGCCACGGTTGCGCTCCTGCATCAAAGCTGAATCGAAATCCCACTGGTCGATACACAGCCCATCCAGCAATACTGAGCCTGCCCGATTCGCGAGGTATCCACATTATAGCAAGTACACGTGATCAAGGGCAAAGAATCCCGGCACGCCGTCTCTCACGCCAGTAAATATCCAAGTGGAGGCACTTGGATAAGCGGCGATGCAACTGGACGTCTACCAGCCTACATTCATCATAGAGATCGAGGGCAATCGGCTCGCCAAGGACATCACGCACGAGATCACCTCGTTTGTCTTCGAGGACAACGAGGAGGAGATGGACGTGATGGAGATTGCCGTCACAGACCGATATCTCCAGTTCGTGGACGATCCGCTACTCCAGGAAGGCAATGAGGTCGTCGCCCGGTTCGGCTATGCGGACGATCTGTCGGCAAGGAAGGTTGCAGTCATCAAGGAGATAGACTACGACTTCCCGGAGACCGGCGAGCCGACCATCAAGATCAAGGCTTACGACAAGGGCCACAAGCTTGCTGGCAGACAGATCCAGAGAGTCTGGCAGAAGCCTGCTCCCGGCATTCTCTACTCAGAGATCGCAGAGAAGATCGCCAGCGAGCATGGCCTGACTTCTATTGTGACAAAGACCATCGGCAGGCATCTGCGCGTGGCGCAGGGCAATGTTTCCGATGCTCAGTTTCTGAAACAACTCGCGGCCAAGAGCCGCGATAACGACGGCAAGGGGGTGACGGGTTATGTGTTCTATGTGCAGGACGATGAGCTTCACTTCCATCCGAGGCATCTCGAAAAGAGGCCCGCCCTTGTCCTGGAATACTTCACCGACCAGGAGGGAGTACTGCGGTCGTTTACCCCGTCCACGCAGTCCCAGGGTGCCAAAGGCGCGGGGACGGAAACGAAAGCAGTCGGCGTCGATCCACGCAAGAAAGGCCATGTCGAACACAAGGCAAACAACGCAACTGCTTCCGACCGGACGTCGCTTGGCAAGAAGACCTACCTGGTGGACGGCAACACCGGCGAAGGCAAGTATCGCAAACAGGAATCGGGCAAGATCGCGCAGAGCTTCGACCGCTCGGAGAGCCTCCATGAGGAGCCTCGTCAGGACCCCGCGCAAGACAAGGCCGAGGGCCAGTTCAAGAACGCCGAGATGCGACAGGTTGAGGCGACCGCCGTTACCATCGGCATTCCGACTCTTGTGGCCAAGCAAAACATCGAGGTCCGTGGAGTCGGCAGGAAGTTCTCAGGCACTTACTACTGCACATCGGTGCGGCACATCTTCGGTGACGGTTATTCCTGCGAAATCAAGCTCAAACGCAATGCTCTCGGTAAAGGCGCGGGAGCCAAGGCTGCCGAGGTCAAAGGCAAGAAGAACGAACACGAAGCGCCGCGACAGGCAAGGAAACGGGCTGCGGCCACCACAGGGCATGCCGCGCAAGTCAAACGATCCCAACCGGCAAAGCCCGTGAAACCAAAACCGAAGATGGTCCGAATCGATGCCAACACCGGACGAGTAATCAGCAAGTAACAGGAGGCAATACACTATGCAGATCGATCAAATAGTCAAATTCATTCTGGAGAACAGAGAGGTTCTCTTGACATTCGTCATCACGCTCATCGCCGTCGTCAAGTTGACGGCATGGGGCAAAGCTCAGTCCGCTGCTCTCGATGCCGTTGTCGGCGTCATTGAGCGTATGGGCTTGCGTGAGGTGAAGGCCGCCGTCGCAAGCAAAGAGACCGCTCTGCCCGCCGCTGCCAAAGACGCCTTGAAGGATTCCGTCGCCAAAGCCGACCCGAAGAAGTCTGCTCTGAGCACCGCCTGGAAGATCGTCCGCGAGCTAATCAGGGGTCTCTAAGTGGCACTTCCCTTCCAGGACGAAGAGCACACCGAGAGATACGACTCACGCTTCTATGGGAAGTATCGGGCCTTCGTCCGCGACAACAACGACCCCGAGCGATTGGGCAGGTGCCGTCTGGAGGTGCCTGCCGTGCTCGGGGTTGGCGAGGAGAACTGGTCGGACTGGGCGTGGCCGTGCTTCCCTTATGGCGGCAACGACGATGTCGGTATGTTCCTTGTTCCCGAAGAGGGCGCGAGCGTCTGGGCTGAGTTTGAAGGCGGCGATCCCCAGTATCCGATCTGGACCGGCGTGTGGCCTGCAAAGTCCAATCCGGGAGAACAACCCGAGGAGTCAAAGCGGCTCTGCTCGAGTACTACCTGCCGGGACTGCGAAGACAAGTGCGAACATGCCTCGGATGCAGCCGACAACAAGGAGCACGGCAAGTATCACGGCCATCCGCCTTATTACTGTCCGCGACGCAAAGTGCTCGTTAAGACCGAGACCGGCCACACCATCGTGATGGACGACAAGGACGGCGAGGAGTTCCTAAAGATCATCGACCGGGCAGGTCAGGTGCTTCACATGTATTGCCCGGTGAAAGCTGAGGTTCAAAGTGAGAATACTCGGAGGCGTGGGACGCACGATTCTGAAGCAGGCGAAAGCGACGGCCAAGCGGGTGCTGGTGCGGCAAGCCAACCGGTCGATATCGCGTGCGATATCAAAGACGGCAAAGCGTTTGTTCAAGTAACCGACCTGTGCCGCCAGTTCGTTCGGCTTGAGGCGTGGCAGGACAAAGAGAAGATTCACATCCAGTCATCGGATAAGACCCGCTCACGCTGGCAGAAGATACTGATCGATACTACCAAGGGCCGCGAGAGCATTAGCATCTGGGGGTTGGGTGGCGCGCAGGAAGTGCGAATTATCTCTGCAAACGGCAGCGAGCAGATCAGGTTCAAGGACAGGACGGGAAGCAAGGTGATCATGGACGGGTCCGCAGGGCACATCGTCGTGCGCTCGACCGGAAAGGTGCTTATCAACCCATGAGGCAGGGAGAAGAACCAGTGAGCGATAGCCAGCGGCAATGCGAGGGCCCGACGAAGTGCGGCTGGGTGGAAAGCGAGAGGCTCCTTGCCAAAACCTTCGATGCTTGGCGAACTGAGTTCCGCTCGATACTTGAGGACCATAGACGCGATATACAGGATCGCCTGGAACACATCGAGCGAGAGATTGAGAAGAAGTCGGACAAAGAGAATGTCGAACTGATCGTCAGAGGCATCAACGATGAGCTTGCACGGCACGCCGAGCAGATCAAGGAACTTAACACCGGCCTCGACACCAAGGTCGGCACTGACACCATGTGGAGAGTCGTGGGGCTAGTTGTGACCCTCGGCGGCATCGTGAGCGGCATCATAAGCGCCTTGATCAACTACTTTGGGAGGCGCTAAGCCATGCGACCGCAGGCAAGATTGGGCGATGCTTCCAGCCACGGCGGGACTGTCATTACGGGATCGGTTACGACGCTCGTGAACGGCAGACCCGTGGCCCGGATGTGTGATCTGCATGTCTGTCCCATTCCAGGGCACGGCGTGACTCCCATTGTCTCTGGCAGTCTCGATACCGCGACGGACGGCAGGCCAAATGCTAGGATGGGCGATATGGCCGGATGCGGCGCGGTGATAGTAACCGGCAGTCTGAATGTAGGAGACAACTGAGGTGAGTGTGGATCAGGTTCAGTATTGGGACGTGTTTCCGAAGACGATCAAGGTTTCGCACGGCTCGCTCAACATGAGCGTGCCGCTGTCGGTCCGTGGCAACCCTAGAGGCAACGTATGCTTTGATTCCTCGAACTGGGCCATAGCCACTGTCAGTGAGGAGGGCGTTGTATCGCTAGGCTACAACGTCGGAGCGACTGTTATCTCTTGTTATGACAGCGAGGAGCGCACGAGCGTGAGATATGTGCAGGTCGAGGTGATAAGCGTTGCAGCGGCAGTTGCAGTTGCCTAATAGCAGATTGACCAT
>SCLI03000528.1_pt1 | contig 19085 bp, 46 predicted proteins | sample 7268041 | NCBI WGS metagenome assembly SCLI03 (sample SAMN10721081, study PRJNA514188) | viral metagenome | isolation source: depth-stratified mine tailings core A | place: China: Fankou Pb/Zn Mine tailings | collected 2017-10 | reverse complement strand
AATCTAATATCCCTTCTCTACTAATCTGTTTTTTAGTAACACCATCCATCGGCACATACACAGTAGTTTCTTTTAGTTTCATGGGTAATTATTTTAAAAAGTTCGCCAACATAATCTGTTTTATTATCCATTTATTTGAAGTTTTGACAAATGTACAATTTTCTTTCAAACAAAAAAATCTTTTTTTATATCAATACTATCCCCTACTTTTACATTTCTAAAAATAATAACTAATTGTATGGATATAAAAATTGATAAAAATATACCAATTACAGATTTGGGACGTTCAAGAAGTAAATCAAGAGATATTTTAGATGTATTAGGTAAAATGGATGTTGGTGATTCTTTTGCTATTGATGATTTAAAAACGAAAAAATCAGTTGCATACTATTCTTCTATTTACGGTAAAAGTAGCCATAAGAAATTTGCATTAAGAACTATTGATAATAATAAATACAGATGTTGGAGAACTTTTTAAAATAATTACCCATGAAACTAAAAGAAACTACTGTGTATGTGCCGATGGATGGTGTTACTAAAAAACAGATTAGTAGAGAAGGAATATTAGATTTAATGAGAGAATGGGAAGGATATTTTTTCTCCCACCAAGAACTTATAGAACTATTAGGTAGTGTATGGGATAGTGGGTTTAGTTATCATGGTGGTTCTGATGAATTGATAGAAGAACTTAAAAATGATGTTATTACTTCACTATTTAATACAGAAGAAGATGGTAAATAAAAGACCTCGTGAAAATGGGTATTATTGGGTATTATACAAAAAAAGATGGTATATAGGCAATTACAATTACGACAAAGACTACCATTTTAATGAGTGGCAATTATTTGGATTTGATGAATATTTTGATGAAAAAGAATTGAGTAAAATTTCACACAAAATAACTCGTAACCCATGACAGAAACACAAAGACAACTAATCTATGAATTAGCTAAACGGTTGGATTTGGTTATTACAGTTAATGGTTTTTCTTATAGGTTTATAGGGGATGTATTGTATAAATTAAAATAAATAAAAATTATGGGATTACTTGAATGGTATTTTTTAATTGGGATAGTATATACTGTCATTAATGGGTATGTAAGGAAGTTGGATACGGATGGTGATTTTACGCTTCCGTTTGTTTGGATGTTCTTATGGCCTTTGGCTTTTACAGCTTTGGGCATAATGTATATTTCTAAAAGGGTAAATAAGTTTTGATATGAGTTACTTAGATGAAAGAAGAAAGCATATAGAGGATGGTAGACCTTTGCCGCCAAAAAAGAAATATACCATACCAAAAAAATCTTCAAAAAGGATTCAGAAAGAAAAGGAACAGGGTGTGCAGATAGTAAAAATAAATCCTAAAGGATGGTTTGATGCAGAAAAGGTTGACGTAAAGAATGACGAGTTCCCACAATGGGAACAACCTAAATCTTCCGTAAGTGTATTTGAAGCACCTAAATGGATGCAAAATGAAGCTAACGATATAGTTACACCATATAAATCGTTTAATCCAAATACGCCTATGGGAAGATGGTTTTTATCTATTCGTCCTCGCTTAACCGGAGTTTGTCAACATTGTGGCGGGAAAACTATGGCAGTAGATAAAGAAGCGGATACAAAGTTTCATTGGTCTATTTGCCATTTATTTGAAAAATCTCACTTCCCTTCAATTTCAACACATGACGAAAACTACTTAGAGCTTTGTTACTATTCTCCATCTTGCCACAAGAACATGGACGATAAATCACTACCATTAACGCAGCTTAACTGCTTTGATGAAGTGGTTAGAAAGTTCTGCATATTATATCCTTTAATGACAAGGGAGGAAAAACGCAGAGTGCCTTCATTTTTGTTACAATATCTTGAAGTGGAATTATAAATTGAATTAGTAAAAAGAAAATTAAAATAAAGAAATATGGGAATACTTATGTTTTATATGGACGGAAAACTTTGTTATATGAGAAAATATCATAAAAAAATAACAAGAGATAAGTATATTAATTTTTTTATAAAAAACATTTCTAATTTATCTAATAAACACAAATTTTACTACGAAATAAAAAAAATACAATAATGACATATTTTGTATACCCCGGAATAAAAAGGAAACCAATAATTCCACCAAAAGCACTACCATTGCCAGAACAAAAAAGAATAGCTAATAATATAATTACAGCTATTTGCAAATATTTAAACGTAGAAGTCTATGATTTATTTAAAAAGGGAAGAAAAGAAAATATAGTTATTTGTAGACAAATATCAATGTATCTTATGAGAAAGTATGCTGGTATGAGTTTTAGTGAAATTGCGAGAATGTTTGATAAAGACCATACTACAATCCTGTGGGCTTATAAACAAGTATCAAAACAAATAGCAAATAAAACAGATAGCACGTATAAGAAAGTTGTTGATGATATAACATTAATGATATGATAAGGTATTCCCCCAAGCTAAATTTTAATAAACCAAAATCAATTTATAGCAACTACAAGCATATAAATGTTGGTTTTATTTTAATTAACCATGATAAAATGACAATTAAACAAATGGCAGATGAATTGGGATGTTCACAATCTAAAGTTCAAAAAACAATAAAAGAATATAAAATACCATACACTAAAAAATACATAAATGAAGCTAAATGAAAAGCAAATTCTTGTAATGCAGCTTATATGTGAGCAAAAAACAACAAAAGAAATAGCCCATGAAATTGGTATATGTAAAAGAACAATAGAAAGCATTAAATCTAAAATAATGTTTGAAATAGACGCAAAAAACTCCGTTGGGATAGCCATTTATGCTATAAAAAATAAAATTTGGAGTTTTGAAAAAAAATAGCTAATTTAGCATTGATTCTTATATGTGCATAGGTGCAGTTTTTTTCAGTTAGTTAATTTTGGTTAAATCCCCGATATTCTTGTCGGGGATTTTTATTTTAAGTAAATTTATAGTGGGTGTACGGCTGGATAGCCAATGTTTTTGGTTGGTATTTTGCCAACATTTATTTAAAATTTCACCTAAAGCCCTATAAACAGGGCTTTTTTATATATAAAATTTGACGAAAACGTTGTATTTATTGAGTTTTATGTTTACTTTTATGGGAACCAAATTCAAAATAAATGGCTTATTCAAGAGGGGGCAATGGAGAAACCATACATGGTAAAATAGTAAAAGATTATTTATCAAGGTATCCCGATTGGTTCCCAACAAATTCGCTGGCTCGAATTATTTCAAAAGAGAATCAGCACACTTTCCCTACTTTTGAAGATGCAAGAAATTCAATAAAATATTATAGAGGTAAACACGGGGAAAGAAATAGGAATGTTTTAAAAGATAAAACATTTGTTGAACATAAAAGCAAAAAATCAACCCCTTTTGCACAGCCCCCAACTTGGGTAAAAGAAAAAGAAATTTATAAAATACCAGTTGGATACAAAACAGCAGGTTTTATATCAGATTTACAAGTTCCATTCCACGACCCCAAAGCCATTGATATTTGTTTTAATTTTTTACATAAAACGGGAATAGACCACTTGATTGTAAATGGTGATTTGGTAGATTTTTATGGTATCAGTTCTTTTGAAAAAGACCCAAGACAAAGAAAGTTTAAAGATGAATACGATGCAATAATGGAGATGTTGTTGTATATTCGTTCGTCATTCCCTGATATTCCTATTTATTATAACCTTGACGCAAATCATGAATTTCGTTATGAGCGTTTCATGAGGACAAAAGCACCCGAATTACTCGGTCTTGAATTATTTGAAATAGAAGATTTATTAATGCTCGATAATTTCGGCATAAAGTATATCAAAAATCATGACCACATAATGTTTGGTAAATTGCCAATTATACACGGTGATACAGTATTTTCAAGAGGTTCAGGTGTTTCTCCGGCAAGGATGCTTTGGATGCGAACAAAGGTAAATATGATAGCATCCCACGTTCATAGGACATCGGAATATACTGATAAAAATTTTCATGGAGAAATGTCTACTTGCTGGACGACGGGACACCTGATGCACTCAAATGTAGAATATTGCAAACACGTTGATGCATACAATTCAGGTTTTGCTATTTTAAGGAAAGATTCTAATGGAGATTTTGAAGTAGAAAATAAACGTATTTATAAAAATAAGGTAAGATAATGTCATTAATACTTGATGAAGTAATACAAGACCTTTATAAAAGAGAAGTAAGGGGATTACATACTTATGGGACTACTTTAGATAATGCGGGGTTAAGTGAAGAACAATTAAGTCAGCATCTTTATGAAGAAATTTTGGATGCAGCTATGTATTTAAAAGCATTAATTAAATTAAAACAAAATGAACATAATCCTACCCGATAATTTCTATCTATTAAATAAAACAGAACAAGAAGAATACCTTAAAAAATATCTAATTAAATACCATTCAGTTACAGATGATATTAAAAAACTTCTTGGAAAATTAAGGGGAGAACATCGGAAATTAACCGAAGATGATGTAAATTAGTTACATGGAAAAACTGATAGCAGATACCCGTAAATTAGCTAAAAAGCATGGTATAAAAATATACCTTCCAAAAGAAGATAAGGTTACTGCTAATGGAGAAGATGTAGGTGTTAATGGGTATTTTGATTCAGAAAACAAGGTTCTTGCGGTAGCTACGGGGAAGCCAGTTGAAGATTGGAGTAAGGTTTATATCCACGAATCTTGTCACTTAGACCAATTTGTAGAAAATATTTTTCAATGGGAGAAATGGAATGTAGGGTACACTATGTTCTTTCAATGGATTAATAGTGAAATAGAACTCAATAGAGAAACACTATTGCTTTGTTGGAAGGATGTGGTGGATTGTGAATTAGACTGCGAAAAACGGGCTGTAAATAAGATTAAGAAGTATAAGATAGATATACCCGTAGAACACTACATTAAAATGTGCAATACCTACCTATACTCGTACACAAAAATACTTGAAGTAAGAAAGTGGAAGAAGGGGGTATATTTAAACAAAAAACTTATAAGACGCGCTCCTATAAGTTTTCAAGATGATTACTTAACCATCCCTGCTAAATTAAACAAAGCCCTTGATGAATTTTACGCTACCGAATAGGTTTTAAATCATCTGTAGATTGTGGTGTAATGTGGTTTATCATTGGCTCTTTAATACCCATTAGAACCCCGTTAATAGCCTGTAAAGAATGTAACTCCTCTTGCAATTTATGTATAGTAGCTGATTGGCTTATTACTATCTCTTCCAGTCTTTCAATCTCTTTCTTATCCGCTTCATAATCCTTATCTAATACACATATATTGCAAGGAAACACTTCTTCCATTTCAGTTAACATACCTATAACCGCTTGTTCATTATATACTGGAAACCCACCTAAACTTTCCTTTATATAATGGCTCATTATTTCTATTTTCTTATCCATTGTTAGTTTATTTTAAGTGGGTATACTTTATTCCAAATCTTTATGTACCGGATTTTGTTATTATAAAATTCAAGTACCGTATCTACTATGTAAAGTGTGTCACTATTAGGTTTATTGTAAGCTGATACACGACCTTCTTTTTGAAAAGATATAGTATAAGCTGGTTTTTTACTTTCTCTAAGATAAATACTTCCCCAGCTTGTAGTATCTGCTTTTAATTGCTGTCCATTGCTTTTAATCCCTGCCAAAAGCATAAGGCAGATAAGTAGTGTTTTCATAGTTAGTCTTTTTTAGAAGCTAAATATAAGGTTAATAGGGCTCCTGAAAACACAGTAACCGCAAAACACATTAATAGTATGGTTGATGGGCCCAGGTCTTCTTTTACGCCAGTTAATTCGTAGTATTTACCCCACAGCCACGGAGATGCGTACAAGAAAAGCAATGTAAAAAGCCCGCAGGCAAAAGCAAGTAATTTTTTCATTTTCATTTTGATTGGTTTAGTAGTTCGGTGGCTTTGGTGAGGATTTCATAAATAACTACATTTTGACCCGTGCTACACCCGTTTTTAATTTTTTTATGGCAATAATCTATCAACTCCTGCATAATTCCCTGTTGACCTTTATTGGATGGATGTGTATCACAAGCCATCTTAATCATAGCATGAGTTCCGTCTATTGCATCGGTGGGAGGTTGTTTGGATTGGTTGGCGTATTCTTCCATAGCTTTCAAAATATCATTCTTACCATCTCCATAATAATGTATGTCAAAATCGTAATTAGATAGTATCTGTTCTGCTGTTTTCATTGCTTGTTTGTTTTGGGTGAGTTAACAATTCCGCATAGGTAAGCAAATAATGTGTCAAGATTTTTACTCGCACAAATAACATATTGCGCTTGATAGGCTGACCCATCAAATGATGGACATTCTTTGTACAGACTATACCTTACTTCTAATTTAGAGCCAAACCATCCGTCTTTTACCCGTATCACATATTCATTAATCATTAATAATGGGTCACGCAATAATGCTTCTTCAAAAACTTCTTGAAGTTCTGGTGGTAACTGTTTTGGATTTCTCCAAGTCATTCTGTCTTGTTCGGAAATGTAAGTGTATGCTCCCATTATTGTTTTATTTTAGGTATGATAATAAAATTTTCCTGTAGCCATTTTACTGTATCAGAATACATTTCGCAACCGATATTGTCTTTTTCTATGCGCTCAATAATTTTCATCCACAATTCATTGTACTCACCTTGTCCATTATCTTCCTCCTTCACCAGTCCTGCTGCTTCGAGGATGTCGGGGGAGGTGAGGGCGTATTCTGCACCACTCAAAAATGCTTTATTGTGGTATGGCGTATTACTAATAGATTTTGCTTTTTCTTCTATTAATTCCAGCAACTGTTGTTTCATGTTTTCTTTTTATCTTTTAAATAATAATCACAATTTTTAGTTGCTTTATCATACGGAGGATTCTCAAAAAAGGATTGATTGTAAATGCTTGGGCGTGCTAAGTATCTGTAACAGGTTTCTTTTAATGGGCATTTTTCTCCACTACACATTGTTATGTCAGGCATGGGTGGTTATTTATTTGGTGATGTATTCGGTTGCTTTTTTGATTGCCAATTCTCCTTTTTCAAGTGGTTCAATCCATTTTCTGGGGAGCAGTTCAAACGTTTTTGCAACCAATAGAATCTCCTGCAATGCTTCCAGTAATTCCGGGGCCGCCGCAATCAGTTTTGCATTTGCTTCCGCTTCCTTTAACGGGTACTCTGCATCAGCAAGTTGCGAATGTGTGCCAAAGCAAACAATACCAAATGACTTGTCATTATCTGTAACTACGTCAATCCCATAGTTATCTATTCTTGCTATCCAAGGGCTTGGTGTATGTTCATTTTTCATCTTCTATCTGTTTACTGGGTGATTGGGTTGCTTTTTTAATTACGGCTTTGGCTTTATCCCATGCATCATGTTTTCTATCTGAAATTCTTACAATTTCAATCAATGCCCCCAAAAGTTCTGGTGCTGCTGCCGATAATATTGCGTTAGCTTCTGCATTTTTAAAATGCTCTAAATCAAATAGATTGTTACCTTCATAATAAGGCTCGTCACATATTTGATATACACCGGCAAAATCTATATGATACCACGGTGATGGTGTGTGTTCGTTTATCATTTTTGTTTATTTGGTGATGGGTAGTTGGTGATTTTAAGATTGTAACATATTCCAAGTTTCATCCATATCCAATACGCCATACGCTGCGAATGAATCATCTTGCAGGTCAACACCACGCTTCTTAAACATTTTATCACGCTGGTCAATCATAATTGCTGTAGCAATTTCTTTTGCGTCATCTTCGCTTTCTGCTTTTACAGCAATATTAATTACCGCTTTGTAGCCGATTGTTACTTGGTACTCTTTCATATAGTTGGTTTATTGGTTAAGGAGGTTATGATTGATTTTTTAGGTTTTCTATTTCTTGTTTTAAAATAGCCACTTCTCGCATCCAATTTCTTCTTTCCTCTAACCAAGTTGCTGCTCTTGGGTATATTTCATCAGGATGCTCACCTTCAATTAAAGTACCTATCACTTGCCGTTCTGTACACTCTTTACACATTACCCTTCTTTTATGGCCTAAAAAACTTTGTTTACATAAACGGCAATGGCACATATAATTACCGTTTTCGTGTTCATAATCCTCTTTCCAATTTTTGGAAGAGTTAATTAAATCTGCTTGTTTCATATCATTTGCATTTTTTACATTACTTAATAAGCACCTTCATGGTAGGGCGGCAGGACTCGAACCTACATTCTTTCCGATCCTATACAGGAGCGGCGCTTATACCCTTTGGGCCACACCACCACCAATCCGGTGCTTTGTTATTGTGGGGTGGGTGATAAATAAAATCAGTTATGCAATTGCTTCCAGTTTATCCCCGTCAACGCCTTACTTAAAAGATACTCGGGCTATCGTGTACACAACCGATTTTATGGGCTATTCACTTGGTTTCGCTTTTCCCAGAAGCCAGAGTTTGTATCAAAGTTTCCATCTGCATCACCCTGCGAATACCACCCACCCGCACAACAACTATTTTAAAGAACTATGCGCCTGGCTGCGATTCGAACGCAATTCTTGACAGCATAGGAGCGTCCTCCTACTCGGGTGTTCCAAACACCAAAGACCAAGCTATTAAAATAACCCACCCAAGCCATTACCAACAACAAAACAAAGCTAATTAATTAATTTAATAGATAGTATTGGTTTGGTGGTTTTTAATGATATTTTAATTTTTAAGCGAAAGTGGTCTATTCAGTTCTTCATCATTCATTTTTACCAATCCTAATTTATCCAAGTATCCATTTATATAAACAAGTAGTTCATTATCTGTTAGGTAGTTTAATGTTCCGTTGTATTCTGTTTTATTGGCTTCACGGTATAGTTTTCTAAATAAATCCTCTGTATTACCCCTTTTATAGTAGTTCTTTTTCTTTGGGGTGTAGGTGTGATGGATGAAGGTTTTGTTTCTCATAATTATATTTTTCCAGTTAATAATTCCCTCTCCTTAATAAGTTCTTTTTCGTCTATGTTAGATAAGGGGATGAATTTAGTGTTATTCCAATGAGCATTAAACCCCGATTCGCTAATTGGGTATTCTTTTAGTGAATAAAAGCCAATATATTTTTTAGAAATAACAGTAACGATTTCGCCTTCCTTTGGGCATTTATTTAATTTTTTACCAGTTATTGAACTAATAAAATTTCCATCAATACAAATAACTTTCATAGTATTTAATAGTTTTAAAGTTTAATATAAACATTTCTGCGGGTGGATTTTACCACAGTATTAGGCTTCCTAAATAAGCTGTCTTAGATGTAATTAAACAAAGGTTCGCTATTCCTTCAAGCCCTCGCAGAAATGCTATTTATGTTAAATTAATAATTACCTCATCCTCCATACACGCCTTACTGAATTTCCCACTCCCTTTGTAATAAAATGTGAATTTTCATTTTTTGTCCTACAAAGAACTATCGCATTAGAAACAGATGTATAATGCTTAGATGGATATTCAAAACTTTGCCCAACCTCTAACTTGAAAATGGCGTTCTTGTATTTTTGACCTATCCGACTATCTGGAAGTGGAATATTGTTATCTATTTTTATGTTCATTTTTTAGTTTTTTTTATTTATCAATATTATTGACCGTTCTTTTTATTTTGTAAGTGAATTTGCCACGCTTCCCTTATTCCGTGATTTAAAATAAAGTTAATTAAATCAAATTCAGCCCTTTCGCCTATTGATGTAGGTCTATCTTTTTTAGGGAATTTTGTGTACTTTTCTACGTCTAAAAACTTATCATCCCTAAAATTAAATAAGGGTTGCTTTTTAATTTCGGGTAAACAAACAGCGTTCATTTCAGCACCCCATTCAGATTGTGGCTTAACATCGTATGCGGGAACGGTTTTTGTATCCATTTCAAACCCATCAATATTTACTACATTAACTTTATTTTTACTCCCCTTTTTTCTACCCCTACCCGTTCCTTTAAGTTTTTTACCATTATGAAATTCTACCCTACATTTAGGAGAACAAAACTCTTTTGGTCTACGACCTTCCGTATGTGTTAATTTTTTACCACAATTCGCATTTTTACAATTATCTAATCTTTCCATATTTTTATTTTATACAAAAATAACGTGTACATTTTAATATTCCAAACTTTTTTATCGTGTAGATTTAAAATAAAGTTAACATTAAACTAACAATCAGCAACCAACTAACAATCCCCACCTAACAGGCACAATACAAACCAGTAACCCCCATACCAAACTAATAACACAGAGCAAACAACCAGCCCAACGGCCTACCATCCCCGCACATCCCCAACCCATAACACAAGGGCAAAACATCAAACACATTACAGGCAAAACAAAAGTTAGGCCGACACGGTTCCCCCAACTAAAAGCCCATTGACCGGCATCATTGCCACAGCTATGGGGGTGGGTTGGCCGAATGAGTGCAGAGATAGTGTTTCATACTAATTAGGATTAAGTGCCTGAAATGGGGCTAAAAATTGGTTTGAAATCGAAAAGTGAAATCATTTTTGGTTTTGGGGTTAAAATTCGTTTTGACTTACCTTTTGTCTTACCCCACCGTCAAGTTTAGGTGTAACCGAATGAAAGCACTTGTCTGATTGTTTTTTTTATTTAATGGGTATTTGGATAATTGGATATGGTTTTGTAGGTTTGGGTTAAGGTATGACCAAGTAGGCTGCCTATTTATTCATTTATTAAAACATTTATTTATGGAAAGTAAAATCACAATCAGTTTTGACTATGAGCAAAACACCCCATTTATTAAAATTCAGTACACCCATTCAGAAGATGAAAGGGATAAAATGGTTGGTAAATTCTTAGAAAAGTTTGGTGGAGAGGTATGCTTCGCTAAATTTCAATATGAAGTAACATCTCACGCCAATGCAACCGTTTCCGCTATTCGCCCAATCCCATACATTGATTTAAAAGAAGAAATTAAGGTTATGAAAGCATGGATAGACCATGTGGAGCGAGAAATAATACCACGTAGCGAAGCTGTTAGCGGCACATCATAAAACAATTTTAAGCCCCGATTGCCTACTTGACGGGGCTTTTTTATGCTCATACTATATTTTAAGCTATTTTTAATCTATTAGTATTAGGTAATGTGTTTATTTTTGTTGGTATGACGCATTCAAAAATAGTTGAAATAGCATATAAGTGGGTTCTTAAAAATGCCAGTTGTGGCGTTGCCTTCAAGGAATTTAAGTCTGTAAATTATAGTGGTGAAATACCTGATGTTATTGGCTTTGGTTCGGGTCATTCGGTTTTAGTTGAATGTAAGGTTTCGAGAAATGATTTTCTGTCTGATAAAAGTAAACCATTTAGACAAAGACCTGAAATCGGGATGGGGGATAAAAGATACTATTGTTGCCCCAAGGGTCTTATATCAAAAGATGAATTACCTTATGGGTGGGGGTTAATATATATCAATGAAAAAAATAAAGCAATAGTACACTATAGCCCGCAAATAGAAATTGTAAAAGAATACGGTACAAGAAAAGAATGGATAAAGCATAAAAAGTGTATAAAATCAGAACACATGCTTCTTTATTCAGCATTAAGAAGATTGCATCTTAGAGGCAGAATTGATGAAATATATGACCCATTGTAATAACCCTTTGAAATACCAAAGTATCTTTTTATCTTTAACTTAATTTTTTGTTTATGTCTTATTCGGTACTTATCCCAAACGGTATTTTAACTATGTGCGAAACAGATTTTAAATGTCCTATTTGTACTTGCAAACATACCGCAGAAGATTATGAAGACAGATTACTTAAAAGTAAGAAAGGACTTATTTATAAACAATGCAAAGGCTGTAAACGAAAGTTGGGAATTACAACAAACATTATGGGAGATGTAGTTGTATGGGATAAATCAACTGAAAATAAATAAATCATGTCAGAAAATAAACCAATGGGATTAGCAGGTGGGTTAATGTGGAATAAAGGTGGTAATAGTGATACTACAAATATACCCGCTTCTATAAGATTAATGATGCTTAAAAGAAAGCAAGAAAAAAAAGATACTACCCCAGTATGGAGTAAAGAAGATATGTTGGAAGGGATAAAAAAAGGGTTCAAGGGAATGACACAACAGGAAAGAGATAGTATATCAAATAAATTTGATCATGATGCCTATGTTAAACATTTGGATTCAATAGGAATGGAAATAGCAAAAAAGAAATCACAATAAAATTATATGGGCTTTTGGCTTAAACGAACAGCGGTAAGTTTAAGAGGTAGCATAAGAACAGAAAGTGCAAGTCTTTCGCAGCCCATACCCCTATTTGAAGGTTCGCTACCTGCAATGTGGATAGTGGTAACGCTATCGGAAATATACCCGCCTTAAATAAGCGGGTTATTTTTTTTAAGGTAATTTTAATAAATTAATTAAATAAGTCTATATACCTTTGGTTTATTAAATCAAAAGTTCTTTAAATAGTTGCAGTGTTGACCTGTCCGCTACTGCAAATTGTGAATCACAATGGGTTTTCTAATCTTATTTGTGTGCTACAGCCGGTAAAAAGTGGAGGGTGACAAGCAGGGAGAGTCCTGTACATGGCTGCATAGCTCAATTGGTTAGAGCGTCTGACTCATAATCAGAAGGTTGGTGGTTCAATCCCATCTGCATCCACATTAAATCACAAATAAAAAACCAAAAACAAAATGCCCAAGCAACCCTCCCCCACATCAGTAAGTACATTAGTTAGTAATTTAGAAGTAGATGGTAGTGTACAATTTGAAAAGCCTTATGGTTCTATTGCGGTAATGGTTTCCGTACTCCGTAAAAAAGAAGAACACAAAGAAAAGAAATTCAAAATCCAATCCAAAGAAAACATCACTACTGTAACAAGAGTAAAGTAAGTTTATGAATGATAACGAAGTCGCCTTGGAGAAAATAAAACTCAAAGCCCGTATCGAAATGATGGAAGGTTTTGTAGAATATCTTTTAGTAGACAATGAAATTGTTGATGCTTCTCCCATCCTAAAACCCAAAGCAATAAAACTACTTGAACAATTATCTGACTTTAAAAACCATGTAGTATGAAGATAACTAAAGCATCCTATGGTCGCACTTATAGCCTCGGTTCATTCCAATCAGAACGAATAGACCTTGAAGCCACAATAGACGAAGGAGAAGATATTCAGTTTGTAGTTTGCAACTTGAAACACGAGTGTGACCAAATCCACCAAAAAAACAACCCCCACCTATACCAAGAACAAGAAACAACAATACCAATAGACGATAAGTACAAACAATTTAGAGATACACCAATATCTGAACATTTAGAAAAGCAAAGAAAAACCATTGAATCAAAAAAACTATCACAGAAAGAACTAATAACCCAAGAGATATATAATGCTAAAACACTAAAAGCATTGTCCGAATGGAAATTACTTTCTGATAAATATCCAGACCTAAAAGAAATATACCAAAATAAATTAAATCAACTAACAAATGACTGACCAATACCTACAAAACATACAAGACATAACAGACAATACCCTGAAACTAATATCCCCACTACTAAACGAATACTTCATAGCAGCCTTTAAAGTTAAAAACTTTGAAGAAAACGGGGTAGTATCCGGAAGTCAATACGCAACAGCCGTTCAAGAACAATACTCAATACTCGAAAATATTACAGAACTAATTGAAAATCAATCAAAATGAACTGGAACAAAACACTAATAAGGTCAAGTATGGCAGGTGCTTTACTTGTTCAACCACAATCTAAAGCGGCTAAAGATGCAGGGGAATTGAGCGAAACCGCCAAAGGATACCTAATTAAGCTATATATCCAAGAAAAGTATGGCAGGTCAACGGATATTGAATCAAAATACCTAACCAAAGGAAAAGATGCAGAAGAAGATAGTTTAATGCTTTTATCCAAGTATGATGGCATAATCTACAATAAGAACGAAGAATGGTTATCCAATGACTATATATCAGGTACACCAGACATTTACACCGGGGAATCCATACACAATGCAGAAACCATCATAGACCTCAAAACAAGCTGGAATTTAGACAGTTTCCTTGCCAATGTATCCAAACCCCTTAACTCAATGTATGAAGCCCAATTACAATGCTATATGGCCTTATCTAACTCCCAAGAAGCATGGGTAGTGTACTGTTTGGTTAATACCCCCTTTAATTTAATAGAATCCGAGAAGAAAAAGCTACTATATTCAATGGATGTTGTATCCGAATTATCCCCCTCATACCTAAAAGCATCCACAGAACTTGAATACACCATGACATTTGACGATATACCCCCCGAAGAACGAATATTAAAGTTCAAAGTACCACGTAATAATGAAAAAATACAAGAAATTTACCAAAAAGTAGAAAAAGCAAGAGAATTTTTATCCGAATTTGAACAAAAACATCTTTTATTTAACAATTAAACATTAAAAAATGGGCAATGATATACATTTTTACACCAAATTATTTGGAAGTTCAAAATAATGAGCATATCTTTACACCATAACCGAAAGATATGTTTCCCGAATTTAAGAGCATTTTTGATTTACTCAAAGCATTTCCTACCGAACAATCTTGTATTGACCATTTAGAAAGGTTAAGCTGGAACGGTGAGCCAGTCTCCCCGTTTGATGCAACCTCTAAGGTATACAAATGTGCAGGTAACAAATACAAGTGTAAGAACACGGGTAAATACTTCAATGTTCGAACAGGTTCTATCTTTGATAATACCAAAATACCGTTGCAAAAGTGGTTCTTAGCCTTATACGTCTTTTCTTCTCATAAGAAGGGTATATCCTCTCACCAGTTGGCTAAAGACATTTCAGTAACCCAAAAATCAGCATGGTTCTTATTGCACCGTTTGCGCTATGCTTTTGACCATCCTAATTTTCAGAATACATTGGGTAATATCGTAGAAGTTGATGAATCATTTTTGGGCGGGAAAGCAAAGAATAAGCACACTAACAAAAAGAAAAAAGATCCGGTTACGGGTGGTACTTTGCATGAGCAACAACCCATTTTAGGAATGAAAGAAAGGAACGGAAATATAGTAGCAATAGTAGTTCCAAACAGGAATAAAGAAACAATCCTGCCTCTTATCCGTAATGTAGTTGAACAAGATAGCGTAGTAATGACGGATGAATATACTGCCTATAAGGATTTAAAGACTGATTACAGCCACTTCACCGTTAACCATAGCGCAAAGGAATACGTTAATTACATGGCTCATACTAATGGGATTGAGAACTTTTGGAGCCATTTAAAGAGAGGTATTGATGGAATTTACCATTGGTGCAGCAAGGAGCATTTACAAAGCTATGTGGACGAGTTTACGCTACGCTTTAATACCCGTGATTATAATACGCAAGGCCGATTTGATTTAATACTTTCGGCTGTAGCTAACAAGAGATTAACTTACAAAGCCTTAATTAAATAGTATGAGCAAAATAGAGGTACAGGGAACGATTATAAATATCCTCAGCTTAAATAATGCAGACTATATTTCGTTGACAAATATGGTTTCTAATCAGGAGGATGGCTCTAAACTAATTGAAAAGTGGCTTACCAATAAGAACACTATTGAGTTTTTAGGGATTTGGGAGCAATTAAACAATAAGGCTTTCAATACCCCCGAATTCGGGGGTATTATGAATGAGGCTGGAACTAATAGGTTCTATATGTCTGTAAAACAATGGGTTGCAAGGACTAATGCAATAGGAATAACAGCAAGAGCGGGTAGTCAAGGCGGCACATTTGCTCACCGGGATATTGCTTTCAACTTTGGATTATATATCAGTCCGATATTTAATTTGATACTGATAAAAGAGTTTCAAAGGTTAAAAGAAATTGAAAGTAACCAATATGGCGTGGAATGGAATTTCAAAAGAGTTCTTAGTAAAGCAAATTATCAAATACACACAAACGCTGTTAAAAATTACATTATCCCCAAGGCAGGATATGCACAAGCAAAAGAGTGGTTACTATATGCTGACGAAGCCGATATGCTTAACATAGCCATATTTGGCACTACAGCCAAACAATGGCGTGATGCCAACCCTGAAAGAGTATTAAATGGAGAGAATATTAGGGATATGGCAAGCATAAACGAATTGGCTATTTTGTCAAATTTAGAGAGCCTAAATTCAATCCTTATCAAAAACGGCTTATCAAAGAAAGACCGTTTTAAAATACTCCGAGAAACTGTCGTTGACCAAAAGAAAACACTTGATGGGATAGATATGGTAAAGACGTTGAAGAAAGAAAACAGCTCTACCTTTATTGATTATCAAAAAAAAAGTAACAGCCAGTCGGACTCTACATTTGATATTCACCTAAAGGGGTTATTAAAAGTACCCCCACCAAAAAAAAGCTAAAATAATTAGTAATTTTATTGCTAATTTGCTTAGTGATTAATATCTTGTGCTTATTTATATAACTACAATAACTTTAAAAATAATATGACCGCTCTACAGATGAGAAACGATGCATGGTTAACCTCTCCATTAATACCATCATGGGTAAGAGGCAGGGAAGTAAGTTTTGACCAACATAATACGCCATCAAGTGTTTCAAAATATTGTTGGGAATCATTTCAAAAAGTATTAAAAGCAGAAAAGAAAAAGATTGATAGTTATAAAATTATTGAACCAAGTGCAGGAACTGGTTCGTTTTATGACTTACTGCCAGTTAAAAACAGAATAGGCATAGACATAGAAAGATTTAACGGTTACCATAAGGAGTATATTCAGGCTGATTTTCTCACATGGAATCCTACTCAGAAAGATCAAAAATATTTAGCTATTGGTAATCCCCCTTTTGGATATAGGGGTTGGCTTGCATTATCTTTCTTAAACCACGCAGCCGAATTTTGCGATTATGTAGGTTTTATATTACCCATGTCTTTTCAAAGCGAAGGAAAAGGAAGTCCTAAATATAGAGTACCGGGAATGACTTTAATCCACCATGAAATTTTACCTGATGGTTTATTTATTCAGGCGTCTGGTGATAAAACAGCAGTAAATACGTTATGGCAGATTTGGAAAAAAGGAGATGGGATGAAGTTGCCCGATTATAGTCTTTGTGATGAATATTTAGAGTTATTTACAGTTGATCAAAGAAAAGAAAGATTGTGCGGAGCGGAAAAAATGAAAGATTGTAAAATATTCCTACAAAGAACTTTTTATACAGATCCTCCTACCTTAGTAAACGACTTTTCAAAAGTAAAGTATTGTTGTGGGTATGGTTTTATAATTAAAAAAGATAAGAAAATAATCAAAAACCTATTAATGAACGCCGATTGGGTTAAATATAGTAATTTGGCTACACATAATTGCAGGCATATATCTATGTATCATATAAAGCAGTATTTGTTAGATAACTATATATTGAAATCACCCAAATAATGTATTGATGGTGGATTATATACAGCTATTCAAATCCATAGTTGAAAAACATAAAAACGATAAAAAATGGGATGCTGGCAGTTTTGTTGGTATTAAAAGCCTATCAAATACAAAGGTAGGAACCGTTGGGCAGGATTTTATCGAAGGGCTATGTGAAACCCTAAATATTCCTATAGAGTTCCCCGTAAATATTTTAAAGAAAAGATTAACTCAAAGCCCATGGGATTTAAAGATATTCGGTATTTCTTTTGAATTAAAAACTGCTACAGAAGATACTGGGGGCAAATTTCAGTTTAACCATATTCGGTATCATAGGAAATATGATGCTGTGCTTTGCTTGGGTGTAAGCCCAGATGAATTACTTTTTAATATTTATAGTAAGGCGAATATAGCAACTGGCAAAGCAGGAAAACTCGTCTCGATGGAAAAGGGAGGTAATGCTTCTTACAAGCTTACAAAATCAAAACACGAACTATTCCATATTGACGATTTTCAAGAAAAATTGATAAAATTTACAACCTCCTTTGAATAGCTTGGTGTAAACATCTATATCATTGCCAAAATGATTATATAAAGGGATACCCGGATATTGTAATAAAGAAACCATATCTTAAAGTAATTGACATCAAATCATCTTTTGATATTAATAGCTTCTTAGTTAATATTGATACTGGGCTAAATAATGATTATATTCTTCAAATGTTAGGATATTTAGAACTTGTAGGTGCTGAATCTGGTGAAGTTTGCTTTTGTTTAGTCAATACGCCACCAGATATTATATCCCAACAAATAAGAAACACTAAAATAAAATATTCACTAAATGGTAAATCTGACGAGGCACTTCAATCAAGGATAGATTATATCCAAAATAGCATGATTTTCGATGATATTCCTAAAAAAAGAAGGGTTATACGATTTGAAGTTAATAGAAACCCAGATAAAATGAAAGAAGTTTATGAAAGAGTTTTAATATGCAGAGAATGGTTGCAAAATTTCCATAAAAAGCATATTTTTGGTAAAAAATAGGATGGCAAAACGCTTCCTGACAGTATTTAACATACCACTCCCACCATTTAAAGAGGAAAAATATACCTCAAAATCTACTACGATACGTTTCGTTATTAGCGGTAATGTACCAAGCAAAAAAAACAATCAACAGGCCGTTACGGTGCGAAAAACAGCAAGAGATTGGGCAAATAATCAGCAAAAAAGTGGCAAAACACCTACATGGGCTGATGTGCATAAGGCTATTAGTATGACATCTTCAAAGATGCGAGGGAACGCTAAGTATAAAGAATTTGTTTCAAAATATAAGCCAATAATTCAAGAGCAGATGTTAGAATGGTCTGCCAGATTATCGCATCGTGGTCTTGTATTCCCGTTGTCAAAAGCAACAATGACACTTAAATTATACTTTAAAAGCAGGTATATTACAGATACCGTGAACAAACAACAAGCAATTCAGGACTTACTTGTAGATGCCGGTGTATTAGCTAATGACGACTATAAGACACTTAACCCAATCCATTCGGCTTCTGCTTGCTATTATGAGGAGATTATCGAAGATTTGGCTTCTATAAGCATTACTACACAATTGCAACAATGATGCAATACCAATGTACGATAGGTTTCGTTGATTAATTCAATAATATATGCCACAATGTTGCAAAAATG
>SCLI03000003.1_pt1 | contig 19087 bp, 19 predicted proteins | sample 7268041 | NCBI WGS metagenome assembly SCLI03 (sample SAMN10721081, study PRJNA514188) | viral metagenome | isolation source: depth-stratified mine tailings core A | place: China: Fankou Pb/Zn Mine tailings | collected 2017-10 | reverse complement strand
GGATCGTCATTGATTTCCGAGGTGGAAAGATTGTGAAGTCACTTTTCAATGCAACCACTAAGCAGTCTCACAGTGAAGCACTTCTGCATGCATGTTTATCCAACAGGAAGTTATGAGTCAAGAATACTGGGCAGGAGCAATAACTTGCATGAGGATGGACCGGTCGGGATTTGATTAAAGTTTTAAGGGAATACTTACAGGGGAACCATGATCTGCAAAAGGTTATTTGCCAATGCCAACGTTGAAGTCTCATGGATAGGCACGAAGAAATCAAACAACAATGTGTTCAGATATTGAATTATTACTACGTTCTTCCGGATACTGAATTCCCTTTGGATACCAAAGAAAGGGTAGATGTGGTGGGCTATTTTAAGAATAAGATAGCCCCGGACGTTGGAATTGAGGTAGAGCTTTCCAGCGACTTTCAACATGATGCGGCTAAGCTTGCCAAAACACCTAGCTTTCAGTGGAGACTGATTGTGACCGATGATCCAGATACGTTATCTTTAAGACCGGTTACAAATGTAAACGGAAAGAGTATAGAGATTGTACGTCCTCCAGACGAAGAAGTGGCTTTTGAGGCCAAGATAAGGGAATTTACGAATCAAAACAAACGGACATGGTTTAATGAATTCAAGAAGCGAATAGACAGAGAGACCCAGACTAGTACCAAAGATCCACTTCCTGATTTTATTGAGGAAATTCGAGATCAAGGTCTTGATGTTGATGTGACCAAGGACATAATGTTTCGAACTGCGTTAGGAGGGATACATCTCGGGTTCTATGCACAAGGAACACTTGGAACAGAGTATCATAGATCAACAGGGGTGCCGAGGGAGTTACTATACCTGAGGGCTAGGAATCTTATTTTCGAGGATCGACCCGGAAGAAGCTATGACACTGGAAGGCAATCAATTTACTATTTGTCAAGAGACGGACGTGACTTGGCTGAAAGGCTCATTGACGAAAGAATCAGAGAAAAAGAGGAAAAGCTACGACAAATCATCGGAAAGTACGGTGACTCAGCATTCTTAATTTCCCTGATAGGGCAAATGGGGAGATTCGTTGACAGAGCGGACGCATCAGTATTTTTGAACAATTACCCATATTCAGGGGTACAGCTTCCAAGTGTGGGTGTTTCGTGGAATGAGGTACCAAGGGATCTCATTGAAGAATTCAACATCGACTCTGAAATTGCATACACAACCAGTGTTATGGCTGGTTCACCTCTGTTTCGGGAGACGCTAAAGAAAGTATACAAAGCCCTTACAGACGCGCAACTTGGGAATGAGACAAAGGCCTTTAATTCCAAGGGCGATTCGTGGGGTGAAATGTATTCGGTCCCTCTGAGGGCATTACTCAGAAAACTCGACGTAGAAGAATGGATAGAATCTTCTCAAAGGGATAAACTCAAATCTTACGCAGAGTGGGTAATTCTAAGGGCACATAACCCATCTGTTCCAAGCACACTCTATGATTCGTTTAAAGCTATTGGGTCTGATGTTCATGATGCTGAAGTCTTGATAGGAGAATTAGCGGAACAAGGCATAACATCAAAGCCAGTGAAAGGTGGAACAAGCACCGTGGCAATTTATGATTATAAGCGATTCAATGATTACTGCGAGGAAAAAATGGCTATCATGCTTCAGGATATTTTGAAAGGTAATCAGTAACACAGTGAATCATGCTGTTTCTCATGATACTTATAGACTTTTCAACATTTCTTTCTTTAGGCCATTTAGAGCCTTTGCCTTGATATAGGCCCCCAAATGAAGATCCGCACGGTCGATATCCTTTGCACCTAGCGAATACCCTGTGACTACTCCAAGGAAAATAACCCTATTGCCAATTGCTATGCTATTTTGTGTAGGATAACTTCCTTGGTTGTAGATCAACACCGGGGAGCCTGACGACCCAGGGTATGATGTGATGTCAAGAAGACCCAAACTCTCATTGTTAAAATCGGTTCCAGGATGTGATGCAGTAATACCTTTCCTTATCACAGGTAATCCAGTTTTGTAATCTGCCAGTCCTGCCGGGAAACCGATAATGAATACTTCTTCAATAGGAGTTAGTTCGATCAGTTTTTCATCAGGAAGGGAAATGCTATCAGGTATTGTTATGGTAATGGGGCTAATCACTTCCCCTAGTGCTGCTCTAACCTTCAAAATTTCCAATGGTATTCCGCATAAGTCTACCGAAGGGTCTGGATGATAGACCGTACTTTCTTTCAGATTTACGATCGTTCTCCACTCAGCCTTTTGCATAGCTATGTCTTTGGCATCCGAGACGCTAAAGAAAGTATACAAAGCCCTTACAGACGCGCAACTTGGGAATGAGACAAAGGCCTTTAATTCCAAGGGCGATTCGTGGGGTGAAATGTATTCGGTCCCTCTGAGGGCATTACTCAGAAAACTCGACGTAGAAGAATGGATAGAATCTTCTCAAAGGGATAAACTCAAATCTTACGCAGAGTGGGTAATTCTAAGGGCACATAACCCATCTGTTCCAAGCACACTCTATGATTCGTTTAAAGCTATTGGGTCTGATGTTCATGATGCTGAAGTCTTGATAGGAGAATTAGCGGAACAAGGCATAACATCAAAGCCAGTGAAAGGTGGAACAAGCACCGTGGCAATTTATGATTATAAGCGATTCAATGATTACTGCGAGGAAAAAATGGCTATCATGCTTCAGGATATTTTGAAAGGTAATCAGTAACACAGTGAATCATGCTGTTTCTCATGATACTTATAGACTTTTCAACATTTCTTTCTTTAGGCCATTTAGAGCCTTTGCCTTGATATAGGCCCCCAAATGAAGATCCGCACGGTCGATATCCTTTGCACCTAGCGAATACCCTGTGACTACTCCAAGGAAAATAACCCTATTGCCAATTGCTATGCTATTTTGTGTAGGATAACTTCCTTGGTTGTAGATCAACACCGGGGAGCCTGACGACCCAGGGTATGATGTGATGTCAAGAAGACCCAAACTCTCATTGTTAAAATCGGTTCCAGGATGTGATGCAGTAATACCTTTCCTTATCACAGGTAATCCAGTTTTGTAATCTGCCAGTCCTGCCGGGAAACCGATAATGAATACTTCTTCAATAGGAGTTAGTTCGATCAGTTTTTCATCAGGAAGGGAAATGCTATCAGGTATTGTTATGGTAATGGGGCTAATCACTTCCCCTAGTGCTGCTCTAACCTTCAAAATTTCCAATGGTATTCCGCATAAGTCTACCGAAGGGTCTGGATGATAGACCGTACTTTCTTTCAGATTTACGATCGTTCTCCACTCAGCCTTTTGCATAGCTATGTCTTTGGCATCCTGTTTAAAGGTCCCTATGTGGAGGAGTAGGTTCGCCTCAGCCATATCTGCCAAAACGTGTCGGCAAGTTACCAGAGCGTTAAAGGGTCTGCCATCACCTGACGAATTGAAGGCATAAAAGAACCCTGTGCCGCTCGTAACAATTCCTTCCTTGGTCTTTCCCTGAATTTTTACCGTCGTGAACAGGAACTGGTTACTAGCCACATTCTTAATGTTGGTCATTTGATAACCCCTCAAGAGATCTTGAGGATTGTCCAGTTGTCCTTGAAGTCCTCATAATCTTTTGGCTGAAACCAATAACTCTTCTTTCCATTCTTGATTCCTTCGTGGATTCGAGGTTTTGCTGTGGAGGAATCCACGATAAAGATGTTCGGAGTGTCAAAAACATTGTTCACTATGAATATGTATTCGGCTATTAGAGTATTTAATGTGCCGCCAAAAGGAGCAGGATTTCTTTTTGAAAGGCTTTTCACTTGTATGGTGTGTGATTCTGTTCCCTTTTGGTTGTATATCACAACATCGACGCCTCTAGCATTACGCGAGGTGGGCATAGCATTCCATCCTCTCCTGCTCAATTCATAACAAACATAATAAAGTCCTATGTTTCCAACGAGCTGGTTTCTTCCTGTACCATTATCCTCATCGGTGTCGTCTTTCATCATAAGTCATATTAGTGGATTCAATTAAAAATTGTTCGCTTGTGGATTTATAGCTTGAGACTTTTTGGTCAAGCCTTTTCCTTGAAAAAGGATTGTCGCAGTGCCGTGCAATTATCCTCTCTGAACAATTGAAGAGACAGCACGACACGAGAACCCCTCATATTGTTGTAAATCCGCACTGAGCGAAGCGACATTGTAATTGGCGAAGGCTCAAAGAGGGGTTAGGGGTGAATTTGAGCTGGAGCCTTACCAATAGATACTAAAACATGAATGCGTATTACTATACCTGATGGCAATAGCCAAGGACAGAATGATAAGCATACGTAAGTCCAATTTGGATAGCCTCCTGGCTACCATTGAGACTCTTGAAAACCAATACGTAATGGATCAACTAAGAAAGAGCGAGGATGACATTAGGAAAGGTAGGGTCAGAAATGCAAGAGAGTTCTTGCAGGAACAAATTTAAGTCGATGTTGGTTCTACTAATCCGTTATGAAGTGTCCTGTCTGCAATAAAGAAAATAGGAATCCTCCGCTTAAACAGTGGGCGTTCAACGTATATGAGGTTTCAAGGTACAAATGCTCCGAATGTGGTAACAACTTCAATACCTATGTAGGAGAAAAGAATTCTTACACAATTCCAAAGAGCGCTGCTTAGGTACAGGCTAACTATGCAGAAAGAGTCAATAGTCCTTGAAGCCCATGTAATCTCCCAGTGTGCCCCTCACTTTAGCCTTAGTAAGTTTGGCATATTCCAGTATTTCGCATGTTGTAGCTCCCTGCTTTTTCATCTGTTCAAAGGTGTTCTGGCTCAGTAATACATAACTCCAAACACAGTCCATCCTCTCCTCAAGGGGCAGTTCATTCACCTTGTCGATCCAGTCTATAGCTGCCAACCTCTTGTTCTTCACGTTCTGATTGCTCATGTCTCTCTCTGATTTTGTCTCAACCAGATAAAGCTGGTCACACGCCTTGATCATAAAATCAGGGTAGTAGTGTGCCAACAAGCCATCATCTCTTATGTAAATTATGTTGGCAAAATCATTGTAATATTCGTTTATCTTCACAAATGCCTTCACTTTTGAGTCAGCATCTATAAACTCGATGAAATCCTTCTCAAAGCCGCCACTGTGCGATGGATAAGCAATTTTTTCGTAAATGTTTTTTGCTGCAGTTATGGCGTAGGTCTCCCTTATCCTTATTTCCTTCACCTCTGAGAAATATCTCTTTACGATTTTTGCGTCATTTATCTTCAGGTTATTCATTGAATCGTAAACAGCCTTGGCTATGTTGCTGACTACGTGTTTTATTATACTGTGCTGTGTTATCAACAGAATACGCCAGTTATTGTCCTTGAGCGGATCAAACTCCTCTTCAAACAATCTGTGTCTTATGTATTCGTCACATAGCTTTGCTATCAGGGCTGAATTCACCTGCATTACAGGAAATTCTCTCTGCTTCCTTCCTCTGGCATTGACATGGATTACCGATACTGCATTTACTATTTTCTGAATAAACGAATTGTAGCTCTTGGCCGTGAATATATCCGCAGTGACAGTATATTCGCCGAAGGTTGTCTTAACAGTGAGTTCTTCGCTATAGAATGTATCGCCTTTATTCTTAACGAGAGGCTTCAATTCCTCCAGTTTAATCGGAAAAGGCTCAAGTTTCTCAATGGAAAGTTCTGGGATTGCCAGCTCTGCCTCCTTCTCCTGCAATATTATGATCCAAAATAAGTCATAATCCCTGTAATTGGGTTTGAGGCCAACCTTAACCAGATCCCCAACTACCTTGTTTTTGTTCGGCTCCTGGGTAACTACCCCAACCATTCCTGCAAGAACTCTTTCGTAATACTCAATAAAATTGGGGTGTTCAACAACACTGAGAATGTCTATGTAGCTGTTAGGTTCCTCCTTCTTTACGAGAAGTTTTTCACGATTTTCTTTTCGTACATCGTCGTATTCCGGTCCTCGCCACATCAGTCTCAGACCTCTGCCTATGAGCTGTTCCAGGAGCACGTAAGAGGATGCGGATCGAAGCGGCACGATCACGCATATATTGTTTACGTCAAATCCTTCCCTAAGCATAAGAACAGAAACTATCACCTTTGGCTTTTCGTGCCTGTCTATGTCGAAAAGCCTCTGTTTTATTGCCTTCCACTCATCCTCGCTTACATCTCCTTTCTTGTTGGAATGAATCTCCATTAGTTCATCATCGGAGTAGCCTTCTTGTTTCAGGAATCCCATAACTAATGGCACAACCTTTGTATCTTCACACACAATCAGCATTTTAGGATATTTTGCACTGTCCAGTTTTGTGAATTCTTCCTCCAGAATGTTTAGTTTCTTTACTCCTGCCCTTAACATCAGCTTCTGACCATCAGAGAGGCTTGTTGCCTGTTTTCCTGTCCAGTTTGTAGAATTTGTGGAGCTTTTCAGTCAATTCAACAAGCATGTAAATGTGGAATGAATTCTTCTGGCCTCTCTTGTAGTTGAGGGAATACCTGATGTAATTGTCATTCTTTGTCAGTTGTGAGGGGGTCATATTCAGACAGCATCTTCACCATTTCTGCAACCCTAGAACCTGAAAAGGCGAGAATGAGGAATATGAGCTTGTCCTTTTCATCAGTCCGCTTGTTGTGGGCTTTCCTGACCTCATCATTAGATGGAAGGTAATTGTCAGGCTTTGACCTCTTGATTATGAGAACCCTGTTGAGATGATTGGCATGGTCGAATGTTATCTGCTGTGTCTCCTCAGGATACTTGACATATTTCCTTAAGGTGAGTATGGAATACTTTGACTGCTTCTTCATGCGAGAGTTATAGTCAAGGATGTTTTGAGGGCTTGAGAGCATTAATCCCTTGAAATTCTCAGTGAGGTATCTCTCAAGGCTCTTGATATGATGGGAAGGAGTATTGTTCAGTTTCAGCCACTTCTTGAAGCCATCAGACATGTGAACAAGAATATCAGGAGCTTCCTGCTTTTGTTGTGTTCCTTGCGATAGTGTCAAACTTCCATTGAAAAACTCATTCAGTCTGGCATTAACCCATTGTGAGAGGTTAAGCCCATATTTTTGCGTCTTGTCAAGCAGATGTTTCTCAAGGCGTAAACTCGTGATTTTCGTACTTACTTGCATGATTAAAATTATACCGCATTATGTAAACTATCACAAATTTTTGAGAGATGGCATTACAGGCAAAAGCACATTTAATTAAGTCAAGACAGGATACATTCTGAATATCAACATGCAAAATTTTTAAACGTTTTTAGCTTACTTTTGACAACTCATTGCCATGTCATAATCGTTGGATAAATCAGTCAGAAATGCTTCCAGAAGTATATCGGATCTTAAGTTCTGGTTCAGGTACGTCTTGCCACACAGAAGTGAAATTGAGATCTCCCTGTTAAATTCCTACGCAATGAGTTGGATCAGGAAATTCCTGCCGGAGGAATATCATAGGTATAAAATGTTAGGTATTTAACAATAATTAAAGTTCCACACATTTGTAACCTAACGGTTCCATTTTTCGGAGCAGAACAGATTAATCTATGCATCAATATTTTATATTTCCTCCCGTTTGTATAGTGTTGATTAAGGAAGCCATCCTGAGGTCAATATAGGGGGACAGTATGCAAGAGAAAGAGCCCATTTGCATAAAATTTGAGACACAGCCAAATCAGGATTATTGCACTGTTTCTTGCATAAGGATGCTCCTAAAAGCACATGGATTGAACACGTCTTATGGTAAATTAAATACTATTCTCCATACTGTGAAAGGTTTGGGCACTCCCCCTAGATTTACGCCTTCCCACTATGGGAATACTAAAGTTGTCAGGGACCAGTCTATTGCTGACAGGCTTCTTATGAGCGACTTGGAACTTACCAAAAGAGGTATCTTTGTGAAGACTGAGGTTTTGCCAAGCAACTGGGAAAAATTGATTCTCAGTTATCTTGATGAGGAAATTTACCCAATTGCTCATCTTGAGATCGCTCCTGACCCTTATGATTCAAAAATAAACTTTGGGTGTTCCGACTTCAGATCAAGCGAACCAATTGGCCATGATGTGATTGTAACCCATTTGAATCAGAATGATAGAACAGTAAATTTTTTGGATCCTCTATGTCAGGTAAGAGACGGCATGAGCACAAAACAGTGTTATGGCGTTTATAATCCGGGTCCAACATCCATATCATACCAGACTTTTGAGCGATACATTGAAGCAAATGGGGGATATATTACATCAATATATAGACCAGAGTTAAAAGGAAAAGGAATAACCTTGTATGGATTTGAGCAATCAGGAATAAAAGAAAAAAGGCGGGTGAAGTAAACTGGATGAAATTTCTTCCGTTATGGTTGACAGAGTAAATTTCAGAGACAACGAGTCTATTGGAAAATTTATAAAAGATCAGTTTGGAAGGGGGGCTTATCTCAATAGCTTTACAGGCAACAAAATTTCAGTTGGAGCAAGAGTTCCCAGAACTTTGGACAGAGAGGAAGGTGAGCCGTTTCAAAGTCGCATGATTAAATTCCTGAAATTTGACAGTGTGTTTGAAATATCCATTAAAGAGTTGGAGGAAAACCAGGAAATCTATCAAGTCCAATACCCAGAATTTAACGAAATAGAGAGGAGAATAGAGGACAGAATAAGGCTTACCTACAGAAGTATGGAGAAACAGCTTCTAATGTCATCAAAACTGAAGCTGGTCAAGATTAACGCTGTTAGGAACTCTCTAACTCCTTTTGTCACAATTCTTTCAAAGGTTCTGAACAGTTCAAAATTTACCTTCAGAGATATTAAGGACCTTTCGGTTTACAAGCCGAAAGAAAAAGTGAATGAATATTTGAGATTCCTGACGGAACTCAAATACCTCAGGGAAACACAAAACGGTTATGAGGAGGGGAATGCACTAATTGCTCTTTCAAAGGGAAGTAGAGAGAAAGAGATTATAGATGATGTCCTGTCTGTACTGATATCAACTAACTATGATTATCTGTACAACTTCATGAAGATATATTCAATAATGCCGTATATAAGACTGGCCAACTCATACTACTTCCAGGCATGGCTTCTGAACGATTTAATAAAGATCAAAGTGAACGACCTGATCAGGTTTCACAAGATCATATACCCCAAAGTCAGTATGCCATCATCCAAGAGACTCATTGTTGAGAAGGATATTACCGAAATGGCAGATCCCGAAGTGAGAATACTTGATTTTTACGAAGGGAAGATAGTCGGAAGTGATAACATTCTGGACGACCTAAATACGAGCCTCAGCGTTGCTTAGAATTAATTTTAGAGGCTGAAAAGTTTCCACTGCCATATCGTACAGTGGACAATGAAAACAGTCAGTGATGGTATTTTATTTTTCATGTTTGGCAGAACTGCAGGTTCACCAACATTTCTAACGATTCCATTTGTGTATCCATCTGGAATATATACCAACAATTTAATTTTAATGAATATAATACTTCTTAGAATGGATAAAGAAAAAATTTACTCAGAAAACGAAGTCTTAGCAGCAATCGCAACAGATATTCACGAGGAATTCGATGAAATTTACGACATAGATGAGTTCAATATCTTTTTTGTTCAGTGCTCTACAGAGAGGAGCTCTTCATCTGGCACGAGTAGGACGTTTGATCTAATCTTAACTGGGGCTGAAACCCTAGCAGAAAAATCTAAAGATTCAAGAGTGTTTGTTCATGAGCTGATTGCTGATTATAACCCTGGTAAAGTTCATGGTTTTGTTGTGACCCCATTCATTGAACAGACTCCTCAAACTGCATTGGGGGTACAATCTATCTGGTCATTTGTTTTCTCTGAGGTTGGAACCAGTCAGTCAGGCGGAACAGGGCAACATTTCCGAGACTCCTTCTACGACGTAATGGATAGTCATGTAAAAAAAATGGTACGAAAAGAGTTGAAGGTTTCCGATGACCCTTTTCCAAACATTGTTAAAAAATTTGGAACGTTGTTCTACATTAGATACCCTTCTGGCATATATCCTCACAGCACTACCAATAACGACAACTTTTGGCCGGATGAAGAAGAATAATCCCTCATATTATAGTTGAAGCTTACTTTCCGCACTTTCCAACACCCTATTTTTTTATTTTCTCTTCAGCGGCCTGAACACTGATTTTCTCCATTTCAGATATGATCTGTTCAACTTTCCTCATGTTACTGATCCATTGATTAACAATCTTAGCCTGATTCTCTGTTAACCTTACAGTTTTTGTTTTTCCCTCAACCCGCCTGGTCCAGTCATAATATGGCCCGTGAAGTTGCGGCGGATCAGAGTGGCATTTGCATCCTTTGTGACCACACTTCATGTAGTGCTTCCTGACAGTTCCATAAAGAATGAAGCCAGTATCCTGAAGGTTCCCGGACAATACTGAAATTTTATTCCTCAGGTATTCCAGATCCTCCTTGACCATGGGCAGGTAATGTGCTATAAGTATTAATACCTATAGCATATATCTTATTGATGCATGACGTGGATCCATCCGATCTTGATCTCAGGACTGAGAAGATTTCCGCACTGCCTATTATCAACTCATATCTGGAGAAACTGGACATTGCCGGCATGCTATCAGAAAGGATCGAATCCTCTTCCCGCATATCAACGGATTCATGCCTGATGGTTCTCGTGAGGAATATAATACTCGAAAGGGAGCCGGTTTACGGTATTGCAGAGTGGTCTTCCCAGTTCGATCCGTCCCTGTTTGGGCTGTCGCCTGATCTGGCGAAGCGGATCAATGACGACAGGATAGGAAGATCTCTCGATCTCCTGTACGATGCGGATCGTGGATCAATGCTTACGGAGATTGCGGTAAGGAGCATCAGGGATTTTCACATAAAGATGGATGAATTCCACAACGACAGCACGACCATAACATTCTCTGGCAATTACGGTGAAGCCGATGGATCAGTCAGGAGAGAAAAGGAATCCCTGAAGATAACGCATGGGCACAACAAAGATCACCGGCAGGATCTGAAGCAGCTTCTCTGGACCTTGACAGTAAGTTCCGATCATTCCGTTCCGGTGCACTATATGGCACTTGACGGCAACACGGAAGATACCGAAGCCCACATTGATCTGTGGGATTCCCTGAGGAGAATTGCAGGTACGGCAGATTTCATCTATGTTGCCGACAGCAAGCTGTGCACCAGGGAGAACATGAACCACATATCAGATAATAAGGGAAAATTCATAACCGTCCTTCCTGCCTCCAGATCGGAAAGCGCATGGTTTCATGAGTATGTAAAAAACCACAGGATAGAATGGAAGGATGCCTTTACACGGAAGTGCCATGGGAAGGACATTGAATTCAGGGTATTCGATTCACCTATACCGTCATCAGAAGGATTCAGGATAATATGGGCATGGAGTTCACAGAAGGAGGATCTCGATTCCGGCATGAGGGATAAGTCCATAAGGACCGCCATATCAAAGCTGGATTCACTGCAGGCAACCCTTGCAAGAAGGCGCATGAAGAGGTCGAGAATAATAAAGAAGGCAGAGGACGCTATATCCGAAACTCCGTATGTCACTTACCAGATAAGGGAAACGAACTCTGAAAGGTTCAGGAAGGCTGGAAGAGGCCGGCCATCGCCAGATACAAAATATACCAGGACTGTAGAGACAAGGTACCAGGTATCATGGAAGCTTCTCACCGATGCAATAGAGAAGGACTCGATATCCGACGGAACATTCCCGCTCATTACCAACTGCAGGGATCTTGAAGCATCTGATGTGCTGGTGAAATACAAATATCAGCCCATGCTTGAGAAAAGGCATGAACAGCTGAAATCCCAGTATAACGTAATGCCGGTTCTCTTCAAGAGTGTGGAGAGGATAGAGGCTTTCCTTTTCCTCTACTACATTGCAATGCTCATCCAGGCGCTCATAGAGAGGGATGTCAGGATCAACATGAAGAGCGGAAATATAGCCAGTATTCCAGTATACTCAGAAGATAGGGAATGCTCTTCACCAACGTCTTACAGGATTCTCTCGAAATTTGAGAATATTGTCATGAATCATATCCTCGTTGATGGACGGGAAGTCAAAACAGTACATACTGAACTATCAAAAATACAGAAGCAGATACTTTCGTTGCTGGATATCCAGGAAGTGGAGTTCTGGTCGAATCAATAATTCAAAAATGTGCTCTTGAAAAGTGCGGAAAGTAAGTTGAAGAGTCGAAATCAGTTTAATTCTGAGTACTGACGATTCGTGTTTGATCTGTCTCTTCTTCTGTGTCCAACGAGTTTCTCGATGAGTGCTGTAATGATGGGTCTGTTAGGATGTCTACCGTAGTTCTGGTGGTGTTTTCGATTATCCAAAAGTCGGTAGCGGCCACAACTGCGACGATAAGAGCTACAATTGGGTTGATGGTATTCAGTATCGCAAAATGTGCAGGTAAACTCACTCCAACCCCAATGTACATAATGGACATGAGCCACATAAAAGACAGTTGGATTATCCCCCTCTTTATTAGGTACTTTTTATTCTTGAGGATCCAAATCCTCAAGCAGGTAAAACTTCCCATTGCAATAGTAGTATAAATTATCAATAAAGCAAACCCAAAAGAGTAATCTTGTCCGAATGTTCCTAACCCTATGTAGGAAGAATAAAGAATGATCCCTGAGACATACAGGAAAAGTGCCACTGGTATCAACGAGACCAGGTCAGATAGAAAACGTTTCTTCTCTCTTTTAGTCATGTTGTATTGATAAACTATGATCTGGATAAAATTGTGTTGCAGAAGAAACGTAATAAGTTCATTCTTTTTCCATTTAGATCACACGTTTGCTCCAACTACCCAGACAATAAAGAAGAAAATCAATTACCGAAGTCATTCAACGAAATGCACATTATCGTACGACTACATGCTTAGGATTGTCAATGGACTTCTTTAGAGCAATCATTATTGGAGATGCTCGATTCTGGGTATGTGGATTAGACCCCTAATTCTGGACAGGATTGGCTTATGACTCATGCCGATTCCTCTATTAGTTTTTCTTTCTATTCTTCATATACCTCCTTTGGCGCTTTATAATCTATGGTCGAATGCAACGAATCTCTCAATGGTGTCAGTTGCATCATCGAACGACAAGAATTCGAATCTCCGGATAACTTCCTTCTCTAGGATGGAATTAAACGATTCTTTGTGCAAATCCTCCTTTGGTGGGGATGGATGGATCCTCTCATGAGCGATACCTGAAGAGGAGAGGAACATTTCCACCATTCTGGAGACAAATAGAGTGCCATTGTCGCTCCTGATCCTGACCCCAGATATTGCTTCCATTCCCCGATCAAGGAAAGTAAAATCCATTGACATCTTCACATCCCGGGAAGTGCAGTGAAATCCGAGATATTTGCCTACAACTTCCCTGTCGAAACAGTCTATTATGTCGAAGAAATACGCTGTCCTGTTCTTTCATTGGATGTAAATGTACTTTATGTCCATTTCCCAGAAGCCTCAGGATCCTTGATATCTCGAGTCCCTTTGATCTGTATTCGCTGATCAATGCTGTCTTCTCATTGTTTTTTAAAAGCATCCCGGAGCATTGCAACCTCCATTTTCTTCTCCGCTATGATCAGCTTCAGCCTCTCATTTTCCTTTCTCAGCTTCATTATTTCTGGCTCTATCCTTCCGGATCTTGATTTGAGGCCTTCGATTTCGAATGCTTCGTATGATTCCTTCCAACGGTGGAACATCGATGGATCCATCGAATATTTACGGCAGGTTTCCACGACCTGACTGACCATTCTCCATTATCTCGTTTATGGTTGCCAATTTCTCATCTGCTCTCCAGCATCCGTGAGTTATTTTATCCGCTGGAACCCCCCTTTACACACTATTTCTTATAAGCCAATGTTGTCCAACTATTTAGGGGGCCAGTACAATAATATCTAAGAAAGCCAATATAGATAAATCCACATATTGTATAGTAGATCGAATGACCGAATCTGAAAAAAAAGAAGATCATAACATCGATTTCGAAAGGATTATAGAACTTATCTCAAAATACGACCAAATCAGGAAATCTGGTGAAATCAGAAAATACAACGAGGAATCCACAAAGAAGGATTTCATTTTACCATTATTTGAGGCCTTGGGTTGGAATACGTCAAACAGAGGGAAGAGAAACGATTCCATAAGTGCTGAGGAAAAAATTTCAAAGAAGCGTGTGGATTACGGATTCAGGATCAATGGTATACCTAAGTTTTTCCTTGAAGCTAAATCATTGAAAGAAGAGTTCATACAAAATAATCCCAATTACGTGAAACAAGCTATAGACTACGCATGGATGAAATCATGCAGCTGGGCCATCCTCACCAACTTTGAGACCATAGCAGTGTATAACGCTGACTGGAAGGAATCCAATTACGGAAACAATCTGTTCTTTGTTTTACATCCAAGTGATTTCTTAAATGATGGCAGATTTGTGAATCTTTCAAAGGGTGCTTTTGAAAATAGTGAACTCGACAAGATCGCATCGAAGTATGGAAAGAAACAGGTCAAGAATCCCATAAACAAACAGCTATTGCAGGACATGATACAATTCAGGGAAATATTATCAAAGGACATTGTAAGAAACAATCAGGACAAGCATTTATCACAGGACGATTTAGACGAATCGGTACAGAGGATACTTGACCGTCTTATATTCATAAGAAATGCAGAGGACAGAGGGCTTGAAGAGAACCAATTGCAGTCAAACGTTAGACAATGGCATGCAAAGGGAAAGGGTCATCTTGTAAAGGAAATCTCAAGAATCTATGCAGACTACGATAATAACTATAACAGCAGACTCTTTGCTCACCACTTGAGCGATGACCTCTATATTGAGAACGAAGCCCTTCAAGAGGTCATAGAAGGTCTCAATCAGGCAAACGATAACTCATACAGATACGATTTCTCAATCATTGAATCCGATGTTCTTGGCAATATATACGAACAGTATTTAGGAAATATCCTCAAGTCCACACCCAAGAGGGCAAAACTCGAATCTTCAAAAACCCATAGGAAAGAACAGGGCATCTTCTATACGCCATCTTATATTGTTGATTACATCGTCAAGAACACAGTCGGTGAATACATAAAAACACATACTCCTGAGGAAATCCGTAAAGTCAGGATACTTGATCCGGCCTGTGGTTCTGGAAGCTTCTTGATAAGAGCATACAAAGAACTTGAAAACTACTGGATAAAAAACTCAGATTTTGCTCAATTAACGCTTGACAGTGAGGAATTTTACTCAAAAAAGGTTGAAATCCTCAGGAACAACATATTCGGTGTTGACCTAGACCCTAAAGCCGTAGAAATAGCACAATTGAATCTATTATTGCAGATATCCGAAAGGAAACAGAGATTGCCGTTGCTACAGGGCAACATAAAGATTGGAAACAGTTTGATTGACGATCCTAACGTCAGCGATAGGGCTTTTAAATGGGAAGAGGAATTTTCCGAGATTATGAAAGAGGGGGGGTTCGACATTGTGATTGGGAATCCACCATATGTCAGGATACAAAATCTTGAAGATACCGAAACCGAATACTTCAACAATAATTTCAAATCTGCTTTTAAGAACTATGACATTTACCTGTTATTTGTTGAAAAATCTCTTGAATTATTGAGAAATAATGGTAAACTTGGTTTTATCATTCCGTCAAAGTTCATTAATGCGGATTATGGACTCGGTCTTAGAAACTTGATATCAGAGACCAAAAGCTTAAGAAAATTTGTTGATTTCAAGGACATTCAAATATTTGGGGATGCGACAAATTACACCTGTCTGCTATTTCTCAGTAATGAAGAGAACACAGACTTTGAATACTTATATCCAAAATCAAGGGACAATTTCTCAATTCAAGAAATGCCCAACAAAGAAATATTTCAGGAATATAGATTACCTAATCCAAAGTCAAACGAACCTTGGGTGTTATCTAATAATAAGGTAATTAAGCTGATTACAGAGTTAGGAAGTAAGGGGCAGAAACTTGGTGAAATTTGCGAGAATATATTTCAGGGCTTAACAACAAGTGCTGATAGCATTTACTTTGTAAAGGTAATTTCCGAATCAAAGGATACAGCTAGGATAATGAATCTATCTGATAGTAGGGAATTTGAAGTTGAAAAGTCGATACTAAATAAACTGTTAAAAGGCAAGGACATCAAGAAATGGTCAGTTGAATGGAAGGGCTATTTTGTTGTTAATCCATATCTTGTAAAGAATGGTAGAGCATCTCTGATCATGCTTTCGGAAATAAAGGAGAAATATCCTTTTGCGTATGAATACTTTAAGCATTATGAAAAACAGCTTAAGTCCAGAGAAAATAGTAAACTTGAAAGTGACCCTAACTGGCATCAATACATATATCGTAAAAATCTTGAGAAATATGAACAACCTAAAATTATTACCCAGGTTCTTGCATCAAGCAATACCTTTGCCTTAGACATTAACGGGTTATTCTACTTTGTTGGTGGCGGAAATGCCGGTGGATATGGAATTGTTCTGAAAGAGAAATACAGAGACAGTTATTATTCCATTCTTGCTTTGCTTAATTCAAAGGTTCTTGAATTCTATCTCAAAAATATCAGTACACCATTTAGAGGTGGATTTTTCTCTTATGGTAGAAGATTCATTGAACAATTGCCGATTGAGAAACCTGTTCTTTCCGTCGAAAAAGAGTTAAGTCAAGTAGGCAAAAAGCTGGTTGAACTTCACGAGACATTGACATTAAACAAGAATGTAGAAACAGACCTAAACAGCAGAATTAGAGATGAAATTAAACTGAATGAGCAGAAACTAAATAGCATAGCTTACAAGGTATACAATCTAAGTAACAGCGAAATTCAAACCATAGAGAATTTCCTTGAAGTGAAATGAAGACAATTAAGGACTTTGTTAGAAATGGTAAAACCAACGCTGACTATTGAAGAACTGCTGGGTCGATACTACTACAAGGAATGGATACAAGATGACCTAAGGGAGATCGGAGAAAGTGAAAATGGAAGTAAAGATGAGTTAATTAAAAGATACCTTAATTCAAATAAAATAAGGGACAATAGCGTTAAAGATATCGCAAAAGGACTCATTTCAAGTTTAAGAAAGTATGACTTGATACAAATATTACGTGACCATGCCATAAGGAACGGAAACACTAAGGAAGAATTGGTAAGAAAAGTTTTAGAAAGCTTCAGTTTTGAAGCTTATACAACAATATTAGACCGCAATTGTGATACCTGTGGGGTAATTACTGAACAAGAACTTCATTTTGATAATTCCTGGAAAGCAGATCATTTTAAGTGTTTAACGTGCAATAGTAGTGTTCCTGTGTCTAAGGACAGCGATGACCATACAGACAAAGAGATAATGGATATTTACAATACTTCTGATGCAATTAAATTCTTAAAAGCACATTATTGGCAAGTTATTAGCGTATTTATTGCCATTACCATAGGATTGGGCGTAAAATATGGGTGGAGTGCTGGATTCAGTATCTCCATAATAATAACCACAATAATTTCATTCGGGGCATTTATGATTTCTAAGCATAGAGGTGCAAGGTGACCAGAATAAATACGTCAGTAAGTCAAAAGATAATCAATATACCACATAAGCAAGGAATCAAACAACCTTGACGAATTTCTTATCTTTGGTATAGATAACGATTCATACCTTGAGTAGGCCAATCATGGGGGCTTCAAGCAATGACTATTGGCATTGAAGCCTAAGGACGTGAGGGCTAAGGGAATATCGGAAAGAGAAATAAAATGGCAAAAGTCTAAAGTCAGAACAGGGGAGACCTTGAATCCAAATACTAAGATAGTAAAAATTCTACTTGAGTTATAACAAAAGGCCAATAATTAATATTTTAGTTTGTTTTATATGGGGATGTCATTTTTTCGGTCTTATCTATATCCCCCATTGAATGGACCGGTCGGGATTTGAACCCGAGGCCTCCTGCTTGCAAAGCAGGCGATCTACCGCTGATCTACCGGCCCTGTTAATACTTTGTGAGCAACTCGGAAGGAGTCATTACCGACGGATTAAGCAAAGCTCTTTCCCAGCCATCACAGAGAGTTTCATGCTTTAACGACTGAAACTGCCATTCCGGGCAGAATTTCAATCTTCGCGAGCGTGAATTAGTATTGGATACTATAATGTTTTTGCCAACTTCCGCTCGTCACCCGATAATGAGGCTCATAGCCAACATGAAAGAAACCTTGGACGCTGTTTCGCTCAGTTCACAAAGGTTAAAGCCCAATATTCTGATAGAAGGCTGTTATTTGCATGGCGGGAAATAATAAGAAGGACAATCTGTGGAACCAATGGTATTCCTGGCAGTCACAGTTTAACACTCCGGCAGGAATAGCAACTGGAAATGCAGTTTTTACCACTTTCGGGCAAAAGCAGGAGCCACTATCGCCACCGATAATTTCCGAACGTACCGGTTTTCCTCTTGAGGAGATCCGTGAACATCTTCTTTTTGCCGCAGGCAAGGGACACGCCACACTGAACGAATCCGGCCTGGTCACCGGTTACGCAGGTCTTTCCGTAGTTCCCACACAGTATTCATTTTCATGGAATAATAAGGAGCTATGGTTCTGGTGTGCCTGGGATGCCCTGAGCATAATATCACTCTTTGAATTCTCAGGCACTCTGAAGGGGCCTTTATCATCAGGAAATGAGAACATAGAACTGGAGTTCAGCGAAGGAAACATAACCACAGAAAATGAGTCACTCAGGCTCCTGGTAGTGCCTCCCGAAATAGAATCCAGCATGTGCAATGGAACCTGCTCCAGGATATCCCTGTATAGCATACCCCTTCCACAGATGTCGGTAGATCATATATGGCTGACTGTGCCGGAAGCCATAGAATGGGGGAAAATCCTATGGCAGCCACTTAAATCCCGGCAGCATTGAATCACATCCCCTTTTATGACTAACATATTTATAGGCTCCGGTAAATTTGCCACTGAATGTTCCTGGTAAAGATCGGCGGCAGTGTGATAACGAACAAATCCAAGTACAGGGTATTCAGGGAGAAGAAAACCTCTGGCGGATTCTTTT
>SCLI03000186.1_pt1 | contig 19090 bp, 25 predicted proteins | sample 7268041 | NCBI WGS metagenome assembly SCLI03 (sample SAMN10721081, study PRJNA514188) | viral metagenome | isolation source: depth-stratified mine tailings core A | place: China: Fankou Pb/Zn Mine tailings | collected 2017-10 | reverse complement strand
TCGAGCAATGCTCTGCAGCGGGAGGGGGTCCACAGACGAAGGTAACAGGTGTGAGTACAGAAGTAAAACGTCATAATTTCTGGCGGTTCGCTGAATACGTTCGGCCTTATTGGAAGTATCTGGTCCTGGCGGTCGCCGGGGGCATCGTCAAGTTCACGGTGCCGCTGCTGATGCCGCAGGTCACGCGGCACCTGCTGGACGATGTCTTTCTCAACGAGATGCTGACGAGCCGGCAGAAGACCCACGAACTGTTGTTCTATGCGGGCGGGATGGCCGCTATCTTCGTGTTCCTCTACGCCCCGTTTGTCTATATCCGCCATCTCTGCGCGGACAAGGCGAGCAACCGGGCGGTGTTCAACATGCGGTGTGATCTCTACTACCGCATCCTGCGCATGTCGGCGTCGTTCTTCCATCGCAACAAGAGCGGGGCGATTCTGACCCGCCTGATCAGCGACATCGCCCTGGCGCAAAACCTCGTCGGCACGGCCATCACGAACATCTGGATGGACGCCATCGCCCTCGTGGTGATCCTCTATTTTCTGCTGCGGATCGACGTGCTCACCACCGTCGTGGCCCTCGCGACCTTTCCGGTGTACCTGTTCTTCTTCCGGCGCTTCAGCCGCGAGATGCGGACGGTGACCCGGCAGCTCCAGGATGAGCTGTCGGTGATGAGCAGCAGTGCCCAGGAGCGGATCGCCGGCAGCGTCGTGGTGCACGCGTTTGCCCAGGAGCATACCGAACGGAAGCGGTTTGAATGCGACTCCGAGCGGCTGTTCTCGACGAACATGAAGCGGGTCCTTATCCAGAGCCTCAACCAGTCCATCACGGGAACGCTCGTGGGCATCTCGCCGCTGATCGTGATCTGCTTCGGTGGCTACCGCGTGATCGCGGGCGCCATGACCGTGGGCGAGCTGATCGCCGTGACCATGTACCTGGCGCCGCTGTACCTGCCCTTGCAGCGGTTCTCGGAATTGAACGTGGTCTATGCCAACGCGATGGCGGCCCTGGACCGCATCTACGAGATCATGGATGAGAAGCCGGAGATCGTCGATGCTCCCGGCGCGGTGGAGTTGCCCCAAATCCGCGGTGAGGTGGAGTTCGACCGGGTCAGCTTCTCCTACAACGAGAGTTGCCCGGTGCTGCACGATGTGGCCTTGCGCGTGCGGCCGGGCGAGCGGGTGGCCCTAGTCGGCCCCAGCGGTTCGGGCAAGACCACGATCATCAGTCTGATTCCCCGCTTCTACGATGTCCAAGCCGGCCACATCCGGATCGACGGCCATGATGTGCGGGAGGTCACGATCAAGTCCCTCCGGCGCCACATCGGGATGGTGTTGCAGGACCCGATCCTGTTCAGCGGCTCGGTCCGCGAGAATATCCTGTACGGCAAGCCGGAAGCGACGGACGAGGAAGTCATCGCGGCCAGCCGGGCGGCCAACGCCTACGAATTCATTATGGACATGCCTCACGGGTTCGATTCCGAGGTGGGGGAACGCGGCTGCTTCCTCTCCGGCGGCCAGCGCCAGCGAATCACCATAGCCCGCGCCTTCCTGAAGGACCCCAGAATCCTGATCCTGGATGAAGCCACGGCCAACCTCGACCCTGAGTCTGAGCATCTGATTCAACTTGCCATGAAACGTCTGGTCGTGGGACGGACCACATTCATCATTGCTCATCGTCTCTCGACAATCATCAACGCCGATCGCATCCTGGTCTTGTCGGCCGGCCAGGTCGTCGAGTCCGGCACCCACCACGAACTGCTCGCCAACGGCGGCCTCTACCGCGACTACCACCGCAAGCAATTCGCCTCCGCCGACGCCAACTGAGCCAACAGCAAATGGGGTCCTGTGTAGCGGCGTAGCGACTCGCACATCCGGCACAATCAACACGGCGTGCCGGGAATCCCCTCAATTGTCGCTTTCATGTACTTTTCGATCCAGCCGGATTCGACGATGTGAGCGAAGTAATGCCCGTATGTTCCTCTACCCACAAACGTCTTCGACTCGAGATGTTTCCCGCTGGATTGGAAACGTCTCAGGCATTCTTTGCCAGTCTCCTCCCATTCACGTGGCTCTCCGCAACACCAGGACCAGAGACTGGCCATGTACCCGACGACGAATAGAAACTCAGGATCGTCGGAAGTCATCTCGTTGAGCTGAGCGAAGATGGAGGGAAAAAGACCCGCTGTATTGACGTTGCCGGGTAAACCCGTGAACTCATTGGGTTCAGAGCAACAGTACCACGTGAGGAAGAGCAATCGCAGGCATGTCTCGCGATCACGCTGTCCCGCATCCCACCGGGCCTTCAGGTGCTGAAACGCCTCGCCGAGCACCGGCTTGCCATGTGCGCCGGCATATTGTTCTTCGATTCTGGATATCTCGGATAGTTCCATCTGTTCAAGCGACCCCGCGAGCAAGTGGTCGTCCGCAAAGACCTTTCACGTACGTGGCTGGTTAATATCGCTGGAGGAGCTCCAGCATTTGGCGGTCGAGCTTGTGGCCGCGGAAGTCTTCGTACTGTACGTCCGCCCGGCCGCTGTCCAGCACGCCGAACGAGCCACGGAAGTTCCACAAGGCCCACCCGAGTCCGGCCTGCTGCCAATTCTTCAGACAGTCCTCCATCCAGCGCAAGGTCACGTCATGAGGCGTCTGGTTGTAGGCGCCCCATTCGCCCACCATCACACCCACGCCGGCTTCCTTGAGCTGGACCCAGGGCTGGACGTACTTGTCCCACAACCACTGCCGGTCGATGGCGACATCGCTCTGAAATGCGCCGGCCGGATTCGAGGGATCGAATCGAAGCACCCGGTTGGACTCGCCCCAACGAGAATTCACCCGCAGGGAGAATACTCGGCCGTCCGCCAGTTGCAGCCCGATCTCCGTGATCGTCATCCAGTCACCGACGGTATTGTCCAGTCGAATCTGCCGCCGGCATATGGGGATAGGAATGGCGAACTCCTGATCGTAGATGTTCTGGTAGATACCCCATTGGGGCATGTACACCACCTGCTTCCAGGGACCGGCCCCCGGTCCGGGCTTGAAGTCCTGAAACCAAATGGGTTCAGTCGGACGATCAACGGAGACTTCCAGACGGCTGGAGGCTGACACAGTGCCCACGCGGACGCGGAACGTGAACGGCTGTGGCAGGGTCGCCTCGATGATCACGGGGGACTGCATGTCCTTCCGACGAGCAGCCAAAATCCCGTATAGGACATCAGGAAAGCGGTTTTGCACAATGCCATGACGGCAGTTATACGCGAATTATACGCGCACACCCCGACTTGGCCCGCCTGATCCAGGCTTGGCCCCACCTATCGAACACTGTCCGCGGCGCCGCTTTGCGCGCCGCGGGGATCGATCGACAATCCATTGTGGAGGGCAACCTATGAGCATGACCACTTACATCATCATCGGCATTGTCACCCTGGCCGCCATCGACTTTGTCCTGCTGACCCGCGAGCAGCTTTCGCGTTGGCGGACCCGGCGGCTGCTGCGGCGCCGAGGTCTCTTGGGCCCGAGACAGACAACACACGGAAATCGGAGTAGCAACCTATGGACTTGATCACTACGAGGTTTCTGGCGGGTGAACTTTCGTCCAAGATGGCCGGGCGGACGGACCTGGAAGAATACTACGCCGGGGCGCGCCAGGAGGAGAACGTGCTGACGAAACCCGGCGGCGGAGCCACGCGGCGGCCGGGCTTCGAGGTCGTCGGCTGGACGGAAGGCGGATCGATTATTGGAGGTGAACTCTGATGGACCTGATCCGCAATAGTTTCGAGTCCGGCGAGTTGGCGCCGGGGATGAACGGCCGCACGGCGGCGCTCCAATATCCGCACGGCTGCCGGACCCTGGAAAACTGCGTGGTCATGATCGGCAGCGGCGGCGCGGAACGGCGACCGGGTCTGGAGATCATCCGGGAAACCATCATTACGCCGGCCGTGCCGGAGGTGCCGGCAGTCCCGGCCACGTACAAGATGACCTATCTCAGTGAATGTAATATGATCTACGGGATCGCCCTGGGCGACGTGACCGCCAAATGCTATCTCGACGCGGGCGGCGTCGCGCGGAACGTCGGCGGGGGAATCGTGGGCCTGCCCTTTACCGGCCATCCTTTCGCCGCCGGCGAGACGGTCACGGTCGCAGGAACGGCCAGTTACAACGGCACCTTCGTCCTTCAGGCTGGAACCTCGGCGAACGAATTGCAGATTCTGGAGGTTTACGCTGCCGAAACCTTCGACGGGACCGAAACGGTTATCAAGAAGATCACACTGGCACTTCCGAGTGCGGGTCGCACCGTGCGGGATTCGGCGGGCAATTTCTATTACGGCCACAACTGGGATGCGGGCAGCGGCAGTTGCCTCACAAGAATTGCGCCGGATGGCACCACCGATTCAACCCTTTTCACTTGGCCGGCCGGCATTGAACTCACGCTGAGTTCCACCTGCCTGTCGCTGGTCCTGGATGCGAACGAGCAATATCTCTATATCCTGCTCTCTGAGCCGAATCACGTCATCAAGTTTGACTTGGTGACGGGCCTGTCGGTCTGGGCCACGACCGCGATTCCCGTCATCGGTTATGAACTTGCCGTGGACGCGAATGGCAACGCCTACACCTCTCAGAACAACGGCGCGCCCGTCATCCAAATCAATGCGGATACGGGTGCCGTAACGCAACTGACTGCGATGGGCCAGTCGCCTGAACCAGGGCACATTGCCTTTGGTCTGGTCTACGAGGTCGCGGTGGACGATACGCTGGGCATCGTGATCGGCGGCGGCTACATGGGCTGCCTTACCAGCGAGGGACCGACGACGATCGCCAAGATGTACAACCTGGGCGTCCGCACCTTCGACGACAGTAAGGGGGGCACCTATTGCGTGGGCACAACTTACGAGTCAGGCACTCTGACCTATACACGGAGGATTGGGACCGGGGAGATCGCCGTCTACGATGGATTCATTTACGTCCTGATCCCGACTGGTGCGACGAGTACCGAGATTCACAAGTTCCAATGGGACGGCTCAACTCTGAACTTCATCGACAGTTGGGCGGGACCCGCTTACGGGACCGGCCTGTTCTTTGATCTGTACGGGAATCTGGTGGTGGTCAATCAGGAGGCCACGGGTATGCAAACCACGGTGTTTTACTACTACAACACCAACGGCGGCGCACTGGGCATCCCGGGCGATCTGCCCGCAGGTATATTGAGGTATTGGAGCGCCGCCGCGGGTGGGGCCTGGTTGCAGGGCGATGTCAATTTCGATGGAGACCTCGGCACGCCCGGAGTGCCGGGCATTCCGGCTGTGGCCAATGACTTGCCGGTGGAGTTATAGATGGATCTGATCGACAACAATCTCGGTTCCGGCGAACTGGCCCCCGACATGGCCGGGCGGACGGACCTGGAGGAATATTATCAGGGCTGCCGCACGGTCGAGAATCTGACCATCGTGCCCGACCAGGGGGCGCGGCGCCGGCCCGGCTTTGAGGTCGTCGGCTGGACGAACGGCGGGGCCAGTATCGGAGGCGAATTATGAGCGGCGACACGATGCAGGTTTTCAAGAGCCAGCCCGAGACCTGATCACCAGGAGGACAGTGTGCGCACGTTCCCCAACTTCGGCGTCGAACTCCGACGAGACTTCGAGCTCCACGAGAACTGTTGCGACTGTCCGAAATTCTACGGGCCGGATCACGGCGCCATGCGCTGTCAGGGGTGGCACGCGTCCAGGGACTTCACCTGCCGAGACTTCAACCGCCTGCCGGACGTGATGCCCGGCACGTGCGGCCAAGTGTTCCCGCTATCCCGCCGGCGAACCCCGGCCCACCCCGAGCCCATCAAGCAGGACCAGCCCGAGAATGGACGCCAGGCGGGTCCCGAGCCGGACCCAGCCACCCCACCAGCGCTCGACACACCGCGGGAAGACCTGCCGGTCACCGGACCCCGCGAACCGGCCAGCCCCCGGACCCGGACCTGCGCCTGCGGCGCCGCTCTGCCCAAAGGTAAGCGCCTCTGCGATGCCTGCCGGACGCAGAACAGGCGGCGGACCATGCGGCAGTACATCAGGAGCTACCGAGAGCAGCAGTCTCCGGCGGCAGTCCGGTCAGACCAGGACATGCCGTTGCCTGCTCAGCAACCACACGCTACGTAGGGAAGCGGCGAGGATCTCCCCCGGACCCGACCTGCGATAGGGGGGGCCCGTTTTTGGCAACTTCTGTATTACAAACGGCCCGCTGCCGCACGGTTGCCGTGACCACCCGCCGGCAACCAGACCACGAACCCGACGCAGACCGCCAAACCCCCGGCCCAGCCAAGCCCGACCCCGTCGACCAGGACCCACCCGAGAGCGATCGGCACCCGGACCCTGAGCCGGAATCCACCCGGACCCAGGAGCAAGCGGAGGCCAGCCAACGACGCCGGCAATCCCCCGCCAGTATCCCCAGCCTGGACGGACGAAGATGCACCTGCGGCGCCCTCCTGAAGAAGCGGGAACGATGTTGCGCAACCTGCCGGGCCGAGAGACGCCAGCAAACCAAGGCCAACTATCGAATCCGAGCCAAACCCCCCGCGGCGGTCTGAGACCGACTCAGGATAGCTTCCTACGCGTCAAGGAAGGGCATTTGACGGCCACTGGAGCCGCTGGGACAATTAACTTGAGGAAATGTGCCTTGGAACAATCCCCCACCCCAAAACCCCCCGCTTTTCGCACGTTTCCGCCGACCAGCCATCGGCCGACCTTGGGCGGGGTTTCCACCCGGTTTGTATGCCGCCCGCAGAACGATCCGGGACCGCCGCCAGGCCCGTACTATGGCCCCCGGCAAAGACCAGATGCAGCCAGGACAGACCACGGACGGACCAAACGCAAGACCGGACGAGGCTTATGGCGGAAAATGGGAGGAAAGAAACGCGACAAAAGGATAATGGTCGGGCGCTTACGCGTAAGCAGGCGTAATGTCGAGTAATCATGTCTTGATTACGGGGGGCTTCCGCTGGACCCCATAGAAGGCTACAGAGAGCCCTATTGTCTTGGTTTTTTGCGTAAAAATGCCGTTTTTGACCATAAGCCAAACATAAGCCAAGTAAGCCAGAAATAAGCCCAGGCAGAGGCAGAGGCAGAGGCAGAATATAATACCCCCTATAGCCCCCCTAAGAGGGCCGGAGATCGCCCCCAGTTTAGGGGCCCGGAAGTCGGATTTCCAGAACCCGACGCAACAAAAAGGGCCGCCGGTTTGACGCCGACGGCCCTCTGCAATCCTGCCGCGCATGATCGGGCTCAAACGCGCCCGAGGATGCGATGGACGGTCATACCGTGCCACGGTTTGCCCGTCCGACTTGCCAAGCCCTCTTGATTGAGCCGCGCGGCAATCTCGTAGGGTCCCAGCCGGTCACCGCCCGGCGGCTTGCGATGGAGCGTCCGCATACGCTCCAGGATGGCTTGTTCGCCCGGTCTGGACCCAAAGGGCTTGCGGCCTTCACATCGGCCCTTCTGACGGCGCAGGCGCTCACGTGCGGCCCGTAGCTTGAGCACCGTGACCGACTTGTCGAATTGCGCCACGGCCGCCAGGACCTGCCGGATCAGGATGCGCGTCGGATCGCCGTCGCCGGCGGTAAGCTCGGTCCCTGAGTCGGCTGCCGTGACTTCGACGCCGAGGTCCCGGAATTGCCCGAGGATCACTTCGGAGACCATCAAGTCGCGTGCGAGCCGGTCAGCGCGTTCGATCAGGACCAGGCGGACCCCGTTCGATTCGATGGCGTCGAGCAGCGCCGCGAGCCCGTCCCGGTCGGCAAGCTCCGTCGCGCCGCAGACTCCGCCATCGGTGAATTCCCGGACGATGTCTATGCTATGGGTCCGCGCGTATCGGCCAACGGTCTCACGTTGCCGCGGGAATCCGTCACCGTCGATCTGCCCTTTGCCCGATACTCGCAAGTAGGAAAACGCCTTTACTTTCGCCATAAGTCTATCTCCCCACGAGGCTTGTCGCCAAACCGCACACGAATTCTACAGAATTAGTGTGTCGGCAAGCCCGAAAAGGGCCGGCCCATGTTGCGCCGGCCCGGATTCCCTCAGTCCATCATCTTGCCATCGGCCACGCGCTGCAGCATCATGCGGCAATTGTTCCGGCAATCGCGGGCAAGCTGCTCGTAGGCCGCAATCGGCTTTCCATCCAAGTGTTCCGCGAGCGCGATCGCTTGGACGTGCTTTGCGAAGGCTTTGCACAAGCCTTGGGACGTGAGCGCGATTTCATGGCACCGAGACAGTAAGGGTGATGCGTCGATCTTGTCCTCGAAGAGGTTCAGGCCATCTACGGTCGTGGTGAAGATCCAAACGACGTGCTTCGGGATTCTTTCGAGCAGCCCCAGCAGCCGGCGAATTGTCGGCCCGCGCAGCCCGTGAGCCTCTTCGATGATGATGGCCCGGCCGTTCTTCGGACCCCAACCGTACATGGCGATGGTCTGTTCGATCTTGTCGAGCGCCTGCATGGTCAGATCGTCGGCACTGTCGAAGCGCTCCGTTGTAAACTCATCGGCCCCGATGCTGGCGATAATCCGGGCGATGGTACTCTTGCCCGTGCCGGACGGCCCACTGATAAAGAAGGCATTGCCGCCCCAGCCCTCACGCTCCAGGATGCGCTCCACTTGACCGATGGCTTTGTCTTGACCGACTACGCGGTCGAACGTCGATGGTCTGTACTTTTCGTAAAGGTTCATAGCCGGGTTCTCCTAAAACTGATTTCGGTTTGCTCTTCGCAACGTCCTATTGGGCCGTGAACGCGCGCCCACGGCCCGCAAGGTCACCGCGTCAAGCCGCCACTGGCCGGAGATCATCGACCGAAACCAGATCGACCGGCAGGACGGGGTATTTCGTCCGCGGGTCCGCCTGGCCGCCGATGGAGTAGTGGCCGCAGTTGTGCGCCCACCGGCCGCGTTTCACGATCCATCGGAAACCGTAGCCCTTGATCTGCTCTCGCACGTCCGCGGCCGGCTTGTCGGGGAACGTGAGCCAAACCCATCGGCCGACGACTTCGGCGAACGGGCCCAGACCCTGCGCCTTGACGAATTCCAGCACTTCGATCAGGTTGTGTGTCTCATTTGCCATTTGCCAGGTTCTCCAAAAAAAAGGTCCGTCCAGCACGTGAGAACCCGGCAAGGTAACAGACGCACCGAACGGACCATTGTTAGTATAACGGATTGACCTTGCCGGGTCGAACATCTTTGTCTCCTACCCTAATAGGGGGTCGAAGATAGGAGAAGTCAAGCGGATTGCCGGCCGGACAGTGGCCGGAATTACTCACAAGTCACGCGGGACAAAGGAGATAAAAAATAGTTTACGTGTCCGGTTTTGTGCCAATTGGACACCTGGAGAAGCAAGACAAACACGCGCGAAACGGCTTAAAACAAGGCACTTCCGCACAAGTCGGCTAAAACCTATCCAAAACCACCTTAGAACAGTGTCCCAACCCGCCGCAAAGATGGCCGAATCGATGGCCGGAGCCGAAAGAATTCCTTGCAAACAGGGGGGTACGGGGGAATTTGGACCTTCAATGTCGCGTGTATCATCTTAAAAATCCGCCACACAGATAGCCCCTGAAGTAGAGTCTCGCCCCCTACAGCCGTCTCACTGGAAGAGCGGCAACCGCAACGCGGCCCGTTCCTGATAGCGAGCAATTCTCGCTTGGCGGTCGCGGTCTTGGGCGGCCAGGCGTGCCCCGAGTGCGGTCCAGAAGTTCTTACTCCGCGACCTCTCGATGGCGCGGCCGACCCGAGTCTTCTCGATGCGGAGCAAAGGTAGCATGGTCAGAACCTATCGGCCTGACTCTGCTTTTGTCAAGATGGGCATAGAAGGCAAGCCGCCGGGTCAATTCCGGAGTCCCAGCCGTGCCTCGATCCTCTGTGGCGAAAGTGGCGTGCATCAGCCGCAGGACGGTATCCTGTTCCCCCTCGCAGACATCCTCGTGGACATCGTTCAGGAAGGCGGCGATCTGTTGGATTTCGGCCTTGTCCATAGCGATGCGGCCTACAGCGGGGACGGGGCTCCGAAGTGGGCGACCCAGAGGTATTCGCGGTACTCCTGGACGAAATCCCGCGTGATATCTTCAGCCGTGGCGACGGCGATGGACTTGCGGAGGACCAACTGATGCGTTCCCGGCGTTTCATCCGGAAACCGCGCGATGGCGGAATTGTGCCGTCGCAGGACTACATAGGCCGGCTGCGGCTCCAAGATCAACTCATACCGGAAAACCCCGCCCGACTCGACGGCGACCTCAATCCAGCGCGTCAAGCCGTCTCCACCAACCGAGGCCCTCCGGCCGTGCTTGCCGAGTTCGGCGGCGATATCCCGCAACAGGGGCTCTATCACGTCGCGGGCGAACCGTTCCGCGCCCAGCCGCTGTCCGACGGTCCGATCGGCGCGCTCTTGCTCTTGGCGCTGGCGGCGCCGGGCCAGTTCGGCCAACTCCTGCCGATGCTGTTCGATGTCAGTGAAGATCTTGCCGAGCTCTGCCTGCCAGTCGCTCATAGTCCCTTGGGTCTCACACAATGGCGGGCCGGCCGGGGCTGGGGCTTGCGAGGGCCGACGATTTCTCGTCGTCAATCACGCCCTACAAGCCGGTCCGCCGGCCCCTATGATGCGACGTTGCGACAGTAGCGTCAAGTCACCGGCGGGGAGATTTGCGAAAAAGCCAATCATGGCCCGGCGGCCGGGGCCCAGTTGAGCTTGCAGCTACGTGGTTTAGACGTAATGTTTGGGCGACACCGGCCGGCGCGGGCCATGCCTTCAGGATACCCGAGGCCCAGCGGCACCGCCAGCAAAAGAAACTGAACCCCGACCGGGGAATTTGCCCGCCGGCCGGGGTTCGCGAGCTCCTGGAGGCGGGGAAGGCCCTTCCTGAGCCTTTGGCGGCCTCAGAAGCGTTACGCCAGAAAATTCTCGGATTCGAGGTTGACCACCTGGCGCGACGTGGTAGAATCGGGAGTATGCAAAACAGAAGACCATTTCGTGAAGCTCACATTCAATCCATTTCTGGCCGGGGAAGGTCTACCCGTAAGGATGACCGGGCGCTTCTGTGCCTGCATGCCCCCCGGCCGGTTTTCTCTCAAGGAAAGGGGATCACCATGCAAAACAGAAGAAACACGACACCCGGCAAGACCACGAAGCCGCAGAACAGGGCCGTCAGCCGCCGGAGTCGCGAGTACCAGACGGTATTGCGCTACGTGCGGGAGAGGGTCCGCATCGGCGAGTGTGAGCAGATCCTGGTGGACCTGCTCAAAGGTCCGCCCATGTCGCAGGAGGAGGTCGAGAACACCTTTCTCGACAAGGCCGCCGAAATGTCCGACGAGACGGTTATCGGCCTGGCGGTGCGCCACGAGGGCATCAGCAGCGATTTCGTGGAGGGCAGGGCCCGGCAGGTCTGGGAGAATTACGGCGACTTGAGCATGTTCGATTACCGTGTCGTCGAGGCGGTTCTCAGGGACGAAGTCGACGGATACCACGCCGCCAAGGACGCGCAGGCCCGCGCCGAGACGTTGTTGCCGGGCAAGACGGAAGAGATCGGCCGCATCGTCAACAGCCTGGACCCGCGGACAAAGATCACGATTGCGGCCATTTTGGAACTGTGTTGCACGGCCACCCAACTGCCCAGGGACGTTGTCGACGACGGATGGCCGGTTGAGAGGTTTGACCTGGACCACCTGTGGCACGGAGCCGGCGAACTGCGCCAGGACAAGGATCTCCAAACACTTGTCCAGGGCGCCCGTCTGGCGCGCGATCTTTCGGTTGGCGGCCTCGTGTTCTGACCGATGAAATGATCGGGCCCGGCCGGCAGAGGGCGCGGGCCGGGCCTTCTTTACAGCAGAGAGTATCATGGCGATCCTGCCCAAACACGGATATAGGCGCAAGCATAGGCACTCGCACACGTGCGATGCGCGGGCCGAGTACATGAGCCGGCGGGGCGAATACGGTGAGCAATTGCGCCCGAAGTGCCCCGGTTTGGTGCAGTGGCTCACGAAGATCTGGCGTTTCACCTTTCCCCAGATGCCGAACTTGAAGCCGCCGATAGGACCGATGGCATGGCGAATTCTTATGGTGATGGACGAACTCGCCGCTATGCGACTCGATGAGGGGATGGTGCAGGTATGGGCCCAGGCACCGGAACTGCTGAATCTGTACCTGGAGCCGATCCAGGCAGACCTGAAGGCACTGCCGGTCTCCTTGAAGGCGCACGGACGTTTGGAGATAGAGGCTAAGCAGTGTTCGGAGGCGATCCACGAACTCCAAGGCGCTGCGACTGATTACACCCTGAGTCGAGGGCGGCCGGAACTCGTGTATTTGATGCCGCCAAAGGCTCTGTTGTGGGACCAGATCGCAGACAAGCCTATCGCGCAGCACTTCCAATTTAGCTTCTTCACCGAATGGCGCAAAGGCGAGATCCTGCGCAGGAGGGAGATGGGGCTTGAGCAAGAAGCCCGGTTGTTCGACAGAATGAGCAACACGTTCCCGGTCTACGTGGTTGCCGCAGCGAGGAAGGTGGCTGAAGTGGTCAAGCCGATCCTGGACGCATTCCCCGGGGACGCCGATACCCTCAATATCGAACGCGCGGAACGGGAGAAGCGCCTTGTGCAGGAAGCGGCCGAACGCGAGAGACGAGCGATGGTGGAGGTACTGCGGACTCAGCGAAGGGCGGAAAAAGCCGTTGCCCGCGAGAAAGCCAGAGCGGACCAGGCCGAACGGGAACGACTCGCTGCTGAGGAACGCGCCAAGGCGGAGAAAGAGGCCGCCGTTCAGCGGGAAAGGGACCAAGCCAGACAAATCGAGGAGCGGGTGAAGACCAAACTGAAGAAGGGCAACGAGGAAGCGAAGTCACCCAGCACCGCAAGCAAGGAACCTCAGGCATGGAGCAAGACGAATGGATGGAAGCCACCCAAGAACTACACGGGGGCCAAGTCCGCCGGTGTGCCGCGTTCTACACTGGAATATTGGGAGTGCAAAGACGATGTCCTCCGCGGTCCGCTCCACAACAAGGTCGAGCGCGACCCCAGCACGAAAGAGAAGTACTACCCTGATTCTTGGCTCAACGAGCGAAAGTCCCACTACATAGCCCGCAAGAAGTCTTCGTAACTCCGCCCGGAACTGTACACACCTCCTCTTTCCGTATTTCTTAACTGATTGAGTCTGCGAGACTTACATCTTCCGTAACCGTAACACCTGTATTACGGAGAATTACGGTTTGCTATATCTTCTTTATCGCCGTACTCTGTGCTGCGCAGTCAACAGTAACCGTTTTGGAGTCATGGACTATGGCACGAGCATTGACCATCGGCGAGATCGCCAGACGGCTCAACTGGCCGAACCATGTCGTCGAATACCTGATCCGGAGCCGGCGGATCGAACCCGCGTTTCGAGCGGGCAATCTCCGAGTCTTTCCCGAGACGATCATTGACCAATTGCGGCAGGAGAGAAGCTGCAGGAAGGAACTTGTAGCATGAACCCCATCCGGGCGCAGGCCACGAGCGGGCAACTCGCGGCGGGAAATTCGTCTCAGCAGCAGCAAGGCTACCCGCAACAGTCGATGATGTCAAGGCTGAAGTCCCGCCGCGACCAGCGACATTTTGATGCCCGCCGGCTGTACAACCTTTTTCTGCTGGAGGGTCGCCGATGAACCACTCCTTCACTAAGTTGTTTTCCACCATCGTGACATCGACGATCTGGCGCGAGGACGACAAGACGCGGATCGTCTGGATTACGCTGTTGGCGACCGCAGATGCGTATGGCGAGGTTGCGGCGTCGATTCCCGGTCTGGCGGCACTCGCGAACGTGAATATCGCCGACTGCGAGCGGGCCCTGCAGACGCTGTTGTCGCCCGACCCGTACAGCCGGACCAGGGATCACGAGGGCCGCCGGATCGAGGTCATCGATGGTGGGTGGAAGATCCTCAACTACGGGAAATACCGGCAGGTACGCGACCCCGAGAAGCGCGGCCCGCAGAATCGGGAGGCACAGCGACGGTGGCGCGAAAAGCACCGTAAGCCAGGAGTCAGCCAAGATAATCCACAGAAAGCCCAGGCAGAGGCAGAGGCAGAAGCAGAGAAGAAACCCCCCTGTAGCCCCCCAAACGGAAACGCCGGCGGCAACCCTGATGTCCTTGCCGTCTTCACCCACTGGAACAGTCGCGCCGGCGCGTCGATCAACAAAACCGACCCGGACAACGGCCAAGAGGTTCACATCCATTGGCTCAGTCGTAAGTTGAAACCGGACGGCGGCGTTCCCACGGACGCGGCTACGCCCATCCGGGCGGCGCTGCAGGAGTTTGACGTTGCGGAGGTCCGGGCGGCGATCGACAACTACGCCGCCGTCCTGCTGGCCGAGGACACGTTCTGGACGTACGCGTGGAGTCTGGTCGAATTCTTCACGCGGCACGAGGGCCGGGCCAAGACGGACGCCTGTAAGTGGTGGAGATTCCTGCCGGGCAGTTTCGACATCGAGAAATACCGTTCCCGGAAAGAGTCAGCCGGTGCCGTGAACCTGGAGGGGGCGCCTGAGGACCAGATCCTTGCGGCCTACGGGAAGGAGCCTGCATGATGTTGACGGCCACACAGGAACAAATGAGGCACAGCGAGTCCGAGATGCGGAACGCGCTACAACGGGCAAAACCGCACTCGAAGATGACGGGCCACAGTGCCACCTGTCCGAATCCCCAGCACGACGACAAGTCGCCCAGTGGATCAATCAAGGTTGGGGAGGATGGCGCCGTACGCTTCACCTGCCACGCCTGCGGCTGGCACGGTGACATCTTTGACGTGATCGCCGTATCGACCGGCCGGAGTCTCGAGGACGTGCTGGCCGACCACCGCGATCAATCCGGGAATTCGCCCGCCCGCCCGCCCGCGGCAAATCCAGCCCAGAAGCCCGCCCGGACCTTTGCGAGCTACGAGGCTTTGCGGGCGATCAGGGACGCGGAGGCACAGCACCGGTTCAACGCCACCTTCGAGGCGGCGCACTTCTACGAGAATCCCGACACTGGCCGGGCCGACCTGCTCGTTTTGCGATACCGCAAGCCGCCGGAGTCCGCGCGGACCAAGGGCAAGAAGGATATGCCTCAGTTCTACCAGCGGCCGGACGGGGTATTCGTCGAGGGCAAACCTGCGGGCAAGGCACGTCTGTACCGGCGCAAGGAGAATCGCGGGGCCAAGACTATCATCATCGTCGAAGGCGAGGCCAAGGTTGATGCGTTGCTGGCGATGGGGTTCAACGCCACGTGCTGGCCCGGCGGCGCCAGCGCGGTCGAGCAGGCGGACTTCGGCCCATTGGATGGAGTAGAGCGAACCGTCTTCTGGCCCGACAACGACACCCCCGGCCGTACAGCCATGAAAACGGCGGCAGACCTGGTGAGCCACCTTCCGAACCCACCAGAGAGTGCGTGGATTGAGCCGACGGGCCTGGACCTCGAAGAGACCGAGGATGTCGTTGACCTCATCGCACAATGCCGCCGGGTCGGCTCCGATCCGAAGCAAGTCATTGCCGAGGCGATCCAGAACGCGCGATCGTCGAATTTGTCTGAGGGGCTTCGCGAGCGTTTTGACCAGATCATCGCGGGGACGTGGTATTCGCTGGCTTTTCCGTTCGTACTCCTGAGCAAGCTGTCGAAGGCCCTCTTGCCGCAAAATGTCTGCATCATCGCCGGCCGCGCGGGCGCCGTGAAGAGCTTTATTCTGTTGTGGACGCTGCTTCACTGGTTCCTGGAGGGGGTCCGCTTCGCCTATCTCGGGCTGGAGGAAGACCGGACGTTCCTCAATTGGCGACTTGTTGCCATCTTGGAGAAGAACGGTCGTCTTCTTGACGACGAGTGGGTGAAAGCGCACGCTGACGAGGCCCGGGCAGCATACGAACGGCAGAAACACATCCTGGATCGCTTCGGCCGGTCCGTTTGGGAGAAACCCGGCGAGCAGGTTGACCTGCCCTGGGTGGCGGATTGGATTCGCGGCCGGGCCCGTGATGGGTACCGCGTCATCGTTGCCGATCCTATCACTGTCTGCCGCCCGTCGTTCAAGCCCTACATCGCCGACCATGAATTCGTGTCGTCGGTGGAGTTTACGGTGTCCACCTGCAACGCATCGGTCCTGCTCGTGACTCATTGCGGGAAAGGGTCTCTGGCCCTCGATATGGACTCCATCGCCGGCGGGGCCGCCTACCAGCGGCTGTGCCAGTGTTTGTTATTGCTGGAGCGTCACAAGCCGCCCAAGGAAGTCACCATGATAAACCCGGAGATCGATGTCGGGCGCTTCTCCTGCAAGATCGACGAAACGATCCACATCTGCAAAAGCCGCAAAGGCAAAGGTACGGGTCTGAGCATCGGGTGCAAGATCGACTGGGATAGGATGGAGTTCGCCGAACAAGGCGTGATCGTTCGGAAACAGGGGAAGAACTCCAAGCCGCAAGCCGACACAGGCAATGAATCGTCCGAGGGCGCAAGCACGGAAGGAGGGTCACTGTGAGGGTGAATGGAAGTTGCACTTGCGATCGATGCGGGCGGGCGGTATCGAGTCCGGATCTTCCCGCCGACTGGATCGACCTGCGGATTGAATCAAGAGCCGATGGCATCGGCAAGCGGGCGCTCCTCTGCGGCACCTGCCGAACGGCGCTGCTTTCGTGGATCAATCCGCAGTGGGCTAAGAGCACCGGGGGTATGGTTCAAGAGACAAAGGTGGACGTCCATGCGGAATCACTTGCCGACACCCTCGTGGACCCGCAGCGACTCGAACAACTCCACCACAAAGAGCAGGCTTTCCGCCGGGGTGTCGCCCACGCCTTCGGCTTGGCGGGGGATCTGGTCCGGGCCGGTGTTCGCGCCGGCGATCTGGACATCCTGACCGACTTGGCGATGGATTGGCGGTATGGCGCGCGGCCGGACGTACATCTGCCCGAAGATCTGATAACACTTTGGCGGCGCGGCGAGCGCGGGATTACCGGCATCGACGCGCGTGCGTTGGGTGTGACGCGGAGTGAACCATGAATCCGGCCGATGACGTTCAAGAGCAATGGAAGAAACGGCTGGCCGCATTCCTGCCCTGGGCAGAGGGAAGGCAACGTGGGCTGGCGGCGCGGGGATCGTGCCGACCGGAACCTGCATCGACCGAACCGAGCCGGACCAGGCCGGCAACAACCGGGGCATCGACAGACTTGCTTTGGGGGAACGACGAATGAGCGAACCCGTGAGACTTGGAGAGATCGTACCGACCGTCTTCAACAGCATCATGCGCCGTGCCTGCGCGGTCGAGCAGGCCGAGCAGCGCCGCCGGATCTTTGAACCGGCGGCCGCCCATCAGCGGCGGCATGCCCTGAAATTGAAGCGCGGCCATTCGCAGGTGTCGCGGCGATAAACCAGACAACCGCAATCTGTTTCAAAGGAGTACAGATGAATACGGAGCAGTATGAAGATGATGACCTGGAGCCCGAAGATGACGATTCACAAGGGGAGGAGGGGGTCAAGGAAACCGTCCCAGCCTATCCCTACAGTCCTCAACTTTATGGAAACGTCGCCAAGGACAGTCCAGACCGTCTGTGGTTCAAAAAAAGAGGTGCCCGCTGGGACAAGACGGGACGCTATTTGGGCGGCTTTCGCGGCAAATGACATATGAAGGAAAACAGATCATGAACGACGAACAGCAAGACATTGACACTAAGGCCAGCACGACCGCGGACGTGCCCGAGCCAACGCCGTTGGAGAGGGCCTTGACCGGTTTTGCCGAGGATTTCGCCGCGCTTGCCGAGGCCCGCCAGCAGCGCGATCGCGTGATCCGGGCCAAACGGATCTGGGCGGATCGCCAAGACAATCTTCAGGATCAGCGCGAGGCCGCGGCCGGCAAGTTGCGCGACGCAATCACCGCCGGCGAATCTGTCGGTGGCATTTCCAGAGCAGCGCGGGACGTGACCGCCCTCAGTGATCGCATCGAGCAGACCGGCGTCGTCCGCGAATTGATGGCGGACGGCGATCGGGAAATCGCCTGGGTGCAGGAGGTCGAGCGCCGGGTCGGCAAAAGAATCGAGGTCTATTTGGCGGAATTGAATCTCGTGGTTGGGGAAGAGATCGTCGAACTCTGCCGCGCGGCCGCCGCACGCTACGCTGAGCACCGCAAAATGATGGACGCCATCATATCGCAGGTCCGCGCGAAATACGGTCTTCGCGTTCAGGGTGTGTCCCGCGAACCCAACTTCCACTTGACCCGTTTCCGCGCCGATCATCCGATTTTGGCCTTCCGTACCGCCTTGCGGCATGGGAATATTCAGTGGCTCATCAACCGCGAGGGCGAAAGGAAGATCACGACCGCGCCGACGAAGTCCCAGCCGGCCCCGGCATTGACGCCCGCCGCTGTGGGCGACGGCACCGAGCCGGCCCTGGAGGCGGACCCGGCACCCCACGCCATCACCAACAACGAACCGACAACCGAAATTGAATCCTGCGGGCAGGCCGGCGAAACGTCGCCCGCGGGAAGCCAATGTCAAGGAGATTTACAATGGCAAAGAGCGTAACCGGTTTCCACTGGAATTCAACCAAGCTGCTCCGTGAGCACGGCGACTTACACGAGTACTGCCAAGACTTAGAGAGCGATCTCGCGGTGCTGACCTCCAACCTTTTGCTGGCCACGCCGACCGTCGCGAGCTCCGACTTGAGCACTGCCACGAGCGACTGCACGGCGCTGCGCAGCAACCTGAAGCTCGCCTCCGACGACGCGGTCAAGGGGCGGAGCGACCTCAAGGTCGTCTCGGACCGGCTCCTGAAGGCCACGTCCGATGCGACCCTCGTGAGCGACAAGCAATTGTCGGACAACGCGATCTTCAATAAGGCCAACAGCGACCTCAAGGTCGTCAGCGACCGGTTGGTCAAGGACCTGAGCGATAGCGTCCTGGTCAGTGACAAGGTCGTCAAGAGCACGAGCGACCTGCGGGCGGCCTTGTCCAACTTCAAAGTCAAGTTCGCTTCCGACGGCTGGGCCAACGTCTCAGACATCAAGGTATCGGTCAGCGACCTTGTGACAATGCTCTCGAACGCTTTGGTCTAGCGGGTTCCATGTTGTTCTGGATCGGGATTGCGGGGGTCGGCTGCGGGGC
>SCLI03000001.1_pt1 | contig 19258 bp, 26 predicted proteins | sample 7268041 | NCBI WGS metagenome assembly SCLI03 (sample SAMN10721081, study PRJNA514188) | viral metagenome | isolation source: depth-stratified mine tailings core A | place: China: Fankou Pb/Zn Mine tailings | collected 2017-10 | reverse complement strand
AGTGAGGTACTGGAGCAACACCAGCCTGGCCGGGTTCTTACCCATGCGTTAAGTGAAACCGTCGAGCGCATACGTGCCAAGCGCAATAACGGCGATACAAAGCCGTTGAACAATCATCGATATTTGCTAGAGGTTTACCGTTCCTCTGAGCAGATATTTGCGCAGAGCAGCAATATCGCAGCCCGTGAAAAGGATGCAGGCAAACGTGAAATTGATCATGACCGTGGTCGCGATGATTACCTGGCTCAGATGCATGGTTTTGGCCGAGATGTAACGACGCTTCCGGGCGGTATCGAGTGGCTGGAGCGTACTCAAGGGGGAAAAAATGGCTGATAATCTTGAGTTGTTCGACGATGAATGTGATGACAGCATTTTGGATCATTTCGACGGCGATGAAGCCGAGCGCGCCAAGTTCCCGGCCCTACTTGCCGAACTCAATGCGTTGTTGAAAACAGAATTGGAACGGCTGGGGGGAAACCCCAATCACTCTCTGGAACTGGTGGTTGCAATCAGCAAACAAATTGGTGGTATACAGGTATATCTACCCCGTGGCCAAGCACTTGAATTTTTGGTTAGAGACATGAAGATCTGGCAAGATTTTGATGGTCGCAATGTGCAGGAACTTGCGAATCGCTACCATGTCACCTTCAAAACCGTGTATAAAGCTATCCGAAGGATGAGGCGGCTAGAAACCCAGAAAAGACAACCACAGCTATTTTGAGGATACGATGAAACGGATAAGTGTTGTTGGCCTAACGGCAATTTTATTTTTCAACGCAAACCTTGTTAAGGCAGATACATATTTACCTAAGCAAAGTGAGTTGATTAATAAGTTTCAATCTCTGAATTTAGTACAGCAAAGTCAATGGCAAGATGCTAAGTCTGATTCGGGTATGAAATTAAAGACAGCTCAGGTGGGCCGTGATGCTTATTCTATTTCTGATAATGCTGTTTCAGCAATCATGATGCTGCCAGGGAAAGACTCTAAGGTTGAAGGTGCGCATGTTGTATCAGTCTGCTCTAGCCTGGCGAGTGTGGTCATGCCAAAGGTTGAGCTGGAGCAAATGAACTCAATTAAAAATGTCATAGTAAAATCTGCCATGAATATGGGCAGTGCAGAAAATGACTTGATCGATGGCTACATGTTTTCAGCAAAAGCTCTTGCCTTTGATAGCACGCCAGTTATAGCGTGTAAAATCGAAGGGTTTGTAACCTGGAATTAACCTCCCCCTAAAAACTATGCATTAAAGCCGGTTAATCCGGCTTTTTTTATGCCTGCCGCACTATGGAACTCTACTGATTATTTTATCCAGTCAGATTTCAGAGGTGCAAATGTGAGTCAATTCAATCCTACCCCAGCGTTTAATCACGCAATTGCTTTTGTCCTTGGTAAAGAAGGTGGCTATGCCAATGACCCCACGGACAGAGGCGGTGAAACCAAATTTGGTATTTCCGATAAACGTGACGGTATCGCCGATGGCATGACAGACGTCGATGGCGACGGTAAACCAGACACCCGTATTAAAGAGTTAACCCTCGAACAATCCGGTCAAATTTATTTTCGTGATTACTGGTATCCATCCTATTGCCCTAATTGGCCGGATGGCATCTCGCTGATCGTCTTTGACGCTGCCGTTCAACATGGCGTTAAAAAGGCTATCTCACTGCTGCAAGATGCAGCCGGTGTAACAGCGGATGGCATCGTTGGCGCCAAAACCCGAGCCGCCGTTTTGTCCGCAGATCCTGAATGGCTCCTCACTCGTTACCTGCTGCGCCGTGCGCGTTACTACGCCGAAATCATGAAGGCTAATCCCAGCCAGACCAAATACCTCAATGGCTGGTTTAACCGATTGGACAGCGTGGCGAATGCTGCCTGGGAAGTTGTGGGGGGTTCGGTCTCGGTAACTCGGAGCTAATCGTGGGTAAAGGTTGGGATGAGTCATTCCGCAATGGCCGACGTGATCGCCTCAAAAAAGAAGTGCTTCACCGTATGGCTGGTGGCCCCAAACCGGAGCCGGTTGATTACCGGGGTTGCGATGGTACTCATGCCAGCTTTTACAGGAGGGGCTGGGAGTCAGTCGGCCCCAGGGATATCGCTTGGCAATGCCAGCGTTACAAGGAAAAACACCATGTTGAAAATCATTAATTCGCCCTGGTTGGCCGTTGTTTTGCTGGTCAGCTCATTAGGGTTAGCGTTGAGCGTGGAATATGCGTCTCTGGGATTTTGGTTCCTGGCATTGCTCGGGGGATGCATCTCCGGTGTTGCAATGGCTATGGAATGCAAGCCGTTTACACCACGGGAATTTGTGTCAACGGTGACTGTTACTGTCGGTAACATGCTGTCGCTATACGCGATTTTCATTGGGCCACAATCCGCGGTTCAGGTCGTGGCTTTTTTTGCCGGTGTGGTTGCCCTTCGACAAGCTGTGATTAAGGGGCTGTTGCCATGGATCCAATAACCATTTCAGCCGTTGCCAGCGTTTTGATGAAAGCTGGCCCTGCGGTTCTTCGTTCTGTCGGTAATCTGTTTGGTGGTGATACGGCCAAAACCGCTGACTCTGTTGCAGGGATCGTTGAAGCTGTTCACGGGGCAGTTAACCCACAAGACCAACAACGCGTTCTCGAACAGAAGCTGGCGCAGCTCTCGCCAGCCGAATTCGTTCAGCTTCAGTCTTTGAAAGTTCAGTTGGAACAGTTCCAGTTAGAGCGAGACAAGGCGCTTTTGGCAGACCAGCAGGCCGCACATCACGAACAGCAAGAAACTATCCGCAGTGGTGACAACGCAGTGGATGAGTACGTACGGCGTACCCGTCCACTCATGGCCAGGCTATCTCTGTATAGCTGCATTCTTTATGTACTACTGCTGGCCATCGGGCAGCAAGTTGCGGCCATCGCCACGGCGGCGGGCCATGCTATGAGCATGCCTGAACCAGATTGGGATATTGCCTTGATGTTGGCCACGCCAGCGCTGGGCTACCTCGGTTTCCGTACGCTGGATGGGTTCGCCCGCTTCAGCAAATCCAGCAAACACAAAATGCCGGTGGTTAAGTAATGGCTGACGAATTTGACCGCGCCAGCGCATTGGAAATTGATGACCGGCAACGGGCGTTAAACGCCCATCTAAACCGGGTTAAAGCCACCCCAATTAACTACGGTTTTTGTGATGACTGCGGAGCCGTGATTCCAACCCTGCGCTTGGCCTCATTACCGGATGCGGTGTGCTGTGTGAGCTGCCAAGAAATCAGAGAACTACAGGAGGCCCAGCGTGGATTGGGAAATCGTCAAAGGTAATTGGGCCATTATCTGGGCGTTGTTTATGTCGGGTATCAACTTGATCCAGTTGTTGCTCGCAAAGACCTATGTGAAGCGCGAGGAACTGGATACGTTCCGCGCCCGTATGCAGTCAATGGAGAACACCATTGCAGGGCTACCCAGCCAAAAAGACCTGCATCAATTGCAGCTTGAAATGAGCAACTTACGAGGAGACCTGAGGGAACTCGGCCCGGCGATTCGTCAGGTGAAACACGTCAGCGATCTACTTCTGGAAAACGAATTGAAGGATAAGTGAGGCCATGGCCATGCGTGAAATTCTTGATAGCGATCAGCGGCTGGTAATCCTGCGCTCCCTGTTGGACTGTGGTGACAGCGCCAATGAATCTGTATTGCAAACCTGTCTGCAAGCATACGGCCACCGCGTTTCGCGTGATGTGGTGCGCACGCATCTGAGCTGGCTGGCGGAGCAAGGTCTGGTCACGCTCAGCGACGTTGCCGGGTGCTATGTCGTCGGTCTCACTGGACGTGGTGATGATGTTGCCAACGGCCTAGCTGTTGTGCCTGGCGTTAAAAAACCACGGGCACGGGGGTGAGTATGACCAAGGCTAAACCTTATACCGCCGCCGTTCGGACGTTCCTTGATGAATTGGCGACGTTCTTTGTTGCGTCCGAAATCGAACGTGACGTGCTCAAGCCATTCTTAGAAAAGGAAATGGGTAAACCCTATAACGAGATCGTGACTGAAGGTTATCTTGCGCAAGTGTTGAGAGATAACCCGGAGTCTGAGCGTGCCTGGAAGGCATTGCAGCGGGTCATCATCAAACGACGCAAAGGCATGCTTGCAGCACTGGAGCGCGAAAGGAACCAGCATGGCTGATGAAAAACCAACACGTGGTCGCGCGTCAAAAATAGACCTGCTGCCCGAAGGCATACGTGATGCTCTCCATCAGATGCTACGTGATAAACGCCACACCCAGGAGCAAATCCGTGAAGCGATCAACGAGCTGATAGATCAGCATGATCTACCTGATGATATGCAACTCAGTCGCACGGGCCTGAACCGCTACGCTAGCCGCATGGAGTCAGTCGGTGCAAAGATTCGCGCCTCTCGTGAAATGGCGGAAATATGGGCCGCCAAGTTAGGTTCAGCGCCAACGTCTGACGTCGGCAAACTGTTAATGGAGTTTGTGAAAACCCTGGCATTTGAAACGTCAATGGCGTTGGCCGAGACCGAGAAAACCGTTGAACCTAAAGCACTAGGTCAACTGGCGCTGGTCGCTCAACGTATCGAATCGGCACAGATGGTCAGCCATAAACGCGAGAAAGAAATTCGCCAGGCATTCGCCGAAGAAGTCGCCTCCACAACGGAAAAAATCGTTTCTCAGGCGGGTCTGTCCGCAGAAAAAGCAGCGGATATCAAACGTCAGATACTGGGGATCGTGTGATGCTAATTGCCAGTTTAAATGCCATTGCAACGGGCGTTATCGGTGAGGGGGACTTCGATGAAAATGAAGTCCTCCTTGGCTATCAACGCCGATGGATTGCCGATGAATCACCGTTAAAAATTGCGGAGAAATCGCGACGTACCGGTATTACCTGGGCGGAAGCGGCTGACGCTGCCTTGACGGCTTCCAAAACAAAATCAGCGGGCGGCACAAACCATTTTTACGTTGGCTCAAACAAGGAGATGGCCCGCGAGTTTATCGATGCGGCGGCGATGTGGGCTAAAGCCTATGACCTGGCAGCGGAAGACGTTTGTGAAGAAGTCCTAGTGGATGATGACAAAGACATTCTGACGTTTGTCATTTACTTTGCCAGCGGCTTTAAGGTGCAAGCGTTATCCAGTAACCCAAGCAACTTGCGCGGTATGCAAGGCAACGTAACTATTGATGAGGCGGCTTTCCATGAACGGCTAGCCGAAGTGCTCAAGGCAGCTTTAGCCCTGACGATGTGGGGTGCGAAAGTCCGACTCATCAGCACGCACAATGGCACGGAAAACCTGTTCAACGAGTTGATCCAAGATAGTCGCGCCGGGAAGAAGCGTTATTCCGTTCACACCATCACCCTGGACGATGCGTGCCACGATGGCCTGTATAAGCGTATTTGCCAGGTCAAAAGGCGTGAATGGAGCTTGGCGGCGGAAGACCAGTGGAAAACTGACCTACTACGCGACACGGCGACCCAGGATGACGCCCTGGAGGAATATTATTGCGTGCCAAAAAATGGCGGCGGTACTTACCTCCCACGTTCCATTCGTGAGCGTGCCGCCAGAGGCACTGGCCCTGTTTTGCGCTTTACGGGTTCGGCTGAATTCAACGCCATGCCTGAAACCCTCCGCGCCCTGGAAATGCAGGATTGGCTAGAGACAACGGTATTGCCGGTGCTCAACAGCTTACCTAAGCATTTGCGCCATGCGTTGGGTGAAGACTTTGCGCGTAACGGAGACCTGACGGTGTTTGCGCCAATCACCGTCAACGACGACACCACCAGAGAGGTACCGTTCCTGGTTGAATTGGCCAACGTGCCATTCAAACAACAGGAACAGGCGCTGTACTTTATTTGTGATCGGTTGCCTCGCCGCGATGGTATCAAGCTTGATGCACGTGGTAACGGTCAGTATCTGGCCGAGCAAGCCGCTTACCGTTACGGTAATGAAGTGGAACAGGTGATGTTATCGGTGCCGCACTACCGCGAAAACATGCCGCGTTTTAAATCCGCCTTTGAAGATGACGAGATAGTTCTTCCCAAACATGAGGACGTGATCAATGACCTGGGCGCTATCCAAATGCTGCGTGGTGTGCCAGGGATTGACGACAGCCGCACTACCGGCAGCGATGGTAAAAAGCGCCACGGCGACGCCGCAATTGCTATTTTCCTGGCTTATTTGGCCAGTAAAGAAGATTGCCGCCGCTACGAGCTGCACCGCATAAACCAATCACAACGGCCTGAAGAACGTGAAGAGCGCCGTCAGGTGCGTATCACGCGTGGGCTGAAGAACCAACGAGGGCTTCTGTGATGTTGAACAAAATAACGGGTGTTATTCGCAAATTGATCCACCCCACTAATGGTGAGCCAGTCAGCATCAGCAAAGAGGAGATGCAGACTGAACAGACTCGTGCTCGATCCACTGGTGTTCGCCGTGCCCATGCTGGTATCAGCGTGGCCAGTACCCTCACGCCTCAACGCCTCGCCAGCGTCTTGCGCCGGGCCGCTGAGGGGGATGCCACGGACTATTTCATCCTGGCTGAGGAAATGGAAGAACGTGATCTTCACTATTCAAGCGTACTGCGTACCAGAAAACTGAAGGTCGCCGGGATTGAGCCAACGGTTGAAGCCGCAAGTGATGAGGCCCGTGATGTTGAGCTGGCTGATGCTGTACGCGTGATGATTGAGCGCCCCCAAATCCCCGAACTGCTATTTGACTTGCTCGATGGATTGGGTAAAGGGTTAGCAGTGATAGAAATTCTTTGGGATACAAACAAAGTTCCCTGGATGCCGCGTGACTATTCCTGGGTAGACCCTCGTTTTCTCAAGCCGGATAAAGACACGCTGCGTGAAGTGCGGGTTATCACTGAGGCTGAGCCTAACGCGGGTGAACCCTTGTCACCATATAAATTTATAACCCATCAGCCCCGGTTAAAGTCCGGTTTGCCCCTGCGCAATGGTCTAGCACGCCTGGTTGCTGTTATGTACATGCTGAAGTCATTCACGATACGTGACTGGTGGGCGTTCGGTGAAAAATATGGCTTACCGATCACCGTGGGTAAATATGGCAATAATGCCAGCGCTGAAGATATCCAAACGTTGATTGACGCCATAGCATCATTGGCATCAGATGCCGGGTGTGCCATTCCAGAATCGATGAAAATCGAAATGCAGGAAACGGCGAGTCGCCAGGGCGGCGGCGCGCTGTTTGAAAGCATGGCTGAGTGGTGCGACGCCCAGACCAGTAAGGCAGTATTGGGCCAAACAATGACCACGGACGATGGCAGTAGCCAGAGCCAGGCAAACGTCCATAACGATGTGCGCATGGATATTGCCCGGTGGGATGCCCGCCAGCTTGAAAATACGTTGAATGAATTCTTGGTGCGCCCGTTCATCATGCTTAATTACGGCATCCAGGATAACTATCCCCGCGTTTGTTTGAGGATTAGCGAACCGGAGGATTTGAAATCGCTCGTTGAAGCCCTGGTGCCTATGATTGACCGAGGGATGGAAGTACAAATGTCAGAGGTGCGCGATAAGTTTGGCCTGTCCGAGCCGGAGGATGGGGCGAAAACTCTACAGGCCGCAGGCGCAGCGACCAGTGGGTATGCCATGTTGCCCGCCATGAATCGGCAAAACATCGCGTTGAACAGGCAATCCATGCCGGATGAGATTGACCAGCTTACCGATGGGGCAATCAGTGAATGGCAGCGTGTGGGTAAAGCATTTACCAACCCCGTGTTGATGCTCGCTAATGAGGCGAAAAGCTATGAAGATTTCCTGGCTCGCCTGCCAGAGCTGCAAGCCCGCCTCGACGCCGATGAGTTTATCGAAGACATGACTCGGCTTTGCTTCCAGGCGCGAGCATTAGGAGACGTGAACGATGGCTGAAACCGACATCATCCCCAAGGAATCGCTAGCCTGGTTTAAAGCCAAGAAATTGCAACCTGGCTTTGATTATCGCGATGTGTGGCTGGAAGAACATAGCGCCGCATTCACCGTGGCAAAAATGACGCAACTCGATTTACTCAACGACGTGAAGGAACTGGTGACAACAGCCCTGGAGCAGGGACAAACATTTGCCGATTTCCAGCGGCTGCTGGAACCACTCCTGGTGAAGCGTGGTTGGTGGGGTATTCGTGATATGGATGACCCTGTGACAGGAGAAACAAAAACGGTGCAGCTCGGCAGCGAGAGCCGGTTACGTACAATTTACAATACCAACATGCGCACCGCACGTAGTGCAGGCCAATGGCAACGTATAGAGCGAACCAAGCGTGCAATGCCTTACCTGATATACACGCTGGGACCGTCCAGGGAGCACCGTGTTGATCACCTCCAGTGGGCCAATATCTGCCTACCTGTGGATCATCCATTCTGGCTAACACACATAGGGCCGAATGGTTGGGGGTGTAAGTGTGGTGTTCGCCAGATCAGCAAGTACGAATATGACCAAATGGTGCAGGACGGTGTTACGCAAACCGCCCCTGAGTTCGACGGCAATGGCCAATCTACTGGCCAGGTATCGCGAACCAAAGTCCCATTGAAGACTCAGGCACCACCGGTGAAAAATGTGCGATGGCTGAACAAACGAACGGGTGAGGAGGAAACCGTTCCTGAAGGAATTGATCCGGGCTGGAACTACAATCCAGGCATCAGTCGCCAGACGGCGCTTGAACGACAGCTCAAAGCCAAGCAGCGGGTTTTTGATGGTGGCATCAACCCAGTTAAATAACCCCGCTGAAACACGCGTAGTGACGATTTATCGGTGTGTGGTACGATGGCGCGTAGAAATTTTGTTAAACGTTCCTACGCGCTTTTAAACGTGTTTTAAACACGGTTCCTTACCTCCAATACAGTAAAAGCGGTTAATCCGTCTATCCCTCCCCCTGGCGTCACACTGTCTGCATGATTTCTTTATGCGGATTACCCCATGCCTGCTGAAATGTTGGCGCTCTGTTTTGAGTTGCCTGATTACGTTGATAACCAACTACCAACCTGGTTACCGATGCTGCCTATCGGCCCGTTCACTGGGCGTGATGGCCGTGCATGGGTGAACAACGAACCGGAAGTGGTTATTGCCAAGTCCCTGCAATACAACCATCTGCCGTTCGACATGGAACACGCCACCGAAATCAAAGGCCCGAAAGGCGAAGATGCCCCGGCTTACGGCTGGATTGAAGACCTGAAAATTCAGGGCGATCAGATTTGGGCGCGTGTTGCCTGGAACGACGACGGTGAAAAAATCATTCAGGGGAAAAAGTACCGCTACTACAGCCCCGCATTCTATTTCACCGCCGATGGACAGGTGACGCAGTTGTCCAGCGTCGGTCTGACCAACAAACCTAATTTGCTAGTACCTGCCCTTAACTCGGAGAACACCGACATGAAACTGCATGAACAGATTGCAGCGGCATTGGGCCTGGGTGCGGAAGCCACTGTTGAAAGTGGTGTCACTGCCATCCAGAGCCTGAAAAGCGCCGAGCAAGTAGCGCTCAACCGTGCGCAAAACCCTGACCTGAGCGCCTTTGTGCCGAAAGAAACCCACCAGTTGGCGCTTAACCGTGCCGAATCGGCGGAAGGCAAGCTGAAGGAGCTGGCCGAGAAGGACGCCGAAGCCCTGGTTGATGGGGCGATTGCCACCGGGAAAGTAGCCCCGGCCAATCGCGAAATGTACTTGGCAACCTGCCGCAGTGAAGAAGGCCGTAAGCAATTCACCGAGTTCGTCCAGGGCGCGCCGGTAATCGTTAATTCTGACCCGATCAAGAAAAAACCGGGCCACTCCAATCAGGAACTGACCGACGTCGAGCTGGCAACCTGCCGTTCGATGGGTATCAGCAAAGAGACGTTCCTGGCCGAAAAAACTAAACGTGAGGTACAGCAATAATGCCAGCCCCATCCGCAGAAGTATTACACGCGATCACCACCTCGCTGAGCGCCTCTTATACCCAGGGCCTGGAAGGTGCTAAGCCGTTGTATGAATCCATCGCTACGGTCATTCCCAGCGGTGGTGCCTCGAACACTTATGCCTGGTTAGGTGACTGGCCGGAGATCAAGGAATGGATTGGCGCACGCCAGTTCGCTGAACTGTCTCAAAACGGTTACGTCATTACCAACAAGACCTGGGAAAGCTCTATCAAGGTCAAACGCGAAGCGATTGAAGACGATCAGGTTGGCCAGTACGGCGTCATTGCCAAGCGCATTGGCCAAGATACGGCGGTGTTCCCTGACAAGCTGACTTTCCCGTTGTTGGTCGCCGGGTTTAGCACTCTGTGTTACGACGGCCAAAACTTCTTTGATACCGACCACCCAATGGCGGGCGGCACCTATAGCAACATCGTAGGGACTGGGGCCGAAACTGGCGAGCCTTGGTTCTTGATTGATGGTTCCCAGGTGCTGAAGCCAATCATCTATCAGAACCGCCGGGAGTTTGATTTCAATGCTCTCGACGACCTGAGCAATGAGCACACCTTCAAGAACAATGAGTTCCTGTTTGGTGTGGATGGCCGCTCAAATGCCGGGTTCGGTTTCTGGCAAACAGCCGTTGGTTCTCGTGCCCCACTGACGACAGAGAACTACGAAAAGGCTGTGGAAATCCTGCAAGGCATGAAGAAAGACAACGGCACGCCGCTGGGCATTTCACCGACAACGATCGTAGTCGGCAAAGCTAACCGCGCCGCCGCTAAAAAGCTGATCGACGCCATGCTGGTCGATGGGGGTAACTCAAACATCTACTACAAAGACGTTGATATTGTGAATAGTCCATTCGTAGTGGCCCCGCCAGCGCCTCCAGGCCCATAAGCAACGGCACATTAACCCATGTTTATCTAAGCGTTAGCGGGTGTTTAAACGCCCGTTAACGCCACAAAGAGGATGGAACAGTGAGTGGAAAATCAGACAAAAAACAGTCGGAGCAAACCAACCAGGCTGATTCAAAAACAACTCAAGCGGTTAAAGCGCCGGTTACTGCGTCAGCTCTTACAGGACACTATCAGCCACTTGCCCAGCCCGGTTCGCCATCGGAACCGAATTCGGCAACATCTGGAGTAGTTGAGGGGGTTACACCAATGTTGCCGGAGTCCAATGTTGCCACGCTGCCGGATGTTGAAGTGTTGATGGTGCAGGCAGTTTCACCCAACGGCTTTTACCGAGCCGGACAGTTCTGGCCACACGAAGGCATCAATGTGTTCGTCAGCGATACCCCGGATGCGGATAACACTGACAGCCAAGCAGCCGATGGCATTGCGCCATTCATCAGCACCGAGACCGCAGACAGACTGAAGGCTGAACCGAATCTCCGTGTAACCGTTCTGCCAACCGTTATTTCTGACCAGGGGGAATGATGAGTTACGCCACCCGTGCCGATTTGTTGGTTGCCGACGGCTCCTATCTCTGGAACGTGGCAATCAATCGGGAAGCCAACCAACTCGATGAGGAAGCGATCAGCCAGGCACTGGAGGACACCGACGAGGAAATCAACTCGTTGCTGTCTCGCCGGTACAAGCTGCCGCTTGAGACAGCGGTTCCCCGCATTCTGAACCGGGTGGCTATTTCCATCGCCTTTTACTGGCTGGCTGATCGAGATAACCAGGCAACTGAGCTGGTTCGCAAGCGTTATGAAGATGCCATCAAGACGCTGAAGGAAATCGCGAATGGCCAGCGTGATCTGGGCTTGCCGACACTGGAACAACCCACTGAGGGTGCAGGCGGCAAGGTCATCATGATTGGCGATAACAAACGCCTGTTCACCCGTAACACCCTGAAAGGCGTGCTCTGATGGGTATACAGGTTGAGGTGTTAGGCGCTGAAAAGCTGGCTGATATCCAGAAAGCACTGGAGCGCCTGGCAGATGGCGGTTTACGTGCTGAGCTGCTGGACAATATCGGTGCGGTGGTTGAATCCCAAACCCGCCGCCGTATTGCCGATGAGAAACAAGCACCAGGTGGACAAGCCTGGCAAGACTGGTCTGAAGGCTATGCCAAGACCCGCCATGGAAATCAAAGCCTGTTGCAAGGTGACGGCGACATGCTTGACAGCATTACGTTTATCACCGAGCGAAATCAGGTGCGTGTGGGTACACCGCTGAAATATCCAGGCATTCACCAGGATGGTTTCACCGGTAGCGTATCCATCGGCGCTCACCAACGGTTGATCCGCCAGGCATTTGGCCGAGCGCTGAAACACCCGGTATGGCAAAGCGTGCGTGCCCATAGCCGCATGATGAACATCCCGCAGCGTGAATGGCTTGGTTTGTCGAACAGCAACAGCAACGAGCTGCTGCACGTCATTGGTGACTTTTGGAAAGAGGTATTGCCGTGAGTGAACGTCCCAGCCTGGTCACCCTAGGCAGCACAGTGTCAGCCGCTGAGCGGATTGTTAACTGGCTTCAGCCCGTTTTGCAGGGGACTAATCCCGACCAGGTTCGCGTGGTAGAGCGTCATATTGGTCAGTTCAATAGCCCCGATGAAGTTAAACGACATCTCACTGATCGCGATGGTTCCGTGCGTGTGGCGGCGCTACGTGTACGAGATATCCGTTACGCGGCTGGCGGTACAGTTGGGCTGGTGACCTGGGTGGCGTATGTGATGGCCACCGATGCCTGGGGATATGGCCGCGATCTGCGCGCCGAGGTGATGGTTGCCAAGCTGGCCCGCCGACTGGCGACACCTGAAGCGACTAAAGGAATGGGGGCCGAGCGAAAAGCAGAAAGCATTTCCGCCGAGAACATCTATAGCGGAAGCCTGGATGACCTTGGCGTGACCATGTGGGCTGTGACCTGGGGCCAAGAATTCAAACTGGATGAAGAAACGGATATCAGCGCGTTGCCTGATTTCCTCCGGCTGGGGATGACAGTGATACCGCCAGGCGGCGTACCAGTCATTAACGGCGTGATTAACGTGCGAGAGCAGGACAATGAAAATTAAAGTGATTAAACCCAAATCGGAGACAGTACAGGTGCGTAAGCCCGATGGCACGTTATTGGCCTCCGAGGGGGAAACCGTGCCGCTGTCGGCCTTCTGGCTGCGCCGAATTGCTGAAGGTGACCTGGAGGTGAGTGAAATCCTGGTGCCAAAAACTGAGCTGGTTGATGTAGCGCCAGCCATTAAACCAACCAAAGCGGAGAAGTAACTCATGCCGTTAGGATCCATTCCAAATGATATCCGCGTGCCGCTGGTCTATATCGCGATCGATAATTCCCTGGCACTGGATAGCGCTCCGGCGCAGCAACACAAAATCCTGGTGATTGGCCAACAGTTGGAAACTGGCACCGCCCAAGCTCTTACCCAAAACCGTATCACCAGTGATAGCAGCGCCGATCAGCTCTATGGCCGTGGCTCAATGCTGGCGGAAATGCTCAAAGCACTACGCAAAGGCAACAGCTACACCGAAACCTGGGCAATGGGGATCGCTGACCTTGCTGAAGGTGCAGAGGCTGTATCAGAGCTGAGGGTTTCCGGTACCGCTACTGCGGCAGGCACGCTGGCACTATTGGTGTGCGGCATGACCGTTCAGGTCGGCGTCAAAGCCGGTGATACTGCGGCCCTGGTGACTACTGCGGTGATTGCTGCGTTGAACGCGAAAGCATCGTTGCCAGTCACAGCGGCGGCAAAAGCCAACGAAGCTGGCACGGTGGTATTGAAATCCAAGTGGAAAGGTCAAACGACCAATGATCTGGACGTGCGCCTGAATTACTACGTTGGCGAACAGACACCAGCCGGGTTAAGCGTCACCACCGCCCCCTTCACAGGTGGCACCGGCACGCCGGAAATGGCCGAAGTGGTCGCTGCCTTGGGTGATGAGTGGTTCAACCATATCGTCTGCCCGTATAACGATGTGGCCAGCCTCAATACCCTGCGCGATGAGTTGCTGACCCGCTGGGGGCCGCTCAAGATGATTGAGGCCATCGCTTATACCGCCATTCGTGGTACCCACGCACAAACCGGCACCTGGGGAAACTCACGTAATGACTTCCTGATCACCTCTATCGGCACCAATATTGCCCCACAACCGTCGTACCTCTGGGCTGCAACTTATGGTGGCGTAGCGGCGTTTAACCTGGCGATCGACCCGGCGCGTCCACTGCAAACTCTGGCATTGCCCGGTCTGTTGGCTCCGGCTAAAGAAGTGCGATGGGATATGGTCGAGCGCAACCTGCATCTGTTCGACGGTGTAGCGACGCACTTTGTGGACGCTGGCGGCAACGTGTGTATCGAGCGTGAAATTACGACCTACCGCGTTAACAGCTTTGGTGATGCCGATGTGTCTTACCTGGATATCACCTCACCAGCCACGCTGGGCCATATCCGTTACGTCATTAAGAACAGGTTCACCAATCGTTATCCACGCCACAAACTGGCTGATGATGACGTGTTGGAGACCTTGGCAGCAGGTCAGCCGGTTATCACACCAAAGTTATGCCGCCAGGAATTGCTGGATATATTCCTGACCGAGTTGGAACCTGCCGGGCTGGTGGAAGACTTCGACGACTACAAAGACTCGCTGGCTGTTGAGCGTGACACCAGTGACCAGAACCGTCTCAACTTTGTCGCTCACCCGAACATCATCAACCAGCTCCGCGTTCTGGCTGGCCTGATCCAATTCAAGCTCTAAGGGGGCAGCATGATTTTAGGCATGGCAGCTATTCGCGTGAATGGCCGTGAAGTTAAAACAGAGGGTTCCTCCACTCTGAATCCTGGCGGCTACGCCCGCACGATGCACAGTGGAGGCGGTAAGCATTGGGGAACCTCCCGCAAGATGGCCGCACCATCCATTCAGCTCACCATCGCGGCGGCAGAGGATATGGACGTTATCGAGATTAGCAACTGGGAGAACGTCACGGTGATGTTCGAAGGCGACAATGGTCTGAGCTACATGATGACGGGCGCAGCCGCAGAAAACCCGGCAGAGCTGAGCGAAGACAATGGCCAGATCAGTGTCACGTTCCTCGGCACAAAATGCGTGAAGGTATAAGCCATGGCCAAAGTCAATTTTGAGTTGAAACATGGTCTGCTCACAGGCAAAGGCACCGACGATGAAACGAAAAACCTCAACGTCGAGCTGCGTGAGCTGTCCGGCCAGGACATTATCGATTCGCAACTGGCGGCTGAGCGTGTGGTTCTCGGCGAGAACGGCAAGGCCGTAGCGTATGTATCCGAAGTACTATATGGCCTGGAACTGCTGCGCCGCCAGGTATCCCAGTTGGGTATTTTGCCTGGGCCGCTGTCACTCAAGCACCTGGGCCAGCTTCACCCGGAGGACTTGGAGCTACTCAACCAGAAAGCTGAGAGCCTGGATGAGTTAATTCGGGGGATCGGCCAACGGGGGCGAGCTGATGCCGCTGGCGACGGCGTTCAGTAACCTTTTCGTCAATCTTTCTGCGCGGTTCAGCGTGTCGTACCTTGAACAGTTGCCATTGCGGCAACTGTTCCGAATCACCGAACAACTGAGGAAGCAGCATGGCCAAGCGCCTCGACACTGAAATCATCATCAATCTGGCAGGCAATCTCACGGCCAAGGCCCGCCAGTATGGTGCCAACATGACAGATTTTGCCCGCCGCAACGAGCGGGCCATGTCAGTTGTCAAGGCCACCACGGCGGCGGCTGGGCGTGGACTGGACAGTTTAGGAAATCGATATACCACGGCTATCGCGGGCTTTGCCGGCGGCGCGATTTTACGTAATTACGCAACCGTCGATCGCCGGCTCACACGTCTGGGTATTTCAGCCGACAAAACCCGCTCGGAGATGGGCGCTATTTTCAACGACGTCCAGGATGTGTCTATCGCTTTCAAGGTAGACAGTAGCGAAGTGGTCGCCGCCCTGGAGGAGATCAACGCCCGCACCGGTGATATGGAGTTTGGTCTAAAAAACCTAAAGGGCTTGGCGGCAACCATCGCCGGTTCCGGCAGCTCTGGTGCATCCATCGGCGGATTATTTGCCGAGTTCAAAAAGTATGGCATCACCGACGGCAAGAACGGATTTTTAGCCATGGACGTGCTGAACAAGCTGGGTAAGGAAGGTGCGTTTGAGCTGAAAGACCTGGCAGAAAAAGCCACACCATCCCTGTCGCTCTATGCAGCGGCTGGCGGTGTCGGCGTAAAGGGCATCAAAGATGTTGGCGTGTTATTGGAATCTGCGATCGGGGCCACCGGGAACCGCGATACCGCCGCCACACTGGTGGAGAATTTTATCCGTGAGATTCAGAACCCCAAGATTGCAAAAAACCTTAAGTACAAAGGTGTGAACGTCAAGGATAGCGCAGGGAAACTACGGCCACTGCCGGAACTACTTGACGAGATAGCCCGAAAATCTAAGGCAGGCGGTGCAAAAAAAGGAGGACAAGGCCAAATTGGTGAGCTGCAACAAGTCGGATTTACCCAGACCAGCTTGGACTTGATCTCTGGCGTATCCAGCAAATCAGGAATGGAAAATTTGCGCCGTTTCATGGCCGTCAATGCTGACGGTAGCAGCATTGAGGGCGATGCAAAGTATGCTGGGCAAGACTTCACCTCTGCAATTCAAAGCCTAACGACCACTGGCGAGAAATTCGCGAACGCCAACCTAGCAAAACCGGTGCAAGAGCTGGCTGATGCGCTGAACTCCGTAGACCAGTCAACCGTCCAGAATTGGCTGGAGATCGGCAAGAATGTGACGATTGCCATGGGCGGCCTGCTGGTTGCCCGCAAAGCCTTTCAGATTGGCAAAGGTGCCTATGACTTCCTGAAGCCAGGAAAAAAAGGCGTTCCCAAAGACGTGACCGACGCCTTTGGCTCCGGTGTGATGCCGGTTTATGTCGTCAATATGGGAGCTGCCGGATTAGCAGGTGCTGCCGGGAAAGGTGCGCCAGGTGCTGCGGGGAGCGGTGCCGCAGCCGCAGGAGCTAGCACAGCATCGAAGGGATTTTGGGGGCTGGCCGGGCGTGCGATTGGCGGTGCGGGCATGGTATATGGCATGACCGAGTTGGCGGACTATGGCGCGAAAACCTTGTACGACACCACCGGTGCCGGAGAATGGGCCAAGGGTTCTGCGTTCCGAAATTGGGTTGATGAGTCCGTGGATAAATCCGCCTTGCCTGCGCCGGTATCAGCGGGTTCCGTATGGCAAGAGATCAAGGACTGGATGACTTCTGCACCGGCCTATCAAGACCCATCACCGTGGGCATCACTTCAGCCACAAAATCAGGGTACCCCTTATCCGATGGTTCCCCAGCAGCTTCAGGGCAACATTGAAGTCACGGTTAAAGATGACCGGGTGCAAGTGAGCAAGGTTAATGTCAGCACGCCAGGCGTGACTATGAGCGCCAGCAGCGGCGTGCGTAACGTGGAGCAAGATTGATGGCCAAGTGGGAAGACTTACATGAAGCCTCATTCCGTGGGGCCGCGTTTTATCTTGAGGACGTCGAAGGCACTGGTGGCCGTCGTGCCATCCCTCATGCATACCCACGAAAGAACGTAGGGTGGACTGAAGATAACGGCGCAGAGCTGACCCAACAGCAAATTAGCGGCATCCTTTTGGGGGCCGATTACCTGGATAAACTGAACAAGCTTCTGGCTGCGCTCAATACGCCAGGCCCTGGTGAACTTGTCCACCCCTGGTATGGGGTGCAACAGGTTCAGGCGGGCAAGGTAACCCACCGTCTGAGTACCCAAGAAGGCGGAATTGCCTATATCAGCTTTGAAGTATTCGAAGCTGGCCAACAACTGTTTCCCTCCCAACAGGAAGACACCACCGCCACCACCTTGAGTGCTGCCGACCAGGTTAAATCGGCTCTGGCCAATGGCGATTACTTTGCGGCAATCGATGGTTTAGGCAGCATGGTTGATACCTTGCTGGACGATATGCAAGGTCTCGTGGCTAACCTACCGACCTTGCCGGATTCACTCAATGAGTGGATGGACAGACTGAACCGCTTCAAAGACCTCGCCGGAATCATTGTGGCCACGCCTGGTGAATTGATCCGAGATATCACAGACCTCATCAGCGACGTGAAAGACCTGGTCACCGAGGCCCCGTGGGCGTTACAGGTATACGACCAGCTTCGCGCCAAGTGGGACGGGGAGCGCGCCGCCCAAGCGGCGACCAAATCCCTATCCGATAACGTGGCAGTGGATGCCACCACCGGCTTTGCCAGCAGTGTCACGCCCACGGCTCTGGTCGATATCACCGGTGAAATGCGCACCAACATCGATGACTTCAGGCTGTTAGTGGTGACTGCCGCCCTGGTAGCGAAAGCCGAAACCGTAGCGACCGCGACGTTTGAAACCAGCCAGGAAGCCCAACGCTCCGGTGATCAGCTTGCCGAACTGCTGGGGGAACAAGCCTACATCGCCGTTGAATCCGGGCGGCGTGATCTCTGGCGTTCACTGCGCGCCTTACGGTTTGCAGTGGTCAACGATGTCCGAATTCGCAGCGTGCAACTCCCAGAGCTGCGCCGCATATCACCGTCTCAAACCACGCCGGTGATGTTGTTAGCTTGGCGCGAGTTGGGCGACGCAGAGAAGCGCGATAGCCTGGTATTACGCAATAGGCTGCGCTACCCCGCGTTTATTCTGCCATCACAAACCATTGAGGTGATCGGGAATGAGTGAGGAGCTGACCCTCAACGTTGATGGGAAAATTTGGGGTGGTTGGACAGCAATGACCATTAACCGCAGCCTGGACAGCATCGCCGGTGAATTTGACCTGGCAGTGACTGCTCAGTGGTCTCAGGCCGCGCCGCGCTCCATCAAGCCAGGCATGGCGTGCAGCGTCAATATCGGCCCGGATCGAACGCTAACGGGCTACATCGATGACTTCATTCCCAGCTACGACGACAGGAACGTGTCATTGCGCGTGCTGGGCCGGGATAAAACCGGTGACCTGGTTGACAGCTCGGTGGTAGACAAATCAGGGCAGTGGCGAGGCCAAAAGCTAGAGCAAATTGCCGCTGCGATCTGCAAGCCCTACAACATCCAGGTCATCACCGAAACTGACACCGGCGACGCCTTTGGCGGCGTCACCCTAGAACAGGGCGAAACAGCCTTCGAACTGCTCGATCGCCTGGCAAAACAGCGCGGTGTTTTAATGACGTCTGACGCCTGGGGGCGGTTGGTTATCACCCGAGCATCCACTAAGCGTGCCAGCGTGGCGCTGGTACTTGGTCAAAACATCCTTGCCGCACGTGGCCGCTTCAGTTGGCGTGAGCGCGCCAACCAGTACATTGTAAAAGGCTCCGCTGCGGCGGGTGGAACCACCTGGGATGACCAGCCAGTCAAAGTGATCGGCGGTCGCCAGGTGGTTAT
>SCLI03000470.1_pt1 | contig 19369 bp, 25 predicted proteins | sample 7268041 | NCBI WGS metagenome assembly SCLI03 (sample SAMN10721081, study PRJNA514188) | viral metagenome | isolation source: depth-stratified mine tailings core A | place: China: Fankou Pb/Zn Mine tailings | collected 2017-10 | reverse complement strand
AGCAGCGGTTTTGTAAACCGCAGGCCGGGGGTTCGAATCCCTCTGGGGGCTCAGGGTTTGACCAGGGATGACATAGGTTTGTCAGAATCGTCGCTCTCGTTATTTTGCATAGTTTTTGCATACAGGTTGCCGAAACGCTCGCTTTTACGCCTAATCGCGGCCTCCTGAGCGCCAACGAACATGTGCCCGTATTCCCGCGTCGTGGTCGTCGGGTCTTTGTGTCCGACGAGTTTTGCGATCGTCAGGATATCCTCTCCTGCCTGAATCATCTCGGAGACGAACGAGTGGCGGAATGAGTGAGGGCCGAACCTCTCTTCTTTCTTCGTAATATCCACGCCAAGCCGCTCCAGGAGCGGCAGCCAAACCTTTTTCCTGAAATTGCTGTAGCTGATCGGCTGGCCAGTTTCGCTCGGGAAGAGGTAGGGGGAGCACGTCAGTCGCTTCAATCGCGCCTCTCTGATTGCATAGTTGATTGCATACACAAAAGACTGATCCTTCTTTCTCCAGTACCAGAGGACGGATTTCGCAACACCGGTCTCCTCCAAAGCTTTCTTTATAGCCCCGTATTTATTGAGCGCCGCCAGAACCTCGACCTTGCGAGGATCTGTGATGTTATCACAATCGGGTGGCGTTGCCTGGTTGAAAGAAAAGCCGTCAAGATAGTCCGCGAGGATGTCGCGCATCTCCGGAGTGATCGGGATGATGCGGATCGCGGCGTCGGTCTTAAGGTCGCTCTCGTGCTCTTCGAGCAGAACGGCACACTCTTCTAGGTCAATCTGATCTTTGCGTAACGGCAACACCTCGTTGATGCGCATGCCCGTATCGTAAGTTAGGAGCAATATTACCCTGTCGATGGGATCGGCGGCGGCGATAATCTTACCTACCTCTTGCGGTCTAAACGCTTTTATGCGGGCCTTTCTCGCTTTGTATGGCGCGACCTTACCGGCGGAGGATGCTTCGATATACCCCCAATCGACAGCGGCGCTTAGAATCGCTTGTAGCTTGTTGAGCGTTTTGTTAACTGTTCGAGGCGCGCGGGTGCTCGCGTATTCGGCTAAGAAGGTCTCGATCAGCTCTTTGGTGATCTTTTGGACAGGGGTATCACCGAAGGAGTCGATCAGCTGCTTGACGTGGATTTTGTAACGGCGTTTCGTGCTCTCGGCGGCAGCCCGGCTAAGAGCGATCTTGAGCCATTTGTCGGCGACCTCCTGTAAAAGAACATCCTGGATGAGAGGCACCTTGCCCTTGCTGTATTCCACCGTGAGTTCGGCGGCTCTTAAGCTCGCGTCCATCTCCTTGTCGAAAGCCTCGCCTTTAATGGCTCGCTGTCGCCATTTTCCGGTCGCGTCTTTCTCATAGCGATAGAGGTACCACCGCCCGTTGATCGGTCGAGTGTGGACGATGTTGGGCTTGCGGACGGCCATCTAGGATGCTCCTGATTTAAACCCCAAGCAACTGCTTTTTCTTGGTGGCGAATTCCTCTTCATCGATGATGCCCTTGTCTCGCAGCTCGGCGAGCTTTTCAATCTCATCGGCTGCGCTAAAATCAATGCTCGATGCTATAGACTTAGCTTGTTTAACCTGTGATATCGCTTTTGAAAGACTGGTTTTTAACTCCATGGGTGATCTTTTATCAATGTGGAATACAGCCTCTTGGCCGTCAGCCAATACTAAAGTAAGGTAGGACTCCTTGTCCGCGCTCTTCTTCTTAAAAGCAAAAGCGAAGATGCCGACCGCAAGCAATCGCGTGACCGTTACTCGTCGGTTGACCTCGTCCTTGCCCTCGATTGCTACATCGGCTATTTCCGTACTGGCGATCGTGAAAGAGAATCTGAGTGGGGCTTTGAACTCTGTTTGTTTCTCATAGAAGGTTAACGCGCCTATGGCTCTTTTATAGTCACCATACCCGCCCATATACTCAGTAATGGGCAGTGCGCCAAATTTATCCCCGCGATCATCCTTCAGCTTAGCGGCTGCTTCTTGATGTTTTTGGTACTTGTTTTTAGCCCCATCTATAAGCCCCACTTCCTCCTCATCCTCTCGATTCTTTTTCTTGAGAGGCTGACCGCCCCTCGGTCTTCGGCTTTCGCTCTTCTCGTAGTCTCTTAATATCTTCACCGTGGAATTTCAGTTCGAGCGCGTTCTCGGTAAGGGTGATCTTATAGCCGCCGCGGGCTTTAGCTTTTAGCAAGCTCAGCACTCCCTTTCGCTATCGAAACAGGTTTCTTCCGTGGCTTTCTGACCCTAGAGGCTTGAACCTCGTCAAAGCTTGCCTTGAAAACTTGCGCCTTTAAGAGCATTCGGAGTTCGTCCTGCCCGATCCGATAGCCCGTAAGCCCTCTGAGCTCTCTTCTTAGTTTTTCGATCATGGACTCCGAGAGGAGGAGCGAGACCACGTTTTTTGCGGACAGCGCCAGCTTTTCGTTCCAATAGTCGGCAATCTCGTTCTTACTGAACGATTCTTTGGAGAGCAAATAAAGGAGCGGTATTTTCTCGGCAGGCCTTTTCGATTTATCTAAAAGGTCGATTGAAAAAACTAGGTCCCAGTCGATCGGCTTCTCAAATCTCAAATGATATACCTGCCAGGTTGCGCCATTGGTGAGAGCCACCCATTCAACGCCCTCTTTAGCGGCGTAATCGACCGCCTGGCTTAGATGATTATCGTTGAGCCCGATACCTATAGCTTTGACCTCGATGATCAGCCTGATCTTGTCGTTCAGCTTGACAGCGAAATCGCAGAAACGGCCTCGGATGCGCTGCTCGGTCGTTATCTCAACGATCTTCTCATAACCAAAAACATCGGCGAGGATGTCATTAACTAGGCCAGCGGTATCTGATTCATTGGCCCCAACCTCGCGAGCCTGCGTGAGTAGTCGCGAGTATTTCGACATCCCCATTGAAAGCCGGCTCTTACTCCGCTCGGTAAGCTTTATCCCCATAACGCCTCCTCAGTTTCTCAACCTTTATCTTAACCAGTTCTTCTGAGACTAAGAGCTCGTCCGCAACATCCGATACGTGAACATCTCTATTTAGATATCGCTTGACCTGGTCGTCTGGTATTAGTTCCTCTGCCGCCCGCACTCTAGCCTCTCGCTCTTGCTTGGAACGCCTCAGCTCCTCGGCGTAGCTATCTGGTTCAGTAAGGTAGTCGCCGGTATGTCTCAGTCGCCAATGCCACAATTCCTCATGGTAGACCGAGCGCTGTTCGGCGACGGTCATGTCCTCGCTTATCAAGACACCGGCCTTTTCGCCACACTGCGCGTACAGCCCTTTGAGCGGCTTAGGTAGCTTACAAGTGTTTTGTTTAATGCTCGGCGGCTCGGCTATGGCCTGGTAGTGACTTGCCATCATTCCTCGGAAAGTAGATCGTCTATCAGGCGCTCGACCATTGCTTTCTCTTTTAGCGTGAGCTTTTCTAGCTTGTGAGCTATGCGATGCTGTTCTTTCTTCTCCTCAATGGCTTCCTTTTCAATATAACCGGCAAGTTCTAGTAGCTTCTCCGCCGGTACCTGAAGAGGAGCGGCCAATAATTTTAAATACTTGGCTGAAGGCATAAATTCAGCTCTCTCTATTCTTGAAAGATGACTGCTGCTTACGTCAGCCTTCTTTGCAAGATCAGCCGTATATTTCATGCCAAGTTCTTCGCGTCTACCGATTATGAATTTCGCTAATCTTACTAGCCTTGGGTCGACCATTTACTAACCCCAAAAAATTTCCTTAACTTCCGAATTATTTTACTCCAAGGGCTTGCATTTTTGGGAAAACCTTGCTAGATTATTTTTGGGAATCATTTTTGGCAGCTCAGGGGGGTTATAGTTTGTGGCTTAAGGTTGAGGCGCTAAATCTTCTCATGAAGGAGCGCGAGATCAAAACGCTTGGGGAGTTGCATAGGCTAACGGGGGTTTCAATATCGGAACTTTCACGGCTAATAAGACAAGAGCGGCCGGCTAGCACGAAAACAGTTGCTAAATTCATGTCCGTGTTCCCCCATCACAGTATAGAAGACCTCTTTTTACTGCTAAAAGAATCCCAAAAATCACTGCCAAAAGTGGAGACCTCGCATGCAGGGTAACCCAATTAGCAACTACAACAACCTACCGGATTACCTCCGCTTCACCAAGGCAGCGGTGATCCTTGACAAGCACCCGAGCGATATCTATAAGCTCCGCGACTCTGGGAAGCTCGCTTGCGTCTATATGGACGGCTGGCGGGTCCACAAAGCGGAGCTCTTAAGATATATCCGCGAGCAAACGAGGCTCTCGCAGTGCCTCGTCTTGGCTAAGAAGATGGCCCAGGCCAAACGGATCAAAGTCAGCTAGAGAGGAGGTGAAAACTATGCGGAAGTGGACCAGAGAGACTCTCGATCACGTCCTAGACGCTAATGCGGCCGCCCAGGATGCCGCGGACAATGTTGTTCCGCTTTTCGAGGGAATAGACATCCGCTACAAGATCGATCGAACGGAGGAACTCTTAAGGTTGAGGATCAGGGCGTTTACCCGAGAACTTGCCTGGGAGGCGGAACCCGTCAAGCGCACGATGATCTACAACGACATCAAGCGTCTCTGGGTTCTTGAGACGGCAAACGAGGCGCAGGAGGACCTGCAAGACTGTCGCGAGGCAAGGCTCATATCGGCGATCAAGCGGGCAATCGAAAAGATCGCGCGTTACATGCGGAAAGCCGCCGGAAGCTTGGAGGCGATTCTGGCGGCTATCAGAAAGACCGAGAGAAAGATGGTGGTCTAATGGCAATCATATCAAACACGAGCGAAAAAGAAAAGAGCCCAAAGAGCCTTGACCGACACTCACCTCGCGTCATATGCGCCAAGCGAAGCTGCGAGCGGCTCTCAACCTCGGGCAACTTCTGCCTGGACGGGCGCTTTCCGGAGACGTGCATGGTCTGGGTGGACCTGGACCCCACTCTCCCGCGCATTCAGTGCGGCGCTTGCAACCACATCGCACCGTATAGCGCCTTCGTGTACGAGAACAGCCGAGCGGCTGTGCATCGGGATTTGCGTTGCTGCCCCAGGTGCGGGCACGCGCTCCGCCACCCGACGCGCACGGAGGAGAACGGACGGGTTTTCTTCAAACCTGGATGCTCCGTAGTGAGAGGGGAGGGCGTAAATGGCAAAGAAAACCGGAGTCGTTAAGGGTTTCAAGGGGTTCAACCAGGACCTCAAATGCCGTGGGTTCCAATACGAAATCGGTGGCGAGTACGAGACCAAGGACAAGCCCGTAAAATGCACCGAGCGCGGCTTCCACATGTGCGAGGAGCCCCTTGACGTCTTCTCGTTCTACCCACCCACAAACAGCCGCTATTGCGAGGTGGAGGGGAGCGGAGACGTTGCTCGCGACAACTGCGACAGCAAGATCGCCGTCCAAAAAATCAAGATCGGCGCCGAGATTGGAATTCAGGCGCTGATTAGGGCAGCTGTCGACATTCGATTCAAACGCGTGAAATGGTCGAAGCAGGCCTCAGCAACGGGCGTCCGGGGTGCCGCCTCAGCAACGGGCTACCAGGGAGCCGCCTCAGCAACGGGCATCCGGGGAGCCGCCTCAGCAACGGGCTACCAGGGAGCCGCCTCAGCAACGGGCTACCAGGGAGCCGCCTCAGCAACGGGCTACCAGGGAGCCGCCTCAGCAACGGGCTACCAGGGAGCCGCCTCAGCAACGGGCGACGAGGGAGCCACCTCAGCAACGGGCATCCGGGGTGCCGCCTCAGCAACGGGCATCCGGGGTGCCGCCTCAGCAACGGGCGACGAGGGAGCCGCCTCAGCAACGGGCTACCAGGGAGCCGCCTCAGCAACGGGCTACCAGGGAGCCGCCTCAGTAAAAGGTAAGCACTCTATTGCTTGCGGTCTCGGAATCGAGAGCAAAGCCAAGGGTAAGCTCACTGACTGGCTCGTCCTTGCGGAGTGGCATTGCATAGACGGCGAGTGGCAAATCAAGAACGTCAAGACCGCCAGTGTCGACGGCGAATGTATCAAAGAAAACACCTGGTACACCCTAAAGGACGGAGAATTTGTGGAGGTGTCCGACTGATGAAGCGCCTAGCACGTGATATCGCCATATACGTCCTCGTCGGTCTCGCTCTCTACGCGCTGCTAACACTGGCGATAGGCAGCCCTGAAAGATTCCTGGAGGCGCTATGAGCGTCTATCTGAACGAGCAGGGCAAAGAGGTATTCGTTGCCGCCGGCTTGGGAGGAGACATATTCGGAACGTTTCATCACACCACGAGCGGCAACCTTCGCAGGCTCAAGAGCCAGGCCATGCCGATGGTGGACAGTCGAGAAAAAGCCCAGGCGAATCTCGATGCCTGAGCTGCAAAGAAAGGTTTAATAAGAAAGGAGAAGACACGTGATTAAGATCGAAGTCGAAGCCCCCGACCTGCTAACCGCTATCAACATGCTCGCTCTCGACCGGCTTATGCCGGCGGTAGCAAGGTGCGGAGGTGATACAGCGAAGCCGCCCGTAGCCGAAGAGCCGGCGGCGGTCGAGACAGCTGACACTGTCGAAGAACCAGAGGAAGCTGCGGCCCCGGCCATCTCCCTTGAGGAAGTCCGCGCCAAGCTTGCCGCGTTCACACGAGCCGGCAAGCAGACTGAAGTTAAGAAGCTAATCGAGGGGTTCGGTGTTTCAAGACTGACAGATATCCCCGCTGAGAAATACCCGGAGGTACTGAAGGCAGTGGAGGGGATCGCATGAGCCACGCCAAGCTGAGCGCATCGGGCTCTCACCGCTGGCTCTCCTGCCCGCCAAGCGCTTTGCTCGAACGGGAATTCCCGGACGAGCTGAGCCCCTACGCGGCGGAGGGGACGTTCGCCCACGAGCTCGCAGAATTACGGCTTTCAAGGGCCGTGGCCAACACGTGTAAACCCAGTGCCTATACGAGCAAGCTGAACACGCTCAAAGAAAACGACTGGTACTCCGCCGAAATGGGGGACCACATCGACCAGTACGTCACGCAGATCTCAGAGATTTACCTCGCTGCCAAGAAGGCCTGCAAGGACGCTCTTGTTCTCCTCGAACAGCGCCTTGACTTCAGCGACTGGGTTCCGGAGGGTTTTGGCACGGGCGATGTCGTGATCATCTCCGATGACGCGGTCGAGGTCATCGACCTTAAGTACGGCAAGGGCGTGCCGGTGAGCGCAGAAGAGAACTCGCAGATGCGCCTCTACGGCCTCGGGGCGCTCAAAACCTACGGGCTGCTCTACGACTTCACGAGAATCCGCATGACGATCATCCAGCCTCGGCTAGACAACATCTCGACCGAGGAACTCTCCGAGGATGAGCTGCTGCGCTGGGCCAGAGAGGTGGTCGCACCAACGGCGGCGCAAGCGATCGCTGGCGAGGGCGAGTTCTCGTCCGGTGAGCACTGCCGGTTCTGTAAGGCACGCTTCACCTGCCGCGCTCGCGCGGAGAGGAACCTGGAGCTCGCGCAGTACGAGTTCAAGAATCCGGCGCTCCTCATCCACGCGGAGATCGGCGACATTCTGACGAGGACCATGGAGCTCTCGCGGTGGGCGTCCGACATCCAAAATTACGCCCTAGAGAAAGCCGAGCGCCATGGTGTCAAATTCCCCGGCTGGAAGCTCGTCGAGGGCCGCTCGGTCCGCAAGTACACGGACGAGGAAGCTATTGCCAAGACTCTAATGACGAAGGGCTACGAGGAGGACGCCGTCATGCCGCGCATCCTACTCGGAATCACAGCGATGGAAAAGCTCCTCGGCAAGAAAGCCTTCGCTAAGCTCCTCCTCGACTACATCGAGAAACCACCTGGTAGACCGACGCTCGTTCCCGAGAGCGACAAGCGGCCAGAGATCAGTTCAGCGCAGGCCGCCGCTGTGGAATTTGCCGAAGAGGAGGTGCCTGTATGATTCCAAAGCAAGTGTTAGCACTGAAAAGGATCGTCAGAACGAACCCCACGTGGTGGCCGCGAAGGCAATCGATGGGGCGGACATATCACTAGCCGGGCTGATAATGCCCGTGAGAAAGAACTAGGAGGAAAAATGAGCACAGCAACAGTCAAGAAGGTGGCCCCGACCAAGGTGGTCACCGGCAAGGTCAGGTTCAGTTACCTGAACGTCTTCGCCCCGCGCGCCGTGGTCGAGGGGGCCGACCCGAGGTACAGCGTATGCCTCTTGATTCCCAAAAGCGACAAGGATACCCTGCGTCGTATCAAGACTGCGATCGATGCTGCCAAGCAGCAGGGCGCGAGCATCTGGGGCGGCAAGATACCCGCAAATCTCAAGCTCCCCCTGCGCGACGGGGACGAGGAGCGTCCCGATCAGCCGGAATACGAGGGCGTGTATTTCATCAACGCCAACTCGCTTCTGAAGCCCGGCCTCGTCGACACAGACCTCAACGCGATTATCGACCAGACGGAGCTCTACAGTGGTTGCTACGGTCGCGCGAGCGTCAGCTTCTTTCCCTTCAACACTGCAGGCAACCGCGGCGTTGGTGTGGGGCTCAACAATTTGCAGAAGCTCTCCGACGGTGATTCCCTCACGGGCAGAAGCCGTGCCGAGGATGACTTCGGTGACGGCTTCGACGACGAGGAAGAGGAGAGCTTCCTGAGCTAAGCCGGAGGGGCTTTCGAGCCCCTCTTCTCACAAAGGGGCTTCGCTGCTGGGGAGAGCCCCTTTGTGAGAGGAAAAAATTTTACGCCTTAAACAAGCGGAGAGGAAGATAGCGATGCCGGTAGGAGTAATAGCGCGAACAAACAAGCGCAGCGGCCCACGCGAGCACGGTACTCAAGCGAAGTACGTCTTCGAGAAATGCCGCTGCGAAGCTTGCCGTAAAGCCTGCTCGGAAGCTGCGAAGCTACGTGCCCGCCTCAAAGCCTACGGTCGCTATCGCGTCTACACCGACGCCAAGATAGCGCGAAATCGCATCGCTCATCTCCAGTCGTGCGGCTTGCGCCTCACAGAGGACGTGTCGGCTCGAACGGGCATCTCCCCGACGACGCTCTGGAAGATCAAGTCAGGCCAGCGCAAGCGCGTGACCCTTGAGACGGAGCGCCGCCTTCTCGCGATGCGTACCCGCCAAGAGCGCGGAGGCAGTTACGTCACCGCGCCGAAAGTTTGGGCCCTCGTCTGGCGGATCATGGCGTACGGCTACTCAAGAGCGTGGCTGGCCCGCAGGCTCGGCCAGAAGGGGCCGTGCCTACAACTCGGCACCAAGAAGGTGAAACGGTCGACGTTACTTAAGCTCCAATTAATCCTTGTGTGGGCCCAAGAAAATCCGGCGCCGGGGAGCCCACAGTGTTCTAGATCGATCAACACCGCAGCGCGAAAACTCAGGAAAGCCAAGTGGCTTCTCGAGGGGTTCGGCCCGGAAGAGGCAGCGCGCCTCGCAGAAACGGAGGCGATGGGATGAGCACTCTATCGATCGACATAGAAACGTACTCCGGGACGGACCTCAAGACGGCGGGCGTCTATCGCTACGTCGAAGACCCGGACTTCGCCGTCCTGCTTTTCGCCTATGCGTTCGATCATGAGCCCGGCCAGATCATCGACCTCGCGAGCGGCGAGAACCTCCCCGAAGAGGTGTATAGCGCGCTCCTTGATCCTTATTACACCAAGTCAGCGTTCAACGCGAACTTCGAGCGCGTGTGCCTGGGCCGCCATCTCGGATTGCCCCTCCAGCCCCAGCAATGGCGCTGCACGAGAGTCCACGCACTCACCATGGGTTTGCCCAGCTCGCTCGATCTCGTCGCCAAGGCGCTTAAAATGGAAGCGCAGAAAGACGCTGCCGGCAAGGCGCTGATCCGATATTTCTCGATGCCGTGTCGGCCCACCAAAACGAACGGCGGCCGCACGCGCAATCTCCCGAAGCACAACTCGGAGAAGTGGGAGCAATTTAAGGCCTACTGCATCCAGGATGTTCTCGTCGAGCGCGAGATCCGCAACAGACTTGCACGCTACCCAGTACCAGAGACAGAGTGGAAGCTCTACGTGCTCGACCAGATAATCAACGACAGCGGTGTGAAGGTCGACCGGGTGTTGGTCGACCACGCGATCACCTGTGACGCGCTCCACCAAGATCGATTAAAGAAGGAGGCGATCACACTCACGAGTCTCGTAAACCCTAACAGTCTGCCTCAGCTTAAGCGTTGGCTCGAGGACAAGACCGGCGAGAAGGTCGAGAGCCTTACGAAAGACACCATGCCCGTGCTCCTGGAGCAGGCTGAGGATAAGCTCGTCGCACGGGTGCTGGCGATCCGCCAGGAGATGGCGAAGACCTCAGTTAAGAAATACGCGGCTATGAGCGCCGCGGCTTGCCGCGACGACCGCGTGCGCGGCATCCTGCAGTTCTACGGCGCCAATCGAACAGGGCGCTGGGCCGGGCGCATCGTACAGCCACAGAACCTCCCGAGAAGCGATTTGGCCGACCTCGCCCTCGCCCGGGAGCTCTTACGAAGCGGCGACTACGAGGGCCTGGAGCTACTCTTCGGCACGCCGAACGCGCTCTCACAACTCATCCGCTCGGCACTTATTCCTGCGGACGGGCATCGTTTCCTCGTCGTCGACTTTTCGGCGATCGAGGCGCGAGTGATCGCCTGGCTTGCTGGTGAGAAGTGGCGCCTGGACGTGTTCGAGAGCCACGGTGAAATTTACGAGGCCTCGGCCTCGCAGATGTTCCGGACGCCGATCGAGGAGATCGGCAAGAGAAGTCCGCTCCGGCAAAAAGGCAAGGTCGCCGAACTTGCACTCGGCTACCAGGGTGGTCCTCGGGCGCTCACCCAAATGGGCGCCTTAAAGACAGGGCTCACCGAAGAGGAGCTTCCTGACCTTGTTGCCGCATGGCGTGCCACCAATCCGCGCATCGTGCAGTTCTGGTGGGATATAGAGACCGCGGCGCTTGAGGCGGTCCAAGATAAGCGAACCATAACCCTACAGCACAACCTGAAACTCTTCTGCGAGCCCGGGGTGCTCTTCGTCGAGCTTCCCTCCGGCCGGCGCCTCGCCTACATCAGGCCAACGATCGAGACCGAGAAGAAGTTCAATAAGCTTGGCCTCACCTATGAGGGTTATGAGCTCGGCAAATGGGGACGCCTGCGGACCTACGGCGGCAAGCTCACAGAAAATGTCGTCCAGGCGATCGCGCGCGATTGCCTCGCTGAAGCGCTCCTCGGGGTCGACGCCGTCGGCTACAAGATTGTCCTTCACGTCCACGACGAGATCGTCGTTGAGGCCCCCGGAGTCCAAGGCTCCATAGAAGAGTTGATCGACATACTGAGCCGACCCCTGTCTTGGGCGCCGGGTCTGCCCCTCGCGGCGGACGGTTTCGAGACAAAATACTACACGAAGGAGTAGTGCGTGGTTCGCCTAGATGCTCCGCTGAAAACGTTAAAACATGACGGCCTCTTAAACATAGCGACCGGCCACAGCCGCAGGGAGCTAAATTGGAAAACCGTGGAGCTCTGCTGGTCCGTACTGGTAGAAAAGCTACGACACACTACTCGAACCCCCGAGACATATGCCGAGTACCTGAAAATGACCAAGGTCCAGCAGGACAACGTCAAGGACGTGGGCGGTTTTGTCGGAGGCTCGCTTAAAGGGGGCAGGCGCAAAGCAGATGCGGTGGCTTGGCGCCAAGTTGTAACGCTCGACGCCGATTACCCCAAGGGCGATCTGTGGGCTTCCGTGGAAGCGCTTCTCGGCTGCGCCGCGGCTTTGTACTCGACTCACAAGCACGCGCCGGAAAAGCCCCGCCTGAGGCTTCTCGTGCCCCTCTCGAGAGCCGTCACGCCCGACGAGTACCAGGCAGTCGCAAGGCGCGTTGCCGCTGATCTCGGGATGGACTTCTTCGATGACACGACCTATCAGCCCCATCGGCTAATGTATTGGCCCTCTACTTCCTGTGACGGAGAGTACGTCTTCCAGGTGCTCGACGCGCCCTGGCTCGATCCGGGTGCAGCCTTAGCACGCTACGTCGACTGGCGCGATCCGTCGTTCTGGCCGGAGTCATCGCGCACCCAGCAGACCAGACAGAAACTTGCCGATCGAGCCGGTGATCCGCTTGAAAAACCGGGCTGGATAGGCGCGTTCTGCCGAACGTACAGCATCGAGGAGGCCATCGAGGCCTTTCTCTCAGACATCTACGAACCACTGGAGGGCGGGCGCTACTCCTATATCCCAGGCAGCACGACAGGCGGCCTTGTCGTCTACGACGGCGGCACGTTCGCCTACAGCTACCACGGCACAGATCCAGTTGGCGGCCTCCTCGTCAACGCCTTCGACCTCGTGCGGCTGCACCGGTTCGGCAAACTCGACGAGGAAGCCGAGCCGGGAACGCGCATCGACCGCCTGCCGTCATTCAGGGCGATGCAAGAATTCGCGATGAAGGATGAGGCCGTGCGCCTGACGGCAGGGCGCGAAAAACTCGCCGAGGCGGAGGCGGAGTTCACGGCCATCAAGGTGGAGGGCGACAACTGGCTTAAAAGGCTGGAGGTGAACAAGCAGGGCGCCTTTCTCTCGAACGCCCATAACTTGAAGCTGATCCTACGGCACGATCCGCGCCTTGCGGACGCCTTTGCGCTGGACGACTTCGCTCACCGAGCGGTCGTGCGAAGCGATCTTCCCTGGCGGCCGGGCGGTCGCGCGGAGTTCTGGCAGGACGTGGATGATTCAGGACTTCGCAACTACCTTGATTCAATCTACGGGATCACGGGGGCTCAGAGTATCAATGATGCGTTCAACGAGGTCCTACTCCAGCAGGCGTTCCATCCCGTTCGAGAGTATCTCGACGGTCTAGGCTGGGATGGGGTAGAGCGGCTCGACAAGCTCTTCGTCGACTACCTGGGGGCCGAGGATTGCCCCTACACCCGAACGGTCACGAGAAAAGCGCTTACAGCTGCAGTAAAGCGCGTGATGAACCCTGGCTGCAAATACGACTATGTCCTAGTGCTCGTCGGCCCTCAAGGAATCGGCAAGAGCCTCACGCTCAGCAAGCTAGGCGGTAGGTGGTTCAGCGACTCACTCGCCTCCGTCCACGGCAAAGATGCCTACGAGCAGCTTCAAGGCATGTGGATTATCGAAATGGGCGAGCTCTGGGCAACACGCAAAGCCGACGTGGAAGCAATCAAGCTCTTCATTACCAAGTCATCAGATAACTTCCGCGTCGCCTACGGCCGCCACACGACCGTCTTTCCGCGCCAGTGTGTCATCTTCGGCACGACAAACGATCGGGAATTCCTCCGGGACAAAACGGGCAACCGCCGATTTTGGCCTGTGGTCGTGGGCGAGAACGAGCCTGTGAAAAGCCTGTGGAGGGACCTGAGTGCGAAGGAAATCAATCAGGTGTGGGCCGAGGCGGTTGAAGCCTGGCAGAGAGGCGAGGAGCTCTATCTGACGCCAGCCTTGGAAGAGGATGCGCAGGCAAGGCAGGAGCTCCACACCGAGGAGAGCGCCAAGGCTGGCGCCATCCGTGAATTCCTGGATACCCTACTTCCGGAAGGCTGGGATGAGCTCGACATAGCGGCCAGGCGCCGGTTCATTCACGGGACGGACTTCGGCGGGTCACCGGCAGGCTCGGTGGCGAGGGACCGCGTCTGCGCGATGGAAATCTGGGTCGAGCTCTTTGAGGGCGATCCGAAGCAGCTGACACCAGCGCAGGCCCGGGAGATTAATGACGTATTGCGGAACACTCCAGGGTGGCAGCCACAAATAGAGAGCCGAGGACGCCTGTATTTCGGTAAACAGTACGGGCAACAACGTGGTTTTGTGCGATATGGCTTAATTTAAGCCATATTTTTAAGTAATGGCTTAATAAAAAATAGGCTTTTACCTGGTGCTTTTTTAGTCATTAGGACGATTAAGCCATTAGATATCAATTATTAATGAAAGTAGGTGTCATAACAGTAACAACTATATACCTATGACACGTCATTTTAAGGTATCCGAGCAATTCATGGCTTAATCGTCCTAATCAACTTAAAACGCCAGGTAAAACCACAAGGCATTAATTAAGCCATTAAGCCATAGAAAGAGAAAATGATGGAAGAGCAAAGGATCGAACGCAGATTCAGACGGAAAGTTGAAGCACTCGGCGGTCAGGCATGGAAGATCATGAGTCTGCGCGGTGCACCTGACCGACTCGTCTTACTCCCAGGCGGCCAGGTGATCTTTGTCGAAATAAAGGCGCCAGGAAAGACACTCAATCGTCTACAGAAGAAGCGGGCGTAAGAGCTCACCGCGTTAGGTTTCAAGGTTCGTTGCCTTGATTCCGTCCAGATGGTCGACCGATTCATTGAGGAGGCGGTGTTGGGATGAAGTTCACGCCGCACGTCTATCAGGAGCACGCCGTGGAGAAGATCGTTGAGCTGCCGGCCGTCGGGCTTTTTCTCGACATGGGTCTTGGGAAGACTGTGGCCACGCTCACCGCCATCGACGAGCTGTTGTACGACCGTTTTGAGGTTGGTCGGGTACTGGTGATCGCGCCCCTGCGTGTTGCAGAGAGCGTGTGGCCGGCGGAAATCGAAAAGTGGGATCACCTTTCGCATCTGCGGATATCTAAAGTGCTCGGAACACCTAGAGAGCGCCTCGCTGCGCTGTCCGCGCTGGCGGATATCTACGTCATCAACCGGGAAAACGTCGGCTGGTTGGTCGACTATTACGGGAAGGACTGGCCTTTCGATACGGTCGTCGTCGACGAGCTGTCGAGCTTCAAGTCGTCGAAGGCAAAGCGCTTTAGAGCGCTTCGGAAAGTGCGGCCGCTTATCAACCGAATCGTCGGATTGACCGGCACGCCGGCCTCGAATGGCTTGATCGACCTATGGGCACAGCTATATCTCCTCGATCAGGGCGAGCGCTTAGGCAAGAACGTGACGGGCTACCGCAATCGCTACTTCGACCCCGGGCGCCAGGACCCAAGACGGCGTGTTGTCTACGAGTGGGTGCCAAAACTGGGCGCCGAGGAGGCGATCCACCGCAAAATCTCGGACATCTGTGTCAGCATGCGGGCTGAGGACTACCTGGACCTCCCTGAGCGGATTGATAACGTTGTGACGGTTAGACTACCGAGCACTGCCAGGGAGAGTTACGAACAGCTCGAACGGCAGTTCCTCCTTCCTTTCATCGGTGGGGACGTGGTGGCAAAAACTGCCGCGGTGCTTGCGAACAAGCTCTTGCAGCTCGCCAATGGCGCGGTCTACGACGAGCATGGCGGCGTCGAGGAGATACACATTGCAAAACTGGATGCTCTTGAGGAGCTGATCGAGGAAGCCAACGGTAAGCCGGTTCTCGTGGCCTATGCCTATCGGCACGATCTTGCGAGACTTCAGGAGCGCTTCTCGAAAGCCTGGGTGCTGGAGACTCCGGAGGATGTTCGTCGGTGGAACGCCGGTGAAGTACCGCTTCTTCTGGCACACCCGGCCTCTGCTGGCCACGGGCTGAATCTACAAGTGGGCGGTAACACTGTTGTTTGGTTCGGCCTCACATGGAGCTTGGAGCTCTACCAGCAGTTTAATGCGCGCCTGCACAGGCAGGGGCAGAAGAACAGCGTCATCGTCCACCATCTGGTTGCTGAGAACACGATGGATGAACAAGTGATGAAAGTTTTAGAGGGCAAGACAGCAGGACAGACTGCGTTGTTAGAGGCTGTTAAGGCCAGGATTGAGGGGTATTATGGCGGGCACCAGAGGATTAAGGAGGTTTGATGCCAGAAGAAGCAACCAAGAGACGAGGTTTTAGCACTCAGACTTGCGAGGAATCCGTGACCTATCGCGATTACTGGTGCGCTCATTATGAACGCTGCGTACTGCGTGGCAAGGCTATCAATTTTTGCGAGCCGAAGAAATGTAAAGCTCTTGAGGTGATCGAGAGAGTACGGGGCGAATAAACCACAAAGGAGGCGTAGATGGTAGAAGCCGTCAGGGAGACGATGACCTATGATGATGCTCGCAAGAAGCTGCGCTGGTATTACGAGCAGCTTTCCTTCCTCAAGAAGTTCGGCATCGAGTGGAGGCCCGGCGATCGTATCATCTACGTCCCTGACGGCGAGCACTCCGATCCGGTGGCTGCCCAGGCGATCCGCGAGCTCTCTCGCGAAATGAACGTCATCCCGGTCATGGAAGCGATCGAGCAACTGCCGTCTCCTTATCAGACGTTCATCGAGCTCAGATACGGCCGAGGTTGGAGCTTTAAGGCGATAGCGCGAGTAGTGTGTGGCTGTGGCAGCAGAAGCTCGGCGCAACGCTTTGAGGTCAAGGTGCTTTCGGCTTTTATAGCGGCGTTCGGGCGGATTCCGACCGAAGAATGAGCTGGGCCCCCCGCCCCAGATTTCGGGGAAGTTTCGCCGCTTTAGGCCCATTTGACAAGATTTTGATCCTTGTCAAGCTCCAATTCGAAGATTTTTAAGTACTTTGAGCAGCGTAAACGTAGTTTGGGCTACTCGTCCCACCACTTTTGTGGTAAAGTAGTAAACTAGGCGAGAGCCGTCACAGTAAGGGCTCTCAGGAGATCATGCAAGAGAATAAGGTTTTGAGAGGTGCTCGATTGGGCGCCTTTTCTTTTACTCTGGCTCCTCGTGCTCGACGAAGACGCCGGAGAGCTTCGGATCGCGGTAGAGCACCGGCAAGCCCAGATATTCCTTCGGACCCTCCTCGATCGACTGAGCCCAGTGTTCGCGGGCGAACCGCGCGGAAGCCGCGGGGCCGAGCCTAATACACTTCGGTGTAAACTTCTTTCGCCTAAGGTCGCCGATCTGCCCGTGAATTTCGCAGGTGATCGAGTAATACTGGGATGAGACCCAGGATATCTTTCGGCGCCTCACCCAGCGAGGCAAGAATTCGTGGCGGCTCATAAGACTATTCTACGCCGGGTAAGCGAGGGATTGATGAACAAAAGCGACTTCAACCGGTTCTGCAGCTATGTGCGGCAAATCGCAGACCTTTTGCACCTGAAAGATTGGAGAATCAGGATTGAAGTGGATGAGGCCGAGGATTTCGACGGCTTCATGGCTGTTGTTCATCCAATTGAGGGCAGAAAACGGGCAAGGCTGATCCTATGTAAAGAATGGCTCGAATTATCGCCCGAAGACCAGCGTCACTCAATCGTTCATGAGCTTGTCCACTGTCATTTAGCGGGGGCTGGCGACATCGTGCGTCTCGATCTGCTCAAGAATATGAGCCAGTCGAGCTATGACATTTTTTATGGCGGCTTCAAAAGGCAGATCGAATATGCGGTCGATGGCCTTGCAGATGCCGTAGCACCGCTTCTTCCCTTGCCGAGGTGATCAGCCATGGCAAAACTAACCCCGAAGCAAACGAGCTTCGCCGAGGAGTATCTGATCGATCTCAACGCAACCCAGGCGGCGATCAGGGCCGGGTATAGCCCAAAAAGCGCTGAGGCGGAAGCCTCGAGGCAGTTAAGGAATGTTAAGGTTAAGGCCGCCGTCGCTAACGCCATCGCCGAGCGCTCCAAGCGGACCGGCGTAAGCCAGGACCGCATAATCCTGGAGCTCGCTAAGATCGCCCTCGTCAACGCGATCGACGTCATCAACATGGATGAAGCTACAATTCGTGGCGACGCCAACCGGGAGGACACCGCGGCAATCGCGAGTGTCAAAGTGAAGATCATCCCCACGGGAAAGGACGGGGCGATTATCGAGCGGGAGGTTAAGGTCTATGACAAGATTAGGGCGCTTGAGCTCCTAGGCAAGCACTTAGGTATGTTCAAGGACGACCGGCCTCTCGGTAACGTCAACATCCAGATCATTGACAACATCCCGAACAAATGAACGTCAACCTTACGGACCTGATCGCTCCTAGCTTTTATGAGCTACACCATGGCATCAGAGAGGAACGGCATAGCGAGTATTGGCTGAAGGGCGGGCGCGGCTCGACGAAATCGACGTTCGTAAGCCTTGAAATATTGCTTGGGATGCTCAAGGACCCTGAAGCCAATGCCGTTGTCTTTCGCCGCTACCAGAATGAGCTTCGCGATACCGTTTTCGGGCAGTTCGAGTGGTCTGCGGCAAAGCTAGGGATTGCAGAGGAACTAAAGTTCCAGGTCTCCCCCATGCAGATCGTCTACCTGCCGACGGGTCAGAGGATCATTTTCAAGGGAGCAGACAACCCCAGGAAGGTCCGGTCTATTAACCTGGGGCGCGGCTACATCAAATACGCCTGGTTCGAGGAGCTCGACCAGTTCGCCGGGATGGAGGAGGTAAGAAACATCCTCCAGTCGCTATTTAGGGGCGAGGATAAGCAGCGGATATCCTTCTACTCGTATAACCCGCCCAAGTCGGGGCGGTCATGGGTCAACCAAGAAGCGAAAATAACGAAGCCTGGCCGGTTGGTGCATCACTCGGATTATCTGAGCGTGCCGAAAGAATGGTTAGGTGAGCGGTTTCTCGCCGATGCCGAGCACCTGAGGAGTGTCAATGACACGGCCTATCGCCATGAGTATCTGGGCGAGGAAGTTGGAACAGGGCTAGAGGTCTTTACGAATGTCGAGCTTAGGGTCATCGCGGCTGATGAGAGAGCGATATTCGACCAAATCAGGCAGGGACTAGACTTCGGGTACGCCGTCGATCCGCTGTGTTTCGAGCGGATGCACTACGACAAGACGAGACGCACGCTCTACTTTCTCGATGAAATCAGCGGGCTTAACCTATTCAATCGTGAGTTCTTCCAGAAATCGAAGGCATACCACAACACTCTTACCATAGCCGATAGCGCTGAGCCTAAAAGCATTGCCGAGCTTAAATCTATGGGCATGCGAATTAAAGGCGCGAAGAAGGGCCCGGACTCCGTCGAGTTCGGCATCAAGTGGCTGCAGGACCTCGAGCAGATAGTCATTGATTCAGCGACTAACCCCAGGGCGGCTAAGGAATTCATAAACTACGCCCTTGAGCAAGATAGGAACGGCGAGATCAAAAGTCGCTTTCCCGATAAGGACAATCACTCGATCGATGGCGCGCGGTATGGGTGTGAGGACGACACGCTAGCCGCTAGGTCCCAGTGGGTCAAAGTCTCGTAATCTCGTAAGGATACGCCATGCTTACTGATCTCGATTTCTTAAACAGGGGCCAGGCTTGGCCGCCGCCCTTGGAAAAAGATCGGCTGGACCTTTGTGCCAAGAACAAGCAGTTGTTCGAGGGCGACCATATTAATGTCTACAAAAAGCAGTTCGAGCGTATCGAGCGGGTAATCGGCAATTTTCAGGACGTCGTGAGCTACGTCTTCGTGGCCAATTTTCAGAAGCTGATAAGCCTCAAAGTAGCGGATCTGCTTCTTGGCGAGGCGCCGAAGCTCATGGGTGGCGACGAAGGCAGCAAAGAGCAGGACACGCTCAACGCCATAGTCGGCACGGACGAGTTCAGGCAGCGCTGCTATAAGGTCGCGATCGACTGCTCCCGCTACG
>SCLI03000562.1_pt1 | contig 19568 bp, 22 predicted proteins | sample 7268041 | NCBI WGS metagenome assembly SCLI03 (sample SAMN10721081, study PRJNA514188) | viral metagenome | isolation source: depth-stratified mine tailings core A | place: China: Fankou Pb/Zn Mine tailings | collected 2017-10 | reverse complement strand
ACAAGCGGCATGGATGAGTGACCAGACCAAGGAAATGCGACCATCAGAAGTGCGGAAAGCATTAAGCGCATTTTTCGATGATGCGACGATGGATGAGGCGGTGAACATCCTGACTGGGCGCACCCCTAACAATGATTAGGCGGCGTATAGAATCGTTCTCCCCGCCGTCTAATCCGGCCATACATTAAGCAAGATGTTGTTTTATATGGTTATTATTTTTAATAGGCAACCTAAAAATTAGCAGATGGGATCTGAGGCAGCGCATGAACTACCGCAATCGTAATGTGTCATAAATGCCATATCATGGTTGATTCTGGACGCGGCACGCGGGAGGAAGAGCGCGAAATGTGGCAAAGGGCGTGGGAATTGACTATGCTAGAGCTATTTCGGCGGGGGCTGGTGAGGGTATGAGTGAATACCGTTGTCCGATCGGCTCAATCATGCCCACAAAAATGGACACGAGCGCATCAAGGCCGAGGCATGGCAGGAACAGCGCATACTGGTCGTGGCGCTTGACGATGAGCGGCTCGATTGGGTCGAGCGCGAGGTTCTAAGGAAAATCGGGGAGAAGTTTTATGGCGGCTGAAGCGGCAATTACCCAGGACTACCTTTTCGACAGCGCCTATAGCGCGCTCTATTTTGCCTACCGCTACAGCCCCCAGCAATACGCCCCCACGCCCATATCTCGGCTGATGCGCAGCCAGATAGGCAGCGGCAAAGGGCTGCACGGACTGGACGCCGCCGCACAGTCCGGAATTATCCGGGCAGAGGTAGAGGCCATCGGCCCCTACGAAAAAAACGCCATCGTAGCCAGGTTCGCCACCGACCCGGCAGAATCACTGGGCGCGAAGATCGCCCTCCTTGTCCCCGCCACCGCATCCCTCGGAACAGGCATCCATCATCACAGGATGGTAGATGGGTTAGTTCAGAAATACTATGGCCGGCGAATTTACCTCAAAGAGATTGCCGAGATGATCGGCGCCACGCCCAACACCATGACCCAGCGATGGGCCTGCATAAGAAAATGCATTAGGGATATTGAATATAGAGCCATGGACAAAGCAGAGGAAAGGCTCCGGCAGGCTGGGCTGATACCCTGACCTACCGTTCGTCGGCTGGACTGGCATCATCCTGGCTGGGAGTCGCCAGTCGGAGACCAAGGGCACAGGAGGATGCATCCGGGGCTGTGGGAGTCGTTCCGCCGAAAAATAAAAATAGGAAAAACAGTCGAAAACACTTGACAGAATGATTTTTTACCCTAAAATCAGCCGTAATTAGTCACGCTGAATAACTCACCCTCAAGCCCGGCTTCAATGAGGCCGAGGCTTTTTTTACGCCCGCAGGAACCCCAATTCCCGACACTCCAGACCTGGAATCCAGAGTATTTGAGCTGGAGTAGATGGTCATGCGCCTACAGGACACGGTAATCGGCATGAGCGAGATATTGGGCAGCCTGATCGAGTATGTAGAGGGCGAGGACGATTTAACCACTGTGGAGTACGGGAAGCATTAAAGAGGCCCGAAACCGAAAGGAAGGGTAGAAGCATGGCGGCACCAGAAGGCAACGACTACTCAAGCAAAAACAATAGGTTATGGCGTAATACTTTACACCGTATCGCCGTACAACAACCGGAACGCCTGAGAAAGATAGCTGAAGCCTTGTATGCCAAAGCCGAGGAAGGCGACCTGAACGCCGCAAAGGAGATTGGCGATCGTCTGGACGGCAAACCAGCCCAGGTTATTGCAGGTGATGAAGAAAACCCGCTAACCGTAATCAACAAGGTTGTTAGGGAAATTGTTAAGCCCTAGCGGAACACTGAGCCTTGAAACGCCAGCCATCTTCGAGCCTTTGCTGTATCCAAAGCGATACAAGGGCGCTCATGGTGGGCGAGGCTCCGGCAAGTCTCATTTCTTTGCCGAACTCCTGATAGAGCGTTGCATCCTTAATCCCGGTACGCGCTGGGCCTGTATTCGGGAAGTGCAGAAATCCCTAGACCAGTCTGTTAAACGGCTGCTAGAGGACAAGATCAAGACGCTAGGGGTAGGACGCCTGTTTGGTGTGCATGCGTATGAGATAAAGACCCCAGGCGACGGCCTGATTATCTTCCAGGGGATGCAGAACCACACGGCAGACAGCATCAAGTCTTTGGAAGGTTTTGACGGCGCATGGGTAGAGGAAGCCCAAAGCTTGAGCCAGCGCAGCCTAGACCTGTTGAGGCCGACGATACGCAAGGAAGGTTCTGAACTGTGGTTTAGTTGGAACCCGGAGAACCCGACCGACCCGGTTGATGCCTTCCTGAGAAGCGACAACCCGCCTGAAAGCGTGGTGATCGAGGTCAACTATCAGGATAACCCTTGGTTCCCTGAAGTCCTGAAAGCGGAAATGGAGTATGACCGCAGCCGGGACAAAGACAAATACGCCCATGTTTGGCTAGGCGGATACCAGCAGAACAGCGAAGCTAGGGTATTCCGTAACTGGACGGTACAAGAGTTTGACATTCCCAAGGATGCCGTTATCCGGCAAGGCGCGGATTGGGGCTTCAGTATCGACCCCACCGTTCTAGTCCAGTGTTATATCGAGGGCCGCAAGCTGTACGTGCCTTACGAGGCTTACCGTATAGGCTGTGAAATTGTGGACACCCCGGCGTTATTCCTGACCGTGCCGGAGTCCGAGAGGTGGCCAATTGTTGCTGACTCGGCAAGACCGGAAACTATCAGCCACATGCAGAAAAACGGCTATCCGAAGATTATGCCAGCGGTTAAAGGCGCTAAGTCCTTGGAGGAAGGGATCGAGTTCCTCAAGAGCTTTGACATTGTTGTACACCCCCGCTGCAAGCACCTGATAGACGAACTCACGCTTTACAGCTTCAAGGTTGACCCGTTGACCGGGAAAGTCCTGCCTGTGTTGGAGGACAAGAACAACCACGCCATAGATGCGCTGCGCTATGCCTGCGAAGGGGCAAGGCGTGGCGGTGTTCGTAAACGCGAAGTCAAGACCACCTTTGCCGCTGGCGGGTGGATGGGATAACTATGGCACTCACGATCAAACAAATCGAGGAAATGTTTAAGGATGATCTCGAAAGGGAATCCGAGAACCGCGCCGCCGCTGAGGATGATATCCGGTTTGCCAAGCTGGGCGAGCAATGGCCCGAACAGGCCAAGCGCGAACGCGAACGCGAGGGTCGCCCATGCCTGGTGCTCAACAAACTACCCACATTTATACGGCAGGTGGTTAACGACTCGCGTATCAACAGCCCGCAGATCAAGGTTAAGCCGGTTGATGACGACGCTGACCCCAATACCGCTGAGGTATTGTCCGGCCTGATCCGTAACATCGAATACAGTTCGCAGGCTGATGTAGCCTACGATACCGCGCTGGACTCATCCGCCAGTTGTGGGATGGGATTCTGGCGCATCTCGACCGAGTATTGCGACGAGCAGAGCTTTGCGCAGGATATTCGCGTCTATCGTATTACCAATCCGCTGTCTGTAGTGTTTGACAGCCGTGGCGAGAGTCTCGACGGCTCGGACTGGACGCATGCAGCACTGATCGATCAAATCACCGAGGCGGAACTCAAGCGCCGCTACGGGGCCAAAGATATCAAATCATTCCGCGAGGATGGCGCTACCGATGGCCGGGATGAAGACGAAGATCTGATTCGTATCGCCGAATTCTGGCACGTGGACGAAGCGCCAGAAAAGCTGCTGATGATGTCGGACGGATCAGTTCTGACCGAGGACGAATATCTCAAGCCCCACCCTGAATTGGGAATCCCGCTCAAGGAGATACTTTCCGACATGGGCGTTGTTGTGGCCCGGGAGCGCAAATCCAGCAAGCGGCGTGTAAAGCAGTATGTTTGCGGCTCGGAAATTATCGAGACTAATGACTGGGCCGGGAAGTGGATACCGATCGTGCCGGTGTTCGGCGAAGAGGTTTTCAGCGGTGGGAAGCGCCATCTCAAGAGCCTGATCCGTGATGCCAAGGACGCGCAGCGCAACTTTAACTACTGGCGCTCGGGCGCGACCGAGGCCGTTGCGCTTGGCCCCAAAACCCCATTTATCGGCCCGGTGGGCGCGTTTGATACCGACCGCGCCAAGTGGGCTACGGCTAACGTAAAAAACCACCCATATATTGAGTATGACCAGGTAGGCCAGCAGCCACAACGGCAGCCGTTTGTTGGCGTCCCGGCGGGGATGCTGCAAGAGGCCATGAACGCCTCGGACGACATGAAGTCGATTATCGGTATCTACGACGCCTCGCTGGGCGCAAGAAGCAATGAGACCAGTGGCAAGGCCATTCTGGCGCGCCAGCGCGAGGGGGACGTGTCTACGTTCCACTTTATCGACAATCTGGCGAAATCCATCGCTCACACTGGCCGTATTCTTGTTGATCTGATTCCGAAAATTTACGACACCGAGCGCGTGATCAGAATCCTTGGCGCAGACGGCGAGAGCAAGAATGTGCAGTTGAAGAAGCCGACTGAGTACAATGGGGTAGAACGTATCTTCGATCTTGGCGTTGGCAAATACGACGTGGCGGTCGATACCGGCCCGAGCTTCACCACGCAGCGCGAAGAGGCCGCACAGCAGATGATCGAGCTGATCAGGGGCTACCCGAATGCCGCGCCGATCATTGGCGATCTGCTGGCGAAAAATCTTAATTGGCCGGACGCCGAGGAAATCAGCAAGCGCTTGAAAGCAATGCTTCCGCCGCAGATTCGGCAACTTGACAACGAAGAGGGTTTGCCGCCAGAGGCGGTGCAGAAAATCCAGGCCATGCAGCAACAAATGCAGCAGATGGGCCAGCAGATGCAACAGGGCATGGTCGAGTTTCAGAAAGTGATTAAAGAGCTTGAGGCGGTGAAGTCTGACCAGTCTATCGAGGCCCGAAAAGTTGAAATAGATGCCTATAACGCCGAAACAAACAGGATGAAGCTACAGCTTCAAACCGCTGATACCTTTACCGACATCATGCAAAAGGCCATGCCTTCTGTTGATCCCGTTTTTGAGGACACGTTAAGCCAGCAAACGATGTGAAACACCCAGCGCTGGCACTTACGGCAACGTCGTGAGACCGTAGCCAAACGGAGCAATCCGTTCCCATTGAAGGAAGCCGAACATGGACGAAACAGGAACCCCTGCCGATCTGGACGCTGATGCCACCCCAGACGAGGGAACTGACGAAGTAGTAGAAATCCTCGAATCAGAGGAACCGGCAGACGAAGAAGCACCGAAAGACGACGAACCGCAGCCACGCAAACTGAAGGTCAAAATTGACGGACAGGAATTTGAAGTGGATGAGGACGAAGCGGCTAGGGGTTATCAACGGCAGGCCGATTATTCGCGCCACATGCAGCAACTGCAAGCCGAAAAGCAGGCAGCGCAAGCAGAACGGACGCGATACCAGCAGCAATTAGAGCAGTTCATCCCCGAGTCTGTTGCACGTTTTCGAGCGTTGCAGCAGGCCGCCGAGCAGTACCGCCAGGAAGGTAATTTTGAAGCCCTGTCTGCTGTGCAGTTTGACATGCAGACCGAGGCGGCACGTTACCAGCAGGCGAATGCCGAGCGCGAACGGATCATGAGTGAACAGCAGTCGCAAATCGCAGCACAACGCCAGCAAGCGCTACAACATGCAGAGCGGGCAGTCCTGGAAACCATTCCCGAATGGAGAAACCCGGAAACCCGCCAGGCCGAAGTAGCCGAAGTAGCCAAGGTAATCGGTGACTACGTTGGCAAGTATTATGGCGAACACGCGCCGCAAGTGATGGCGGAAATCAATGACGGCGTGTATGGCCCGATGCCGATCGTCCTTGCGCGCAAAGCGATGCTCTACGACAAGCTGATGCAAAAAGTCGCTGCCCGTAAAGCGGGCAGAGCTGAAGAAACCGCGGCCCCTGCTCCTGTCCGCCAAGTCAGAACCTCTGGTGGTGCTAGTAAAGACCCCGACAAGATGAGTTCTGACGAATGGCTGAAGTGGAGAGAGGGCCAGCTCAAAAAACGAGCGTAACCCCCGCATCGCCGTGAGGCGACGCTTATCCAACTGAAGGAAATATCATGCCCAATTCGATCCTCACCCCAACTGCGGTGACGCGCGAAGCACTTCGCGTTAACTAAAGCGCCCTTGTCCAGCAATGGGCATTGAATAACGATGTGAATTCGGTGAAAACCTAAATTCTGATACAAAATCATGTTAAAATTTCATCAGAAACTAAACATGGAGTCAGAACATGGCAACACCGAGCCAAGACCTGATATGTTGCAAGGGGTGCGGGGAAGATAAACCGCCACACCCAAAGCGTCGGCTTTACTGTGTTGATTGCACAAAGAAGCTGTACGTTGAATACACGGCAAAACACCGTGATAAGCAGAAACAAACTCCAAGGATCGTGACCTGCAAGGGTTGCGGTTCTGAGTTTGATGCCTCAACCAACGGGCGCACATGGCGCTGCCCATCTTGCATACTCAAGTATCAACAAGAGTATGCAAAGGTAGACGCCGATAAGCACCGTGAGTACTCGCGCAAGTACAGGGCGAAGCTAGGCGATGCGTACAGAAGTAAAATGACGCAGCGCAGAGCGGACTTGCTGGCAGCAATGACGCCAGAACAACAGGCTGATTTCCGTAAAAAGGAAGCCGAAAAGTCAAAACGCCTTAACGCTGTTCTGAGAGAGAATGTTTTCTCAGCATACGGCGGATACAAATGTGCTTGCTGCGGTGAAACAGAACCGCTGTTCCTGACTATTGACCACGTTGAAAACGATGGCGCAGAAATGCGCAAATCAGGCGTGCATAGCAGAGGCGGGACGCAGTTTTACCAATGGTTGAGAAAGAATGAATTTCCTGATGGGTTTCAAGTGTTGTGCATGAATTGCAACCTTGGAAAGCACAGGAATGGCGGTATCTGCCCGCACAAATCAGGTAAGGTGTAACGACTATCCCGTGAGGGAGTAGGGCCAAGCGGCCCGAAGCGCATCGCACCCCATTGGGGTGATGAGATAGTCTGCTCTTGCGAGGAAACCGCAAGCTGCCGAAAGGCGGGCTAGAAAGTAGCGAATCTAGCCGAACATTAGGACTCCACCAGAAACTTAACTTTATCGGCACCATCAACCGTGCATACGACGATTCTTTCGCCAAGTCCGGCGCGCGTATCGGCGATGCGCTGAAGATTCGCCTGCCCAACCAGTACACCGTTACGACTGGTGCAACCCTGAGCACTCAGGACACCACCGAGTCCAGCGTTGAGCTGAAAGTCGCAACCCAGAAGCATGTCGGCCTGAACTTCACGTCTACTGACCTCACCCTGCATCTGGATGATTTCAGCAAGCGCGTTCTTGATCCCGCAATGTCCGTGCTGGCTGCAAGCATTGAAGCTGATGCGCTGTCGATGACCAAGGACGTTTACAACCTGGTTGACGGCGATGCTGCCGCGCTGGCTTTTACCCACATCCTCAGTGGCCGTAAAACGCTGAACAACAACCTCGCGCCGATGGATAACAGCCGTTCAGCGATGCTGTCTACTGAGCATAGCGCCAAGCTGGTCGATTCGCTGAAGGGTCTGTTCCAGGACTCTGAAGCAATCCGCAAGCAGTATAAAGAGGGCATGATGGGCCGCACCGCTGGCTTTGATTTCTACGAGAACACCCACGTAAGCGATCACACCACTGGCACGGCTGCTAAATCCACGGGCTACCTGTCCAACGGTGTTGACCAGATCGGCTCTAGCATTGCAGTTGACTCCGCAACGACCACGTTCAAGAAAGGTGACGTGATCACCTTCGCTGGCGTGAAGCGTGTCCATCCTGAGACCAAAACCGACACGGGCGCATTGCAGCAGTTTGTCATTACCGCTGACTACGCGGGCGGCGCGGGAAACATCGCTATCAGCCCGGCTGTGGTTGCGACTGGAGCCAAGCAAAACGTCACTAACGCCATCGCGGATAACTCCGCTGTGACCAAGGTAGGCGCGGCGGCCTCCGAGTTGCTGAATGGCTCGATGGTCTACCACAAGGACGCGTTCACGTTTGCCACTGCCGACCTGATCATGCCCAGCGGCACGCACTTCGCTGGCCGTGATGTGATGGACGGTATCTCCCTGCGGATTATCCGTGACTACGACATCAACAACGACAAGTTCCCTTGCCGCGTGGATGTGTTATACGGCTTTAAGACGATCCGCCCGGAACTGGCTTGCCGCGTACATGCAGACGGCTAAACGTAAGTAATGTCCCCTCTTCGGAGGGGCTTTTTTTGCAAAGGAAAAATCATGTTGCTTACACGAATTGCCGAAGGGCATGCCGACGAGCTTCGGCTCAAGGAGATTTTCACCACCGGTGCGGCTGTTGCTACCGTAGCGGCGGCTAACTCTGCTGCTGCTGCTGCTGCAACATCAACCGCCATCGCTGCTGCTACCCCCGCCGCAGCCCCTGCTGGTGGTACGGGCGCGGCTGCTGGTGGGTGGGATACGGCTGCAAACCGCGATGCCGCAATCGCCACCATCAACGGCTTGCGCGATATTTGTGTGGAGGTGAAAACCGACCACGACGCACTGCTGGCTGACGTTGACGACATCCGCACCAAATATGGCGCCGCAGTTACGCTGGCGAACGAAGTCAAGGCGCAACTGAACGCGCTGCTGGCGGAACTTAGAAACAGAAAAATCATTGCCCCGTAACTAATTTACCCTTGCCTTCGGGCAGGGGTTTTATTATTAGATTAAGGACAAGAAAATGATTTATTACCCCACGTGGCGTTACCACGCTACCAAAGAACCGTGTGTTGTGTATACGCCAGAGGAAGATGATGCCCTTGGCAAAGAGTGGGCAGACTCCCCGGCTGCCGCCATGCCGTTGTCCAAACAAGAGCCACAAGAGCCACAACCAAAGAAGCGCGGGCGGCCTGCAACGGCTAAAGAATGACTGCCGCCTACGAAGGTAAATCATGGCTATTTCAAACCATACCGAACTGAAAACCGCAATAGCCAACTGGCTGGAGCGCGACGACCTGACCGATCGCATCCCGGAATTTATATCGCTTGGCGAGGCTATCATCAATCGCCGCCTGCGCATACGTGACGAGGAGGCCAGCGTCACCATTACGCCATCGACCAGCGTTCGTTATGTGGCGCTGCCGTCAGGATATATGGAATTGGTTTCGTTCACGGACGACCTGGGCAATCCGCTATCCGCAGTGGACAGCGAGACGCTGGAAAACATTGCTTACGGAAAAAGCGCAAGTCGCCCGTCATATTACCGGATTTCCTCCCGGATAGACTTTGATGCCGTTGCGGACGCGACCTACAACTTCAAGTTCAATTATTTGAAACGGCTGGATCTCGCCGCCGACGCGACCAACTCAGTGCTGACCAAGTACCCGGATTGTTATCTTTATTCCGCGCTGCTTCAGTCCGCACCGTTCATCATGGATGACGAGCGTGTCAATACGTGGCGCGCACTGCTTGAGGCCGCCGTAAAAGACGCCAATAACCAGGAAAACCGGAACATGGCCGTTTTGCGCACTGAATTCGGTTCTGTTGGATTCAGCATCAACACCGGACGATGAGAACACAAGTTCCGATTACAGGATTCGAGCCGGACAACAATCACGCCTCCCCAGGCGTGATTACGTCATGCGAGAACCTCATTCCGACGCTGGAAGGGTACAAGACCGCGAAATACCCGACAGACGTTGGTATGGACGCGCTAGCATCCGAGTGCATTACGTCGGTAGTCGCCGAGCTGTTGGATGGATCGCGCAGGATGTTTGCGGCAACCGCTGACAAGATATTCGAGCGCAACGGTACTTCATGGGTGGATCGCTCCGGTTCCGCTTATGCGGCGACCCGCGACGCGCCGTGGGAATTCGCGCAATTTGGTAACAGCACGATCGCTGCGACCGCCGGTAGCAAGATGCAGCGCTCTACGGGGGCTGGATTTACCGATTTGGTAGCGATCAAGGCCAAGCATATTTGCGCCGTCAAGGGCTTTGTGATCGCTGCCGGTACGGACGAAGCAACATACGGCAAACAGGATGATCGCTGGTGGTGTTCGGCGCTGAATGATGAAACCGACTGGGTGCCCGCTATCGCCACCCAATGCACAACCGGCAGGCTGGTTGATTCGCCAGGCGAGATACTGGCGATCAAGCCATTGGGTCAGGACTTGGTAGCCTATAAGGACAGCTCGATTTATGTCGGGCGCTACGCCGGGCCTCCCGGTGTATGGGAATGGCGCTTGATACCGGGACGTGTTGGCGTTGCATCGCCGCGCTCGATTATTGACATTGGCAACGCGCACCTGTTTATTGGCCGGGAAGACATTTATCTTTTCGATGGCAATTACCCGCGCCCGCTTGAGTCGCCGATTAAGGAATGGCTATACAAACGGATAGACAAGCCCTATATGGCGCGGGTTACGCATGTATACGACCCATATGAATCTCTGGTGTATTTTTTCTATGCCGCCGGCACCACGGACGGATTGCCGAACGAGTGCATCGTCTACAACCACAAATCAAACAAATTCGGCCGATTCGATCCGCTGTACGGGACTACTGCCACCGACAAGAAGTTCATTACGGGCCTGAATTTCGTCGGCAAAACCTGGGACGGATGGAGTCCCGGCTATACGTGGGACACCCTGCCGATCGTGGGGAAAACGTGGGATGACTGGCCCGAAGTAACCTACGACTCGCATTACTGGAATACGTCCGAGCGTTCGCCGGCGTATTTCGGCATGGACAAAAAAGTCTATTCGCTCACCGCTACCCCATACAAGGCCAAATATGAGTCTTGGCACATCGGGATGAACGACGAGTCGCCGAGCACCCTTCGCAGGATTCGTCCGATCTTCAAGGAAATCCCGCACCTTGACGCGGTGCCCGCAACAACCGTCTCGGCGACCCTATTTGGCAAGACCCGCGTGCGGCAAGAATTTGTTGAACGCAAAAAAGCGACGCTAAAAGACGGCAAGATTGACGTGCTCTCGACGGCGCAGTGGCACCATTTCAAGCTCGACATCGAGGGCGATCTTGAGCTTGTCGGTATGGAAATCGACCTTGTTCCGGCAGGTAAGCGATGAGACTGCCGCCTAAAATTCTTCTCCCCGGCCCGACAAGCGAATACGAAAATCAGCTTAACCGGGTGCTTTATCAAGAGATTGAGGACATTTCGAAGCAGGTAAACGATCTGACCGAGGGCCGGATATTCGCAGACCATAGCGCGATGACTGCCAAGCCGACGACCGGGACGTATTACAAGGGCGACAAGATAAGGAACAGTGCCCCGTCTGAGCTTGGCACCAATATCCCGAGATACGTGATTCTGGGCTGGGTGTGCGTGGGTTCCGGGACGCCTGGAACGTGGGTAGAGGTCAGGGCGAAGACAGGTGCCGGAACCGACGTTACCAAGCGGCTGGCTAATTCTGCCACGATTGACTTCGGATCTATTGCCGCAGGTGCTGTAGCGACTGCCGACATTGCCATTACAGGCGCTGCCGCAGGGGATTATGTCATCCTTTCCGCACCTGCCGCGCTTGAGGCCGGGCTGACGTTTTGCGGGATTTCCAACACCGACAAAGTAACAATCAGGTTGCATAACACGACCGGCGCGGCCATAGACCCGGCTAGCGCAACGTGGAAAGCCGTTGTTGAGGGGAGGGGCTGATGGAAATGTCGTCAATGAGTTGGGACGAACTGATTGATCTACGCTCTCGATTTGATGGAAATCCAGAGGCACAAAAAAAGATCGCTCCTTATGAGCATAGGGCATTTGCGCGGGAAGCCGTGGCCAAAAACCCAATTAATGCTCTTGGCTATGCATTCATGATTCCTGGTTATCAGGCCGCAAAGGCTGTTGGATTGCTCGGTGCCCGAACCAAGCCGTCGTTTGAACAATTAAAGCAAGGCTATTTAGGTGTGGGCGAGGGACTGCTGGGGAGTAGATATTGATGACTCTCGCTATTGTTGACCCCAAGTTCGTTGATAAGGCGTGGAAAGACGGAGCTTCTGCGCTTGCCGAGGCGTGCGAGCTGACCAACGAAGTCACTGGATCGCAGCTAAAAATGATGCTATCTCGCGGCGAGAGAACACTCGTTGCGCTGATGGACGATGACAAGCCGGTTGGGTGGGGCGTGTGGCGTGTAGACCAGCATCCGAACGTAAGAGTGCTGCATTGTACAGACCTGGTAGCCCATAACGCAGACTTTGTGCGGTTCTTCGATGAAGTAAAAAAAGCCGCAGAATATCTTGGATGTTCTGAAGTTAGATTTTGTCCGGGCGGCGATGCGCAGGCGCGATTATTCTCGGCAAAGCTCAAGGCCGAGCCTTTGTATACCACTTACAGAGTTAAGTTATGATTAAATTTAATGCACTGTTGCACGGCACGCCAGAAGCTTGGGATACCCTGCGCAAACCCAAAAAAGGTGGCGGCTCGGTTAACACAAGCTCAACAACCACGCCATCCATCCCGGATGAGTTAAAGCCGCTGGCGAACCTGTACGTCAAACAGGCCACAGATTACGCACGTACACCATACCAGCAATACAACGGACGGCGTTACTCAGGCCTTGACCCCTCGCAGGTGATGGGGATCGGCATGGTACAAGAGCGTGCTCTTGGCGGCTCGAAGACCATGAACAACGCGGAAGGATCGCTTAATCAGTTCATTCAGGGCGGACAAACGAATCCGTATCTGGATCGGATGGTGTCCAAGGCGCAAGGTTCCGTTGTTGACCAATTCAACAACATGATCAAGCCCCAAATCGAAGCGGCCGCAGTCAACTCTGGCAGTTTCGGCAATAGCGGATACAACCAGTTGATGCAGCAAAAGCAGAAAGCCGCCGCCAGCCAGATGAGCGATATTGCAACGCAGATGTACGGAAATGCCTATGGACAGGATCAGTCGAACCGGCTGAATGCGATCCAGATGGCCCCGACTTTCGGCAACGCAGCCTATCAGGACGCCGGCCAACTTCTGAATGCCGGTAACATATTGCAGCAAGAGCAGCAAAAGCCGCTGGACTTCCGCTATCAGCAGTTCAGGGAGGCCGCAGATTATCCCCTCAAACAGATGCAGGCGACATCGGGTGTACTAGGCCAGAACATGGGCAGCTCGACAACGGGCACGCAACCCAAGGGGGGCAAATAAATGTTATACCCCTATTTGCCACAGCTCCAGCAAGATTCGTCTCAGCAAGAATCGTCTCAGCAACCACCGCCCTACGGCGGATCATATTTGGCGTTGGAAGAACGGCTGGCGAATTTGCAAAAGCCCCAGCAAGAATCGTCTCAGCCGCCCCCGCCCTCCTGGTCGTATGTTGGCGTGCCCTACATAAACCCTGTGCAACCCTATCAAGGTAACAGCAGACAAATCAGCGGATTAGAGCCATTGGCGATGCTTCAGCGTTACCGGCAGGGCGACTCCGCGCTAGAGCAGTCGGCACAGCTACAACAGATCATGGGTGAGAGCGCGCCATCGGCGGCTCCCCTCGTAGGCAAATAATCAGCAACACCACGAGGACAGAAAAATGATTTGGTTTATCCCACTGGCAGCGGCGGCTATAGGTGCAATGGCCGATAGAAAAAATCCCCTGCGCGGCGCTGCTTTAGGTGCCGCCGCAGGACTTACTGGCGGTGCTGCGTTAGGCGCAGGCGCAACTGCTGTCGGCGCGGGGGCGGCAGGTGCTGCCGGAACCGGAGGCGGCTTGCTTGGGGCTACGGGTGCTGCCGGAACCGCCGCAGGCGCTACGGGAGCCAGCGGCCTGCTAGGCACGACCGCTGCCACAACGGGTGCAGCTACCGGGCTATCTGGTGCAACGCAAGCGGGAATGCTTGCCGCACAAGAGGCCGGACTTGGTGCAAGCTCGCTCGGGTGGGGCGGCGCCACTACAGGGCTACAGGGCGGGCTAAATGCCGCGCTGGGGGCAGAAGCAGGCGCTGGTGTGGGAGGGGCATTGGGTACGGCAAACAGTCTTGCCAAGCCCGTTATGCAGTCCGCGCAGATAGCCCAACAGGTGGCCCCGCAAGAGCGGCCGCAGATGGCTCCGCCACCCCCGCCGGAGCTTCCGGTTAACGGTATGGATTTGAGCGGGCTTTTAAACTACGGGCAGCAGCAGTTGACGGCGGAGCAGCAAGAAGACATGAAACGCAAGCAATTACTTCAGCAGTATAGCTCTAGCATAGGACGCTTTTAACATGGCACAGGGACTGCTTGATTTTATCAATACACCTGCCGGTATGGGTCTATTGTCTGGCATCACAAGTTATGCCATGAACGCCCGCCGTGGAACCCCGGTTAATAACATCGGGCGCGGACTGGCTGGCGGACTGGCCGGATACGCCGGAGCACAGGAAAACGCGTTCATTCGGCAAATCAAGCAAACCCAGATTGAGCAAATCCAGGCCGAGATTGCCCGCAAGAAAGCCATGCAGGAGGCCGCAGCGCAGGCGGCGCAGCTTTCAACCAAGCCGGCAGTACCGGCACAATTCGATCTTGGCGGCAATATCGGGAACGAAGGTTTTGCCAGTATGGCGGCTGAACAAAACCAGTTCATCAACGAGGCTCAGGGTTCACAGTTGCCAGAACAGCCGATTCAGACACAGGAAGCGCAGGCTGGCGGATTCGATCCTGAAGCCTACAGGCAGAACATGCTGACTCAGTTGGCGCAGGCGGGGCTTCCGGATGAGGCGATGAAGTTTGCGCCAGAGAAGATGAAGCCTGTTGCGCTGGGGAAGACTCTGGTCGATCCCGCGACTGGCAGAACGATTGCCGTTGATGAAACGTGGCAGGAAGACCAGAAAGCGCAGCGTGAACAGCGCATCGCAGAACTGAACATGCGCCTTGAGGATCAGCGGCTATCACGCGAACAAAGCAATGCGCTGCGCCGCGAACTTGCCGAGCAGCAGATTGCTTTGCGCCGCGATATGGCGGAACAATCCAACGCGATTCGGCGTGACACCCTGGCGCAAGGCAATAAACCTCCAGCTGGTTATCGTTATACGCCAGATGGAAGATTGGAACCCATCCCGGGCGGGCCTGCCGACATCAACGCAGGAGAAATTGGCGCTAAACGGGAAAAACAAAAAGAACTATCTATTGCGCAATCCGAGTCTGTGCTTAATGAAATCAAAGATGCAAAAAAACTTGTTGGCATAACCACGGCTGGGTTTGGCGGCTTGACGAAAGTTGTTCCGATGACGGCCGCGCGTGACCTTGACGCAAAGTTGACCAGCATCAAGGCGAATCTTGGTTTTGACAGGTTGCAACAAATGCGCGAAGCATCGCCGACTGGTGGCGCTTTGGGCCAGGTCGCTGTTCAGGAGCTTGTCGCATTGCAGTCTACGATAGCGAGCCTGGATCAGTTGCAGTCACCGTCACAACTTAAACAAGCGCTTGGCAAAATAGAAAAACATTACACCAACTGGCAAAAGACGCTGGAGGGCGGAGAATCTGGCCGCCAGCCTGCGAATCCAGCAACGGCAAAAGATTTACCGAAGAAGCCGATAGTTTTTGATGCCGAGAAAGAGCGACGGTATCAGGAATGGAAAAGGAGTCAAGGCAAATGACGGAACAGGAAGAATTCGAGTTCCGTCTGCGGCTTGAGCAAGAAGAGTCGCAAGTCAAACCAAAAAAAGCCGCAACTTATCCGGGGGAAGGTGTGCTGCGTGGAGTTTATGACCCATTCACCGGATTGGCGCAGGGTCTTTATAACCTGATGCCAAAAGGCGTGCAGAAAGCTGGTGACAGGTTTAACGACTTCATTGCTGATAAAACCGGACTTATGCCAAAAATCGGGACTGGCGGCTTTAACGAAGCCATCGCCAGAGACGAGGCTGATTATCAGCAACGCCGTGGCGGAGGGCAGGATGTCGGGCGTATTACTGGCAACGTAGTCAGCCCGGTCAATGCGCTGCTTGCGTTGAAAGCTCCGCAGGCTGCGTCTCTGGCCGGACGTATGGTTCAAGGATCAGGAATCGGCGCAACCCAAGCAATGACCATGCCGGTAACGCAAGGCGACTACTGGACGGAGAAATTAAAACAAGGAAATATCGGCGCTGCTGTTGGCGGCGCATTACCGCTTGCTGCTGGCGGCGTGGCGCGGGTTGTTAGCCCAAGGGCGTCAGTCAATCCTGACATTGCGCTGCTCAAATCAAAAGGCGTCAATCCCACTGTCGGGCAAACGCTAGGCGGATGGGCAAATACCACTGAACAGAAGGCGACAAGCTTGTTCGGTGTGGGCGACTTGATCCGGGCGGCTCGTGAGGGTTCGCGTAATCAGTTTAACAAGGCTGTGCTGAATGATGCAGTTGAATCGGTAGGCGGCAAGGTTGACGACATCGGAACCGCCGGGGTGAAGCGTGCCGGGGATATTATCTCGGGCGCTTACGACGACGCGCTGAAGGGTTTGAAAGGCGTGACGCTTGACCAGACAGGAAAATCGCAACTGGCTAATCTTCAGGCTATGTCAGCCAATATGCCTGATACTACCCGTAATCAGTTCAACCGTATCATCAACAATATTGTGCTGAAGCGTATGTCGCCCAAGCAAGGCATGACTGCCGACACGTTCAAGCTTGTCGAGTCTGAGCTCGGCTCCAAGGCGGCCGCCTATGGCAAGTCTATGCAGGCCAGTGAACGGGAATTGGGCGATGCTTTGCTTGAGGCTCAAAACATCCTTAGAGAACAGGCTGCGCGTCAAAACCCGGTTTATGCTGCCGGTCTTCAAAAAGCAAACCAGGCATGGGCCAAGCTGGTCAGGGTAGAGGGTGCGGCAAAAGCATCTTCTGTTAGCGATGGCGTGTTCACTCCAGGTCAATACCTCGGGGCGATCAAGTCGTCGTCTAAATCCGTTCGTGGGCGCGACTTCTCACGCGGCACGGCATTGGGGCAAGAACTTGGTGCTGCCGGTCAACGGGTGTTGGGGAATACCTACCCGGACTCTGGAACTGCTGGCCGCATGATTCCGATGCTTCAGGGGGCCGGTGCTGTTGCTAATCCGGCGCTTACGATTGGCGGAACTCTCGCAGGCATGGCAGCATACACGCCTGCGGTACAGAAGGCCTTGGTTACAGCCATCACTAAGCGCGGCGCGTCAGCCCCGTTTACGGCGGAAGAAATCAGGAAACTCGCACCCGTTTTGAATCCACTTGCGATAGGCCTCCTTAATAGCGGGAACTAGGTAGCCATACACCAAAGCGGACAACACAACTACATAGATTATCCGCACAAACTGTTCGTCATCCATATAAAGCCCCTCCTGGGGCTTTTTTGTTGCACAGAATTAAAAGACTAGCACAAAGGAAATAAATATGGCAGTTCCAGCAGTGGCCCGGTGTTTAGCACAGGAATCCATTTTCCCGCATGTAGTCAATGGGGTGCTTTGCTGATTTTTGTAGGTTGCACTTAGCGCGTAGCAACTGAATGTTGTCGTCGGTGTTCGTGCCGCCCAAGGCCAGCGGCATGATGTGGTCAAGGTGGTAATCGTTACCAAGCGGCTGTTTGCAACATGCACATTTGCCGCGCTGAAGCTTGAACAGACGTTCCGCCAAATCAGGTGAGATTACCCCGCCTGATGCGCGTTTTCTGGCGCGTCTATTTTGATGATATGTGCGTCTAATTTCTGGATGTGCTATGCGCCATTTTGCGCTTTTTGCATTTGCCTTTCCGGGATTCTCTCTTTGCCATCTTGCTATGACAATGCTGCGGCAGTCCTTGCACGATGGATATAGCCCGTCACGTGTATTAGATGCTTTTCCGAATTCTGAAAAAGGCTTGGCCGTTCCGCACTTCGTGCATGTTTTCATGCGATACCCTCTAACGGTAGTTAATGTTGGTCGGTAATCCAGTGGTTAGAGCACTGGAAACGGTTGCAACCGCTGTCCCAACAATACATACTATACATGATTTTAGGAGAAATACATGGGTGTTCCCAGCGTAATTACGGATTTATTCGTCGCCGTCGCAGACAATTCCCCAAAGGGTACGGATTCCGTCACCACTTCCACGGGGCCAGACGAATATCATCGCGCGACCGCCGCCATTGTGCGCCGCCTGCACGCCAAGGGCGCAGACGTGGCTTCGGCCGCGACGGTTGACCTTGGCGCGATTAATGACGGCACTTACGTCAAGATAACCGGCACCACGACGATTACCAGCTTTGGCACGATTGCGGCGGGTGTTGAGCGAACCCTGTTGTTTGCCGACGCCCTGACGCTTACCCATGACGTACTCAAGATCATTCTGCCGGGTGCAGCGAATATCGTCACAGCCGCCGAAGATGTGGCGGTTTTTGTGTCTGAGGGAGCAGGACTCTGGCGCTGCAAGTCTTATCAGCGCAAAGCCGTGCCGCCGAGTGTGCCATTGGATGCTTCGGTTGTTACCGCCAAGATCGCTGATCTTGCCGTTACCACTGCCAAGATTGCTGATCTTGCCGTTACCACTGCCAAGATTGCTGATCTTGCCGTTACCACTGCCAAGATTGCTGACGACGCTGTAACTTACGCAAAGATTCAAAACGTAAGCGCGACTGACAAGCTGCTTGGCAGAGCCACAGCTGGTGCCGGTGATGTTGAAGAAATCGCCTGCACGCCATTCGCCCGCACCGTGTTGGACGACGCCGATGCAGTAACGGCGCGGGCCACGCTGGTAGTACAATATCGTTCAAATATAGTAGCCAAAAGCAACGGCATCGCCGCCGACACAACAGAATACCTTGATTCGGGTGCTAGTTACGCCGCTATTGGCGACGCGGAATTTGCTGTGTCGATTCCCGGCACGCTAAAAAATATGTATGCAAATTCAAGCGGCGCCCCTGGCGCTGGTCAATCATTTGCGTATACATTATTTAAAAATGGCGCGGCGCAAACGCTTACTTGCACCATTAGTGACCCAGATACGTCCGCCAACGATACAACCAATACGGTTACGGTTGCATCGGGAGACAAGATTGCTATCAGGTGCGTCACAAGCGCGACCGCTGCGACAAAACTTCATCACGTTATGTGTGAGCTTGTGTCTATATGAAATATCTTATTTTGTTCCTGTTATCGTTTAACGCCCACGCCGGGCTTGTCGAGTGCGGCGGAGAAGTTGGGGGAGGAGCTTTCCAATGTCCGATCCGAGATGCGCCAGAACAAGGTACAGACCGATGGCGACATCAAGCGCATCGAGGCCAGAGTCGGCGCGGTTGAACGAAAGGTTGAGAAAGACGAACAGCCATTCTGGAGGCGTAAATGATTGCACGTGTTTTAATCACCTATCTGATCTGGCTCATCACCTACGTGCCGATGATCGCGCTGTCCGTCGTCGTCGTGCCGCTCATGCTCGGCCTCGGGTGGGACGGATATACGACGTGGTTCGGAAATCGACGCTACGGGCGCTACGGCAATGATGCGTACCGTACGAACTGCCAGTGGCGGGAGTTCGTGTTCCTGTGTATCCGCAACCCGGTCAGCAATTTCGGCAAGGAAATTTTAAGCCACACCGTGGTCGCGCCGGTGACGACCGAGGGAAACCCGGCCATCACGGACGGCGCTCCCGGCATTACCGGCTGGTACTACGCCCGATCGGGCTGGGC
>SCLI03000559.1_pt1 | contig 19697 bp, 22 predicted proteins | sample 7268041 | NCBI WGS metagenome assembly SCLI03 (sample SAMN10721081, study PRJNA514188) | viral metagenome | isolation source: depth-stratified mine tailings core A | place: China: Fankou Pb/Zn Mine tailings | collected 2017-10 | reverse complement strand
TCCATCCCGTATAACAATAACTTTTCCTTTATTCGCGTCTTTTGGTTCAATAACTTCCCTGAATTTCCCGTTCCACATTGTTTTTGCAGGCTCAATCTCTTCTTTATAAAATTCTTTTTGAAAATCAACCGCATTCCTTTTAGCGTTATTTATCTCAATCGCTTTAAGAGTTGAAATAGCTTTCATTATTGAAGTAATAGCAGGATTGGCAACGTCTTTTAAAGTTCCTATTTGTTGTCTTACTGCAGGAGAAATATAAGTATCAAGATAATCAATAACTGCAAAAGTAGCATAGTTTTTATTTGCTTTCATTTTTTCAATCATTTCAGGGGTGTAATAGCCGTTTTCTTCTGCGATTTTTACTACCTCATCCATCCCTTTTCTAAATAAATCTTTGGTTTCGGAAAGCGTATTCCAATCTGTTTCCGACATTGTTTTTTTAAGTCCGTCTAAAAATTCCTGTGCCTCTTTTGGAGAATAACCACCGGGATTTGCAAATTCGCCCCTTTCATTTATTACTCTTTCCATTTGAAGTATTTTTCCTAATTCATCCCATCCGTTAGAAACAGTCGCAGCCTTTTCATAAGCAGGTTGAAAATTATCCGCAACAAAAGTTTTTATTTTTCCATCCATATAATTAAGACCTTCAAAATCCAATGCAGGATTTACTCTTGATTCTATGTTTACACCTTTTTTCATTTGCTCTTTTACCCGCAAGTTTAATTCGTAATTTCTATCGTCAAAAAGAGTTCTTAATGCGTGGATTAAGTTTGTTTTCCTTTGAGAAATATCAAGATGAAGCGCAGCCCATTTATCTTCTGCTTTATCGTAGCTTTTTTGAATATCCTCATTCCTTCTATTAAATATTTCTTCCTCGCTTGTATTAAGAAGTTCCTGAATTGCAAAAAAGTTTTCCGGCGACTGTAGGTTTCTATCAAGATAATCAAACCAACCTTTATAAAATTTCGGGGCAGCTTCTTTTAATCTTAACGGATCGTTAAAAAGAACTGAAATTGCATCTGCGTAGAGTTCTGCAGGCTTCATTCTATATTTAATATAACTATTATCTGCTTTTGTTTCATCAAAAGGCGACCATTCTTTTGAAACCGCGATAAGCTCTGCCTTTATTTCTTTATTATCTAATTCCCCATAAAGATTTTTTAAATGTTTTTGAAGTGAAGCAATCCTTCCCACTAAGTTTCCTCTTGCTCTTGTTTGTTCAGGAAGGTAATCGGCAATATGTCCTAATTCGTGAGCCAAAACTTTTGCAGCATCAGATGGATTTTTAAAAATTTCTGCTGCAAGATTTATTCTCATTGTTTTAACCTGCGCGTTGCCTAATGCCCCGCCTCTTATTTTTCTTTTAACAATAGGAGTTTTCCCCGAAAGTTCTTTGGCAAGTCTTACCATTTCAGGAAAAGGAATTGTTTTAAAATAGATTTTATTATCTGTAAGAACCGGAAGTTGAGGGAAAACTCCTTTAAAAGCATCTGTTGCGCTTCCGCTAAATTCCTGTGTTTTAAGTTTTTGGTCTATTTCTACTACCTTACTTTCAAGATAATCAATATAAGCTCCAATATCAGGGTCTTGTTTTAGAGTTTGTATCATCGCGTAATCTGCTTTATAATTACCCGATTTACCAGCAAAACCCATCATCTCTTTATTTATTGCCGTTCTAACTCCTGCCAAAGCTCGTTGATCTTCTTCGTATTTTGCTATTTCTTCATCTACTACAACTTTTGCATTTTTGACAAGTTCTTCTTGACTTTTGGCACTTTCAAAATTTGTTTTAAGTTTTTTAGAAAATTCCCCCTGAATTTCTTTTGCGAGTTTAGAATTAAAAGCAGGTTTTTTATTGCTTACTGCTTTTTTTGTTTCTTTAACTGAAATTGGAACTCCGCCGTATTCCTTAATCATTTCATTAAGGATTTTTGTAAGCGGGTCATTCCAATTAGTTTCAATATAAGGTCTTTCTGTAATCCTAATTAAGAATTCATCCCTAAACTCTTGAGCCTGTTCGCTGTAATCCCCTTCAAGCGTTCCGTCCCCAATTTTTCCTAATTTTACTCCGGCTGCTTTGGCAATTTGCATAGCCTCAAATGCTATTTTGGCACTAAAATTTAAAGCCTGTTCCTGCTGAATATTTTTTAAATTGTCTATTTTATCTGTTAATTCATCTATGTTTGCTTTAAGCTCGGCTCTTTTTTCGGGATTTCTGCCTTTAATATTTGAAAGTTCCTCTTTTAAATTATCTAATTGTTGTTGCAAAGGATTTAAAACTTCATCAAATTGAACAGTTGTGTTATCCCACATCTCGGAAAAGTCAGCAGGTGTTCCTTGAAGGGCTTTTTGAGGGTCTGTAGTTGCGTAAGGCGTGCCTTTTACTATTTTCTGTGTTTCTGTATCTGATTTTGGTTTTAATTTAACTTTTTGTTCTTTTACTGTTTTTGCTGGCAGATTAACCTCTATGGATGCTTTTACTCCTTTAGTAACTTGGTTGTAGAAATCAGTAAAGTTTTCATATCCGAGCTTTTCCAAATTGATCTCCTTACCTACCATTTTTTTTTCTTTATCAACGTAGGGAGAAACTATCGAATCTGTAGTTAATGTTGTTGAAAAGTTCCCTTCCCCTTTTTGGAGTGCCTCTATAAACTCTTCTGCACTCTTATATTTTCTTGCTTCCTCTGCCAACGGTTGCAATCCTTTAGGAATTTCTAATTTCGCTTCTATGGGAGTTTCTTTTTTTGAAGGTTGTTTTTCTACTTTTGGCTGTTCCTTTGCAACAGGTTGCAAGATATTCGGATTTATAATTCTATATTCATCTTCGCCTTTTGCACCTTTAGTAACATCAAATTTAATTACATCAATTTTATTATCCTGAATAATTTGTTTTACTACTTCTGCTTTTTGCTCCTGTGGAACGTCTTTTACCGCTTCTTCTAAAACGGAATGATTTATAACTGTAGCTTCAGGGGAAATTGTATAGGTTTGAACTTCTCCGCCGTTTTTTTGAGCAAATTGTTCTGCAACCGCCTTATTTGTAGAAGTAGATTCTCCGCCTGTAATTCCGTTTGGTTTAGCAGTTTCTATTGCTTGTCCGGGAATTGTAGTTCCACGATAGACTGTTAATTCTTCTCCCAAAGGTTTAATTTCAGCTTGAATAATTTGAGGCTGTGCTTTTTCAATAAATTTTTCTTCGGCTTTTGGCGTTTTTGCAGTTTTCCCTTCCTCTTTAAGTAAAACTACTTTTTTAGGTTCTACAAATTCTATTCCAAAAGAAATTCCTTCGGGAGTTTTTGCATTTATAAATTGAGCAAGTTTTGATTTTTTTGCAGCTTCTCCTACAATACGAAGGTCTTTGCCTTGAGATTGTGCTTTATCCGCCATTTCAGTAAGCCATTTACCTATTTCCGTATCTTTTAAATTCGTAGCATTGGCTTGAGTTTTTGCCTGTTCAGGAGTTAAAACTAATTCAGCCTGCCTATATTTACTTGAAATGGCTCGGTTTGTAATTACGCCGGTTGTAGTAAATCCTATATGCAAAAGTCCCGCAATAATTCCCATTTTAACTGCTGTTTCAGCAGCTTCTTGTGGGCTTTGTCCTTCTATCAATGCATTGAGAAAACTGGCAGGAGTTAATATCCCCGCCACAAGACCTGTTGTTTTTAAAGTATCTCTACTTATCAATTTTCTTGTTGCAGGAACTTTTGAAAAAAGCCATCCCGCCACCGCATCTACCGGCATTTTTGCCAATCTTTGCTCAACTGTAGTATTTGGAGCAGCAGAAGTTTGTCCTATTGTTACAAAAAGGGTAGGAAGCATAGCTTTTCCAAGCTGCATTCCCTTTAAAATTTCCCCACCGACAAAGAAAGAAGCTATAGCTCCTGCTATTTCTCCGACTGTGTTATATGCTTTTTCTCCAAAAGTTACAGGAGTATTAAAAGGTTTTTCTAAGGCTTTACTTACCTGTTCCGATCCGCCTAAAAAAGACATTGAAAAGCCTCTATAAATCGGGTCAACTGCTTTATTTCTAAAAATAGGTTCAATTATTTTTGACTGGACTTCTGCAAGAGGTTTTGTAATGTCCTGTCTTTCGGGTTTTGCTAATTCTCTTTGAGCATATTCAATACCAATATCAATGTTTTTATAAAATGTGTCTATTAAATTTACCATAGCAAAAGGATTAAACAATCCACCTTGAAACTTTGACGGATTGTTTGCTTGTATAAATCTCGTAGTAAGGTCTTGTTCTGAAGGTTTAACAATATCTTTTTCGGGAATTGGAGATTTAACAGGTTCTTGCTGTCCTGTTAAAGATTTTAAAGCGCTTTCTGCAGTTTTTTTTATAGTATCAATCGCAGATTGCAAAAAATTAGTTTTTTTAGGAACAGGAGTAGCAGTTGGTTTTGAAACCGCAGATTTGCTTACAACCGGCTCTTTGTATGCACCACTTTTAACTGATTGTAAGAAGTTTTGACTGGCTGTCAATCCACTATTTTGATCTGAAGCTATTTGTGAGGGCTTTTTCTTTTTCTTCTGTTCTTCTGTTACTGAATTGTAAAAATCGGTAGATAATGACATACATATTTACTGCGCATACGGCAAGTTATAGCTTAATCCGTAGTCAATCGGATCAAAACCATAAGCCTTTTTAAAATCTCCTCTATTGTAATCGGCATAAGTATAGAAGTTTTCTACAAAAGATTTTTTGTCCCCTAACCCGTCTGCAATATAGGCATTAAGCGCTGCTTTGAAAATATCAGGTGTAACGTGTCCTGATTTATTGGCTGCTGCCTGAAGTCCTAAAACGATAGCAGTCCTATTTGAAGTATTAGTTGAGCCTGATCCGCTTCGTGTTCCATAAGTTTGCACCGAAACTGAACCATCCTGATTCCTGAATAAAACTTGAGTTTGTCCTTCATAAGACGATGTAGCAATAATATCAGCTTTAGGGTCTGCTTTTATTGACTGGAAGAAACCAAGAGGCAAACCCGACTGAACTTCAAGACTATTTAATTGTGCTTTAGCATCCGCAGGAAGGTTATTCATAGAAAGTCCGCCTTCCCTTATAGCGTTATAAAGAATTTGTGCATTTGCTCTTGCGTTATCCTGCGCCCTTTGGACATCGGTTTTTTGATCCTGTTGAATTCCGTGAACTAAATTTATAGTAGTAATTGCCTGCTCAAACTTTTTATTATAGGCATCAGAAGCATTTTGATAATCAGTTTGAGTTAAATTCATTATTGTTTGAATATTTGTTAAAGCTGCAGTAAGCTCGTTTTGTTTTACAGTTAATTGTCTGTTGATAAAATCTAACTGTTCTTGAGATTGTTTTTGCTGAACTCCTACCCTTCCTTCAATAACATTTTCTGCAACCGGCTTTCCTCTTTCTGCGGAAACATTAGTTCGGGTTTGTGCTACAAGTGCATCAGCTTGAGCTTTAAGATCAGTTATTGCGGTTTGAATTGCAGGAACTCCTTGAGCAGTAATTAAATCCTGATATTGCTGTGAAAGATTAGGTGGAGTTGGAGCTTCGCCTGCAGGAAATAATCCGCTTGCTTTAAGGTCTGCTAGAATTTCGGCAGCAGTTTGCACTCCGGGAGTTTCATAAGCACTTGTTTGAACTCCATTTAATACTGCTCCTAAATCTGTAACTTGAGATGAGTTTTGTTGTGTAGTTGGTTTACCTGTATTCGGATTATATCCTGTAACTGGCGCGCCTGCTGCGATGTATTTTGAATAAGCGTCTGCAGGTTTTCCTGCTGCGACTGAAGAAGCTCTAACTACTTCTTGAGAAACGGGTTGCCCTGCTCCTTGTTGATTTGATTCAGGATGGATAACTCCCGGCTCGCCCAAAGTGCCATTCCAATATTGCCTCGCATTATACCAAGCCCCTTGTTTAAATACTCCACCTGTGGTTGTTGCCTTAATTCCGAGTTGTTCTGGTTTGTACAATGCCATAGTTTAATTATGGCTCAAAAGTTTTTATTTAGCAATAAGTAGCTTCGTTTTAGTATCAACTTTGTAATCATAAATTTTTGAAGTATCTTTATCCATTTCAACAAAAAGCTCTTTTTGGAGATGATCAGGTTCAAAATCTGCTGTAAAAGCATTGGGATCGTCTTTATTACATAGTTTTCCTTCTTTATCAAACCATTTAGCGGGCTTCCAATTAATTATAATTCTTTCTATTTCTTTAGGATTCCCCACCCACATCTTAAAATGGTTTTCTGTATGTATCCTCCCATCAATCGTACCTACAATATTTCCTGTTTTTTTGTTATAAAAAATAATCATAAATTTAGTATATCACAGACCAATATCGTTTCTAAAAATAAAATATCTGAAGTTAAAAGTATCAGAAACAAAATTAGTATGAATTTTAAAATAAAGATTTGTTGAATCTGCATAGACATCTGCATCAATATAACCAGGAATGTCATCATATTTTCCTGGACACATATGATAGATTGTAGTAGGAGTATTAACATTTGTTACATAAGCAGTAAAATAAGGGATATATCCTAAATTATGTGCCACACTTACTTCAATACTACTACCAGTAGTAACAACATTTACAGATCCCGAAGTATAATATTTCAGGGTATCGTAATCAGAATCGTAGATAATATTATCTAAATCTGTTTCTGTTAAAACATTAAACCCTAATTTTGATATCCTTATTTTTTGCCCCATATTCTATATTGGTGTTTCAAATACATAATATTTAATATCAACATTATAATTAGCAGTCGCCCCTTTATAAAAAACGAAAGAAATATTTGTAGCATCAACATCTAATTCAAAATATCGTGCCAATTCACCGCTTCTTGGTATTTCTCTAGGTAAAGCTACATAACCATCAGGAAATTTAGCAAAAGCATATACCGCAACTAATTTTCCTTGATTGTGAGCAACAGTAAATGTTTTAGGATCTGCATCAACAGTTTGCGTCAATAATGTTCCCTCTACCAATATCTTGAATGTATTGTAAGAACTATGGAAAATAAAATTATTAGGATTAGTTATGGTTAAAACATTTTGTCCGTTTTTAGAAACTGCTAATATTTGAGTCATACAATTTGATCGTAAAAAATATAGTATTTATATCCTGTAAAAGACGCATTAAATTGATTTCTAATGATTAAAGTAGTAGATGTTGCGTAAGTTCGCCATACACCAGAAAAAAGAGAATACCAATTAGTAACTCTATATTTTCCTGTATCAACTTGTCCAAAAACTAAATAAAAAGGAATATAGCCTAAGTTATGAGTTATTGTTACTTGATTATTAAAAGCAACTGTTCCTGAACCTCTTGCGAACTCCTTAATTAAAACATTATCTGTATCAGCAAATAATGAAAAGTGTCTTGGATCATTATCAGTTAGAGCATTAAATCCTGAAAGTGAAACTCGTATTGTTTGTCCCATATCAAACGTTGCCAATTACAATTCTATTACTTGTCCCGTCATTTATTAAAATCCTTTTATTTACTCCGTCAATTAAAACCGAAGATACTCCTACATTTATCGAGCCTGTTAAATTTTGTCCTGTGTCTGCTTTGGTAAGATAATTTCCAAGTCCTAAAGAGGTTGCGACAATATTGCCGTTCATATCTACACTAAAAGGAGCATTTACGAATTTATCTGCTCCAAGCCAAATACCTGAAGGGTCTGCTTTAAAAGCTATGTTTCCTGCGCCAATTTGAAGGGAATAGAGTTTATCAAGTTGAGTTTGCCCGTAATTGTCCTGTGTTTGAAAGGGCGTATCTTCTACGTTTTGAAATGGATCAATAATTTGTTCTGCCATAATTTATGTTACATCCAAAATCACTTCTTGGATTGAAGGCGCAGAATTACTTAAACTTGTAGCCTCCATACGAAGCTGAAGTGTTCTAGCCTCAAGTCTTGAAGCATCTCCCATTACCATAGCCCTATCAGAATCATCAACCGCAGCAGGGCTTAAAGCGACATAGGCTGCCCCGTTTTTGCTAGTTTTAAACGAAATTGAAGTATTTGCGGGCAAATTTTCATAAGTTGCTGCAAATTTATTAAAGGTTTCAAATCCCGCAAGCTCCGACACAATTACTCTAGTTTCTGCAATCGGATGGAGAATTTTGTTTGAATAATCAAGTTTATCTACTCCAAAAACTGCTCCTGTGTGTGTTCCCGATTGACTTCCCGAAGTAGCAACCCTGCCCGTTGCGCCTCCCGCTATGGCGTGAGCAGCCGTATCGTAAAGATTAAAAGAATTTGTGTCAACTAATCTTACATAGTAGGTTGTTCCTGCTGTTATTCCTGTTGGTAAAGCCCCTGTTGTCGTAAAAACAATCGCATCTCCGTTTGCAAGCCCGTGAGTATTAAATGTAACTACGGCAGGATCAGCGATTGTTACTGTAATTGTGGCTTTTCTTTTGTAAGCCTGATAGACATTTTGACCTGAAACAACTAAAGCGCCTATTTCAATACCGGTTAAAATGTTATAGCCGTCTGAATCTAATTGAGAAGAAGGAAATTCAAGATTTAAAACCATAGGATAATTTGTGTTATATCTTCCCAAACTCCAAATTCCTTGATCGCAGGGATTGCCTGTATAATTTGAAACTCCAAAAATAGGTAGAAAACCATTCAAAATATCTGTTGCTTCAGGATAAATTATTGCCTGCGCTGTAGGGGAATAAGTGCCGGGAATTTTCTTATAAAATTGAAGTTGGCTTCCGTTATATGAATAAATATTTCCCTGAAGCCCAGCGTTTACTAAAACATAATTATCAGCTTCAATAAAGCAGTTTATACCCGGTTCTTTTACTGTATCAGAGCTTGAAAAGCTGTCCGAATAAGTATTCCACCTGAAAATCTCACATCTTGCTACGTTTGAAGCAATAATCGTTCCGATTAAAAGGTCTGTTCCCATTTTCCCAAGAGCCGAAATTCTATAATCTTTTTCTACATCAAAGGCTTGCCTTGAGAAAGTTCCCGAATCTACCTGATGAACATAATTTTTATCCCCGATATAAAGAACTAGGTTTACTATCCGCATTGGATGGTAAGTATCATCTGAAACTGTAAAAATAGTCATTTGTGCAGCTTCTAAGTCGTTATTTGTAGAAGTGTCTGCTGTAGGCGTTCCTGTGGTCGCAGAAGCGTATAAATGGACGTGATATGAAGCGCCGGGAGTTACAGTAAGAGGTGTTGAAAAAGTAAAATATAAAAGTCCCGTTGCTACACTTGCTGCAGGAATAGTAACTGAACCGATAAGATTATTTGAAGAATCGTGCAAAGCTAAAATCCAATCAACACTTGTGCCTGTTGCTACACATTTGAGCCTAAAGCCTTCAATTACCGAACCGACAGGAACAAAAGTTTGTTTATGAGTTGCTCCTTCATTTACCGCGTTTGTTAAAGAATAAGCAGTTGCTCCTATTCCGCCGATTGTAGCCTGATCTGCGTTTAATTCAGCCCAATTTGGAACTGCGTTTGTAGTCCAAGCTGAAGCTCCATCCGCTTTTGAATTATCAATAGGGATTCTGTGAAGTCTTGATTGAGTAGCCCAATATAAAAAGCCCTGATATTCAATTCCTCCTGTGCAACCTGCAGAACCAGTTGCGGGTGCGGTTGTATAAACTAAAGTGTAAGTTCCTGCTTTCTCCTGCCATATTTTGCCCGAATCCGAAGAAAACCAATAACGAATTCCATTTGAGCAGTCTATTTTATTTTTACAGAATTCAGTAATAACTACTCCTGAATCTTTTGTCATTTTTTGATTTACCTGCAAAAGTCCGGGTTTTGAATGTAAATCCCAACCAATTAGCCTCGCCCAAGAGTTTTTAATTCCTGAATATTTACTATCCGCCACTCCGCCACTATTAAATGATTGTAATAATATTTTTCCCATATTTAAGGTTTTTCCTGCTTTGTCCAATTATCAGTATTTCTTACCTGTTTTGTCCAACTTCCGACTGCTCTTGCAACTTTACTCCAAAGAATATTTAAACCATTGAGCCAAGCGTTAAAATGATCTGTTAAATTTATTGTATCATTAAAGGTTTTTAGAAAAGCTGTTACTTTAGAAAAAGTATCTGACATTGTGATTGTATCTGTTAAAGACTTAACATACCCTTTAGCTGTAGAAAAAACTTCCGTAAGAGTTATTGTTTCTGAAAAAATCCTCGTTATATTTTTTATGAAAGTTTCAGTCATTGTAATAATTTCGTTAAATTCAATACCCCTACCCTGAATAGATGAATAGGTATCCGTAATAGTTATTGAAGCATCAGATAAAATCTTTGTTATTGCTTTTTGGAAGGTTTCAGAAAGAGTTACTGTTTCATTCCAAACCCTTGTAAAAGCCCGTGTTATGCCTGAATCTGTAATCGTAATTGTGTCATCAAAAGATTGTAAATACATTGTAGGCGGAGGAAAAAACGGCGGTTTGCCGAATTTTGGTTGAGGTGGTTGTGCGCGTCCAAATCTTGCCATATTTAATAATAATTACTTCTATTAACTGCTTGATTTATAAATTTACTATTTTTGAATAAGTCAGAAAATAACGTATTTATCTCTGTTGCTGTCAAAGCTCTTGAAAAGATAGCCACATCATCCATCAATCCAGTTGAAAAATTACTTTGTTCTACTATGATTCTACCAATGTTAATATCCCCTAGTTTGCCGGGGTCTTTACCTACTACTGTATTGGTTGATACAAGGACACTGTCAAAATATATTTTTTTAATCCAGTCTGTTCCACTATTCATTCCTACAAACGCTATATGATGCCAAGCTGAATTATCAAAAGCAGTGACACTTCCTCCTTCGTCAGATTCACTTCCGTCAGAATTACAAGAATGAAAAGAGATAGTTCCTGTAACATTAGCTATCAAATAATATTCATCTGCTCCACCACCACCAACATCTGATTTAAAAGAAACAGTGCTTTTGTCGTCAGTTTTAAACCACCAACAAACAGTAAAATCATTTCCAGTTGCAACATAAGTATAAGCACCTGATAGATATTTTGTGGTATTGGGAGTTCCAAAATCAAACCCATTATTAAATTTAGCAGCACTAAATCCTACCGCGCCGTTATTAATTAAATTATTTGACCCCTTTGAATCATTAACATCTTCTGCTTTATAATAAGCTACAAGGTTTGCGTCATTGAATAATGATGTATTTAGGAGTTGTGGCATAATTTAAGTATAACATCTAAAGGTAAATTTGTGGAGAATTAAACTTCCATTAAGACATAACAATAGGCATTTACGGCTGCGCCTGCTGTTACTCTGATTCTTAAAGATGAAACTGCATTTACCATTGGTTCAAGTCCAAGCGGAAATTGAAATACATACTGGTTTGTAGGAGCTATAAATTGAACATCAAATTCTCTTGTTGCTGTTATTGTCCCTTCTGCTGTTGCTGTATAACCTGTTGCTGCTGTTCCAACCGAAAAATAAGTTGTTGAAGCAGGATTGTTAGGATTATCAAAAGCGACAATATCTGCCGCTACCGCTGCCGTTACGGTTGCAAAAACTGTTCCTGTTTCCAAAAGCTCACATTTAATAGGTGTTGCTGCTGACGAGCCGTCAAAAGAAATTCCCCATTCTTTAATTTTGAATTGAGCTCCCGTTACTCCCTTAACTTGAAGCAAGGTTTTGATTGCTGTTCCTGTTGTTACTGCAACCTGTGCTGCAGTTGTAGGCATAGCGCCGTTAAAAAATTTATATAACATATTAAGCGAATTTTACGTTGTGAGTTATCTGTAAAGTGTCCGTGTTGACTACATTTACGACGGAGAATGATTGTGAGGCAAGCATATTTCCGCCGGAAGTATTATTATCAAATAATCCTTCTTCCGTAATTGCAAAAGAGCTTGTAAACGTGAATGTTTTAACCCATCTTTCCGTATCGCCTGTTGTTGTAGTAGTTTGATTTGAAACTGTAGCTGCTCCTCTTGCGCCTCCGCCTGTTGTTATTTCTGAACCTAAAGCTGTTGCGGTTGGTGTTCCTATTCCTATAGCGATTGCCGTTACAGGAACAGTTGTAGTACCTCCTGTCTGATCTGCTGCAATTTTTTTACCTACATTTGTAATTGTATTTTTTCTGATTGGTTGTGTAGTCCAAAATCCAAAAATAAATGGAATCTGAATGTCTAATTTAAAGTGTTTGTGAAAGAAGTCCCAAAGTCTATTTTCTTTAAACATTGGTTTTGCTGCTTGATCAAAAAGTCTTTTTAATACATCTTCTTTAATTCCTATCTTTAAGGCTTTCTCGTAAGCATCTGTAAGCGTATGGGGTGTAACTTTATTATATTTAAAATCTGCGCCTAAATAATTAATGGCTTCAATAAATTTAGGAGTATCAAAAAGCCGTCTTTCTGTCCAACCTACCATTTTTGCATTATCTCTGCTATTTATTGTTTTCTTATTCATTTTTACCTTTCTTTACCGCTTCAAGTTCGCTTTCTTCTAAATGTTTAACTCCGTTTATAATTTCTTTTGCCTTAATATCAACTTCTTTTGAGGACATAGCGTAGAATACGCCGGTTTCATCAATCCTTACTGAAAGTATTTTACCGACTTCCCCATCGGGAGCTTTTACCATTTGACCGATTTTAAATTTCATATCTAATATAATTGTATATTGCTTAAAACAATAAAGTCAATAACAATCTTATTGTTGAAGCCTTGAATCATCAGGCAATCTTGCAATATTTTCCCTATCTTTATTAGGATTTTTAAGACTTCCTATTTTTCTTTTTAAATCAAACTCATATTTAAGCTCCCTTTCAGTCAAAGGAATAGGTTTTTCCCTGTTGCTTTTCCAAATGATACTTATACGCCTAGCCCAAAGCTCGTGTAGTTGTCTAGGAAGCGCGGAATGGGTTGTATCGGGGTCAACACTTAAATCAGTTGAAGAATCGGCTAAATTGGCTGCAGCGATGTCAGAAGGGTATGCCGGATACCATAGCTTTAATCCTCCTGTAACAGCCGAGATTGTACCTGAATAAATCCAAAGCGATTTTCTGATAATGTCATATCTTGCTCCATTAGGATTTTCCGGTAAAACGGCACTATTATTAAACCTAGAAATTGTTTCAGCTTCAGTTGTAGGATATTTATATTGGGTTAAATCAAATTCAGTAAGTTTAATCCAGTTTGTGCCGTCAAGTTTTGCTTCAACTCTTTTAATTCCTAACTGGTCGTCAGGAAGGGAATATTCTCTTAATGTAAAATCTGCTCCCGAAGCTACTAAATTTCTTGTGGCAGGAACTATAAATAAATCCTCATCAGCTTCTATTACAAAAGGGGCGAGTTCATCTTTTACTACATTTCCAAGTAAAACAATTTCTGAATCGGGTAGAGTAGTTGAATTTGTCCTTGTATAATTTCTAACAAGGCTTGCAAAATTTACACCAGTCATACTACTCTTAGTATAGCATAATCTTAATTATGATCGTTCACTTGCTTTTTTCAGCATTTGTTGCTGCTATATGTTATTTTGTGAGGATGTCAGCTTTCGGAGAATCCAAGTCAATTCTTTTAGGATTTCGGGAAGTTGCAGCTTCAGTTTGATTAAGACTTTCCATAATTATATCTGCAACCTGTTGTGGAACTTCGCAATAAACTCCCTTTGGAATATTTACGCGATAGCCATTTATAGTAACAGGATGTTGCGTTCCGGGTGTTTCTTTACCATCTAGGGGGATAAATATTCTTACTTTTGGCTGTTCTGCCAATTTTTCTTTCATTATCATTCTTTTGCTCTTAAAAGTTTTATCTACTGCTTGTATTTCTTCAGGCGTTGTAGGTCTGCCTGAATTAAAATCTCCTTGGGGGCTTTGAGCAAGTTTTGCTTCCATTTGAGCATTTAATTCGTTTGTTTTTTTGATAGCTTCATCTAATTCAGAAAGTTTTGCAGCAATTTGAGGATCAACCGAAGCTGTATTTGGCTCACTTTGGTCGTCTTTTGAATTATCTTGATGAGGATTTAAAGATTGACCTTTTTTAGCTTCTCTTGCTGCCTTCATTTTAGCTCCAAATGCTTTCTTTTCTTCTTCGGACATTAATTGTCTTGCCATATTTTGTAATTAAGTGAGGCTGAAAGAGTAAAACCTATTATTAGTTTAGCAGGAAAGAAACGGAAAAGTCAACTATGTTGTTGTTGTTAAGGCTGTAGCTGCTGCGTAGTTTGTATCGGATACTCCGGCATCAGAATTAAGTTTTGTCATCGCAGTATTAAAAGCTGATCTAATATTAGTTATATCAGTTAGAAGTGAATCTAATACTGCTTCCAAACTTGCACTGTATCGTCCTGATGTTGCGTTTATTTCTGCCATATTATCCTTTCGCCGTTAGGCTGATACCCCCGTTTCAATTCTTACTGCGAATGCTTCGTTTAATCTTTTTGCTATAAATGTTGCTTTCCATCCTGAAGTTGCTCTTTGATTAAGAGGATCAGATGTTCCACCCGAACCAAGAGGTTTGATTATATTTTCAAGCGCGTGTCCTGAAACTCTTGTTATTCCGTAATAATCTTTTGCTAAAACCATAGCTGCGTGAACATCAACTCCGGCTGCTCCACCTGCTGCATAAGTTTTTGCATTTGTGGACATAAGAAGTCTTACATCATCAACTGCTCCAACTTCTCCGGGCATTACGTCTGCTTGATTAGGATATTTTTGAACTGGAACGAAAGCTGGATCAGATTTAAGGTCAAATAGCTGTTGTGGAGAAAGAATCCCGACATAGCATCTATTTAAGGGAACTGTATTATATGCTTGAGATGGATCAAGCCTTCTTGTGATTGGTTTTGCGTTTGCAACTTGAAGTGTTCTTACAGCTTCTCTAATTTCGGCTGCTGTTAATTTCATCGCTGCTGTTATTTCTGTTCTTGCTGTTGCTGTTGAGGCATATTGAACTGTTGTTCCTGCAACCATAACATCTCTTGCAAGTTGGTCTAATGTGTCGCCGGCTTGATCTCCAAGAAGTTCGGCTGCTTCTGTTAAAACTGGGTCAAGGCTTGTGAAGTCAACTAAATCTGTAACTGTAATGTAATCTCCATATTGAAGGGCTTGGGCTGTAATATCTGTTACTGAAAGTGCTGAACCTGCGGGTGTTACTCCTTCTGTAAGCGCTGTTGTTGCAGCACTCAAATTACCATATCTTCGGAATTTAATTGTATCTGATCCGTTTTGTGGAATATCTCGGACTTGAGCAAACATTCCGTGAACGAAAAAAGGAACTGCTCTAACTAGGAGAACGCGGGAATAAAAGTTATTAACTTCGTTTGCTATGTCTGCTTTTGCTGTTAATGTATCTGCCATTTTATTTTGTTAAGTGCTGTTTCAAAAAAAAGCGACCCCCTTTCGGTTGTCGCTTCGGTTTTTCCGTCAGCTTTTTGCTTAACTAATAATATTATGAAGTAATATAAAATGGTTTGTCAAGAGGGAATATTGAAGTCAATTATTGAGTAGGAAGTTTATAAGTTCCTGATTTTACCTGTTCTACTGTTTTATCTATATCAGCAGTGGACATATTAGCAAAATCCGGCAATTTTCCTTGAGTTTCTACAGGTCTATTTTGATTTCCGCCGTCTTTTGCTGCATTTGCTTTAGCATCTGCTTCTTGTGATTTTTTAGCATTTACGGCTGCAAGATGAGGTTCAATCGCTTCTAAAACAACTGTCTTAACAGGAAGCCCCTGTTTTATAAGACCTGCTCTACTTGGATGATTTACAAATCTTCTAATTTTTACATCAAATTTCTTCCAATCGGGGTTTTGTGCATAAATATTGTTAAGTTCCGATTCTACTGTGGACTTAAATAATTGGTCTTGCAAAGGGGCAACTGTTTTATTAACTATTTTTCCGATTGTTTTTTCATCTTCAGGATCAACTTCGTCATCGTCTTTATTTTCATCTTCTTTATTTTGGTCTTGAGATACTCCGCCTTGAGGTTCTGCCCCATCATCTTTAAATTCTTTTTCTTTATTTTGGTCTTGAGAAGAATCACCCTGATTTTGGTTATCAGAATCTTGGTCTTGGTTTTGGTCGTCTTTATTTTGATCTTCGTCTGCCATAAAAAAATCCGTCAGTTGCAAAACTTAACGGAAACCTATACTAATAATAAAACAAAAAAACTCATTTGTCAACTTTCTTCGTAGGGATCAAGATTTACTTCCCGTCCTTCTGCTGCCTCTATAAATTCCATTAAAATATCAGGGAGATTTCTGAATTGAAGTGCCATATTTCTTTTAGCGCGCCATAAATCAAGCTCCTCTTTATTTTTTATAATAGAAGTTCCATCCTCATTTGCTATATCGCCGTTGATTACTTTTTGTAGCCACTCTATTTTTCTATCGTAGTATTCAACAAGCCTTTTCCATCCGGGTTGATTTTTAAGGTTTTGAAATTCCTCAAGCGCGGAAGCCTTATCTGTATCGTTTTTAAACTTTAAAACTGGTTCTTTAGCCATATTATCCTACGGCATTAGCTGACTTCATTAAATCCGTAACTGCAGAAGTTGGATTTACATTTGTTGGAATGTTATTCATATTTCCTGAAGGTGTGCCTTGTTGTCCTACCGGCTGCCCGTTTTGATCTACCATTTGTCCGGGTTCTGGAGGAAATAAAGAAGGATTTTGTCTTTTCATTTCCATAGCAACTTTATGGGCTAAAATGTGTGCCTTTTTAGCAGGGGTTTCGTCTGCTTTAGCGTGTTGTTCCAAGTGTGCTATATGGTCATCCGTTGCATTTATTACAGGCAATTTATCATCGTTTAATTTTATATTTTCGTCTTGAGCCTTTAATTCCTCGCTTGTAGGTGGAATAAGAAGCTCTATTTCATCAGGTTTGTAATTATTTAGTCTTGCTAATCTTTTAAGGAAATATCTTCTGTTTGCTCCGGGTTCTAAGATAAGCGCATTTCCAAAACCCTGCATAAGTATTCTTTCCCTGACTTTTTTCTGCTCCGAAACAGTTTTACTTTCAATCGTAACATCAGGATCAATATCGGTAACAATATCTTTCCTTTTAATTGGTCGCCATTTTGCCCCCAAAGCTCCTGAAACCCTAACTACTTTTTCGTCAATATCTGAAGCAAAATATTCTTTATAAAGCCTATACCATTGTCGCCAATAATCTTTCTCACTCCATCCGAATACTTTTGCGGTTAAAGAATATCTCGTATCAACCTTTGAGGCGACTAAATTTAATTCTCCTAAAGTCCTGTCCTGTCCTGAAAGCTGACCTTGCTGCATATCAGGAGTTGCGGTAGCTTTTTGCGCTGATGTGTCAAGCGTATTAAGAATGAAATTTACCATTTCCCAATGGATATTTGCTTTGTTCATCGGTCTTACTGCCCCTGCAATATCCCTTCCTTCGTTATTTATAATTCCGATGAATTTATTAAAACCAAAATTAAGAAGGTCGCCTTTATTTTTTACTCTATCCTCATCATATAAATATTGAGGATAAAGGTCTGCTTTCATCGCTTTCAAGCCAAGATTTATTGCAACCGATCTTTGTCTTTGTTTATCTTCAATTAAATCGGGGACTGAAGTTCCATCCCAAGAATGGGCTGTAGGGAATAAAGGTCTATCAATTATGCTCCATTTATTTTGGAAAGGACTTTCAAAATATTTAATAACTCTTTTTCTGCCGTTTGCCAAAATTACTTTTACTCTTTTACCTTTCCAATAAGTAAACCATTTTAAAGCAGGAATTACGCCGTTTTCGTAAAGGTTTGTTTCAACACTTCTATTGAAGTAATATTGCAAATTTTGTGCGCTATCCCTTTGTTCTTCAGCTTGTCTTAAAAGAGAACGCATTTCGTTTTCTGACCTTAAATATTGTGTATCAAAAAACCCGTATTGAGGCTTCATTTCATCTCTTTTAAGATAAACTTCGTAGCCTCCGAACCTCATTCCGCCACGCCCCATAATATCGCCGTTTACCGAAGTTGCTTTAGGATCGTGAAGAAAAGTCATCGGGTCTATTACATAAGGAACAGGACAAAGATATTCTTTATCCCTGTTAAATTCATCCATTTCAATTAAGCCTCTGCCAAAAAATAAAGAGTCCCAATCCCACATATAATCTGAAACATTTTTCCCCATTTTTTCATAGTCAAACTTTGCAAGGTCTGTTAAATTTGAGGCTTGGTCGCTATCCCCTTCTTCCCTTCCTTCAAAAGAAACCATAAGTTCATCATCATAAAAAGAGGCAAGAAGCGTTTGATGGACTGTAAAAAGAAGCGGATCGCCTGCCAAATCTGGGTCGCGTCTTTGATTATTATAAAGTTTAAGGCGCGCCAAATTTTGCGACAGCTTATCAAATTGGTGCATATAGGCAATATTAAATTCTGCGTCAATTTGTTGCGCCAATGTATTAAATTTTGTATTTTGATATTTGTCTAATTCTTTTTTTATTTCGTTATCCATTTTTTTTACCTAAAATTTTCTTGTAATTTTTGACTTCGCCTGCATAACTTTTACCATCTAAAAAGCAAATGTGCATATAAGTTTTTGCATTTATTCTTTTTGTTCTAACCCTACCTCCCTTTGATACACACATTTCAAAACCTGCTGGCATACTAATTTACCACCTTTCCGGCTATATTTGGTTTTGTTTTTTCTTCTAAAGCATCAACTATCTGAAATGCTACATCAAGCATATAAGCCCCGCATTTAACAATATCATCTAGCGTATGGGCTTTTTGGGTTTTATCGGGAAGAAACTCTTGATGAGCCTGATAAAAATTGCCTTTCCAAAAAACTATACATTGAAAAATATTTGAATCAGTAAAAGTTTGGATAAGAACTGAAGCGTCTTTATATTTAACGATTTTTATAACTCGCAGTGAGGGAGTTTTTGGATTTTTGTTTTCTTTTTTAGCCATATCATTTTTGGTGTTTTTCTCTATATTCTCCTGCCTGAACCATAAATTCGCTGTGATCTTCAATATTATTTATTTCTTCCAAATCCATCGGGTCTTTTTCTGCTGACATAACGCTTTGAATTTCAAAACTAGCCATCATCATTCCGTTTTGTCCTTCATTAAGCCCTGTTTGTTTTACAGAAATTATTAAATCGTAACTTTCGCCTACTTTCCAATTTTTGATTTCCGGCAAATCTTTTGACGTTAAATGGATAGTTGGTTTCATTGAATCTGGCATCATATTAGTAAGATTTTGGTTTGGGCTTCCTTTTTCCTTTCATAGTATTATTGTAGCATTATTTTTTATAATTCAACAACTATGTGAAAAACCAAGTTTTTTTCCGCAGTCCTTTTGTCATCTCGTAAACTGTATAAATATCCTCAAACCACTTCTGATATTCCCAACGGACATTTTTAGTTAAATATCGTTCTGCGTGTTTTCTTATAATATAAGGGTCAAGTTTATCTACATTTTTTGCAGCTTCTACAAACTCCTTAAAAGTATTGCATCTAAAACCTGTTACTCCATTTATATTGTATTCGGGAAAAACTCCAAAATCAGTTGTAATAATCGGAGTTCCTGAAAGCATAGCCTCAACTGCTGCGCCACCAAACGGTTCAATATACATAGTAGGATAGAAAAACCCTTTTGCTCCTGACATCAATTTTTTCCTTTTTTCTTTATCTGCATATCCTACAAACTCAACGTGTTTTTCCGTAGTTTCTAAATTCCCTTGTCCTGCAATAATAAGTTTTGCTCCTAT
>SCLI03000556.1_pt1 | contig 20005 bp, 28 predicted proteins | sample 7268041 | NCBI WGS metagenome assembly SCLI03 (sample SAMN10721081, study PRJNA514188) | viral metagenome | isolation source: depth-stratified mine tailings core A | place: China: Fankou Pb/Zn Mine tailings | collected 2017-10 | reverse complement strand
CTCTCCAATCTCCACGGAGAGGTCCGCTGTATACGACCTCGAATTCTCGCCAGTGCTCTAGATCGGCCAAATCCGATGGCATCCACCCGGCCCAGTGTTCGAATGATGCGAGACCTGTTAGGCGATAGAGAAAACCGCACGCTTCCTCGCTGCAATCCTGCCACCCCGACTTGAAAAATTTTGTGCCAAGGCCCAGAAGGTCGAGGAAAAGACGCGATACGGGATATCTTTTACCGATTTGCCTCTCAAGCCAGCCGAGCGCATACCGGAGGCGAAATTGCGAGACATTGAGATAGCGCAAAATAAGAATCTGCCGCCCGATATAATCGTCGAGACTTCCGTATTGGACATGCCAGCCGCGATCCATTATCTGGCCATCGTCGTTGGTGATGACCGTGGCATGAACCTTGGACGAATCCCCCAGGGCCTCGCGGGACTCCGCAAAGCTTATGGTATCATCCAAAAGACCCTCCGCGCCCGTAGTTTTCCCCACCAGGGCTATATCTCCGGCACGAACGCTAATGCCCATGCTCGCCTCCTCAGTTGGCAACTTTTGCCATATACGCCAGGATGGCCTGCGTATTGAGGCCATTCGGAGCCTTGCCGTCCCTTAAGAAATCATCACCCACAGCGGCAAGAATCGTCATCCCGGTTCCCCACAGAAAATTCCAGGACATTGGTTGCTCATGCGCCCATGTCGCACAGACGGGGCCGAATTTATCGAAGGCGCCGATATATACGCCGTGGCCTCCGACCGTATTTTTTAGGGCCGCATAGGAGGATATCGTCCAAGGCTTTCCGGCTTCGAATTGCGCTTCGGCATCCTCGGGGAGGATGATTGCGGCGCCTACACCGCCGAGTTTCTGAATTGCCGCGCAGATATGGTTTATGTCGTGCGGTTCTATTTGGAGCCATGCACGGACGAAATGACCATCGAAGCCGGTTTTTCGGGCGTACTCGATAGCCGCCAACGGATCGGTCCCCGCGTCGGTCGGGTTCTGGCCGTCCGGGGCGAGCGGGGCATTCGGGTTGTAGCCGGTGATGGCCGAATAAATGGCTAGCGCCTCGTCAGTTGTCGGCTCATAGTCGATGCCGTTCGCCCCGCACCAGATACGAATCCAGTTAAGAATCATGACGATCACGCAATCACCGACCGTATTGTTTCCAAGCATCGTGAGCGGGCGTTTGAGCGCCGGAAACCATGTGTAGGCGGTATCGTGTTCCAGAAAGTCCGGAGTCGTTACGGCCCGGATGGGAATTACCGGGGCCTTGCGCCTCGACATTGCGGAAAGGAGCGCCGCTATGTGTTCGGGCCGAAGACCCCGCTTGCCCGCGATTCTTGGCGGCATCTTACTGTCCCACCGGGATGACGGGCTGAACCATCACACCGTTGATCTTATTGATCTGATTGGCCAGGCCGTTCAAGGAACTCATGGCCGCTCCGAGTCTCATTCCGGCAGCGGTAGCCATAACACCTTTCGGTTGGGCGGCTTTGGCCTGCGTGATCATGGTGTTGAGCTCGTTTATATCTGTGTTGATCGTGTTGAGTTCGGCGGTCACAGTAGAGGCGAGAGCGCCGCTCGAACAAGCACTGCTGAGATCCCCGACCAGTGTGTTTACCGTAGCTATGATCGGCCCAGCCGTCGCACCTATGGGCAGAAGTGCTACCACACCGGCAACCGCCGGAACGTATTTGGAATAGAGGGCGGCGGCGGAACATACGTCCGGAACGGCCTGATTGGTCACAACCGAATTGACTTTGTTAAGCGCCGAGGTAACGGACGCACAGCCGCCCAGAAGAAACAGGCCGGCCAGAATAAGGGCGAATGGTTTGAATAGTTTCATTGTATTTTCTCCTCCGATGAAGATTTATAAGAAACTCGCGCCAACAATCAAAAGAACGCCGAGCGCAAGATGCGCCATGGCCTCATCACCCCGTTCAACGGCATCATGAATCTTTTGCAGAAACCCTTCCGCCTGCGGATTCGCCCCTTTAAGCGACTGCACGAGTTGTACCGCTGCGGCCTTGTGTTCCTCTGTGACATTCAATGTCGGAAACCCCGGTATGTCTATCATTTCTAATTCCCCCCGATTTTTTTTGGATAGTGCGGCTGAGGTCGGTGAATCACGGACAAGGTGCGCGCAGGCTCTGCAATGACCTCCTGAGTAGGCCCCGGCACTCAACCGGATCATAGGCGCCTTTCGGACACCTCGGCCCCTGCAGCTACGTCTCGGTCACGACCCTCTTGTCATAAATTCACCGCACTCAATCACCGCACTCGATTTCTTGCGCTTCGTAATAAATTCTCTTGCTGCCTCGCAAGGCCCCGCTTCAGATTTTGCACAGGAAAACCATTTGTCGCAGCGGATACAGGGCGACTCATCAGGAATCGAACCAGATTTTTCTGCCATCTTCCGTGACCTGTACGTTGAGGGTGAGGCCGCCGATGCCGATCGGCGGATAGCCTTTCATTTCCGCATAGGTCGGGTCGGCGGTATTCGAATAGGTTCGCAGAAATGATCCGGTAAGACCAATCAACTGCTCTTTGGCTACGAGTTTGTTGCTGCGGCTGCCTATGGCAAGGCGCGGTATCCGGTCGGTTTGGAGTTTGTGGACGTGACCGTAGAGGAAAACATCGGCTTCCCAATGGGCGATGTCCTTACTGTATTTTGTCAGATCGCCGCCGATTGTCCGCGAGCCGCCGCCCCACCCGTGGCTGCCCCGAATCACTACCGTTCTGCCGCCTCCGCCGTTTTTGCTGAAAAGTATCTGCAAAAGCCACGAATATCCAAGGAATGTACACCCCAGTATCTCGCAGAGGCGCTTGGTTGGATTCGTACCGTGATGCTTGGTGATCGCATCCTCGTGGTTGCCGGTTCCAAGACCTATTATTCGGTCCTTATGCGGTTCGAGCCATCGGTAAATCTTGCGAATTTGCTCGTCAACGATATCATCGCCGTCCGTTCCGTCCGAACTCTTGCGATATCTTTTCGAATCGGAGGCAATCACCATATCCATGAGATCGCCATTGCCGACGAACCAACATTCCTTATCTTCGTTAAGCCATTTCAAGAAGGCCTTTTCATCGCAATGGACGGACCCTGCGTGGACGTCGGCAATAGGTTTTATGCGAATGGGTTTCGATTGAGTAGTGTACTCGATCTTGGCTGTGTGTACGATCATCTTCGGGTCTTCCCGATTCTTCTATCTGCGATTCGCTTTGCGGTTCCCGCGAAGCTTCGTATAGACGGTTCCGCATTCGCACCGCAGAATATATCCGGGGACTCCGTTTTCCTCATAGGGTTCAGGAGCCATCGGGGAACCGCAATCCTCGCAGTAGGTGATCTGGGCCACCATCTGGCCGATTGAGGCGGCAAGAGCCGGTACGTTTTCGGCGGCAGCTTCCCGCTTTTCGCGCCGTGCCGCAGCCTCCCGGTTTTGATCCATGAACCGCTGCATCTTCGTGATGGCGTTGAAACCTTCCTGCATGGCGTCATCACCGAGTTTGGCAGCTTCACCCATTAATTTCGGGTCGTCTTTCATGGCGATATAGAGCAGGAGCTTTATGATCGTGATCTGGAGGTTCATTCGACTACCCAATCCGCCGCGCACAGGCTTTCGACCACCCCGGCGAACACGAGTTGACCGTTTAAAACCTGGCCGCCCTCTTCAATTCTTGCCTGGATCGCATCTTTGGGATCGACGCCGGCCAGAAAGTCTTTCTCGAAGGATTCGGCCTTCCAATGATCGGTCTTGGCATAATTCACGCCGAAATCGAGGTAGGCCGATTGGCGGCATTGCCATAGATATTCATCCAGAGCGCTCATATCAGGACCCTATCATCCAGTTGTCGATTGTTCGGTTCCAGACTGATTCGTTGCGTTTCCCGAACTGCGGGATTCCGGCCTGTTCCCTCAGTGCGCAGGCCGCTTCATGGGCCGCGCCCTCCCAGTCTTCATACAGGGCTCGCTCGTGCGCCGTATTCGGAAAGCTCGAAGGTAACAATCTGTCGGCAAGCTCGAACATCCTTGGCGCCCGGATATCATTTGCCCGCGTCTGAATTTCTGGGGCCATCGAAATTACTGGATCAAGTGCTGGAGAACGCCTATATTTGGCGAAAAGAGCTTTCCGTTTGGCTACGGCCCTTTGATGAGCCCTGATACTTTTGGGTCTACGCTTATGGGGCATGGTTCGAGCGGCCCTTCCTGCTATGGATGGTCGGCTTGCTACTCACTCTCCAAATAGAGGCGTTCGCAACTATGTCTTATCCTCCCGAACATCCCGCCGACAATGGCCTTTTAGGGCGTCGAGCAGGACATCGGAGGGAAGATGCTACCAATAAAACATGGCTCAAAGCCTTTGTAAAATGACACTCGGCAGGCCTTATTGCGAGCAATATGGTGAGCCATATAGACGCGCAATTTTTCATGATTTTAGGGATTCGAAGAAAAAGAAAGGCCCGGTTGGGGTCGGGCCTTGGGTGCTGACTAAGAAAATTAAATTTATCTGGCAAAGAGGGATAATTGCTCAATTTTCGGCGCAGATAAACTTTCAAGATTTTTGACGGACTGGCGGAAATAACTGGGCTTCAACTCGCAGCCTAGACCCTTGCGCCCCATTTTCACGGGCTGATAGATTTCGCTCCCAACGCCCATGAAAGGAGTTATGACAATTTCGCCGGGGAAACCGATGTGACACTGCCGCCCCTAAAGGGAATGGGAATTCACGCGACCTTCTTTAAATTCTTGTCCCGTCCTGTCCCGTCCTGTCCCGTCAAGTCCCGTCCTGTCCCGTCCTGTCCCGTCAAGTCCCGTCCTGTCCCGTCAAGTCCCGTCCTGTCCCGTCCTGTCCCGTCTAGTCCTGTCCCGTCATGTCAAGTCGGACCCCTCATGTCGCACGGAGGGGCGTCGTCTACACCACGTCCTTAAGCCGTTCCATAACCAATTTTATATTTGTAGCGGGATCGTCGTTAGATATGACAGCTTCAATTTTTTTCACGGAGGCGTCCGAGGCCATGCAGCTTATTGCTGCATAGATAGCCATTTTAGCATTATGGCGTGACTGCTGTTCCGGCCTCAGATTGTCGTAGTTCTGCACCATGTCTTTCCGGGCTTCTCGCAAACTTGTTCGCCGGGCCTTGGCGATGCCGTCCAACCTGCTGACTCGATCCGCGTCCGACAGGCGCTCGTAGCCGATGTTGCGCTTGTTGTCGAAAAGGACGTTGTGTTTTTCAAGCGTAATTTTAAATGCGGAATCCAGCAGATGACGGTGTTCAAATTGCAGATCGCGGCCAGTCAAGGCGCACAATTCGGAATATGTGACGATCTCATTTTCCGGAACTTCCAGGAGCTGTTCCACGATGAGATCGATTATTTGAGCATTCGACCAATCGTCTTTTATTTTCAGCATTGTTCCCCCCCCCATTCATTCAAAATAGATTTTGTCAGGTCTTGTCCCGTCAGGTCTCGTCCCGTCAGGTCCAGTCTCGTCTCGTCAGGTCCAGTCTTGTCTCGTCAGGTCTTGTCAAATATTATAATAATATCATACAACTGCGTCTTGAATCCATTGATATTCTATAACCTGGAATCGCCCGAAGTCGCCCCCGTTCGATGGCCGTTGTTTTCCTATGCCGATAAAATTCCCGGCCTGTCGCAGATGATGGATAAATACTTCTTCCGTGATGGAGCCCTCGAGAATCCAAAACTCCACTTCGCCGCCCCACCTGGGAATCGTGGGAAAACTTTTGAGGACTTTCGAATTTTTGCCGCCCCGCCTGCCCTGAGAATCACAGAACTGTTTCAATTCCTGAACGTCATCCTTTTTGATGTCAAGCATTAGAGGTTCGGGCACGCGAATACCGCTCCGAAATTTCTGTGTCCACGTCTTCTGGCCTTGGCCCTTGATTTTTTCACCCAGGTAGCTCGCCGCTTCGCATATCGAATTTTTGAACATCTCGGCGGGAATGTAAACCGTTCCGTCGCTGACATAATGACACCGTTCGCGCCACGTTCGTGCCTCGTAATCGTCGAAACCTTCCTTAGGTTTTTTCTCCGTCCAATGGGGTTTACTCTGCAAAAGCGCGCCTATCCCTTCGAGTAGAACGATAGCTTTCTTCATTGATTTCTTCCCTTCGTAGTTGATTACTCCGTTTTAAGCCGATCCATCCGAACTTTTACCCAAAAACTTTTTCATCCCCTCCTGCCGCAGATACTCGCGCACATCTTGCGGAAACCATTCGTTGACCTCTCTCGGAGGACTCCCCCGCAGGACCTCCCGCACCACCCCCGCCTTTTTCATCGCCTGAGCGAGCCTCGAAGCGGTCCTGAGCGAGCACCCCAGATACTTTGCAAGCTCTCTATTGCCGTGTTTTATCGGTTCCATCCCACATTCCTCCCGTCTACCCGAACAAAGGCCAATTCTTCCACAAAAAGAACGCCCCGAGCGCGTAGAATAACGCCGCGACTTCGGGGACTGACAATATTTCCTTTGAACTCTCCCAGCCCGCTTGCACCTTCGCTTGGAGCGCCCCGACCGTCTGGGGGCAATCCCGAAGGTAGATGCTCTGCGCACCGGCTTTCGTCCTGTTATCAAACTCGCGGTGGATGTCGCTGAAAAACTGGACCGGATCACCGTCCATGATTTCCTCGTTTATATCTGCCATGCGCCCCGTTCGAAGGCCCGGATTGCGATAGATTACATCTTGAACATAGTCTTCGAGATGAGGCGCGGTGACGGTGAAAAAATACTGCCCGGGAAGCTCCGCGATTTTAGTAAAGGCATCCTTTATTGTTTGAAGCGAAGTCTCGAAAAGCCCGTAATGGCTTCGGTCATTGAGAGTCTGCCAGGTTTCCCCGATCAGGATTAGAAATCCCGGAATGCCTTTATCCGGCCACACGAACCCGCCTGCCATGCGGCGATATTCTGTCCCTGTTTCAGGATCTATAAGGCTACGGTTTGTTGTGCGGAGCGTTTTCAGGTTTACCATTTTCCCCTCACATGAAATTGTTGGTTGCGAATGCACTATCCTTACCGTAGCTGCGCGCCATGCATTCGTAATTAAATGCGTGCCGGTAATGATCCGGGCCTAATTTCACATAAACATACCGTTTGGAGCCGGTCTCTTCGTCTTCTTCGAGTTTTTTTGCCACATTCGCCAAATGTGCGGCGAACTCCCTTATGTCATCGTTTTCTCTCGGAAGAACAATCTGCGCCGAACTGATCTGATTATGGGACGCATCGAGCGATTCGGTCCGATTGGCCTGAACCGTCAAATCGGCTTCATTCCACTTATAGCTGCTTTTTTGATGCTCATTGTAGTAATTGAGGAAAACTTTGCCCTTGTGCCGCTCTGCAAACGCTCGTGCATTTCTTGTTTCCGGGAGTGCATCCACGACAGCCCGACTGATGTTGAAAACCGTCATCAACCGATCCAGTTCTTCCCACTCGGTATATATGCCAACATGAATCACTCTCCCGGAATAATTGACATGTCCTTTACCAATCACGACATGCAAGAGTTTTCCCTGATCCACTCCCATGGAGCATGGACCACCATTATTTGAGGCATTCAATTCATTGCCGCACAAGGCCAAAATCTCCGGGACATTGAGCCGGTTTGTAGCATCAACGTAGGCCATACCCATTTTTAGATTGTAGAACTCGGTAAGATTATCCGTTGTTCTATACTGATGCAGGATACTGGCGGGATCAACATAATGGCTGAAGAGCTGCGAGAAGCGATATCCTCTTTTATCCACTATTTTCGGCTTCTTGGCAACCCATTCACCAAGAGAGGGGTTTAATTCCCCCTGGCATTTCTGGCAGGCCCGAATTACCCGATCACCGACATCAAGAAGGCAATCAGGGAAAGTATCCTCCAGGCAGGTATACTCGCCACATGAGGGACATTTCAGGAGCCAATAGCGCTGGTCTGTTTCCTGGAACGCCTTGTCAATCGCATAATCGGGGAGTGTGGGATTTGAAAGTTTCAGGACTTCCTTGAATTCACTGTGGGCCATGCGCTCCATCGCCATATCAACCGAAGATGGCGGTCCTTCATCAAGTTCATCGAAAACAATAAAATCAACCGGAACAGATTTCAGACCCACTCTCGACTTCATGCCGCGCATGTATAGAAAACAGTTCCATATCTGCTTGATGTTTGCGCTGTCCGTGTCTTTAAGCCATTTCCCTATTGAATTCGGATTCTCTTCGATAAGAGGGGTTATTCTACCTTTACTGAACTCAGTTACATCTGTTCTTGACGGGAAAAGATAGAAAATGCCGCGCATTCCCCGATATCGAGCAGCGTGCATACATTTTAACATGGCCAACGTTGAAAGACCCAACTGTGTAGCCTTGATAAATGAAATATCCGGGTGTCTGTCCGCATAGGGAGTTATTAAATACTCGTGATGCTTGAATGTGAAGGGTCTGCCATCAAGAATTATGGGCGTATTAACAGCCCAATCTCCCAACCCGGGATATTCTCCCCCCTCATCCCGTTGCAGTTTTTGTTCAATCGAACTCAAGAGTTGACCGTATAGCGCTTTTTTCTGTGAGCCTACGAACGATCTCGTCTTTTGTCTCTGGTGAAACACTGGCAATCACCTCCAGCACCTCTGTTTGAAATTCTTGAACCGCCTGCATATCGTAGAGCGCCTGAAATATCTCCAGTTGCAATTTCAACTGACCCCTGATTTCGGCCATCGCTTTCAGGGCCAAGTCCCTCGGGTCTTTGAATTTATATTCCTTGACTTCTTCGGCTTCCTCGCCTCTTCCAACCTTCACCTTGCGAACCTGGCCCTCGAGTATCTGTAAGGCTCCCTCATCACCGCGGTTCCATCGCATAAGGAGGTCAAGCAATTCATTCGCGTAACCATTTATCTTTTGGAGCTGCCCGATTGTGTCCAGTTCACGGCGTACAATCTCGGGGGCGCTTCGCAGAGTGACATCTTTAGATATCCCGATTTTAAGAGCCTTGAGGCGCATTGAGACCAAGCCGGCGCTAACCCCTAGACGCCGGGCGATTTCCGAACCTTTTAAACCTTTGTTAACTAGCTGTCTTAATTCGGAATCCTCCACTTTGCGCCTAGCCATTTTGAATTTCCTTTTGAAAATTTAGAAAACTTTCAAAATGCCTCAATTTATCCCCCCCCCCATAATCTCAGCCAACCGCTGTGCCCGCTCGGGCGCCTCCCTGGCGAACTCGCTTCGTAAAATCTCATTTCCGGCCCGATGCCAATCATGCTCGGCTACGGCCCTTCGGAGCAGTGGCCAGTCCCGAAGCTCGTACATGAGATCGAAGGCCATGTCGACGAGCACACGCTGGGCATCGTCGGGTAGTTCCCCGAAGGGCTGGAAGACTTGGGAACAACAAACGATTGCCGCGTCTCTACATTCGTCGAACCATTCCCACACCAGAGCCTCGGGGATGCCGGTCTGCCGCCAGGTATCTATCTGTTCTGTGGTGATGCCGTGTGCTTCGAGATTGTAGCCGACACCCCCGGTCCAGATACCGAGAGTGTCTTTGTAGGGCGTGTAGCGTATGCCCTCATCGCCTATGATCATCTTCCGGAGCACCGGGTCTTTTTGGAGTTCTTCTTCGGTCATCAGTGCGTCCCCCAAACAAGTGTGATGACACCTACAGCGGCCATCAGGCGGTCATTGAGCCAACCCATGATTCCATGCTCTTGACTGTGAGCAATCATTTTCCCCGCGGCATCGTAGCGGTCCACAACACCGTAGCCGTGGACGTAGTAAATCGTGGTCGGGCCGACCAGGACCGGCCGGCATTCGGGAACCGGAGCGCAACCGATAAGAAAGATGCATAGGAGAGCAAGAACCAGAAGCTTCATAAAGCCCCTTCGGCGATTGGCACGCGATATGCTAATCAAAATCCGTGCCAGTTGTCAATTCAGGTTCACATACCCGCATTTTCGAAAGCGCTCCCGAACAGCGCAGATTCTCGATCCGACAGGCAACGCACGGGATAGCCTCCAAGTCGCGCCGCCAAGTCTCGATCATATCGCCATAGGCCACATTTTCGTTCTTAAGACTCGGGAATCTCGGCCCGATCACGTGCGCCACATGCCCGCATGAATACCGGATATCGGCTTCGATGCCGGGAGTCTTGGAAAAGTGCCCTCCCGTTCGGTTCCTGAGTGCAGCGGCTATCTTGGTATTGCGCTCGGAGCCCGGCTCGAATTTGCATTTGTTGCAGCAATCGTTTTCAGTCTTGAGTTCCGCGTTCCTTCTCAGGATCGAAACTTCCCACCCGCACTGCGGGCAGGACCAGGGAACTTTTTCGTAGTCCCCACAATGGGCGCATATATCGACCGGCCTGTTGGTTTCGACTCGTGGTTCGCGCATCATTCGCCCGCAACGTCTACAATTCGGCATTAGTTGGCCTCCTTTTTCAGTCGGGAGAGTTCGTCGAGAATCCGAATTGTTGCTTGCGCCAAAAGCTGTATGGACTCCGGGTGGTAGTGCCAGTCGAAGCCCTTGAGCTTTTCCCGAAATTTTTCGAGTCCAGCCGGTTTAGGCTCATCCCTCTGGCCCTCTACGGCAAAGTACGACCTGAATCCGTGGATGTTCTCAACTAACGATAGGCCTGCGACTATTTTGTACGGCCTGCCGTTATAGCACAAGACGGTTCCGGATCGAGACAGGCACATGAGCACCTCCTCGTCGTCCTTGCTGTTTGAGTGAATACGAATTAGGGCCGGCCTTCCTCCATTTTTGCTCTGAGTCTCAATTTCCATTGGTTTCTCCCCTTTCCTCCGCGGCAGCCGCGGGGACACTGTTAAAATTCAACTTTCTCGCCATCTTGATTTCCAGCCATTTGTCCCGACGGTCAAGCGCCCGATGCTCCCGGCTGGTTTTCCGCTTGGGTCGCCACGGTTCAGGTTGGCCGGCCGCTGCCAGAAGGCCGAGTAGCAGACAAATTGCCATTCCGGTGATTACGCCAAAAATGAAGTTGCACATCTCACACCTCCTCGTCATCTCAATGCACTGCTTCCTTTAAACGCGACGCGAAGATAATCCCTACGCAAGCGCCTATTACGATACCTACCGAAAACGCTATCCAGACCATGTTTTCCTCCCCGCAAGTGCTCCATTCAAAGCACTCCCCGTTCCCTCAAAAAGGCTCGCAACACTTCGAGATTATTAACCAGCAAATATATTCCGCCCGCAAATTCCCACTTCTCTTGCATGTCGGTTTGGGTTTTCCGCTGTTTCGGAGTTTTGGGCCGCTTCGTCTCGATGCCTACGGCATCGCCCGCAACGATCCCGGTAATGTCCGGCCACCCGGTTTCGCAGAGCCTGATCCAATAGCCGTCTATGGTCTGTATTTGCCCCGCGTTCGTTCTCGACCACACCACAGGCTTACCCTGCCGTTTCAGCGCTTCCAGGAGGTCGCAGACTGCTTTTTTAACCTGATCCTCGCTGAGGTCCTGGCTCATCGCTGCACCCGAATCAGATCCTGAGACATATACGGCGGTGGCGTCCTTAAAACATACCCCTCGCCATCCGGCTCATATCCCCAACGGGCTTGCTTTTCCTGAGTTCGTGGTGCGCATGGTTCTTTACAGGTTCGGCAGTTACCCGAACATGGCATATTCATTGCATTGCACCCCCTGACGCAAATGACGCAAAATGACGAGATTAAATTTTAACTTAGCGGTTTGTGTCATTGGAATTTCCTTATTATTCTATTTACTTATGACACTTTATGACACAAAATGACACATAAGATATAAAATCAGGTAAAATCGCATATGGAGACTATAGGGAAAAGTTACCGGAAAATTGCTCTTATGCGTCATGTTGTGTCATTCCCGAGTAAAATTAATGGTTTACACAATGACGCAAGTGTGACACAAAATCGCTTGCGTCATTTACAGTTAAATCAATACCTTAACCCTATTCCGCGCCAAGATCGCGCTATGGATTGCCGGTCCTCAAGATAGCCGCGCTCCATTAAACACATTCCAAATGCCCGTTTTGACATGGCTTTTTCGCCGTTCTCTTCCGCCCACTTTTCGTACGCCTGGTAAATGCTGGCTTTCGGAACACTCATGCTTGTGCCGATGATGCAGCAGTCTTCAATAAAAGAGCCAAGAACATCCATTTCCAATCGATAATCGGATGTGGCGCACATGACGGCATCGCAAGTCGAAAGGCCCTTATCCCGCCACTCGATACAGCCATCTACCGCCCAGTTAAAAATCCCTGGCAGTTCACCTAAAAGCTTTTCTTTAAGCTGGCGATCTATTTTGTCGTCTGGTATGCGCACCTCGAAGGGAATAAGGCGAATTCTCGCCCATATCGCAGGGTCGGTTCCACGTATGATCGGCTTGTGATTGGCGGCAAGCCAAATTTTAAAGGTGGGGCGAAATTCAAAGTATTCTGCATAAAGGAACCGCGCCTTCATGAGTTCGCCGCCAGTCATATTCTTTATGAGGGATTCGGCCAGGCGCTGCCCTTTTTCGGCCTCGCTTGCTACGACCACTCGGGCGCCCCGGAGGTCGGCTATGTCATTTCGGACGGATTCGCTCTTTTTTTCGATAAAAGTTTCAAAAGACGAGTGTCTGGCATAATCTCCCAAAAGGGCCGCCAAAACTTCCAGAAGGGTCGATTTGCCGTTTCTACCGGTTCCGTATAGAAAGAATAGGGAATGCTCTGAATCGTCCCCTGTAAGCGAATATCCAAATGCTCGCTGCACGAATTCGATGAGATCCTGCTTTCCCGAAAATATTTGATTTAAAAACTTTATCCACGTAGGACATTGGGCCTGGTGATTAACTAAAGGGCCGCAAACTTTTGTAATGCGGTCCAGCGGTTCGTTTTGAACGAAATCGCCGTTCTTTAAATTAAGAGTGCCATTCGGACAGTTGAGGAGCCAGTTATCCCGGTCAAGTTCCATCGGCAAAACCGGAATGCCAGCCTCCGACTGAGCAAGAGAGACCATTGCTTCGATTCTGGTTCTGGATTCGGATTTCAACCCCCACTTTGCTATAGCCTCGCGCTTATCGTCGTTATCACATGCTCGGGCTTCCTCGTAGATCGATCGAACGGTTTTTTTTGCCCTTTCAATGGCTTCGCCCGATTCATCCTCATTCCACTTCACACCGTTCCAAAAAAACCATTTGCCCCAGGGCTTACAGTAAATAGCAACATTTCTCCATTGATCCGCAAAGCGTTCGCCATTGCCTATATCGGTACACATATATGATTTCTTGGGCTTTTCCGGAGGCGTTGTTTTATCTCCGAAACCTTGTCTGGAAAGATCACTCGCAGCCTTTTTAAAATCGCCCCCATGATTCAAAAGGGCAAACACCTGAAATGCGGAATATGCCTTTTCGACCTCGAAGGGGTAAGCGCTTGACGACCAATTATAAAAGACGCGATCATCAATTACGCTCCCGGAATGTCCTTCATGCTTGCCTGGCCTGCGCACAAGAACGGTGTGGCCGCCAGCGGGGGTTCTTCCCGATGAATTAAGAACTTTCCAGCCATGTGCTTCAAGAATTTCGAGCGGGTTTGTTTTTTCAGAAAAATCATGCCAAGGCGTTTTGCCGCTTGGAGCCGATTGGTCATTTCGAACAGATGCCATCCGAGGCATGACCCATTCATTAAGGGCCTTGGCCGTTGACTCAAGAAGGTCCAGTTCGGCTTCAGACAAAAGAGGAAGAGCCGATATTTTCCCCTGGACCAGCGTATAACCAGCCGAGGGGGCGCAAAGAAAATACCCGCCTTCACCCCTGGTCTCGATAAGGTCTATGACGATATACCAGCCATCGCCGTGCTTTTGCGCTCGGTATTTTTTGCCGTGATATTCATGGTCACCGGGACCGTTCACCTTGACGCCGCGTTCGGCCAGCTTTCGATTGCCCATGACCGGAACATCGCAGCGGAAAGCTATGTGATAGCCGCCATTTTGAGACCGTTCTATTACCAGTTTGGATTTTAGAACGGCAGGCAGAAGCTGCATAAAGGCTTCGTAGCGGTCGCCCTTCTGATCGAAGTCGAGAACTTCTACATTTCCGGATACCTCTCCGCAGATAAGAGCAATCGAATGATTGTGTCCATTTCCAAACCATTCTCGTACCTGCGACTCAGAGGCGGCCTTTGTTTGATATTGTTTCCATCGGCCTGCCATCCGGGCCGGAACCTTTGTCTTTGGATCGGTCGGAATGATCGATAGTCCGGATTTTAGATACTTAAGGGCGGCGTCTATCATTGGTTTGACCTGAATTTATCCAGGGCTTCAATGACGGCCCGGTTGAATTGCTCTCCTTTCTCCCTGTCGTACCAATCGTTAATATAGCTCCACTTCGTCTCGCCATTGGATTCATACGGCTTCGACGGCATTTGCACCCAGCGCTTACCGTTTTTTTCGTGGAGACAAATATCGCGGATTTCGAGTCCAATATTTGTCATTCTTACCGTTAGAAATCCCTTGAGCGTATTCTTGTCAAACCTTCGAAACGATTTTATTTCGATCGCCATTGACATGCCCCTTGAAATCCATTGTTAATTTCTTTTTATGCCGCCCTCACGTATTTAACGAGCGGAGGTTTAACGCTCCGGTCCAGTATCACTTCCATAGTCCCCCGGAGCTCCGATATGCGCCGCATCCATTCGTCTACATTAATAGGCGACGGGCGCCGGCCGCCAAGCTCAAACCAGTATTGCACCGCCTTGTCTCTTTGCGACTTTCCGTGCTGCCACCCCGGGCAGAGCATTTGCCGGGCGATAAAGGAGCCGTTCAGATAGTGTAAAACCATAACGAGCTGTACCCCGCGGCCGGTGCGAATGGTTTTATACTGGACGTGATTGCACGGTTCGGTCTGGTAGCCTTTGAAATCCACAAGCTTCCCGGGCGCCTCGGTTTCGGGTTCGGGTTCGGCAGCCTCAGCCCGGGCTGTCGGGAATTCGAAGCCGCATTTGCAGACCCTGCAGGAGATGCTCACTGCGGCCTCGCACATAGGGCAGATTTTTATCCTGGGGTCCTTCTCTGAATCGTCCACAACCCCCTGAATTATGGGATTGTCCGGATCGCAGCCGTGGATAAGCGCGTTTCCGCAGGGATCAAGGACGAGACAATCGGACTTTCCAGGATGCAATCTTGCTCCCCGGCCAACGATCTGGAATAACAGCGCCGTGGAAAGCGTGCGCCTGGCGAGAATGATGGCAGAGATCGGGGGCAAATCGCTCCCGAGCGTGAGAATGCCAACGTTGATGATCACCGACTGCGGATCACGGAGGAACCCGGCAATTCGGCCGTTTACTTCCTGAGTGCTGAGTTTGGAGTGAATCAGGTATGTGCGTACGCCCTGGCCAGCGAAGACCTCGGCGACCTGCTCGGCGTGAGAAATGTTAAGGGCGAAAACGGCTACTCTTCGGTTCCTGGCGTATTGCTCGAAAACGTCGTAGATGCCCTGCACAAATCGCTTCTGCCCGAGGACTTGGCCTTGTTCCTTTTCGTTTAATTCTCCGGTGCTGGTTTTATGAACCGCATCGAGCTGCGCGAGGAGATCAGACTGGCGAACCTTCCACTCTAGGGGAACGATATAGCCGCCGGCCAGGAGTTCCTCGGCGGTGATTTTAAAATCCACCCGAGAGAATAATTTACCTTCCCCGTAAATTTTGCCGCCGGATAGACGGTATGGAGTGGCCGTTACGCCCAGGACGCGAAGCCCTGGGTTGATTTCCCGGCAGTGCTGCAAGACCTGCTGGTATTGCGATTTTTCGTCATTGGGATGGCAAAGATGCGCTTCATCGAGTATCACAATATCGAACCGAGCCTCACGTCCCCGGCGAACCATGGGCGCTATCGTTTGGCGAGAGCCCACGACGATGGGCGGCGAAAGCTGCCGGCGCCCGGTTGATGCACACGCAATCCCGATGTCCACGCCCACATACTCCTGCAGGCGCTTGGTCGTCTGGCGTACCAGGTTATCGCGGTCGAGCAGAACGAGACAGCGCCGATTGTATTTGTGCAGCCACCGGACGATTTCGGAGAAGATGACTGTTTTGCCTCAACCTGCGGCGCAAGGAGCTGTAATTAAACAGTTGTCCTTGCGCCGCAAATTCTCCTTAATGGCTGATACTGCTCTATTTTGATATTCTCTTAGTTGTAAAACGGCCATCGGTCCCCGCACCCCATGCCACTAGCAGGTTATCGAGAGAGTACCTCATCCATCAAGTGTTCGGCCGGGTCGATTCCGAGCTTCGATTTGTATTGGAGCATCGACCTTACCGTCATGCCCTCGCCCCGTGTGTGCCGGAACACCGTGTGGACATCCAGTCCGACCAGGTCGGCGAGCTTTTGGTAGCTCAAGCCGTTTTCGACTCTGTATTTTTCGATAGGATTCATAGTGCGCCCAGTATTGCATACTCGCAACACATTTTCAACAGGTTAATCTTTTTTTATTGCGTGCTTGAAATCCCGAATGTCCGGGTGGTATCATTGCGCTATTGCAACGCTTCCCCGTGTTTGGTAGGCTGCGATGTGCCCCTTCCGAACAACACGAGAGCGACGAAGGAGAATAGATTCACCCCCCCTAATCCCCTCGTCAGGTAAAGTTTTCCCGAAGCGAGGGGATTTTTTTTGTTCAAAAAATGCGAGTACGCAACATTTGGCTATTGCGTTCTCGCAATAATTTGGTATACTCCTCATCACGCTATACAAATCTCTGAACCCCACGCCCCGCAGGCGAGCCGTAAGCCGGGAAATCGAGGGAACCGGAGACAGGCAAAAAACCCCTTCCCGGGCGGCAACCCGGAAGGGGCTTGGAACGAACATCTAACCAAGGAGGACCATACCAAATGGAACCCGACGTTGTCAAATCCTGGAATGATGATTGGGACCGCCGGCACGCCAAGACCGAGTTGGCCAGGTCTCGCCACGAGGCCCGTATGGAGCAAATCAGGCAACTCCTCCGGAACTGCGAGAACTTCGCGGAGTCTTACGGGTCCCTCACATCCTTTGTTTGCGTTGACGTAGTAGACATTCAGGAGCCCATAAATAGAGACGAAATGAAGGATCTTTTCGAAATCGTTTTCGAGAAGTACCTGGCGGAAAGGAGGTGTGCGCATGTCTAATTTCACTCTCATTTGCGCCTGGTGTGGCACCCCGATCCGAGAAGGAGGGCCGGATGTAAGTCACGGCATTTGCGAGTCCTGCGCCGATAAACTCCGGGCCGAGGCTGGCCTGCCACGCAAGCCGAAATGGCGAGAACTCTACCCGGTCCCGGTGAGCAACCGGACCAAGATGGTTCTGGCGTATTCCCGGATCAACGGCGTCGAGATCAGGCTCGTTGACCGGCGGGTGGAATGACATGACCGAAGAAGAAGCCGCCAGCCTGCGAGCCGAAAACGAGGTCCTCCGCGAAGAGGTCGAAAAACTCCGGGCCGAAGTGAGGCGGGTTTTCGAACTGAGCCGGGAGGTCTCGCGGATGCTGGCCGAGAGAAGCGAACAATATTTTAGACTGCTTAAAGCGAAAGGATAAAACAAATGGGACTCACAGCCAAAGAGACGGGGGGATCTTCTTTCTCTCCTCTTCCGCAGGGGTTACATCAGGCTATATGTTATGCCATCTACGATTTAGGGACTCACTACTCCGACAAATTCGGCAAGTCTGCGCACAAGGTTTTGATTTGTTTTGAGATCCCCGAGGAACGAATCGACGTTGAACGCGATGGAGTGGAAGTGAACCTTCCCCGCGCCATCAGCAAGCAATACACCCTCAGTCTGCATGAAAAAAGTGTTCTTCGGAAGGATCTGCAATCATGGCGCAATAAGGTCTTCACCGCACAGGAATTGGAAGGTTTTGATCTTACGAAGCTGCTTGGGGTCAACTGCATGCTTCAAGTGCTGCACACCGTAAAGGACGGCAAGACATATGCCAATATCGCTACAGTGACACCGCTCCCAAAGGGGTTCGAGAAGAAAAGCACCGAAAATCAGCAGACCTTCTTCTCCTTTGAGGATGAAATGGGAATCCCGGAGCATGCACCGGCCTGGGTACAGGAAATCATTAAAGAATCAGACGAATGGAAGAATGGTTCAGGAGTATCGAATGGAGAGCAATATGGGCCTTCACCCGACGACGATATCCCGTTCTAGTAAAGTAACCATTACGCTTTCCCATAAGTATGTAGTGGATGGCAAGAGTTACCCGGGGTACACGGAAATAGCCAAGGCGGCCGGCCTGATGCGGTATTTCGGAGGTGATGACTATTACCTTAAACGCGGGACCGCTGTCCATGAGGCGACTTTAGCGCTGGACCGTGGGGAATTAGACTGGGACAATTTGTCTCCAGATGTTCGCGGGTTCGTATTGGCTTATTTCCGGTTCAAGGAAGATTCGGGCATATCGTGGGAGCATGCGGAGGAACCGCTTGCACATAGCATCTACCACTATGCCGGGATGCCCGACCGGTTCCTTCCTCTCTACGATATAAAAACCACCGATTCGGCGTTCGAATTACAGCTTGCCGCCTATGCCGAGCTGCTGCGAGTGAACGAATACGACCCAGGCCGGAAGGGATACTTTCTCCACTTAAAGGAAGATGGGACCTACAAGATTCGGGAATATCGGTTCAACATGAGGGACACGAGCACGTTCCTTTGCGCCGTATCTCTCTTTCACTACCGAAAAGAAAGGAATCTTTTATGAACAATTCAGCCGAAATAATCGACATAACCCCAGGAACCCAGGAAGCCGCCAAGGCCCTAACCGTAAAAGAGCAGGCCATGGTCCTTACAATCACCGATGCCCCAGGCTATGAGCGGGCCAAGGAACTCCTGCTTTCCATCAAGGATCTGCGGAAAGAGATTTCCGATACCTTCAAACCGATCATCGAAAAGGCGCATCAGGCGCACAAGGAAGCCCTTGCACAGCAGAAAAAGGTAGAGGCCCCGCTGATCGAGGCCGAAGGCATAATCAAGCCCCGGATTGCCGCCTTTCTGGAGGAGGAAGAACGCAAGCGTCGCGCCGAAGAAGACCGCCTGCGAAAGATAGCCGAGAAGGAAGAGGAGGACCGACGCCTGGCGGCAGCCCTCGCCGCAGAAGCCGAAGGCGATAGCGAAGAAGCTGAGGCCATCCTTGACGATGTACCACCCTACATCCCGCCACCAGTGGTTCCACGGACCGTTCCGGCCGGGGGCGGCATCTCGATGAGGGAGACGTGGAGTGCTGAAGTGGTAGACCTGACGGCCCTGGTTAAGGCCGTAGCGGAAAAGAAGGTGCCCCTTGTCGCCATTCAGGCCAATATGATCTTCCTGGGCCAGCAGGCACGGTCCCTCCAGGGTGAGTGCAAGATCCCCGGCGTGCGCGTCTACTCGACCAAGAACATAGCGGCCGGCCGCCGTTAACGTTGAACCCCGCAGGCCCCCCACCAACGGGGGCCTGAAAGGACCCAAATGAAAACGCTGTTAGTCCTGTCTTTTCTTTGGCTGGCTGTAAACTCTCTGCTCTGACGACGGAGTTCGAGGCCGGTTCGGAGGGGGGGCAGATGGCTCGGCACAAATATTGCAAGTAGGGAGGAATCAGAATGAAAACAATCACGGTCCATACGCAGGAAGAGTTTGACGCACTGCCTGGTAAATTCGAGAAATACACCAAAATTCAAATAGCAGCAGCCGCGCATTTGAGGATAATAGTCCGATCGGCCAGGGAAAACAGCAGCGTGGTGGCCAGGGAAAACAGCAGCGTGGTGGCCTGGGAAAACAGCAGCGTGGTGGCCAGGGGAAACAGCAGCGTCGAGGCCTGGGGAAACAGCAGCGTCGAGGCCTGGGAAAACAGCAGCGTGGTGGCCTGGGAAAACAGCAGCGTGGTGGCCAGGGAAAACAGCAGCGTGGTGGCCAGGGGAAACAGCAGCGTCGAGGCCTGGGGAAACAGCAGCGTCGAGGCCTGGGGAAACAGCAGCGTGGTGGCCTGGGAAAACAGCAGCGTGGTGGCCAGGGGAAACAGCAGCGTGGTGGCCTGGGAA
>SCLI03000163.1_pt1 | contig 20058 bp, 17 predicted proteins | sample 7268041 | NCBI WGS metagenome assembly SCLI03 (sample SAMN10721081, study PRJNA514188) | viral metagenome | isolation source: depth-stratified mine tailings core A | place: China: Fankou Pb/Zn Mine tailings | collected 2017-10 | reverse complement strand
ATACCGACCAGCGGACTGTCTGCCATAACAGCCGATTATATCGGGAGTCGTCATCGATGCTGGAGAAACTCAATCACCATCTGAATTGCCGTAAAAACCCCCGCGGCAGCCAGCAGAAATCCCTTGGCCCGCTGGAAGTCCTGTTCATGAGCGCTGACACGGCGCTCGATCGCCGCAATCCGCCCGGTTTCGCCGTCACCGTAAAGCGCAGCCATCTGGTGTTTTAACACGGAGAGATCTGCCAGCACCTGTGCTTCAAATTCAGTCATGAAGGAACTCATTTTTCTATAACGGCAGATTGACAAAAACCGCCGCGGAAAAGCGCGAATAATTCGGCGGCGTGGAGCCGTCGTACATGCGGATGTAGTACTGTTCCATAACCGCCTCGCGCGGGATGATGAAATTGGGCACAGGGCTGCGCAACACCAGGTCCGAATTCGTACCCGGGCCAAAGGACCAGTCTCGTCGTCGAACTTCGAAACCGCCCCCTGTTGGCGGCGTCACGTTCGCGCTCACATTGATCTGCGAACTCGTCACGCTGGTGACAGCCAGCATGTCCAGATTGGCAAGCGGCGACGCAATTTGCGGCTGGACCGGCAACCACGCGTCGGCCGGAACCCCTGCGCTCGTTTTGATTGCAAGCGCGTCGGCCCAGTCGTTCGCAAATTGAATGGTGTATCTCGCGAGAGACGGCTGCGAGCACAGAAGATCTATTTGCACGCTTCGCACCACCACGCTCACGTCCATATCCGCGGAAGGCGAGTTGATCGCCAGCAGATCACCGGGCCAGACATCGCCGTTCTGATCCATGTTCCAGCCCGTATATTTTCCCTTCCAGGCCGCAGACCGGCTGGTGGCAAGCGCAAGCAAAGCATTGGCGGCATTTTCGCAATCCGCCGAACTCCGCGCTGCCGGCTGATGTGCCGTCCCAATCCAGGCCGCCGATCCTGGAAGCCCTGCCGCACCTTCGCTCGCAATGCTGTCGGCGCTCGCCAGGCGGGCGACAGCCACATTACGGGTCCGATATGACACGGCAATGATCTCTCCTGCCTGCGGAACACACGTCGGATAGAACCGTAACTTGCCGTTGCGCTCAATCCTGCAATTGGCGCCCTGCGCCGTAGTGCCTATCCGCCGAATCACACTGGCGCCGCTGGGCGGTGTGCTCACAACCCATGCGGGCCCGCCCTGAGTCACTTGAATGCTGGCAATGCTGCACTGTAAGTCCGCACTGTTGAGCGGCGCATAAACAGCGATTGCGGCCGTCTGAGGCAGAGCCCCTTCATACAAAATCGTCGGAGTTCCAGCCACACCCCCGGTCGTGTCCTGTGCCTCAAGCATGACCGTGACACCGGCATTTAGATACTCGCCTCCGGTTCCATTCAGCCCGCTATCGCCCATGTAGTAGTAACTCTGCAACACCCTCTGTGCTTCGTTCGAATACACGCGCAACCGCAAGGTGTACATGTGCCCGGCAGCAGGCGTAAACGATGTCCCGGAAACACTCCCCATTACCAGCGGCGCGATGGATGTCGTTCCGGATGGCTGAGAAATCTGGAAACCGGCGATACAAAGGCCGCTTTCGACAAAACCGTTATACAGCCCGTTGAGGATACCCACCGTCGTCGCTCCGAACTGAACACCGTTTGTCTCCAGGATCAGCGACCCTGCCAGTTCCATCCGCCCTTGCGCGCCAACCCACGACGATCCGTCAACCCCGTTGCCACCGGTGCAGGTAAGCCCGGCTGAAGTAATAGAAACGTATCCACTGTCGATCATTTCCCACAGGGCGCGATCCAGCGTAGGCTCCTGGAATAGATCCACCAGAATGTGTTCTTTCGATGGTGGAGGCGTATACGGCAACTCAGTCAAGTCAAAGAGTGTCGTAACGCCGTCGCCTTCAAAGACCTCGGTCACATACGCGCATGGCTCTGTTTCCCCACAAATCGTCACATCGTTGGCCAGCATTTTGACAAGTGATGCCTGCAAGTCAGTAAGAGACAGTGAACCATCCGACTCATTCAGCGTGTGCGTCACGCTGCCGATTGGAGTCGCACTTAACACACCGTCAATGACCCGATAGGAGGCAGCGCCACTGTCTGCCAGCTCGGCCGCGTTACCAGACCATGCCGCACCCGGCTTCATGATGAATTCGCCGACGTTGAACAGAGATGTCGAAAGATCCGCGGTAATCGCGCTGACTCCTAGGCCTCCGGACAGAGAAGCAAGCGTCTTGTCCGCGGTCTGGCCGTAGCTGAAAAACTCCTTCGCCAGTGCCGCCCTGTTCAGCAGGATATCGTCGCTGATTGCCGTCACCTCTGATACATACAGGTGCCCGGTGGTGGATTCACCAGCCAGCACCATCTCCGGCTCAACGGCAAGATAGCCGGTGAAGAGCAGATTCCCCTTGTCGTCGGCGAGAATTACGCGGCCGTTGCGAACAGGGATCGGTAACGACGCTGCGGAAGGCAGCAGCGACACATAGAACAGCGAGGGGGCATTCAGGCTTCGCTCAATGCGAAAGGTAGCGCCTTCGACAATGCAGCTTGTGTAGTCGACTGCGCCGTTGCCGTCGAAATTGTTAATCGTCAGTTTCACGCTGGATCCCTTACACGAGTGCGGAGACGGGTGGAATGAAGGTACGGAAGCACACGACTCGTTCGCCGTCGTTTGTGTCCGTTACCGGCATCGCGCGAAAGGTCGCGGTCAACGAAACGCGTTTGCTATCGGTCTTCCTGGCCGACGCCGCTTGATGCGGAGCCTTGGTGGAAAGTTGCTGCACCACGCTCGTCTGCCTGGCCAGAGAGATCTTCGGCCCGCTTCCAGTCGACTTGCTTGAACTGCCATGGGATGACGTACTCGTCCCCTTTTGCGCCGACACAGTCGACGAAGCGGTAGCGGACGTGGGCTCAACAGGCGCCGTCAGCGGAATGGCTATCTCTTCAGCTCCAGCAATTGCCTGCAGACGCGGGTAATAAAAGAAAACACGCTCGCCCTGATCGCCGGGCATCACAAAAAGGGCAGACCACTCTTGAAAAAAGCTGCCGCCTTCGCGATCCACAAAGCCCAGAATCGGCTGCACACGCATAGACGCGGTAGGCGCACCTGCGATCAGGGGCTGCGCCAGCGTCAGCCCTGTGGAGCTTACGGACTGCACGCGCGCGACGTTGAGCGACACGCGACGAATGTAGTCCGCATCGTCATTCACTGCCGCCGCGCTGCTCACATAAGCAGCCGACACGCCGCTTCCCACAAATCCGGTCTGCCCTGTGTAGTCCACATCAACCGTGACCAATGAACCTGCTGCAAAATTCGCGGCATCAGTAGAAGCCATCGCCAGGAAGGTAGCCGTCGAACCAGTGGATGCCAGGCTGACTGCCGTGACGCCCTTGCTGCCAGAACCATTGCCGCTCCCGCTGGCAGGCATGGCCGCGGCAATCACGTTCATATGCTGCGACCCTGTTGCAATCGCCATCGTGAGTTTGCTCCAGGAAGTGAAACCCAGCATGACTGTCGCGTCCAGCGACTCGCGCACCTGGAATTGGATATTCGCCGGACTGCCAGCGGCGAGCGCACCATACTTGCTCTCCGACTTGCGGGCGAATCCCTCGATCCACCCCAGGTCGATCCACGGAGCTGGCGGCGCCGTCAGCGAAAAGTTCGCTGTCAGCGACGGATCAAAAACCGTAGGCTGCCCAAGGGCACGATTTACAGGCGCGAAATACGCCCGCATGCGACGCATCGTCGGCGATATCGCCGGAATCATGGAACCGGTGCTCATTTTTCTCCCGCCTCCTGCCAACTCCAAACAGTCACACTGGTCGCCCGGCTGACCTGATCTCTTAGCGGCACAGTCGAACCAAACTCAGGTTGATCCCAGAAAATGAATGTCTCCATGGCCGTCGCCGGCGCTGTGGAATAATTCATCTTCTGCGTGGACGCAGGTGAAAGCATTTGCAGCAATTCCGCATCCATCGCTTCCAACAGGCGCCCGCGATCAAGCCCTCCCAGAGCCTGCGTACCGGCCGTCGAATACTGAATCTCGCAGGTCATCTGGACCAGTGGAAGCGCCAGGTTCGATTCAACCGCGACGTTCGTCCAGCGCAGCACGAAAACGTCCATGGGCATTAGAGGGACGGGGGACTCAGCCTCTTCCACCAGAATTCCCGGCCGGGTTACCGATCTTAAGGTCATCGTGCGCGCCGGATTCACCGTTGCAAGCCGGTCGCGCAGAGTAATGTAAAACGTGTCTTTCGCGTTCTGCATGGAAAATCCTCAGCTTTGCGGTCCTGTCTGCGGATTCTGCAATGGCCACCGGCTCGCAGCATCTCGTAACATCAACCGATACAAATACACTTCGCCTTCGTCTTCGAGCGTGGTCACTCCCTCGATCATGAAAAGCTCGCCGCCAATCACCACGCCGGAGGCCATCGCAAACAGGGCGGAGGCCGATGTAAGCTGCAACCCTGCCACCTGCGCGGCGACAGCATCGGCGGAGACCCGCAATTCATGACGCTGCTGTTGCCCCTCCAGCATGTAGCTCCGCATTTTTTGAAAGATCGCGGGCGCCAGAGGCAGCAGTTGCAGATTCGGCGCGTCCAGACCAACCTGCCCGCCATCATTCTGGTCGCCCGTCAGCGGCGGGACCTGCAAGTAAGCGGTGGTACCGCCGCATGCGCGCAACAGAGACGCGGCGATTCTGCGCGCGCGCCCCGAGGGGATGGATGTACTAAGATCTGCGCACATAATCAGCCCATCCTCGTAGAGACCCACGGCTGCAGTAACGTCTGCACCGTGGCATCGACGAGCGTGTTTTGGAAATACTGCACGGCCATGTGATCGATGGTTGCGGACTTCACGTTGATGCCAGGCGTGGCCTGCGCATTTTTCACGATCTGCGCGCATGCCACCAGCACCGCATCCGGAAGAGTCGCGAGACCCGCGGTGTAGGTCACCATCACTTCGTTATAGGGAAGGCCTAGAATATTCAAAGGAAAGATCAACTCGCCCGTGTCAGCCACAAAGTCCACGGTCGAAGGATCCACGTTGCCCCACACACCGGGCAGTGAGAACGCGAACAGCACCTCGTCCTGCAGTGGAAAAATCAGTTGCCCCCGTCTCGGCTTGCCATAGCGCGCTTGCACGTTAATCAGGGGTAGAGTCGCTGGCGCAACGGCCAGAAGAGGAAGATGGCTCAGACGCACGGTCTGCGATCCTTCCACTACACGCAACCGCTCGGTGTACTGCGTTGGATTGAGGCTCGGGCGCCGGCAGTAGGCGTCGATCAGAGACGAAGCTAGAGTGATCCAGTCGTCCGTAACATCCGCTGAGAGCCCATAGCTCGCGTATTGAGCCGGCTGTAGATATCCCATGAAACACTCCTCTGCTGAAAGAAATGACCGGTGCGCGCTGGCCAGGTTCGACCAGTGCACACCGGAATTGAGAGCTTTTCACCTGTACGGCCGCTCTTCGTTCTGGAAAACAAACCAGGAAAAACGCCAGGCTCTAGCGATCGACAAGCACCTGGTAGTGGGCATAGTTGGCGCCCTTCACCACCGGTGCACCGAACTTCACCGCCACGTACTGTGACGCCAGCGATCCAGGCAGGCCCAGCTGGAAGACCCGTGGATTCGGATCACTCAGCCAGTGATACTCGATCAGGTCTTCAGTGACGATGTAGGCCGGAAGAACGGCCGTGCCCGATCCAGGCGTGCCGGTGTAGCTCAGCGACCAGTCAGGAATCAGCGGCAGATCACCGGCCTGTGTCGAAAGCATCTTCACCGTGAAGCCGGCCGTGATTTCCCGCGTGTTCAGCACTACGTTGAATTCGGTCTTCATCTCCCGGTCGATCAGGTCAAGCAGGACTGGATTTCCGTAGATTGCCGTAGGACGAACTGCGAAGCTCGAATTCGCCACCATCTGCGCCACCGTCGACTTCAACCCGTCCACGATGCTCGCCGTGGTGCCGATCGTGGTCGTGTTGCCACCACCGGCAATCTGCGCCGCCGCACCCATGTACTGAGTTGTCGTCGGCGAGGTCAGCGATGTGTCATTGCCATTCCACAGCGCAACATCGTGAGCGTTCATCACGCCTTCAATCGTGTCAACAAGGTCTTTGGCCTGCAGGTATGCGAACTGCTTCTGCTGCGTGCCAAGCTCCACATCGAAGAGGTTGTAGTTCAACTGCGCCACAATTGCCTTCAGTGGCACACTACGCTCCACCCGTGTGGGGCTGACAACCGGCGCGACAATGTTCCGCGGATCGACAAAGCCAGCTGTCCCGGGATTGGGAATGGCAGTCTCTTCAAAGTAGCGCGAAGGGTGCCCCGTCGCGGGGACCTGCTTGATGCGCTGGCCGAACAGGCTGCGCCGACGCACAATGTCGGTAATCTCGGTCTGGTAAAACGGGACTTCAATTGCGCCGGGCCCAATGTAGTCAGCTGCCGAATGAATATCGTAAAAGTTTGCCTTCATCTGTCTCTCTCTGCCCATCTGGGCGGGTGAAAAGAAAAGGACCGACAAACTGCCGGCCTCTTTTGGTGGAGGTTCGTCAACATACCGCGCCATCTTCAGTGCTGAATTCTGTCTGAGCGCGTCGTATGCCGCCTTGACTCGCTTGGCTAGCCCATCAGGCCTGCGCGAAGCAACTGCGCCTTGACCGCAATCCTTTGCTCCAGGCTCAAACCCACCAGTGCCGCGTCCACAGCGCTGGCGTCAAGTGAGTCCAGTGTCGCGAGCCCTTGCTTGGCGAGCAATTGCGTCGTTGCCGCCGGCAGGGTCTTGCGAGCTGCAGCCGTACGCTCCGTCAACTGTGCTCCTTGGGCGCGCAGCTCGGCAATCTGCCGTTCGGCGGCCTCCAGTTTGCGCGCAAGCTCCAACTCACGCTCATTGTCTGCTGTGGCTACAATCCTTTGCGCCTCGCCGGCCTGCACAATCATTTCGGCCGTGCGCTCCATCAGTGCGGCAGCAGCGCTCATGCGCTCCGCGCCCTCCTGAATGGCACTCAATACGTCATGGATTTCCATCTGGTTTCCTTTCCTGGTTGCAAAACAAAATCTCTCCGAAGCGGCTCGCTGCTCCGCATACGATGTTCCGGGGGCTTCTCCTCGCACCGCAATGCAGATGCCGCAGCCAACGTGCGGCAACGCTTCGGTGCCAGCGCAAAGTGCGTGTTGCTGTATGCCGCCTTTTCCCGCAGTAATATGGCCGCCCCGGTGAAGGTCGCGCGCGTCAGCGTCCAGACTGCCGCGTTCATGTCTTCCACGTGAGCGTTGGCGAGTTCATACGACATTCCCATCTCACCCGGCCCTGACCGTCGCAGTTGCCGCATCACCTCCGGAAAATCCTTGGCGAAGAGATACCCGCTGACCTTGAGTTGGCTCCCCACAATATCAGCCTCCGTGATGACGCCGCACTTACGCCTCGCATCATGACCATCCCATGCGGGCGTAAAATCCACGCCCATGCCAAGCAGCGAGGGCAACGCACCCAATGCTGCCGCTCTTGTCAGCACGACGCGATGGCCGCGCGCCCCTGCGGGAGCCCGCGTGCTCGGCTCATCCACCAGGGTCAACACACCCTCGAACGCTACCCTGTTGGGGTGCTCCGGAACCTCCGGCAGTCCCACCGCCATGGCTCTTAATCTCATGCGCTCTCCGTTTTCTCCTCCAAATCCATTGACTGCTAACGCTCTTCTCATTCGTTCTCTGCCTGTTGCAAAACCTCCTTTACATTTGCGATTTCGGTCTGCTGCTGTAGTGACTGATTCACCTGTATGGCGTTGCCTCCTGGAAGCGGTGCCAGGCCGCGCATCGCGCGCACTTCATTCACCGTCAACACCCCGGCAGCGAGCAGAGCCGTCTGTACTTCCACCCGCTCCATCTCATCGGTAGCGTCAAGCTGATTGAATACAAACTCAAACTCGGGCCAGCCCAAACGCTTGGCAAACAGGTCGCGAGTGATGTGTTCCGCAACCATCCTCGCCATCGGCACAATCGCACTGTGGAAGGCCTCATCCGTCAACTCTGAGGCCGTCGTACGATTCACGTCCTGCTCAAGTCCTAACAATAGGGGCGGCAGCGAGAACGCATTGGCAATCATGCGGATCAGAAACTGCTGCCAGTTCATCCGCATATCTGCATCCGTACCGGCTGCAAAACGCAACACCTCCGGCTTTTCGGGTGAGCTTAGCAGGGGTACACGACCTGTGCCTTCGATTTCGTCCTGCCACCAGCGGATGAGACGTTCCTGCTGGGAAGGCGTGGAGTCATTCATCCACAGCGCATACTGCACCACGGTATTGCTTGCCAATTTTCCGGCAAAGTGGTGGGCAGCCAGAAACGTATTGACCGTCTCGAATGCCACTTCCAGAGGCCCCAGTCCGAACGGCGTATAGCTCCTCGGATTGGTGCGAAGGTAAATCAACTCGTCATCACGAAGCGCGATCGTAGCGCTCGAGCCAGGAAGACCCGTCTGCTGCGCATACCGCACAGCATCAGGATTTCCATCCCACTTTGGATCGATCTGAATCGTGGCGCCATCGACGGGCCAAAGCGCAAACGGCCGCTCTGGATTCCCGGTGGTTTCCATCTCAATGGCGCCAAACCCTCCCACTAAAGCATCTTCAAGCACCTGTTCGATCAATGTGCGAAACGAATCAGAAGCGTTGGGATGTTCGAGTGTATGCCGCAAGACTCGCAACCGCCGCTTTGCATAACCCACCTGATCGGGGCTGTAATCACGCTTCAGTCGGACCTGCCAATCCAGGCTCGCCACACGATCCTTGATGATATTGATCGCTCGCCGGACCACCGGAGTCTCGGCAAATCGGCGTAAATTTGCCGGAGTAGGCTTGGGCATGGCACGAGAAGGGATTTGGTATGGCGCAAGAATGGAAGGCAGCGCCTTGGTCTTCCGTTCCGCATTCCCAATCTCATTCACCTTCCGTGCGCCGGCCAGCAATTGGCGCGCCTGTTGCAATGTATCTCTCAATTTCACCGCTGCCGCTCCCTCCCTCTCACAAAACAGAAAAGCCCGCGGGTTCGCGGGCCTTCGCTATTGAAACTGGTTGTGTCATTCTGATCCAGATTCAGGATCAGGTTCTCTGAATCTACAAGTGCAACTCCCGACGGGCAGCTTCTGCCACTCTTTCCAGATCAGAAGTCGTGAGCACGCGGATCGCGGCAGACTCCATCGTTTCCACCCCAAACCGGTACTGAGCAATGTCGTCCTCTTCCGTGCTCTTCAGTTCGCGCACCGGCTCCACGATTGCCGTCAGTTCCAGGGTCGCTCTCTCAATCCGTGTCACTCCTTCCCTCAGACGCGGCATGCTGTAAGCAAGCACTTTTGCAAGGTCCATGTCTCCGTCCAGCGAAACTGCGTGAAACATCTTGATCACGCCATTCGGGCGATACCCGCAGTCTAGCCGCAGAGAGTCACCCGGCTGCGTGTACTGGGCAGCCGCAATGCGTTTGCTCATCAGGTTCCAGACTCCAGCCCGCTCAAATTCCCGCCGCATGGCTCGCGCCACCCTTTGCCGGCCGCTCACACGGCTCGCTGGTTCGCGCTTGTGCGGCTCGACATACAGCCGCATCAGCTGCTCCAACTCCGCCGGAAGCGACTCTGCCAGGCACGCCTTGGCCTCCGTGATTTGCAATCCGTTCGAAAGCGAGTCTTCCAGCGTCTTCATCACGTAGGGCATATCTTCGCGATGCTCCGCCAGGCGCCGCTCTATCTCCTGCTCTAAGGCTTCGAGCATCTCCACATCAACGTCTGGGTCCGCGCAACGCACGCGAGCCCAGTCACGGGTAAACCTCACATGCGCCGCGCCGCCTCCTGCGTCTCGCAAGAGAACGCCCACGTTCACAAATTCCCCTCGAATGGGGTCGGGCACATACCGCACCAGAAAAAATTCACAGGGCCGGCGCTGCATTACACACCCCTCCCTTGACCTTCATCGACCGCAACCACCCCCTCAGACACCCTCTCCACGCCAGGCGCACTCACACTCTTCCATTTCGGAAAAGGTTCACGCGAAGATTCCCGAAACGCACGGATCCACTCCGGAATCCTCTCTCGCCGCGCGTAGACCCGCTCCACCAGCTCTTCGAGAGCCTCTACATCAGCCCGGTACCACTCTGGTGGAATCTGTTCTGTAACTTGCCAGATTCGGTCAATAGCCATCTCCCGAATGCGCGTCATCCACGGTTCAAAACATTCCCATCCAGTAATTCCTTCATACACCACGTTCCGCGCAAATACTCCGCGCAGCGGAGCATCGTGAAAACTCCACTCTCCTGCGCCAAAGCAGAACCCATGGTCAATAAACGTGGCCGTATACCTCCGCTCCCGCTTCTTGCGATGAAATACGGCCTGTCGCCCATTTGAGTTACAGGTCCACTTGTCGAATGCCAGCATCCCCGCAAAGTCTCTCAGGTTTCGCACCTCTGCAAGCTGCGGTTCGGGTAGGTAATCAAAGCTATTCCCCGGCAAGAGTCCACCAACGAACTGCGACCCGAAATGCAGACCCGGCATGCACTGCTCGGTACGTTCTCCCACGCTTATATTCAGCTCAGATGAGTTGTCCACCAACCATGGCGTCACCTCCACCACTTCGCACGGCGGGGACGGTAACCCGATGATCCTTGCTAGATGCGTCGCCAGCCACTCATTCACCAGCACCCGCAGATCCTGCGGGTTGTTCTGGAATTTCACAACATAAGGAACCCCGTCTTCGCCCAGCATCAAATGGCTCTGCGCGCCGCCGCGCATCTTCCGAATCTGTTGGGTCGCCAGGACTGCCACTCTTCCTCCGCAATTCAACATCCTAACCTGTCCTGCACACTCTGCCATCAACCCGAATCCGCGATAAAACCAATCCCCGCCCCAACCAGCGTCATATCTGACACCGGTCTACCAGCTCGCGCGCACGGCAAGGGCAATCGCCATCGCCAGAACGCAATCATCATGCTCTCCCGTCTGGGCTTCGATGCGTCCGTTCTCCTTCCGCACAAAACTCCGGCACTCCGTCAACAGTCGCCGGCTCGAAAAGATGATTGGCGTCTCGACAAGCGCACACGCCAGGGACGCCAGCATTTGCGGGCGCGAAATTACCGTCGTCAGCCATCCATCCTGCCCTCCCTGCTGAAAAAGATGATCATAACGACAGACACTGCGCAGGAAGGCAATCACCGCGCTGCCGTGATTATTGCGCTCCACCGCAATCAGAGCGTTTCCATATTCACGCCCCAGTCTTGCCACTTCCTCGGCCGCTTCCAGCACAGTGCAGCGCGTCTGCAGTTCAGCACATTGCAGGCCTGTTTCGCCATCAATCACCTGCGCCGCGGTATAGTCTCCCTGAACACCCCCTCCAGCGGGATCAACAGCTACTACGTAGCGCCTCCCGGGCTGCGGCGGAAACCAGATCTGCAGCTTTCCTCCGAGCCGCGTATCAACCGGATCCACCGTTTCGGCGATTCTCCGGTCAATCGCTGTCGTATCGAAGTAACAATCGCCGCTTGCCAGAAAGCACTCATGCGCGGTTTCAGCAAATTCCTGCTTGGCAAGACCACGATATCTCGTCTGCATAAGCCGCCGATATCCAATCTGCTCCAGCCCAAGCCCGTGCTGCTCCATCAGCCCGCGCTCTTCCTCAGACAACGACGACTCGGCAACTGCCTTCCCTGCATATGCCTCCTCCCACCACCACGGGAAAAAGTGCCGTACCACTCCCGCGTCCTGGGCATCCTGCCATTCCCTCCAGAAGCATCCGGAGGCTCCCATCGGCGTCGACTCCAGCACAAGCTCACCCTCCGGAATCAGGGCAGCGCGCAATCCCTGAAGTATTTCCGAAGCATCCCCCGGCCAGCGTGCCACCTCCGAACAATGCAGATTACTAATCGTAAGACCCCGCCCGGCATTGCGATCTCCTGCTGTCTCCACTCGATATTCACTGTCGATAGCGGAAAATGCCAGTTGCCTCACATTTGCTCGCACCGCCCCCAGCGATGCACGGACGTCTGTCGGAAGCAGCCGATAGAAACGATGCACCATCTTGAATAAACTCTCGGCAGCCTCCTGCGTATGCGCTACTTGAACAGTAAGACTTCCGGGAACGAGCGCCGTTTTCAGAAAGAACCGCGCGGCAATCCAGGTACTCACTCCCAGTTGCCGCGCCTTCAGGACAATATTCTGCTGGCCACGCCTTCGCTCATACTCCCGCTGTACGCGGTTCGGAACCAGCGGCATATTCCTTCCGCTGCGGCTCCTTATCTGCAAAGCAGAACGAGCCACAAAGTGAGCCAGAATGCCTTCGATGCCGGACACGGGCGTATCCAGCTCGTGCCCCAGCATGATCAGATCCCGACGCGTGGTCTTGTTGTATGTGGCTGTCACCTGTCGGCCCTGACGAGATGGGCCAACCCCTCCATGCTCAGTATGCGTACCAGTCGTCATCAGGCCCGCAGATCAGGGTCCTCGCACCCGGCGATGAAATCGTCAGAGTCTGTGCCGCGGTACCCCGATAGTTGATCGTTTGCGATGACACCGTCTGAAGCGTCACTGAGTTGGTGCTCGTGTCAGACTTCACAATCGTCAACTCCAGACCGGTGGGTGTCATTCGATCCGCCATTGGGGTGTAACAACTGGGTAATGTGAGCGTTTGGGGTCCGCTTGCTGCATTTGCGATCACATTCTTGTTCGCAGTCGTCAGGGTCAAACTCGAAGCCGTGTTGATTACGGTGCTGACTGCCAATCCACCGTTCGTTCTCACCGTGCCCTGATACGTAACATTGAAGAACGGATTCACTCCTGAAAAGTGGGCCTGGAAAACATCTCCCTGATAGCCGCTGTACATTTGCGCCGAGTAGGCCACTTCGTTTGCAGACGCAGACAGCGGCGTCGCCCACACTCTCGGCACCGCTCCGCTTGGGTCGTTGATGTTTGCACCTCCGCTTGAAAACCCTGTCGTGACCGCTGGCTCGAGGGCCTGGTAATAGTTCCCACAACCGGTTAGGTGGTGCACACTTGAAAATGTCGGTGGATTCCCGGACGCTCCTCCATAAGTAATCCAGTTCGCAGAGGGGCTCATCCCGAGACAGCTGACATCAGCAATAAGCAGGTCATTGGTCACTCCAGATGCAACGTAGGCTAGATTCGCCGAAGGGAAACTTGTCAGGTCCGGCCACTGAATATGGCCGCCGCGAATCGAAATTCCATTCGCCCCGATATAGAAACCAGCGACGGCCGGACTGTCAATATAAGTGTCATCCCACACTGACCCTCCACCGCCCGTATCATAAACCACATAACTGGTGGCGTAAGATGCATTCGGAGCAGTCGCACTGGCAGCATTGTTGACACAGGGCGCGGTTGTACAGGAGTACGGATACCCAAAGCCGTGGATCATGTTTCCAGTATTTCCGGTACCCTCGTTATACACCGAGGCTGTCAGCGCATTGCGCACGAGAATGTCATCCATGTAGCTATCAATCGCGGTTTTCAGCAGGTGTATGCCATAAGCCGGCCGATTCGCCGGTGTAAACTTTGCGCTGCTGTAGCTCACTGTCACATTCCGCATGATGAAATTGGACTGATGCCCGCCTGCCGTTGACTCCTCACCTAGAAGAATGGCCTCGTCATTCGTATCGTTTACTGTCACCGTGTCCATCATCAACCCGCGGAACCACTCCATCTGAAATCCATAAGTCGCGTCCTGATTCCCGAGGATATTCAGATTCCTGAACGTGCAGCCCTGCGCCTGAGCCGTATTGCCCGCGTAGAAAATCGGTCCGCTCAGACTTGTGGACACATTCAGCGTCGTCGAAGCCGTAGTTACATCGGCAGCTGTCGCCGCGCCTGCCGATCCAATCAAACTGATGCAAGCACCATTGGATGGCTCCGTGAGCGTTGCAGTGATGTTGAATTCACCCGGACCGAGCCGAATCGTCTGATTTTGCCCCGAATCGTTGGCGGCAGTAAGCGCCCCGCTCCACGCGCTGTTCAGCGATGTGTACGTGGTTCCATCCACGGTTATCTCACCGTTGATCGCCGCAGCCGACAGATTTCCCGCAACATTGGCATTCCCTGAAACATTCAGGTTCACTGCACCCCCGGACGAAGGCGCGAGCCGAAATTGATTGACCCACGATGTTCCACTCCAGGTATCGTACTCAAAGCCACTGGAGGCTCCCAAGGCCGTTGGCCCTCCCTTGAAACACCAGCGACTCGTCGCATGTCCGCCAGTGGCCGAAGAAGTATCCCAGTAACAATAAGAGTTTTCGAATTGGAGACCAATAATGCTTCCTGCAGGCGAGCCGGTCAAGGGATCTCCCGCCGACCACGTATTGATCGGATTGACTGTCTCTCCGCCATTTGAGGTGTTGAAAGCCACACCAGAATCAATATCCGTATAGGATGCATATGGATAAGAACCATCCGCACCCTGGACATTGACATAACCATCCGCCAGAAGCCTCCCGGTCGATGCTTCGTTCCCATATCCCAAGTGAGCGTCGGACCCTCCCCACGCCGCAAACACTGAACCCCCGCCGCCAACCGTCTTGACAAAACCTTGACCAAGCGGCTCGCCTGATGCATTCCATTCTGCTCCCCAGCGCTCGTTGGCCAGTAAGAATACATCGGCCCCCGAAATCCCCGCCTGGCCAGCGGCTTGTCCAGTCGTAAAAGTGCTTATCCCATTGGGAATGGATCCAATAATATAACTCCCACAGATATTCTCCGTCTGATCATTACAACCGTCTGACCAGTTCGAAGACGGGCTATTGATGACGTTGACATGGTTGTCCGCAAACAACAACGGCCCATACCCTGCAGACGCTTGCGGATATTCCGCCACCTGCGATCCAGCCGGCCAGATGGTCCCGGCCGGCGCGGTTGACCCGTAATCGTTCCGAGCCAGAATAATCATCTGATTATTCCGGCTCATCACCACGGTTACAAGTTCAAACTGGTCTCGCAGGACACCGGACACATATGCCGAAGGACTGGTATTTCCATACAAATAATCCTGGGGAACAATCTTTACAATCTCGCCGGCATCGGTCTCCAGCACGTCCTGTGGATCATTGATGTAAGCCTGAAACCAGGAGTTATCCACCACGGAAACGCTCGTGAACTGGCCTGCGCTCCCCCCCAACGCTGAAACCAATGAAGTGACCGGAGGATCACCACTATATTGCAGAGCCGAATTCACGGTTGGCTGCCCGCCAAGTGGGTAGCCCTCACAGTAGAAATGAGAAATGCTGCTGCCGAATGTGGCCGCATGAAAGCATCCAGCGTAGGTAAGGGGTTTGATTGATCCATCATCGATCGCTCCCGCTGCGCTGGCAAATGTTACTGCCGCATTGTGATCCGGCATGATCGCTGGCTTCCACACCGGTGTAAGGCTCACGCCTGAATTCGTCTCTGCCGCTACAGTTGTCTGACTCAAAGTCACTGACGTACCAGATACAGCCACCACCCATGTATTGCTGGGAATTCCTGCCCCGGAGATGGGCGCCCACGGCGCAAAGCCCGTGTTAGAAGCAACTGTAATCACGCTCGAGTTCGCTGGGAACGTTGCGGTACTCGTAGTCGAGGTAATCGTCGCAATGCCCGATACAGTCGACTTCGCCTGCACTTCAAAACACTCACTTGACGCCGTGCAACTACCCGACGGGTCGGATGTCACATTGTTGGTAACACTGGTAGCCGCATACAGGCCGTCAAGATCGGTCCCTGTCGTTCCCGCTACCGTGAAGTGCTGCCCGGCAATGATCGGGGATGTAGAGACCAGTGGGGCATTTCCGCGAACATAGAACGTTGCCGTCGTTCCATTACTGACGGCATAAATCAAACTTCCTCCATTCCATTCGTGACTTGGATACTTGCCATCCACACAATTGCCCGTCCCGAAACAATAAAACCCCGCGGTGCCATCCGGCTCTGTGACCGTATCTCCGGATACTCCGGGAGCAGCGATATTCAATTTCTTGATATGTTGCTCATTTCCTGTCCATATGAGCGGCCATCGAACTGTGTCAATTTCGATATCGGCGCCATAGGTGCGCTCTGTACCTGCCTCTGTGCTAATCCCTCTTCCGCCCCCTCCCGAAACGTTGATATTCCGGAGAGTAAATCCAGCTGCTCCAATTATGGACAGTTCCGTGGCTGTATAGTTATGACCGCCAGGAGCGTACACTTGCAGATCCGAAATCAGGCCGCGGCAGTCCCACCCGTCGGGGTGCTGGAAGAGTCCGTACACTGTAATGCCATCATCATTGTTAACCGTGGGCTCGAGGATAGTCGCGGCCATTCCATCGCCCTTTAACGTAATGTCACAAGGCATACGCAATGTCCCGTCTAAGTCATAAATGCCTTGTGGAATATACACTTGAGCAAAATTCTCGGGCGTTGCCGAGTGTGCATAAGCATAGTCCACGGCATTTTCAATCGCCGCTAGGGAGGGACTTTTGCCTGTGGGATCGGCCGGGCCGGCAGTACCAGCTAGAATCAAGGTTGCGGTAGCCCCTGACGTGCCCCCTCCTGTTATTGTTGGAAGCTGGGAGGTTGTATATCCGCCTCCAGGGAAATTTATGGAAATCTGAACCTGCCCATTCACACAATAGGCAGTTGCACTAGCCTTGCTGCCGTCCTGTTGATATTGCGGCGCTGGAATCGCGACTGTCGGAGCCGAGGTGCAGTTCCCATTTGTAACAGCAATGCCTTCCACGGGCTGCCCTTGGCTGAAGTCGGAATCCTCAACGTTGATCCGCGGTCCTTTCGCAATCAGCTCAGGCACCTGTAATGATCCTTGTAGACTCCCCCCGGTCAAGGGAAGATCGGCGGATGCAAGACTGTCCACATAGCGCTTGGTAGCTGCCTGTAACGCAGATGTAGGATCTCCCGCGAGCGTCAACGGGCCTGTCATTGTCCCGCCACCGATGGGGACATAAGTGCTGCTCAGCGACGCTATGGAGCTGTCCACATAACTCTTACTGACCGATTGCACGGCAACTGTAGCGGGTTCGATCTGTGTCCGTACCGATCCAATACTTGCCGTTCCCGCTGCCGGCACGACCCAGTATTCCTGATTTACCGTTCCATCGCTCAAATGGTAGACCACCGTGTAGTATGTCCCGGCAGGGTATGCATTCTGGTTTGGCGCCAGATTCACACTGACAAATCCATCGGCTCCGATCGTCACGCTTGTGCTCCCCGCTGCCACGGCCTGATCACTCGCGGTAGTGAAAGCTGGCCAGCTGATCAACATAGTTCCAGACGCAGCCTGTCCGCTCGCCTCATAAACGGTACCCTGCACCGTCGTCGTTGCAACTTGCGCAATTGCCGCCAAAGGTAGGACTACCAGCAAGAATAGAAATAGGTACGTTGCTGACCACCTTGCGCTCATCACAGTCGAGGCTAACCCCTCTTTTCGCAACATGAAATTCCCTTTCGTCATAAGTGCCGGCGATTTAGCATCACCCGCGAGAAGCTCTTGCAATAGCCGGCACGGTCACGGGGCATCGTCAAAGAGCAGTTTTCCTTAAAATGGGGCTAACTATGGCCTTCTTGTTACATCCGAACGATTACGCACAAATACAACAGAAGCCTGCTAACATCTTGCTCGCACTTTTCGAGTCACATTTACCTATTCCTAAGAACATGCTGCGCGTCCTCACACGTGCATTTATGGCTCTCTACGCCTTCCGGCGGACCGCACATCTCTTGTCAGCTACAGGTCGAAGGTCCGTCTGGAAACCCGTTCAACGATTTCCGGCAACAAATAAAACAGGGACGCCACTTGGCGTCCCCCTGAAATGTCATCTATAGGTTCAGAATATCAGGTTCCCCGATAATTCCCGGCACATTTCTTGTCGATTTCTTATGTTATTGATTTCATAGGCGATTACAAAGGGCCAGACTGCGATGTGAGTCAACAGATAGAGACGTCCAGAATCTCTGCCTCGATCAGAAGGCCGGTCAGGCAATCGAGCGCCAGCGCGTATTTGCGCCCTACACTCCGCTCGCTTTGCTGCGTCAGCTTTGCTGTTTCTTCGTATGTGTACTCTTGCAGTGCTATACGGGCAATCAGGTCCTGAGATTCGATATCCAGGCGCTTGAGGCACTTCTCCACATCGAATATGAAGATGATGCAGTCCTCAAAGGTGCGCAAGCGATAGCTCGATGCACGGCCACGAAAGATACCTGTGCCCAGCAATGACGGTGTTCTTCCCATCTCCATGGAGGCACGCATGTATCGCCTCAAGAGACCCTCCGTCCGCTTGCGATAAAATGCTGTTCCGCCAAGCTCATTGGACGGATGCCTATGTGCAAATGGCCGCTCTATGCCCGCATCGCTCGCCCGTATCAGAGGAACCGTCAAAGCTGCGCTCATCGCTCACCTCCCGCGCAAACGACAGATCGGACTTTTCGCGACCGCCTGCCCCGCGTCCTCATAGTGGGCTTCGGAAAATCTTTCATCCGACGCGCGCAATCCGAGCAATAGACGTTGCTGCTGCTCTGACTGCGAATCCAAAGGCAACCACAGCCTTCGCACACTTTTAAAGAGACCTTCAGATACATCATGATTCGCTTCTCCGCGGCAATGACGGTCACTCGGGGCTCGATCTTGCCGATTCCTCAGAAAAAGGGAAAGAGTCCTCCGCTTATATGCCGGTTCTAGGTTTCGGCGCAATCTTCGGATCACTTTCCGGAAAATCAGTTGGGGGAAAACGCAGACTTGCAACATCGATCGTCACGATCTCCGGGGAATGATGCGCACAGTGGAATTTCCACCGGCAGCTTTGCTAGCTGCTGTTTCTACTCATTTGTGCGGATCAGAAAGTGAGCTGACTTTATCGGCATGGAACCTAGTGGTCAATAAGACAAAGGTCATGTTCTATGGCAGCCGCAAATCGCACATTTAGTGTTACTTATAAAAGTACAGAAGCTTGCGAGTTGCGGCTTTTCTCGCGGCTAATGAAACAGCAGCCCTGCGTGACTCATTGAAAATCATTCACAATGACCTTTTCGCAGCTCCATGAGCGACTGCGCCTTGAAATGTGGCGGCGCATCCAACGCGGAGTCGTGACAGGAAAGCTTCTCGCTGCACAAACAGGCCTGCGCCCTTCACATATCTCGAACTTCCTGCATCGCAAGCGAAAGCTCAGTCTTGCCGCGCTTGACAGACTGCTTGCTGCTCAGCAGATCACCATCCAGGAACTAGCTGGTTTTCCGCCAGAGGGGGACGATCAACCCGACGGCAACACGGCAGATACGCTGCGCATCCCGCTCATCGTGCAAACCGCCGCCGTCGCACTCCCGCTGATTCCCGCTCGCTCCATCCAGTCGTATATCGCCCTTCCCTCTGCGGAACTGGACCGGTTCGCACCTCATTATTCAACCGGGCGCCGTTCATGGGAACGCTTCATCGCCGTCCGTGTCACAGGCGATCAGGCAACCGCGATGGAGCCCCTCCTGCAGGAATTGTCGATCGTCATCGTCGACCGCCATTACAACTCGCTCGTGCCGTTCGCTCCGCCACACCCCAACCTCTACGCATTGCGGGTCGGCAACAGACTTCTGCTCCGATACGTTACTTTTGATTCTGATCGGCTGCTGCTGTGTCCACACCGCCTCGATTTCCCGCTCGAGGCCATGGAAATCCCACCTAACGACTTGCCCTCCGATCTCCTCATCGGTCGAGTATGCCTCTGCATCAGCGAAGTCTGAAGAGCGCGATGCCGCTCAATTTTGCTAGTATCGGCCCCAGAGGAGTCTCACTTATGGAACAGGCGTTTCCAATCGCCAGCCTTTCTCGTCGAAACGAAGATATCGCCCTCGATCTGCTCAAGTTTGTCGTCACAACCACCGGTGCTGGCCGCTCCGGCGTCGCAGCCCCCGGTTTCGTCAGCTCTGCCACGTCAAAACCTGAAGACCACATCGAGCAACTACTTGAGCTCTATTCGCGTTGCCTCAAGGCCGTAGAAGGCAAAGGAGACGTCCGCTGAACATCGCCGTAGTCGGTGCCGGAGCTTTCGGACGCAATCATCTGCGGGT
>SCLI03000544.1_pt2 | contig 20112 bp, 21 predicted proteins | sample 7268041 | NCBI WGS metagenome assembly SCLI03 (sample SAMN10721081, study PRJNA514188) | viral metagenome | isolation source: depth-stratified mine tailings core A | place: China: Fankou Pb/Zn Mine tailings | collected 2017-10 | reverse complement strand
ACCTGCTGATATACGAGGAACCGAATCCGAGGCACTTCTACAGCTTGGGTGCTGATCCGTCCGAAGGCATAGGCCAAGACGACTCTGCCATGACGATCATCGACAAGATGACCGGACGCGAAGTCGGAAGTTACGCGGGACAGATACAGCCGGACTTATTTGCCAAGAAAATCAAACAAGCGGCCGAATGCTTCAACAACGCGCTGGCTGTCGTGGAAATAAACAATCATGGATTGGCGGTGTTAAACGCTCTCAAGACCGAATACACGAATATCTACCAACGGACGGTGTTTGATAAAGCGACAAACACCAAGAGAAAAGAACTGGGATGGAAAACCAGCCAAACCACCAAGCCTCTCATGGTCGACGACTTTATCGCAGGACTCAGGGACGATGACATCGGATTGTCGAACCCGGTGATCGTAAGCCAAATGATGACATTCGTGCACACCAATGAAAGCAACCGGTACGGCATGGGAGCGGAATCAGGACAAAAAGACGACTGCCTTATTTCGGCAATGCTCGCCTGGCAAGGACTCAAGGAACTGCCAAGCGAAATGCCCAAACAAACCAAAGGTCGATCAATGAAACTTTACTAATATGGCCACCACCAAACAATTACAAAAATTCAACAGCGAGTACGACGAAGCAAAGAAAAACTTCTTGTACTATTTCAAGCCCGAATTTGACCGGGCGTATAAGCTGTTCTCATCGTACAACGGCGACAGAGCCGAGGAATTGGAAAAGACCACCGACGGCGAAGTGTGGCAATCCAACGTTTTCATTCCTCAAGTTTTTGCATACATCAAAACCTTTTTACAAAAGACCGTCGGCATTACTCCCGATTTTAAGCTCGAGGGGAAAAACAGCGATGCTGTAAAAGATCTGATCCTGTGGCTGTGGGAAATAGGAATGAGCGATGACCTTATTGACTATTTTCTGCAGGTGTTCATCTGCGGAACGACAATCGGCAAAGACTTCCTGCGTAAAGAGACCAAGAAAAAGCGGAAAAAAGAGATTAGCTTCCTCGATAACATCAAGAAGCTCATCTTCAAGACGGCCACCGAGAAAATAACCTTCCGGCCGGACTTCGACCCGGTGGATATTTATAATTTCTATCCACATCCGAGGATGAAAAAGATAGCCGATAACTTCCCGGTATTTCACCGCTACGTCCTGACGCTCGACGAAATGAAAGCCCAATATCCGGACGTGCCGGCGAGCGGTTGGAATCAATTCACGGACAAAGACGGCGAAGTCATAAAATCCGGCGGCGACACCACCGACTACGGCTATGTGCGGAAAGAAGTTCTTTTGCAACTGCGAAAGAGCATAAGAGAAACCACCAAGGCCTCTACACCGATCCAAGGAAATCCGAATAATCCGGTCCAAATGCCGACCAGCGACGAAAAACTCTTTGAGGTCGTGGAACGATGGGTAGACGATCACTTCACCGTTTTTTTGCCGATGGACGGAACACCAATCGAGATAAAAGACAATGACAATCCCTACGATCACCAAACGAAGCCATATTCCCGAACAGGTTTCTTCCCCCGACCGTTCTCGTTTTACTGGCTCGGCATACCAAAGCTTGTAGACCACCTGCAGGAACTTTTGAACTCCGTCACCAATCAGCGAGTGGATGCCGTGACCATGAAAATACACAGCATGATCGCCGCGGCGCCGGTGGCACTCCCCGGGTATAAACAATCAAGCATCACCGTAAGACCGTTGGGGATTCTCTGGACGAACGACCCGAACTCCGTCAAAGAACTGAAATTCGGCGATGTAAACTCTTCGGCATTCGTAGAGCCAAGCCACATCAAAGAAGCCATGCGAATTGCGGTCGGGATAGACGAATACACTACCACCGCCAATGTTGATCAAAAACAAACCGCAACTGTCGCCTCATTCATGCGAGAAGCGACGCTTGAGGGAGTAAAGCTGTTTCTGATTATGCTTCGCAATTCCTATGTGATGCATTTTGAACACTGGATTTGCATGATGAAGCAATTCTGGACAAAGAAGTCTGTAATGCCAGACAAAGCCGTCGCAATCCTCATGCGGCACCAGCTTATAACTGAAGCGGACGAAAATATCGAGGGACTTTTTGACTACGACTACGAAATGTCCCTTGAATCAACATCAAGCCTCGCCACCAGCTCTGAATTAAAAAAATCAAAAGATTTGGAACTTTGGGGACTTATCAAAGATGTTGACCAGTTGGTCGATCCGGAAACCGGTACTGTGTATTCGATCAAAAAATTCAAAGTGCTGATGAAGCTCTTTGAGGATTACGGCTGGGAACCAAACAACTATGTGACTGAAACGAAGCCGGTCATGCCAACCGATCAAGCGACACCGCCCGGTCCCGGAATGGAAACGCCGCCAGGCGAAGCGCCGGCAATCGACCCGAATGAAGCACCGCCAACCGAACCACTCCCCGGCAACCAAATGGGTGCGATGTTTGGCAACGCTATGAAGCAATAAACCTATGAACGAAAATATCAACAAACAAACCGAGGAAACCATCAGCAATCTCTATGAGACCAAGTATTTTGAAGCGTTGTCCGAACTTATCGCCAACGAACTGGAAGTCACCAAGACATGGCTACTCAACAAAGGACTCTCGGCAGATGAGATCAGATTTTATCAAGGTCGAGCCGAGGGCTTGGGAGTGATCCTCCTCCGGATTAAAACTATTCACGATGAGCATATGAAAAAGCCAACATAAAAAAACAATCAAAGGAAATCGCCAAAATTTTGAGGGGTTCAGCTGGCCTCTTAAGATGGGATTTCTGGCGATTTCCACATCTTGAGAAGCCAACCGAGCCTCCACAAAAGGGGCTCGGTTTATTAATCGGCGGACGCCAAAGCAAGGTCTCTCGTGAGGTCAGGCCAAGCAAGGAATAATCCGCTGACTACACGCCTATGGACAAACCAAACAATTCCGGCGCCGATCCGAACGCAACACCAGCGACTCCGTCGTTCGATGATGCGGTCGGCAAGGAACAACCGGTCAATGCGATTCCGTCGGGCACTCCGAGCGGAGACCAACCTGACAAAAAACCGGACGCTAAGGGTGAACAGCCCAAAGACCAATCCGGCGGCACGCCCAACGATAAGGGCGAAAGTCCCGAGGGTAAACAACCCGAGGGCGACAAGTCCTTCTGGGGCAAGTTTAAGAGCGAAGAGGATGCGAAACGCTCCTACGACGAAGCCCAGACCAAGATCATCGAGCAAGGCAAAGAACTCAACGAGCTTAAAACCTCACATGAGAAAAACGAACAGTTTCTCTCTGTGCTCGACAAGGCCTTGGCCAAGCAACCGCAACTGGCCGAACAGCTGAAAGCGGCACTCGCTGAAGTCATGAAGGCCGGCGATGCAGAGCCAAAGGACGAGCCCGATATCGAAGCCATCCTCGACAAGAAACTTGAGGAGCGAGAGACCAAAGCAAAGACGAAAGCTGAGATCGACAAATGGATTGCTGATCACGAGGACTTCAAAGACCCGGAAGTGGGACACAAAGTTCTCGACATCATTGAAAAAGAAAAACTTCCATTTAATTCCCGGACGCTTCAACTGGCTTATGACTCCATAACCAAGGATTCACAAGCAAAGAAAGCGGCTGATGAAGCTCTCAAGAAAGAGGAGGTCAAGAATCTCGAGCGCGAAAACGCATCCGGTGTCGGAGGCGGCACACCAGCCGCCAAAGGCAATACGCCACAAGACAATCCCTTTGACGATCTTGTCGGCGAAAGTATCAACCCAAATAAAGTCCGGTAACGCTTATAAGATTTGAGGTCTCGTGAGCGGTTGCCGGTCGTAACAACCACAACCTATGGCAGAACCAACACACATCCAAGGCACGAGGAATACGCTGACGATCGAACAGTCCCAGCGTATCCCCGATGTCGACGATAAAATCTTCCTGCTTGAACCCGGAGAATCGCCGCTCACGGCCTTTTTGACGCAAATCGGAAAGATCGGTGACGGCGGTGGCAAGTTCAAGGGCATGGCTCTTCAAAAGAGAGTCGTGTATAACCCGGAATTCACTGAATACGAGGATCAGTATTCCGGTGTCTGGGCTCGGATCAACAACGGTGCCGGCTACGGAGCTGGCGACACGGCGTTGGTCGTAGACAGCCCGGGCGCATCGATCTTCACCAAGTTCGACCTGATTAAAATCACTCGAACCGGTGAAATCGTTCGTGTCACCTCGGTTAACTATTCCACGAACACCCTGACCGTGACTCGTGGAGCCGGTGCGACAGCGGCGGCCGCCATCAACGATGACGACTGGCTGTTGGTCATCGGTCCGGCTTTTGAGGAAGGATCGAAGTCCGGTGATTCCAATACGACTAAACTCGTAAAGGTCACCAACTTCACCCAAATCTTCAAGACCAAATTCGGCGTCACCCAAACCGAAAACGCTTCGAAACTCTATCCGCAAGGCAACCCCGGTGCAGACTTGAAGTACCTGCGCGCAAAGCACGGTATCGAGCAAGCAAAGAAAGTCGAACGCGCTTATTGGTTCGGTGAAAAGAAAGAAGTCACCGGTCCCGATGGCAAACCATTGCGTCTCACCGGAGGCATCTTGGAAGCGATCATCGGCGCCGGCAATGTCCAGGACGAAGCGGCTTCGGCTCTTACCGAAGCGGAATTCCGCACTTTCCTGCAGAATTATGCATTTAAGTACGGATCATCCGAGAAGTACTTCTTCTGCGGCAATACGGTGCTCGGCTACTTGGAAAGCTTTGCGACTTCCAAAATGTACATCGTGCCGAATGACAAAACCTATGGCGTCGAAATCCGTAAGTTCCAGTCGTCATTCGGAACGCTGAACATAGTCCGTCATCCGATGTTCGACAACCAGTATGCCGGTATGGGAGTCGTGGTCGATCTCTCCACGCTTAAGCACTGTCCGTTGAATGGCCGAGACACCACGCTCGAAACCAACATTCAGGACAACGATGCTGACGAGGAAGTCGATCAGTACAAGACCGAAGTCGGCTTGCAAAGAGTCAACTTCGAAAAGAACGCGTTGCTCAAGGGCGTTGCTTAAACCGGATAAGCGGCTCTGCTCTGACTCGCTGGCCTCCACCAAGCGTGGAAGCCAGGAGTAAGGGCGGAGGCCGATCATTACAAACAATTAATCAACTACAAACTTATGGCTAAATTCAACTCTCACATCAAAAGTCTGAAAATTGTGCTCAAGCCGGCCATGCCGATATTCGAAGGCGGTCTCAAAGTCGGCGACACTCCGGGCGAGTACGCCCAATTCAGCGACGGACAATTTGAGACCGCAAACGAGGAAGCGATCAGTAAGCTGGAAAGCTTGCCGACGTTCGGCGTGGATTTCTGGAAAGTCTCCGAGGAATCATCGCCGATTGATCCGCCGACGGTCGACGGCGAACTGCAGAAACTCACCAAAAAGGAATTGCAAGCCTTGGCCGGCGAGAAAGGCGTCGAATTGGACGGCACGGAAACCAAAGACCGTCTGATCGAACTTTTGCAGGGTAAATAAACCGACACGAGGTCAATAATAAAACACCAATCTTATGGCAATTGTATCTGCAGACTTAAAAGAATATAAGTCCAACAGCGCGAATTCCGACGGCGGCGATATCACCGCGACGGAAGTCGTGGACAATACTGACAACAATCTCTTCACCGACATAACCGGCGACGAGGCGGCGGCTGGAGGCACCGAATACCGAAAAGCTTTCCGCAAAAACACTCATGGATCGCTTACGTGGCAGAACGTCGTGACGTGGCTACAGTCACAACCGACCAATGCCGCCCTATCGTTCGGATTCGGCATTAATCACGCCGACGACGCTGACGGAGCGCAAGGAAACATGTCGGCGTTTTCCGCAAATGCCGTTGTTGCGGTCGTCTCAGATGGAGCCGACACAAGACAAATAACCATCGTCGGCGAGGATGCATCCGGAAATCGACAATCCGAAGTTCTGACACTGAACGGCACCACCGAAGTCGTTGGGGCTTTGACGTTCTCAAAACTCTACGGCGCATACGCGAGCGCACTCTCCGGATCACGTATCGTGACAATCCGGCAAGGATCGGGAGGAACGACTCGGGGCACCATCGGGGTAAACAAAAAGATCAGCTTTATCTGGTACGGCAGACGTTATTCCGGCGGATCTCCAGTTGATGCCGAGGGCGGCAACATGGCGAGCAAGGCGGCCGGTTTGAAATACGGTGACATCGCCGCCGCGGCAAACTTTGGAATTTGGTATCGGCTGACATGGCCGGCAGGCGCCGGAGCGGTGACCGCCAATTCATCGCAAGTGAAGTCCGAGGGCGACACGGCGGCTTAAACAGAAAGGTCAATGAGCTATGGCTAAAACATTCTTAACCAAAAAGAATAACGCCAAGAGCACGATCACGGACAATCCTCTGACATCAGGCGCAACAACTGTGAATGTGCAAACCGGCGACGGCGCAAAGTTTCCTGCGGCTCCATTTCACGCCACACTCTACACGAGCGACCCGGGCGTGGGTGAAATTGTGAAAGTGACTGCCAAGTCGACAGATGCATTCACCATTGTGAGAGCTCAAGAAAATACTACCGTCCAAGAGTGGCCGCAAAATACTCGAATTGAACTCTTGGTGACAGCCAAGCTCTTTGACGACTTTCAAACCCGGACTGAAATAATCGTCGCAACTGACGGTTCCGGCGATTACAACTGCGACGGCACCGATGATCAGTCGGAAATAAATGAAGCGGTAAGCAATCTCCCCTCCGGAGGCGGCATAGTCCGACTCAAGAAAGGAACATACAGTTTGACCGGCGTTGTCGAGATTCTCAAAAGCAACGTAGTGCTTGAGGGCGAGGGGGCGGCGACGATTATCAGAGCCGCCAACGCCAGCAACTTGGGCGACGTGGTGAGAATCGGTAACGGCGGAACTACCAGTTATGTGAACATTGCCGTCCGAAACCTGATGATCGACGGCAATCAAGCCAATCAGACATCCGGAAACTCCAGTCCGCTCGTCCTCTGGGGCACCAGTTCTTATAAGCACAGCCGAATCATAATCGAGAACTGCTGGCTGACCGGCGCGAAACTCGACTGCCTGAAAGTGATCGCTATCGAGGACAGCGTCATTAGAAATTGCTTCATCTACAGCAACACCGGAGCGGCAATCGGACTATTCACCAGTTCGCAGTACATCACAATTATTGGAAATGTGCTCACCTCGAATTCTTACGGGATTTACGACAGCGCGTGCAATTACAATTCAATGACCGGTAATGTGCTTCGCAGTAACGGCTACGGCTTCTATGTGAGCAACGGCTGGCGAGAAGTTATCTCTGGAAACATTATCTTCACGAGCACAAACTACGGAATTTATCTCATCGGGGCACAGCGAGTGACCGTGACTGGCAATAATCTCTACGGCGACAGCTGGGGCATCATCATCGGCAACAGCACGAACATCACCAAGTACAACCTTATCACCGGAAACACGATTGCGTGGGCGACCAGTCAGGGAATCGCTCTCTACTACGGGAGTGGCACTACGATACACAACGTTGTGACCGGCAACCATCTCTTCGGATGCGGAGGTCATGGAATTTATGTTTATGGTTCTTCCTACAACACGATCACCGGAAACGCCATCGATAACGCCTCCCGAACGACCAACAACACGTCCCACAGCATATTCCTGACCAATAACGGAACGGTGTACTCAACCTATAACGTTATCTCCTCAAATAATTGCCAGGCCACCCAAGCGAATAAAGCCGCCTACCACATCCGGGAACAGAGTGCGAGCGATGACTACAACTTGGCGATCGGAAATATCTGCAAAGATGGCGTGACCGGACAGATTGGACTCCAAGGAACCAATTCAGTGCGAGGTACCAACATTCCGGCATCAGGATAAAACGCTTATGTTCAACTCCTACCAATTCAACAGCGCGAAACTCAATGACACCAGCTCGACAACAGTGAGCAAGGTAATGAATTATGTGCTCGACGTGTTTGGATTGGCGGCGAAACAAATCGCATACGTCTTCGACCAGTTTATAACCGCCACCACCGAGAGGACATATATTCTCGATATTCGAAATCTTGCCGACAAAATTGGAACGTACCTCTTGGACATATTCAGCCTATCCGGAAAAATACTGACTTATGTTTTCGACATGAGAAGCCTGGCGGAAAAAATGACCACGTATGTCTGGGACGGACTGCAATCAATAGCAAAGCAAATGACATATCTGCTCGACATAATAGGCGGAGCCGTGCTGGCGATGACTTATAAACTCGACATCCGGCAACTGGCGACGAAAAACATCACGTATCTGAACGACATCCTGATAACGATCGGCCAGACAACAACCTACGCATTCGACATATTCCTGTCGGCCGTGCGTGAGACAACCTACCGATTGGATATCCGGAATTTGGCGACAAAGATCACTACTTACCTGATAGACATCGGCGATGTCGTGGCAAAAATCCTGACCTACAAACTGGACATCAGCAACCTGGCGACAATGACTACCACGTATCTCGTGGATATCAGAAACCTTATCGCAAAAACATGGACGTACGTTCTCGATATCAGAATCCTTGCCACTAAGACCAGCGAGTACATCTTCGACATTATCAACGCGGTCGGCAAAAGCACCCGGTACGTATTTGATGTATTCCTGAGCGCATTAAAACAAACGACATATCTATTCGATACGAAAAACCTGATTGCGAAGGCATCAATGTACTTGCTTGATATCCGAGGACTAATCGCCAAAATACAAACCTACAAATGGGACATCCGAGTGCTCGCATCAAGGGTGACGAGCTATCTGTGGGATATTAGAAATTTCGTGTCCAAGTCGCTGACTTACACATTCGACATCTTAAGCAACATCGCCAAAGTTTGGACGTATAAGTTCGACATTCTGATCACGATCGGTAGGCAATGGTCATACCTGTTTGATATCCGAGGATTGGTGGCGAGAGTGTGGACGTATCGCTTCCGCATTTGGAAAATTACCGAGGGAATAAAAATAGCGATTGAATTTTTGTCGGCGAAACTTTCGATCCTGATGCTCTCAGCGAGAGAAACGCTTGGACTTGCAACCTCCAAGACAAGCATCGAAGTAAAGACCGCCCGGCAAGACCAACAGATGCAATCGGCAAAGAGCGAGGTCACTCTGCCAAGCAATAAAAACGACATAAAGCTATGAGCATAAAAATCGTACAAAACGACACCCGTCCTCCATTGGAATTCACCCTTACCCAGGACGGTGCGCCGGTGGACTTAACCGGAAGCACGGTGAAATTTTACATGAAGGACGCAACTACCGGATCGGTAAAGATTAACGGCGTGGCGTGCGTGGTGACCGACGCGACCAAAGGCAAATGCCGGTACAACTGGACGGGACCTGACACCAACACAATCGGAACGTATCTCAGTGAGGTCGAGGTGACATTCCCGGACGGAAAAATCCAAACCGGCTATAAGCAATTGTCGATCATTATCCGTGACGACATATAAAACCTATGACCAGAGGCCAAATTAAAACAGCAATCAAAAATGAAGTCGACGATCAAACGATCGATGATTCGCTTTTGAACACATGGGTGCAGAAAGCCGATGACAAGGTGCAGGGCTGGCGACCGGCAAGCGATCAAAATCAAACTTTTGACTACTGGGACTATCTCAAGACGGAACAGCCGTATGCCAGCGTGGCGAACCAGCCGAAATATCCGGTCCCGGAAAGTTTTCGCGCTTTCTTGGAATTGAAAATCGGCACCGATATCCAGCCGTACACCTTAATCGATTTCCGCAAGCGAAGCGATTATCAAGACCATGCAGTATATCTTTTGGCCGGATATTTTTATCCGATTGCGGCGCCGGCAACAGACGGCGAAAACATGAACATGGTGTTTGTCCGGATGTCAGACGAATTCGCTTCCGACAACGACGAGCCGGAAGTGGAACGGCTGTATCACCAAGCCTACGTCGAATGGGGGAAGAAAATGTACTACAACCTGCAGGGTGACACCGAGCTTGAGAAGCAAGCGGAAAACAATTTTGAAAAAGTGATGATCGGCAAATGGCGAGATCAAGAGCTTGCCCGAATGGCCGCGGCTTCAGACCAAGCCGAGATACCACGAAGCAGTCTCGTATAAAAACTTATGGCACTACCAAAAAAAATCTGGAAAGTATCGCGATTCAACCGAGGCATCGGCAATCTTAACGCCGAGGGCATGTTTTGGTGGTCGCAGGGATTGGATTTTGAATCATCTCAACCGTACATGCGCGTTGCCGCAAAGATGATCAAAGAAGCCGATAGTGCATCCGTCCCCACGTTGGCCGATGTGTACTGGGGCACGCTTTTCGACAACACGAATTACATAAACAACATGCTGGACGGCAAAATATTCCGATACAACTACCCAAGCTGGAGTGAAGTGCATGACAATGTGAACGCATGGGGAGGGCTCGGACTTTTCGGTGACAGCCAGATTGATAACTACGTCGAGAAAGGATATCTCTACTACGCCTCAAACGGATACGCCGGCAGATACGATGCCAACACCGCGACATGGAATGACTCGTGGCAGAGCTTTGCCGTATCCAACAGCGCCGAACTATGCCCGATCACCAAATTTCTAAAATTCGTCTGTTTCGGCAACCAGCGATACGTGGCCGTGTGGGATCAAGGCGCAAGCTCGTGGAATGCCACGCGCATCACTTTACCTCTCGGATACAAAATCAGATGGTTTCAGCCCCTGACCGACTATCTCGTTATTTCCGCACACCATAACGCATTCGGGTCGGCTTTATTTTTCTGGGACGGTTACTCCGGAACATACAACCGGGTGATTCAGCTTCCGCAGGTAAGATCACTGGCCGGGGTCGTCGACAAGAACGCCCTATACATAATCACCGGCGACGGATGGATCAACATATTCGACGGGTCAGGCCTCGTCAAGCTGGCGCGTTTTCCAGACATCGAACTGGACGCCAACTACGCCAGCCTTATAAACATCAATCCGGACGCGGTCAAAGTCTTCCAAGGATTAATTCTGATCGGCAAGGGCGCAAGCGGATACGACATGTCCAAACGTTTCTTCCCGGGCGGCATTTGGGTCTTTAACCCGATGACGAAAGCCATCTATTTCAAACACACCATGTCCCACAATGGGATTACCAATAACAGCGGCTATGGCGTGATCAGCATCGGAAGCATTCTTGTAGACTCCGGCGGCAATATTTTCCGAGCCGCTTGGTACAAAGGCGGCGGCACCGGCCAATACATTATCGACGCTTCAATGGATCAAGGAAGCGCGCGTCCGTACAACTGGGGGGCATTCTGGGTGAGTCCGCTTCTTGACGATGAACCGTACAGACGCAAACGCTTCATCCAATCAATTCTTAATTTTTGGAAGCCGCTCATGAACAGCAGTTTTGCTCGGGTGGTAATCAAATACAACATCACCGAAAAATATCAAAAAAGCACTTTTTACGCAACCGGAGGATCTTATAACTACTTCGATGTTTCCTACATCCAAAGCACGTGGGAGATTGGCGACGAAGTATCTGTACTTTCTGGAAGCGGCGCTGGACAGATTCGCCATATTACTGCAATCGACACGGTAAACAAACGAATCACGGTGGACGAAACACTCTATAACAGCGAGACCTACAGCAACAATTCCTATATCATGCTTTCTTCTTTCAAAAAAATTGCCGTCGTGAAAGGAAACGAATACCCAAACATCACCAACAAGCTACTTCGATTTAATGCGAGGTCGAAAAAAATTCAGTTCAAGATCGAGGTGTGGTCGCCATCCGGATACACCGGCGAATGGGATATGGGAATTTCCGATATTTCAACCGTGTACATCCCGGATCGAATAATCAAATAACGATATGGCTAAATTCACTTTGGAAAAAATTGATGCCGAGAACGTAAAAAAGACCGACAGCCGTCCGGATGTCACGGTCTTGAACATTCCGGCATTGCAGAAAGAAAAAACAGAGGTCGAAACAATGATCACAAAATTACAAACGCAACTCGATCAAATAAATGAGGTTTTGACCGAGTACGCAAAACTTCCGTAACCGATATGAACAACGAACAAAACAAAATTGATCCGAGACTGGGAGCGATCCTACAACTGCTTCGGGATATTCCCATTCTTGATACTGCGCCGACCGACACGCCAAGAACGCCGATAAGTTTTGCTCTATACGAAAACGGAGCGACGCGTCGGTTTTACATTTTCTTCAACGGTAACTGGAGGTACGTAACGCTCACTTAAACCTATGGCAACAATAACCATTCAAAAAGGACAAACACTTTCGGGGATCGCCAAACAACACGGCACCACCGTAAACGACCTCTTGAAAGTGAACCCGTCCATCAAAAATCCGAACCTGATCTACGCTGGATCAGCTCTCAATTTGCCCGAAGCGCCGAAACCCACGCCCGTTGCCCCGGGGGCGAGCGGTTCACCCCAAGGTGCACCTTTGACACCTTCTACGCCCGTAACCGCGCGCGTTGACCAAATTTCGAGCCCGGGGGCGAATCCTGTGCCAGCTAAAAGCACCCTGTATGGCGCCGAAGTGCCTTCTTCGACCTCTTTGCTTAAACAATATCGGTCCGAACTAGGACTTGATACCGCCCTCAAAAGCATGCAAGACAGCCAGACGAAATATCTTGAAAGCCTGCAGAATCTGCCTAAAAAAGCAGACCTCTATAAAACCGAACGCGCCAATCGAGGCATTGATCAGATGCAAACGAATCTGCAGAGCTTAGATGATCGTTTGGCCACGATGGAAAACGCCATCAATGATTCTGAAAAAGATATTCGCGATCGAACCATTCAAAGCGGCGGCCTTGTGACCGAAAGCCAAACGCAACGCTTGGTCGCTTCCGAAAAGAATCCGCTGATTGAATCTTACCGGAAACTTTTGGACGAACGTAATCGATTGGCTGACAAACTGGGAGTGGCAGATACTGCGGCAAAAGAAGCGGCCGGTATGCAATACGAGGACTCGACGCTTCCGCTCACGGTCGCGGAAAAAACACTTGGATTCCAAAAGGATCAATACAGCGTGCTCGGGGATCTCTTAAAAGAAGTGTTTGGTGCGTCGGAAAAAGACGTCGCCAATATCATCGAAGCTTCCAAGTACGGCAAAGAGCAAGAAAAGAAGGCCGCTCAAGACGTAATTGATCGTGCGATAAAACTGGCGAATCTTGCCAATGACACGCCGGCCGGCACAGTGCTCGATATCGCCGGAACGAAAGTGACTGGACTTAAAAAAGCGTCGGGTAGCGGTGACGGAGGCACAACAAGCGACATTGAAGCGTACGCCCTCGAGCTACTGAATAATCCGAATTTTACGGCAAGCAATGTGCCTCAAAACATCCGGGCCCAAGTCCTGCGGAAGCGCGATCAGATCATCGCTGAAGCGAACGCGCAACAAGAAGCCGATGCCCAAGCCGCTGAAGCGTTGAAATCGAGTCAGCCGAAAATAACCGCTCAACAATTTGGTGCTGGGGTCAAAGATGTATTTACAGAAAAAATACCGAGCCTTGCAAAGTCCGGATACAACTCAACCAAGAACTTCTTCAAGGGACTTTTTGGGATCGGCAATTAAAACACTATGGCCTACGTTAAAGACCCAAAAACTGGAAAATACATAAAGACCGATTCTATGACGGCCTCTCCTCCACTCACGTCACAATCGGCCAAGACTTCTGCGCCGACTTCTGCCGCGCCGGTTAAGTATGGAAAAGACTCCAGCGGAAAATACACAGTAACGCCAGTCGAAACTTCTGCCGGAACTTCTGCCAAACCGAATGTGACGACAGTGGCTGGATTAAAAGATTTTGCCACGCAACATGGTGTCGACGCATCCGTCGCCGAACCAAAAACATCGATATTACAGAAACTCCTCCATGTGCTGAACACCGGAGGATATGCGGTCGGAGGCCTTATAAGCGGCAAAGGAATAAAAGCCGGGATCAAAGAACATATTCTGCCGTCTGAAGCCCTCGGCATTAAAAGTAAGGTTGGCGGATTCATCGCCGACATCCTGCTTGATCCGACTACATATATAAGCTTCGGTTACGGGGCCGGTGCGAAACTAGCAACCAAAGCCGGTACGGTAGTGCTCAGTAAGACCGGAACTTCTCTATTAAAGAAGTCCATCGTAGAGCTTGGCGAGCAAGGTGCACGAAAAATGCTGGCCGAAAAAGTCCTCGCGGAAGGCGGCGAAAAGTTGCTGGCTAAAGGCGGTTTAAAAATGGCCGGAGTGCAAGTATTACCCCGAAGCGTGGTCACTGCGCCGTTCAAAGCGGCAGACTGGGTCGCGGAAAAAACACCAGTGCTCGGCAAAATCTACCAAAGCGCAAAAGATTTGGCTGGAAAGGCATTCGTGCCGTTCAAGTCGATAAAAGACCTGCCCGGAAACATCGGCGAGCAGTACGTTGATAAGTTTTCAAGCTTCAGCAAGGCGACGCGCGATGAAGTCAGCAAGGCGGTTCAAGAAGCGGCCGCACTCGGCAAGACCGCGCGAACAGCTCTTGGTAAAAATGCCGGAACCACTATTGGCAGAACGATTGAAGGAATGGCGAGCGCAAAACCGGCTGATGCCATTTTGTCCGGGTTAAAAGATTACGAACGTGAATTTATCAAATCCAAAGGAGTGAATCTCAATAACCTTGTAATTACTGAAACAGCCACAAAGAAGCCAGCTGACATTTTTTCAAGTTTATCCCAAGACGTGCAAAAAGAAGTGCTGGAAAAAGCCGAACGAGAAACCGCCAAGAGAAGCAAATCTCGAATCGTACTCCTTCAGACTGATGAAGGACTCAAGGTGCTGGATGGAAGCCATAAGCTGGCCGGATTGGTCGGGAAAAAAGCCGATGAACCAATCCAGTATTTTGTGGTGACTGAAAGAGCGATGCGAAAAGCGGAAACCGGAAACAAGATTGTCGATGACCTTATAAACAACATCCGCGGACAGCACAAAGAATTTGCAACTGCCGAAAAAGCCCGAGGACTCCTCGACTATGAATTGCCCGATTATCTGCGCCACTATCTGACGCCGGAAGGCCGGGAGTTTTTGCAAAAGACCGGTGCGAGCATCACCGCCGAAATAAGCAGGCCGCTTCGCCCAAAGACACCGTTTGCAAAATCAAGAACCATCGATGACACAATCGAAGGGATAAACAAGTACTTCAATAGTCGTTACGGCGTGCGTCTGTTCGAGGAGGACGCGTTTAAGGCGTTCGCCGCGCGTAAAGCAGAACACATTAAAGCGACAAAGACCTATGACTTCCTGACGGATATTGGCAAAGAATTCGGACGAGCGGCCAATGTCGTCACAAAAGAAGTGAAAAGCCCAATCACCGGAAAAATATCCACCAAAGAAGTCGTAAAACCCATTTTTGAGAATGGCATAAAGTATGTGGAAAGTTCCGTGCCGCAATTAAAAGGCGTGCTTCTTCCCGAACCGATCGTGAAGCACGTCGACGACACTTATAGGGTCCTGACCGATGAGGATGCGACAAAAAAGTTCCTTGGCCTATATGACAAAGCGTTGGGTTTTTGGAAAGGATCAGTGACTGGATGGTTTCCTGCCTTTCATATTCGAAATTCTATCGGCGGCGTTTTTAATAACTGGATCGCCGGCGTAAAAAGTCCGGCTCGATACTTGCAAGGCGATCAAATTGCTCGAGGCGTAGAGGGCGCGATCACCACTAAACTCGGCACCAAATACTCGTACGGCCAAATCCGTGAATTGGCCAATAAACTGGGTGTCACTGGACAACCCGGGTATTTGGATGTGATGCGTGAGGTCGAAAAGGATATCGGCAAAGGCCCCGTGTCCAAGCTCATGGACACGCCGAAGCGAGCGATGGAAATCGTGGAAAACAGACTGCGACTTCCGCTGTTCGTCGATCGCCTAATCAAAGGCGATGCCCCCGAACAGGCGGCCAAGGCAGTCTTTCAATTCCACTTCGACTACGCTCCGGAAGCGTTAACCGCGTTTGAAAAAAATATAATGAAGCGGATGATGCCATTTTACCGATGGACACGAGGCAACATTCCGCTTCAGTTCGAACAGATGGCCAAACAGCCAGGCAAGTACGCCGCCATCGGCAAACTCGTGGAAAACATGCAAAGCGACAAACAAAAAGCCAAAGAGGAATTCCAATACTTGCCACCGTACATGCGAGAAGGCCTGCCGGTCCGCCTCGGCGAAAAAGACAGCTTCTCACAATACCTGTATGGACTCGGATTGCCCGTTGAGGATGTCAATCGGCTGTGGAAAGGAGATGCCAAACGAACCGTGGCAAGCATGGTCGGCGAATTGTCTCCCATCCTGAAATACCCGATTGAAGTCGGCACCGGACAAAATCTCTTCACTGGCGAACCCATTGCTGAAAACAGCAGGGTTTTTCCATTCGTGAATGCAATCCCCGGACTGCGCGACTGGCTGGAAGTAAACGAACACAAAAACAAAGATGGTTCGGTCAGCTACCGAGGTAATGCTTATAAGCTTCATTTCTTGAACACTGCTTTGGGGAGGTTTTATAATACCGCCGGCAAGCTGACCGATGACAAGTCTTCGGGTGCAGTGAAATTCCTCTATGGTCTGGTGGGAGCAAAAGCAAAATCGGTCGACATTGAAAAAGAAAAGTTTTGGCGAGAGCAGGATCTTCAAGACCGGCTCGAGCAAGTGCTGGAAAGCAGAGGTCTGATCAACAAGTTCGAGCGAGCCTACGTTCCGAAATAATCATATGGAAATAACAGACTATCAAAACCAAATGCAAGATGAACGTCTCGATCGGGTGGAAAAAACGGTAAACGACATCCGGGACAATCATCTTGTGCATCTTAAAACAGAGATAACCAAAGTCGGAACTGACGTTGACTGGCTCAAACGATTTTTTTGGATCATTGCGACCGCATCCATCGGAGGATTAATCGCCGCATTAATAAATCTAATAATCTCACTCAAATAAATATATGGAACTTAAACCAACCCAAATCAAATACCTGATCGTGCACCACTCCGCGACCGCCCGGGACACGACCACGTTCGAAGCGGTAAAAAGATACCACGTCTCAAAAGGGTGGGGTGATATTGGCTACCACTATTTCATTACCGGTGACGGCCGGGTGCAACAAGGCCGAGCCGAAAACGTGGTGGGAGCTCAATGCCAAGCCGACGGCATGAATTTCAAGTCGTTGGGCATTTGCCTCACCGGCAACTTCGACACCGAGACGCCGACCGTTGAACAGCTCACGTCTCTCGTAAATTTGCTTCGCACACTCATGGCTAAGTACAACATTCCTAAAGAGAACATTATCGGCCATGGCCAAGTGCGCGGAGCCTCGACCGCTTGCCCGGGCAATATCCTGCGGCAATGGGTCGATAAATTCAGAGCTGGCCAGGGGCCGAGTGAGGCCGGCCTTACGCCATCACCAGCTGTGGATCAAGTGATCCTTCTTCTGGAGCAAGCAATCGATAAATTAAAACAACTATGAGCCAACCACAAAAAGAAGCGTTGAAGCACCTGCTGATTGTTTTTTTCTACTCTGCGATATCATCCATCCTGCCGATTCTCATCGCTTACGTTCAAAACGACCCTCGCTGGGCGTTGCTGATCCCCGTAATTAACGCTGGATGGTACGCGGTAACCCGATACCTTAAAGAACAGAAACTGATAGAGGACGGCATGACCCAGGGGGACAATACCGTCTAAACTTAGAGAAAATCCGGACTTAGTAAACCTTCTGCGCAAAAGTCGGAACGTCGAAATAAGCCGGATTTTCCTTGTAAAATCCTCTTAATTGGCGTATAATTTTATCAAGCTTATTGAATGATAATGTCCTGACTGGTTCAAAGTTCGGGACATCCACACCGCCTTCGCCTCGCTGTAGCTCGGCTTCGGCGTGATGCAATCCGCTAAGACGAGCAAAAGCGGGATTCGAAATATAAAAACTATGTACTATATTTATAGCCTTCAATGTAAAGACGGCTATTATATTGGCTGTACTGATAATCTTACAGATAGATTAAAAAGACATCAGCAGGGCCAAGTCCCGGCGACAGCCTCTCGGCTTCCTATAGAATTATCTTTTTATTTTGCAATCGAGGATAAATACAAAGCTTTTAAGTTAGAAAAATACCTGAAATCTGGTTCAGGCAGAGCTTTTATTAATAAACATCTGTAACGACGTTCGATTCCCTGCCTCGCTTCGAGGTTTTAGGGAAGTCCCGAACAACGTTGAGGGACGACTAGAATCCCATGATGCCTCTCTTCCTTAGAAAAATAGTAATATAATCTAACTATTAAGCGATGGCGCTCATGAGCAGTGAGATTCCCTGCCTCGCTGCTTTTCATAAAGACCCTTTGTGGCTCCTTTTATAAAAAAATATCCCCATGAATGGAGTTGTGTTTTTTAAAACGCTATAATTAACCTATGAAAATGCGCAAGAACTGGACGCTGGGGTTTATGGGATTTTTGGGGATTCAAGGAATCATCGGTCTTATCCATAAAGACTGGGTCCAGGCTGTCTCGCTCGCCTGGTTTGTTTGGTTTGTTTATTTTATCCCCGAGAAAAACAAGTAAAACAACGGCTATATGGATGATCGGCATAAAGTCATTGCTTTCCTCGGCACGGATATTTACTCGCCAGAGATCATTAGTTTTATTCTTGGAATAAAGCCGGTAATTTATGCGGCATATCGCCAAGCGGATATAAAAAATTTCCGCTCTGCTTTTCCGAAAGCGAGTATAACCACAGTAAGTAAGAACATCTGCGGTCAGAAAGACGAAGTTGCCTTAATTTCCGAAGATAAACGCCTTGCGGAAGAGGCGGCTAAAAACATTTCGGATAATAGCAGAATCGGAAAACTACTCGGTTATCCGGAATGTTGTATAAAAACGCACACTCAAAGGACGGAGGAGGGCCCTTCCATGAGTGTTTCCGAATCAATATTTGAGGCTTTTTCCGGAATCTCGTCAGCTCCTTTCGTTATTAATAATCTCCTAAACTTCGTGACGAGAATCAAAACGACCGAAGAGCTTAAAGACGCCGATGAGTATTGGAAGAAAAACAGTCAAAGCGGCCACTTAAAATGCCGGATCGTCATCGATGAGAAACAAACGGAAGCCGATCTCTTAAACATCTCCTTCATTTCTCACCTACCTTGCCGCTATGACTGCAAAGAAAGTATTGCCATCGGTCGCCAAGTCGCCAAGTGGATGAAAGATAACATTCCCGAGCTTTTTGCTTTCTTCAAAGCCACCTTACAAAGACCTTTCTTGATTTTCGACACTTTCAATTGGATCGCTTTCGATGGAAAGATCGAGAATGGAGTTCTTAAATATTCAGGCATCGTCCCTCCTTTCACTTTTATTAAGAATCCGGTCAAAGATCACCTTGACTCCGGAGACAGTCTTAAGACGGAAAAGAATAAGATTACTATTTTAAAAAATGGACAGCCAGTCTTTGAGTATACAAAGAAAGATGAGAAGGACGGCTATCTGATCAATTTCACGGATTGCGAGATCTGACTCCTGGGCATACACTTGAAATATATGAAAAACAAAAAAATCTTTTGGGGAATTTTAACGATTCTCGTCATCGCCGGCGGCTATCTGATTTTCAGAATCGCCAAACCAGCGACATCCGTCGTATATCGCAATAACCAATACGGTTTCGCTTTCGATCTGCCGCTGACCTGGAGGGGGTATTCCGTTGTCGAATCCAAGTGGCAGGGGTATTTCTCCGGCGCGACCGGCGACGTCGCCGCCGAAACCGGGCCGGTTATCTCCATCAGGAATCCTTTATGGACCAACCAGAAACCGCGGCAGGATATCCCGATTATGGTTTTCACCATCAGCCAGTGGAATCTCCTCCTCCGCGACCGAATCCACGTGGGCGCCGCGCCCATCAATCCGTCGAGGCTCGGCTTCAACGCCAAGTATGTCTTCGCTTTGCCGGCGCGATACAACTACGCTTTCCCCGAAGGTTTTGAGGAGGTCGAACAGATCCTCCAAAATCATCCCCTTCATTTCTCACCTACCTTGCCGC